>JAABUJ010000029.1_pt1 | contig 345273 bp, 377 predicted proteins | sample 5559131 | NCBI WGS metagenome assembly JAABUJ01 (sample SAMN10711875, study PRJNA513366) | rock metagenome | isolation source: Antarctica rocks | place: Antarctica: Victoria Land, Mt New Zealand nord | collected 2016-01-07
CCCCCCCCCGGGTAACTGACCGCCCGTGTGGCGCAGGCTGGCGCTGAGCCTGGCCGACTTCGACCTGATCCGCAGGCTCGGCGACGGCAGCTTTGCGCAGGCGCGCGGTGACAGCGTGCTGCAGGGCGCACCTTTGGCCCCGCGCCGCCCGCCACGGCCGCGCCCCGTCACGGACCCACCCCACCCGCGGGCCGCGCGCAGGTCGTGGAGGTGCGGCACCGCGTGAGCGGGCGCGTGTACGCGCTCAAGGCGGTCGACAAGCACCTGGTGCTGCGGCACAAGCAGGCGCACTACATCCGCGCCGAGCGCGCGCTGCTCGACCAGCTGGCGCACCCGGGCATCGTGCGCCTGCACTTTACGTTCCAGGACGCCGCGTCGCTGTACCTGGGCCTGGAGCTCTGCCCCAACGGTGCCGCCCCTGTCCGGCTCCCGGCCCTGCCCCTGTGTGAGCTATGTCGCTGCGTGCGCCGAGGACACCACTGCTGCGCCCGTCAGCAGCCAAAGTTGGCTGAAACACCGTTTCAATTCATTCATTTCTTCCACCTGTCGTTGCTGCGACGCAGGGGAGCTGTACGACCAGATACAGCGCAAGGGTAAGCTGGCCCTGGACGAGGCAACGTTCTATGCTTCGGAGATCGTCGACATCCTGGTCTACTTGCGAGAGCAGCGGGTGCGCACGCCTGCCGGCGCACAGAAGCTTGTTGCCTGCATGGCGCTCCCTGGTCGCGCGCTGTCAGGCTGTGCAGCCGGTGGGCAGCATTGCGTCCCCGTGCCGCCTTCGCACATCGCATGGAAACAGACCTGGCAGGTGGGCGTACGGCGGTCAGCTCTCGCCCTGCATCGTCAGGCTCAAGGGCAACGTGGACAGGTGGTGCACCGCGACCTCAAGCCGGAGAACCTGCTGCTGGACGCGGACGGCCACCTGGTCCTGACCGACTTTGGCAGCGCCAAGCACCTGGACGCGCCCGCCGCGCCCGCGTGCCCGGCCGGCGCCGGGCGCGGCAAGGACCTGCACGCCGGCCGGCGCAGCTCGTCCCTCGTGGGCTCGGCTGACTATGTGTCGCCAGAGGCGCGCCCGGGCCTCGCGTGCTGCTCGTGCGCTCGCCTGCGTACTTGCCTGCACATGGGTTTGTAGCTATATCGGGTGCTGGTGCATACCTGGCGTGCAGGGCCTGCTCGGAGGGGTGGGTCGTGCGCCCTGTTGGCTCACGCCTTGCGCTTCCCTTGCTGCTCATGGTCTCGCCTAGACACGGCCGTGCATACAGGTCAGCTTCAGCGCGGTGTGCCGGGCGGCGCAGACGCTGCGGAATGAGCCCGTGGGTCCAGAGGCCGACCTGTGGGCGCTGGGCTGCATCCTCTACCAGATGCTGGTGGGCAAGGCGCCCTTCCGCGCGGCCTCCGAGTACCTCACCTTTGAGCGCATCGCCTCCGGCAAGCTGCGCATCCCGCCCGGCGTCGACGCGCATGCCGCCGACGCGATCAAGCGCCTGCTGCGCCCGGAGCCTGCCAAGCGGCTGGGTACGCATGGACGGCCTCCTGCCAGTGACAGGAGTCTGTGCTCGCTGCCTCTCCAGGGCTCTTGGTGGTTGTCGCCTGACCATGCCGTGCACACGTGCAGGCGCGGGCAGACGAGGCTTGCCGGACCTCATGAGCCATGCGTTCTTCCGGGGTGAGTTGCCGCTGCGCTCGCCACTGGACCGCACATGTCCTGCCGTGTCCGCTGCGCGCCCTGCATGCTGCTGGGCCTTGGAGCGCCGGTGCTTGGGAGAGCCGGCTGACTGGAGGTGGGTGTGGAGCGCAGGCGTGGACTGGCAGCGTGTTCGCGAGCAGACGCCCCCAGAACTGGTGCCGCCGCCGCCCGGCAACGACGATGCCGAGGACCTGAACTGGGAGTTCACGTCCATGCTCTCCGCGCTGCCCATCCAGTACAGCTACTCCGACTCGGCGCCGGACCTCTTGCCCGGCAGCGGGGCAGGGCGTGCGGCGGCCGAGGACGGCGCGCCCGCCGGCGCCCGCCCAGCACACGACGGCGAGTGCCGTGACCTGCGGGGCGAAGCAGCGTCCGCCTCGGGCAGCAGGGCGCCAGGCGAAGGCGCGCAGGTTTGCGCGGCCGCCGACGAGGGGTCTGGGGAGGCCGCGCTGGCCTGCGCGTCGGCAGGCGGCGGCGGACTTTGCAGGAACGGCATCGCAGGTGCAGCGGGGCGCGGCGCGCCTGTGCTGCGCGCGGAGGCCACTGCTGTGGAGTGTGGCGACGCCAGGCCTCCCGGCTGCGAGGGTCTGCAGCCCGGCCCGCCTGCGGGCCTGCTGGACATCAGGTGCAGCTAGCCCGCCACGCACATGCAGGCGGCAGCGCGCGCAGAGTGCTTCTCCTTGTAGCAGGGTAGTGTCTGAGTGGGTTGGAGCGTAACGCTGCATGGGACCGACAGCTGCGACTGCAGTGCTGTGCGTGTCCGGTCATAAGGAGTGCACACTGGGAAGGGGGCACCACAGTATGTTTTGGTCCAACATGGCAGGGTCTGAAATGTTGAAAATGGGGGGTGATTGGGTGTGGGACGCCAAATGCAGTGGGGTGACCGAAAATGCATGTCTAGAGCTGCTCGCGCACTTGCCAGTATGTTTTTACAGCCCAGTTGCAGCAATTTTGACCGCCGCGTGTGCCTGTATGTCAGCAAGGCGCGTAGCTGCTCTGCCAGTATTGCGTTTTGTCCTCTAGACGCATGCTGAGCGTTGATATTTGCGGCAGCAGACTCCTGTCGCTCTATGTATGACTGCTCAGCGTGCTTGCTGGCTAATACTTGGGTGGGACTAGGAAAGGCCATGGCAAGGGGAGACACATGGCATGCACCTAATGTCTCGCCTTGCTGACTCTCCTATTAAATAGCACAAGCATCATTGCAAGACTTCCAGCCTGACATGTCAGGCGTCCCGTCGTGCTGGCTTGGCAGATGACATGGCTGGTAATGTGTCAGCACATGCAACAGCCACAGCGCAGGTGCATCGGTGGCAAGGCTAAAGGCAAGGCTGACCAGACATGCTTGCTGTTCAGCCTTGCCGCCCCTGACAGAATGGTTTCACCTGCGACCCGGCCGCTTGGCGCGCACGACACGCCGCGCAGCGCGCTGCTGGTCGCCTCCGCCCATCGTGAAGCCTGACGCGCCACCGCTGCCGGCATGCGCCAGCGGCGCTGCCTGCTCACAACCACGCCGACCGTCACACTCAACCAGACAGTGCTGATATGATACCGGGTCAACGCGCAGCCTGCGCTCAGCAAGGAGGACACTCAAGCAGAGCATGGCTGCGTCAGGAAGACAGAGGACGCGCCTGCGCAAAGGCCGCGGCCCCCCCGGAACCAAAGCCGCCCACCCCAAACCCGAACGGCTGCGGAGCTGGCGCGGCCGCCGGCGCCCCGCCAAAGGCGAACGCGCCGCTGCCTGACGAGCCCAGCCCGGAGAAGCCAAATGCTGCCGACGCAGGGTTGGCTGGCGCGGGCGAGCCGGCCGGCGCAGCACCCCCGAACAGTCCTTGGCCGGCGGCGTCCCGGCCCACCATGGGCGACGCTGCAGGTCTGAAGCTGCTCATTGCAGCAGGCATGGCGCTCGCCGGCAGGCCACCGACACTGCCCAGCGCTGGCGCGGCCACCGTGGCCGGCGCCGCGGCGCCGCCAAATCCCAGCATGGCCGGCGCGGCCGAGAGCGGCATGGCGGGCGCCTGCGCTGCCGTCGCCGACGGGGCCACGCTGGCGCCGAATGCAAAGGCCGGCAAGGCCGCAGACAGCGCTGGGCCAGGGGCTGCGGGCTGAGCGGAAGCTGCCTCGGCCCCTGGAGGCGCCTCGTTGCGCTTGCCTGCAAGGCCTGCCGAGAAGGCATTGCCAAAAGGAGCATGCCCACCTGGTCCGCCGCTGCCCAAGCACACGCCCCCAGGTGCACCGGCCATCGCGGGTGCCGCCCGGCTCCCCCCTGCTGCCGCAGCAGCAGCACCGCCCGGCTCGGCGCCCTTTGCTGGCGCGCCAAAGAGGAGCTGCGCCACGGCGGAGTCGTCGCCTCCGGCGCGCTCGCCGGCGGGCCCCGACAGCGTGCGCGGCGCCGTGCGCGCCGCCTTGGCCCTGCTGCCGAACGTGGCCTCCGCCAGCGCGGCGTCGCCCGGCCGCAGATCGCCGGGCGTGCTCGCGGCCTCGCCGCCCGCGGCCGCGGCGGGCGCTGGCCGCGCCGGCGAGCCCGGCGCAAGCGCCAGAAGCGCCGGCTGTCCGTCGCGCGCGCGCAGCTCTGCCTCGCTCATGTCCTCCAGCTCGGGCGCCGCGTGCAGCAGGCCGCCAGCCGCGCCGGAGCCCGCGCGCGGCGCGGCCCGCAGCAGCGCCGCAGCGCACAGCAGGCGCCGACGCGCGGGCGCCTTTCCCGGCGGCGCCACGGCGAAAGCGCCAAAGCGCAGGCCGTCCAGCGGCGCGAGGCCGTCCAGCGGCGCGAGGCCGGCCAGCGCCGGCGCGTGGGCGCCGGTGCGGCGCCGCGTGCGCCGCGCCCCCACCAGGCCGGGCGGCACGGACTCGATCTCATCGCTCGCGCCGCGGGCGGCCTTGCGCTTGGTGCCTCTGCCGCTGGCGGCCTGCGCACGTGGATGGGCTTGGCGGCCTCCGGCCTGCCGCTGCGCGCTCTGCCGGGCTGGAGCGGCACGCACCTTGGACACGTCGCTGCCGGAGGCCGCGCCGGCGTCTCTCTGCGAGCGCGGCTGCGCTGGTGCGCCTGCCTGACTGGCACCAGGGCCCGCGGCGGGCCCCAGGTCTTTGCTGCTTTCCCGAGCGCGCGGGGCGTCCGCGCGCTCTGGCGGTGGGTGGCCCTCAGCCTGTCGCTCGCCGCTGCCGCCGCCGGCCGCCTCGTCAACGCCAGGTGCCGTCCTGTTGCCTGGCCTGCGTGCAGCTCTGAGTTTGGCCGGCGCGGCAGGCGCACTTGAGAGCCGCATGCGTGCGTGCAGCCCTCGCTCATTCCCCCGCACCTGTCCCCGAGAGCAACAGCCTGCGCTCTGTCAAGCCACAGGCGTGCTTTTTCTGCCAGTCCAGAGATCATGTTTTGGCAGCCTTTCTAAGCCGTAGGCTCCAGCTTATGGCACGTACCACGCTTTGCCTAGGCAGCACCAGTGCGGCGATTGACTCGGATTCTTGACAAGGTGAGGGATGGGTGAGGCCTTCCGGGGCTGTGAATGACAGCTCGGTGGATGATCCAAACACTGCTATACAGAAAAAAATATATAAAATATATTTTTTTGCCCCGTCTGTAATCGTGCATGGCAGGTATCAAAAGAATGCTTGCACTGCCGTGCATTGTGCCAGTGGCGCGCACCACCCTCAATGGCCGCACCAGCAGCTCCAAGGTGATGCACCACGCAGGTTCGTGTAACAGAGCACGCAGCAGTCACATCGCACAGGCCGTTTTACACGTCCGGTTGAATGCGCAGGTGTTCAAATCAGAGCCAGCATGTTCTCGACCTGGGTGGGACCAGCCCAACACATGCCCGGTATGTACCAGGCACTGGGCGAGGCGTGGGACCGCATGCGCTCAAGCACATTCGTTGGGGAGAGCGCAGCCTGCGGCAGGGCACTCCAGACAGGGTATGGGGGCCGCATGCGCCCCACCCAGACTTGCTCATAGGGAGTACAACCGCGACAGCTCAGGCCGCAGCGGAGGCTGAAGGCAGCGCCCGCTCGAAAGAAATACAAGACCAGCGAAAGTACTGAAAACCAGGTCCCCGGGGGCTGCCCAGCGGCGCAGCGCATGCGCCCGCTACTGGCGCGTCACGGACGAGCGCACGGCGTCGGCGATGTCCTTCTCAGTGATGTCGTCCAGGTCGCAGGCCTGCAGCTCCACGCTGATACCGTCCAGGAAGCTCTTGAAAAAGTCCTTGGTGCTCGCGTACATCATCTTGGCCTTGGTCCGCGCGGTGTCGGGCGCCCTGCGCCGGCCAACGGGCCATCAGCACGGCGGGCAGTGCGCACGTCAGGCACGGCGGGCAGTGCGCATGTCAGGCATGGTGGGCAGGGCGGGCGCAGGCGCGCGCGCACCAGTTGAGGAACACCAGCTTATTGAAGACGCAGCCCTCGCTGTTGGTGAACTGGTAGTCGTACACTGCGCAGCCCAAAGCTCAGTCCAGGGGCTGCTCCTAGTGGCTGCCTCGGCTGGCTGCGCGCAACTTGCCAGCAAACGTGGCGCGACTCACCTCCATACCGGCAGTCGTTCTCTGGGAACGAATCCACGAAATCAGCGTATGCGGAGTCCTTGTCCCCCACTGCGGCGATGACAACCTGCGCAGGCCCGCTATGCTTGTCTGCTTCAAGTTACGAGTCGCGACAGGCTCCTCAAAATGGCTAACAAAGCACAGTCGCTGGAACATCACTATCATGCTCGCTTGCGAGCACAGCATATCGCAACCTGCGCGCAGAGCGCGGAGCACGCCGGGGGGCTGCACCTCGTTGCCAGCGCTGTTGATCATCCAGGTCGCCCACCGGTACTGCGGCCCGTCGCAATGCCGTCAGCCGCGCTTGCACGCGCAGCAGAGCCACAGCCCGAGCCCGCCAGCGTGCGGCAGCACCCGACGTTCACACTGACAGGCACCTGCACCACAGAGGCTGGGCCCTACTGCGCTAAGACGCTGGGGGAGCGCCGGACGCACCGTGGACTTAGCCTTCAGGTAGTAGTACATGTTGACAGCGTCCTCAGACACAGCAATTCCGCTCATGGACTTCTGCGTGAGGCCAAACACGAGTAAGGCCAGCGGCTTGAACGCCTCCACGAGCGGAGCCCATGGTGCGCTTGTTTTCGCTGTCTGTCTGGTCTGGTCTGTCAGACCAGGCTCTTGGGCAGAGCAGTGCTGCAGCAAGGGCACATCAGCGTCAAGGTGCGGCTTACCGACTGCGCCTGCTTCGGCCGCCGGCCGCCCAGGTTGGGGATGTTGGTCGGGATGTTGGACGCGCCCGACCCTGGACGCACGGGCGACGGCGGTGCGGAGCGCTGCGGGGAGCTGTGCGCCTCGCTGGCGGGCGCCGCGGGCGCGCTCGCCGGCGCCGTCAGGCTGCCGCGCGGCGGCGGCGCGGCAGGCACGGGCCGTGCAGGCGGCCTGGCCGGCGCCGGCGCAGGCGAGCCGTTGCCGTTTGCTGAGGCTGCGACCCAAGGTGGCCGAGGTCAGGCGCTGCTCAGGCTGCACTACGAACGGCCGCGGCGCACGGCGCGCAGCCTGGCAAGCACCCGTGCGCCTGCTCGGCCTGCACGAGAGACTTCGTCTGCGGACGCAGGCAGGGTACGGGCTCACAGCCCAGGCGCACACCCCCGTGTGCAGCAGAGTGCCCTGTCAGGCTCAGGGACTCCAGGAACGCGCGCTTCACGTTTGCGTACTCCTCCTCTTTTATGAAGCCGGCATCCAGGCCCGCCTTGATCTGCTGTGCTCGCAAGAACGAGCACTTGATCTTGTCGTAGTCGGCGTCGTTGATCAGGCCCTCATCCAGCGCGGACTTGGCGGTCTTGAGCACTTCGTAGCTTCCGGCCGCCATGGGACCTGCAGGGTATGGCCCGTGCCTCCGGGTAATAAGGTTGCTGTGTGAAGGCGCTTCACATCCGCGCGCCCGCAGCGTACTTGCGCGTCAGGTCAGAATGTCTCAACAGCCCCTGCTCAGCTGGGCAATAAGAGCTGCGGGCTGACAGAGCTGGGTGTGAGCGCTAACCCAATACAGAACGACGCCCCGGGCTGCGCTAGAAAAAAGGACCGTTTGCTGACCGCTCCACTAGGGTCAGGGCCGTAGGGCAGATTTTGAACGCCCTGATGTTGAGTGTAAGCGGCAGCCCTCAGCTGTCGCTGTACCCTTCGGCCACCCTCAATACTCACGAGTATTAAGGGCGCCGCTGCCGCACCCGCTCCAGACCGTTCTCCTTTCGAACAGACTGACGGCGCCAGTTGCAGTCCGGTGGCGTGCCGGACCCCAGCGTTCTCGCCTTACTGAGTCCGAGGCGGTTGAATGCGGCAGGACTCCGGTGGCGTTCCAGAGTGTTTACACGGTCCAGTCAAAGCTGACATGCTGCATTATGGTATCCTGGCATGCCGTAGGGGACCATTAATCATAATCTAATCAAGCTAGCCCCAATGTATACCTATGGTTGTTACAACTCACCTCCTCTCCCAAACATGTGTGCCTGAATCACATGCCGTGTGGAGCGCATTGGGATGAAGGACACATGTCAAAGTGATTCACATAAGATGGAGGAAACATGTCTGGGGCACAGCTCACAGGATGAAAGCTAGTGCGCTAGTGCGCTAAGCATGGTGCTTCATAGCTCCAGATGTACTTGCAAAATAAGCGTGGTGCTTCATAAATCCAGGTATGGTTCCAACTTGCTTGAGGCCATTTGCAGGCATCCATGTGTTACGCTCAGGTCCGTGGGCTTTCCAGCGCACTGAGTACGTCAGGCGCTTACTGCGTCCGCGAGGACGCCGTGCAGTCGGATGCTTTGCCGCGTGAAGAGCATCACAAGGACAGTAGCCGCATGTGGTGGTGGTTAGCATGGAGTGGCTTGTCTTGATGAGGCGCTTGATGACCATGTAGATGTGGCGTAGCTGAATGCAGTGCGCGGCAGGTGCGCGGCGATGTCGATGATGACGCGGCCAGCTCTTTGTGGGGATGGGCAATGGCTGCAGCGGCTGGCCGGCTACGCGTGCTGGCGGCGATGCGGGCAGTCCCGCGTAAGGTGCCCCAGTGCATGGCACCGGTAGCAGCGGCCCTCCCGCGTGTCCCTCTCCCTTTCCGCGGCACCGCGCTGAGCGGCAAGCGTGCCGCTGGCGGGCTGGCTGGGAGTGCGTGCGGGCGCAGGGCGTGCAGGGGAGCGGGCATTGGTGGTGTAGAGGGGCTCGTGCATGCGAATGGTCCGGGTGCCCAGCTCCATGGGGACGGGGCCTCTCCACCCAGTGCTGTCATGGGGAACGTGGCGGGATGGGGCGGCGCGGCCAGTGCGGTGAAGGATGGCGTCGGCGGTGAGAGCCATGCGCATGGCATCGTCCAGCGTCTTGGGGTCCTGCATAGCGACGCTCTCCGCGAGCTTCGGTTGCAGACCGTGGACGAACCGGTGCACGTAGTCCTCCTCGCCGTTGCCGGTGGCGACCGAGATGAGCTCTCGGAACTCGTGCGTGTACGCGGCAGCAGTGGTGGACTGGTGGATGTTGGCGAGGCGGTCGCGCGCAGCCTTGACCTCGTTCGGCGCACCGAAGTGCGCCGCCAGGAGCGCCTTGAAGTCTGCATAGCTCCACGGCAGCTGTCGCGCTGCGTTGGCTTGCTGCCACCAGGTGACAGCCGCGCCCTTGAGGCGTGCAGCCGCAAAGGCGACCTTGTGCTCGTCGGTGGGCAGCTGCGCTGTCAGCTGGAGGAGGGCGCTGTCCACTTGGTGGAAGAACGTCTTCAAGGCCCCGGGCTTGCCGAGGCCGTCAAAGAACTCGGGGTTCACCACCAGGTGCGCGGGCAGCGCTGCAGCGCCCGGGAGGGCGGCATTGGCTGCGGCCTGGGCTTGAGCGGCTGCCTGGGTAGCTGCGGCGGTTGCTGCATTGGCGTTGGCAAGCTGCTGCTGAAGGGCTGCCAACTCAGCGGCAGCGGCAGCGCCAGCCTGGGCGACTGCTGCCTGCAGCAGCGCCTCGTGCTGCTCACGCATCATGTGCTCGCCCTCCATGTTCTGGTCACTGTCGGCCAGCGCAGCTCCTGATGGGGGCGAGGCTACTGCGGGCAGGCTTGCCACAGGGGTGTCTGGGGCAGACGTGGGCAATGGCGTTGACGTGGGCGGTGGCGTGGGCTTGGGCGCTGGCGTGGGCTTATGCGCTGGCGTGGGCTTATGCGCTGGCGTGGACTTGGGCGCTGTCGTGGGCGATGGCGTTGACTTGCGCGATGGCGTTGACTTGGGCGATGGCGTTGACTTGAGCGACGGTGTTGACTTGGGCGATGGCGATGACGGTGGCGTGCGCTTGCGCGATGGCGTGGGCGGTTGACTTGGGCGATGTCGTTGACTGGTAGAGTTATCGGCAGTATCGGTACCGGTTGACGGGCGACTTACGTCCCAGGCGAAGCACGCCGTCTCTACGAACAGGCTGCCATATCGCCCTCGGCCATTATTAGTGCCGGTTCGATGGGCAACTTACGTCCCAGGCGAAGCAAGCTCGTTTCTACGAACGGGCTGCCATATCGCCCTCAGGCAGGCTGCTATCCGGCAGCGCTTACGCCTGGCTGAAGCAGGCTGTGGGGCCCAATGCTTCAAGGGCTCTCGGGCAGCGGGATGCCGGCCGGCTTTTCCCGCACCCAAGGGCCCCTGCCAAGGTTCGACTGATGCTCCGCTACCAAGTTGTAAGCGGCAGCCCTCAGCTGTCGCTGTACCCTTCGGCCACCCTCAATACTCACGAGTATTAAGGGCGCCGCTGCCGCACCCGCTCCAGACCGTTCTCCTTTCGAACAGACTGACGGCGCCAGTTGCAGTCCGGTGGCGTGCCGGACCCCAGCGTTCTCGCCTTACTGAGTCCGAGGCGGTTGAATGCGGCAGGACTCCGGTGGCGTTCCAGAGTGTTTACACGGTCCAGTCAAAGCTGACATGCTGCATTATGGTATCCTGGCATGCCGTAGGGGACCATTAATCATAATCTAATCAAGCTAGCCCCAATGTATACCTATGGTTGTTACATTGAGTAGGCTGCAACACGCATCTGAGCAGGCACTCTGCTTTGCACGATGCGCTGGGGGTGGACCTGTACTCCTTGATGGCCAACAGGACTGGCTTGTGAGACCACATGCGGCCTCAAACATAGGACGCGGTCCTGCGCAGCCACGATGGAGGAGATGGACCTGGAGCTGATGATCTCTGTCACCGGAGGGCTAGGCAGCTGGCAGCAGGACGAGGATGGCAGCGCCAGGTACTGCACGACCGCCGACACATTGGGTGCGCACGCACGCACGGCCTGCTTATTTTTGCCTGCTCCCCGCAGGGGCTGGAGGCTGGGTGCGCTGAGCGGCCGGGCGCGCAGACTGCCTCAAGGACTTGCAGCGCTTCCTGCGGCAAGACGACCCGGTCAGGCGGGAGGCCTTCTTTGCGCTGGGCCAGTACGGGGTCGCCCGGTCCGACCTCGTGGCCATCATCACAACATATCCGGAGGACTCCGAGCTTGTGTACAACGCGCGTGCGCACCCACAACCAGCCGTGAGCCTGTCGCCCGCGCGGCTGCACCTGAACTGCGCACCGGGCCGAAGCGCAAACACTCACTGCGCCGCGCAGTGAAGGTGGTCACCTTCCTGACGCTGCCACTGGAGCTGGAGAGCGAGAGCCCCGCCCTGCAGGTATGCTGCTCGGACGCTCGCCTGCTCACATTGAGCCTGTTCTCCGCCAGCCAAGCTTGGCTGTGCCACTCGACAAGGCGGCTGTCAGGCTCGTGCACACGCGCAGCGCGCGCGAGGGGCTGCTGCCCGAGGCGCGGCGCTGCAGCACGAGCGGCCGGCGTGCGCCGGCCTCACGCGCGCGCGCCGCCATGGCAGGTGGAGTACATGGCGGCCGTGAAGGAGGCGTTCCTGGCGCGCGACGCGCTGGCGGTGGTTGTGGCGCTGGTGGCGGAGCCGCTGCAGCGCCACGCGGCGGGCCGCGCGGGCGCGGCGGACGCCAACACGGTGCAGCTGGTGCTCACGTTCCTGCGCAACCTGGTCGTCCTGCCCGACGCCGCGCCCACTGCCGGTGCCCTAACCCTACCCCTATCCTATCAGCAGGCTGTAGTGCTGTCGCTGCCCCGGCCGCCCAGCCGCCTCGCGGCCCGGCCGCGTGGGCGTCGGCCTGACGAGCAGGCGCCCCGCCCAGTGGCCCCTGGCAAGGCCATGCGGTGTTGCCAGCCCCGGCGCTGCTGCAGGGCGCCCTGCTCACGCGGGCGGTGCCGCGTGCGGCGCGCGCGCGGCCGCTGCGCCTGCTGCCGGCGCACGCCGACCGATGCGCGTGCGCCCGGCCGGGCGCAGGCTCGAGGGGCGCGCACAGGAGCCGCCTGCGCGGGGAGCTGCTGGAGCGCCTGCTGGACGACGGCGCGCTGGAGCTGCTCGCGGTCATGGCGCAGCACACCACGCGGGTGCGGCGCGCGGCGCGATAAAGAAAGGGACAGGCTAGGACTAGGGATAGAAGGACAGGACCCTATCCCTATTTATCCCGGCGCGCGCGCGAGACGCGCGCACGCGCGTGCGGCAGCGCCCCCGTCACACAGCCTGACCCGGCCGCCCCGCCGCCCGCCCGGCGCCAGGCGCCGCTGAAGGCGGAGGCGCCGCTGCTGCTGGAGGTCTGGGACGCGGTGCTGGCCGGCCTGGACGCCGCCGCACTGCTGGCCGCGCCGGCGGCCTGCTTCAGGGAGCCCAGCGACGCGCGGCGTGCGGCGGCGCCCCAGCCGGGGCTCATGCAGGAGGCGCGCGCCGCGCTGGACCGGGAGCTGCGCGCGGCTGCGGCCCTCAAGCAGGCGCGCCCTGCGCCGCCTGCACCTTCTCCGCACCAGCGCACCGGCAGGCAGCGCAAGGGCGTTGGGAGGTGCACCGCCTCGGGCGCGGATGCGCACCGCGCTGTGCATGTAGGGCGGGCCTGCGCCTCCGCCCCAGACCCGGCTGCCAGACTTGTGCCGTGCTGAACTGCGCAAGCAGTGTGTTGTCACGCACGCACCGTGTCGTGACACCTGATGCCGGCGCAGTCGCGCGGCCCGCCGCGCCATGCGCGCTGGGGCGGCGTCTACAAGCAGCCCGGCGAGGACGGCCTGAGCGTAAAGATCATGCACAGCAACCCGCACTGCTCCGACATGCTGGGGTCGCTGAAGCCCCTGTCGCATGGCAGCAAGCAGGTGCGCCTGTCAGGTATCAGAACACATGCCAGGATGCTTGGCGGCTCAGGCTTGCGACGCGTGAGAGCGCACGCATGCTCGACATGCTCACACAGCATGGTGAGCTGTGCATGACTGTGCAGCAGGGCCGCGCTCAAGTCTGGGACAGCCCTGACATGCTGAGCAGGGCACCCTGTTGTCTGCAGAGAGCGGGCGATCTGGGCATGGAGGGCCTGAGCGCGCGCCTGCGCGGCCGCCTGGCCGCGTACGTCGCGCACGTGCTGGAGTGCAGCTACGAGGTGCCCGGCGCCCTGGCACAGCCTGCGTCCCAGAGTCCCGAGCGCAGTGCCTGCACCACTGTCCACCCTCCGTTCCAGCGCTCAAAGCCGACAAGCTGACAATGCCCGCATCAGCGTGCGCCATGCAGTTGCTGGTGCCTGCATCAGCGTGCGGCCATGCACACACGACGCGGCGGCCGCCGCGGCACCAGCGCGGCGCACGCGGCTGCGGCAGCAGGCCCACCGCACCGCCGGGCGGCAGGTGCTCATGGGCGTGCTGCGCAAGGAGCTGGAGCCCGGCCTGCACATCAGCCGGCGCTCGCGCGACGACTTCTATCGCTTCCTGCGCGTCGCGCGCTTCTTCACCTGCTTCGTCCGCCTGCGCGAGGCAGGCCCCGCCCTACCACCTATGCATGCCATGTGCACGCGCGCGCAGGCTGCAGGCTGCTGCCAATGGGAGAAGCCTTGCTGGAGCCGCCTAATGGCTCTGTTGCAGCAGGTTGGTGGCAATGTTCTGGAGCACCGCCTGAACTGCGACCAGGTCGGGGCAGCTCTTCCTTAAACGGGAGCAGCTCCTCAGCTTGAATACTGCTCACCGCTCTTGGCAAGCGAAGTGATCGGTCTGGTTGAGTGTGCGCATGCGTGCGCCACAGGAGCGCCAGGTCAAGCAGAGGCTGGAGCGCAAGGCCGCAGGCGACGCGGCCGAGCCGGCGCCCGCGGGCGGGCCGGAGGGCGGCTCGCCCTTCGCCGTCATCTGCGCCACCATGGGCTGGGAGACGTTCTTCCTGGTGCAGATGCTATGGCTGGGCGCGTCCGACCTGCCCGTGCGCGCGCCCGAGAAGGACTGGCCCCTGCAGGCGCGCGGCCCTGCCAGCCCGGCTCTATCGAGCTTTGCGCGGCGCGGGCAGCGGCCCCTCAGTGTCGCCATGCGGCGCTAGAGGCTGTGCGGCCGCACCGGACGTGAGCGGGAGCGCAGGCCTGCTGCAGGAGCCACGCATGCAGCTATTGCCCATGCATTGGGCTGCGCCCGCACAGTGCGCCCCATGCGCGTGTCTGTCAAAGCCTCAAGCAGGGCCGGGGCGCAGCATGCGAGCCTGGCGCTGCTCAAGGAGATGCTGGCCACGCTGGACGTTGCGCAGCGCACCGGCACGCCCGCCGACCGGAAGGCCGCCGACCGCCTGCAGCGCAGGCAAGAACCCTGCATGGCCTCGTACGCTTGCCTCTCCGAGCCTCAGCGCGGTGCTGCATGCATGTCGTCCGGCGACCGGCGAGAGCCTGCGCCCAGTTTGCGTGGCCCACCAGAGGTGGGCCCAGCGCGGGTCGGCGGGTCTCCCTGCCATCCTGCTGGAGCGCAGCGCCTCCGAGTGTGCCTGGGCAGGGAGCCACACCACGTCCCGCGGCTGCGCCAGGCTGCTGCACGACGACCAGAAGGAGAGCGGCTTCCTGCCGGTGCTGGCGCGCCTGATCAAGGGCTTCAGCCACAAGCTGCAGCCGCTGTCGCACGCGGGCGACCTCGTCGAGACGCTGCACCTCGTCCTGCGCCTGCTGGAGCGGCTGTCGCGCCAGGGTGCGCTGCCCGGATGCTCGCGGCGCTGCACCGGCAAACACCCTGCGTCCCTTTGACGCAAGTGCAGCGGCACCCGCTTGCATGCGGGCGGGACTGCAGGCCGGCCGTCGACTTTCAACCCATGCGTGATGCGCTCCGCAGCGTGCGCTCACGCCTGCCCATAGTCCGCGCGCAGAGGCAGGCGAATTCCTGGTGAAGCGCCGCGCGGCTGTGCGCGCGCGCCGCCGCGCGCCGCCGCCGCCGGACAGCCCGGCTGCTGCGGCCGCGTCGCCCGCCGCGGAGGGCGGCAGCGGTGCGGGGGCGAGCGGGCGCAGCCCGGGCGATCGCTCAGCCGCCGGCACGCCGGGAGCGCCCGAGCGGGGCGAGGCCGGCGGCGGCGGCGGGGAAGCCGCGCAGCGCGGCGAGCAGGGCGACGCGGCCTCGGGCGGGTCTGGCAGCGCGGTCGGCGCCAGCGGCGCTGCCGGCGAGCAGAGCGCGCAGGGCGGCGCGGCGCACGGCGTGCGCGGCGGCCGGACTGGGGACCCTTTCGAGGAGGCCGAAGACGAGGCGGTGCGGCCCCCTTGCCCTGCATGCGCGCTCTTCCCAGAGCGCCGCTCCAGCGCCCAGCGCTCCGCTGAGTCCGCCGCGCTGCCTGGCCACAACGACTGTCAGCGCGTGGTCGGGTTGCGCTCCTGCACCTGGCGCGCCAACCAACGCCCAGCCCGGCGCGCCTGGCAGGCGCCCGCAGCTCCGCCTGTCGTGACCGGGGCACGTAGCGACAGGCGGACGCGGCGGCGGCCGCGCGGGTCACGGAGGTCGCGTACGACCTGGAGCGCCGCGTGCGGCAGGAGCTGGCCTACCCCACCGTCGTCCACTTCTACACCTGGCTCCTCCAGGGCGCGCCCCGCCCGCGGGCCGCCCCGCCGTGCGCGCGCGCGCGCGCGCCCAGGCGGCAGGCGGCGCCAGAGGTGGCGCGCCGGGGCGACGCATGCGCGCAGGCCGCATGCACGCGCTGCCTGACTCAGTCTTCGGCGCCGCGCAGGGTACGCGAGCAATTCCGACTTCCTCAACCACTGCATCGTGCGCTTCCTGCAGCGCGTCTGCGACCCCGAGGGCATGAACCTGGAGCCCATGCTGTACCAGGCGCGCGGCGCCGCTGGGCTCGCCCCGCCCCTGGCATGACCCCTGGCCGCCGTGCAACAGGCCGCCCGCCTGCCCGGTGCGCGATAAATGCGTCTGTGCTGAGACTGGCGGCGCGCCCGCGTGCGTGCCCGAGCAGCCGGCCGGCGGCGCATGACGCACCGGGGTCGCCGCCCGGCGGCAGCTGTCGGTGCTGCGCGTCCTCGAGCGCGTGCTCGCCGACGCCGGCTTCCGCGCGCGCCGCGCCGCCGCCGAGGTCCTGCGCTTTGCCGCCGGCGTCGTGCGCCGGCTGCTCGCGCGGCTCGCCAACGCCGACGGCCCCGAGCCGGCGCGCACGCCGGCGCCCGCCGCGTCCGGCGGCGAGTCTGCAGGCGCGCCTGCTGCACATGCAGGGCGGCCTCGTCCCAGTCCGGCAGTTGCTAACGCGCCCATGATGCGCGCTTGCCTCCTGATCATATAGTGCCCAGCATGGGCAGGCACGTTGTTGCAGCTTGCAGATGGATGCGGGGCAGCTGACCGGCGTCGTCCGACCGTCGGCAGGCGAGGACGGCGCAGAGGGCGGGGCGGGGCCGTCGCCGGAGCGCCGCGAGCGCGCCGCGCAGGCCGCGCTCGAGGCGCGCGTGCGCGAGGGCGTGGCATCGCTGCTGTTCGTGGAGCTGCTGTTCTGGAAGGGCGCACGCGAGGCGGAGGCCGTGCGCGAGCAGTACCACTGGCAGGCGCGCGCCCTGGGCGGATAGGGCCCCATACCCTGCGGCTGCTGGCAATGCTGCGGCGGCTGACGTGCCGGCGCGCAGCGCAGCCGCCTCTGCTGCCTCAGGGCAGCGCGCCCGCTCGCAGACATGCCCGCGCGCGGCGGTCGGCCCCAGCGCGTCAGTGCGTGCACGCCGCGCCGCGCCGACCCCGGGGCCCCGCGCTCGCAGCGCACGTACGGCGAGGGCGCGCGCGCGCGGCGGGCGCGGCGCGCCGGCGCGCTCGGCAGCGGCGACGACTCCGCCGGCGCGCCCGGCCAGGCGCCCGGCCGGCGCCGCGCCGGGGCGGCCGCGGCCGCGCTGACGGAGGCGCAGAAGGCGCGGCTGGTGGACCTGTTCGAGGAGCACGGCATGCACCGCGGCTACATGGCGGCGCTGCTGGACGGCCTGGGCGGCGCCGTCCGCAAGGCGGCCGTGCACCGCGAGCTGCGCGCCATGGGGCTGCGCAAGGGCGTGCTCACGCCCCGGCAGGCAAGCGCCCGCGCGCATGCGCGCCCTGCGCCCGGCGTCAGCGGGGCCGCGCTGCACGCGCCTGCCGTGCGCAGCGCAGCGCCTGCAATTGGCGGTCCGGCACTGTCGCGCCTGCTGCCTGCGGCCCTGCGGCGGACGCCGTGTGAGGTTGACCCTGCTGTGGCGCGCGCAGCGGGACCGGCTGCAGGAGCTGTTTGAAGAGCACAAGGCCGCGCGGGACATGCTGGCCCGCATAGCCGCAGAGCTGCCCGGCGGGCTGCGGCGCAGCCAGGTCGCAGCGCAGCTGCGCAAGCTGGGCCTGCGCCGCGCGCGGCCCGGCAAGGGCGGGCGCGGGGACGCCGATCGGGTGCGCGCTGGGTGCCAGGCGCGAGCGAAGACGCCGGGGCTGTGCGCTGCAGACGGCGCCACACATGCTCCCTGTGGGCGCGCTCTGGCTGCGGGTGAGCGGCGGGGCAGCAGCGACCGCGCGCCTCGCCTGGCCGCTCGCAGCAGCTGCCCTGCCCTGCTTGGTGCTCCGGGTGGCAGTGCGCACGGGCGCTGGCTGGCTCTGAGGGCGGTGCGCGCTGCGCAGCGCGCCAGCGACGCGGAGGGCAGCGCGAGCAGCCGCAGCGGCGGCAGCAGGCCGTCGGCGTCTAGCGGGTCCGAGTCCGGGTCGGGCTCCGATGCCGGGGCTCCTGGTGCAGCGCCGGTGCGCCCCTCCGCTTCCCGGGCCGCGCTGCACTCGCCGCGTCACTGCTTGCACGCCTGTGCCTGCCGCAGTGCCAGCAGGCCCTGGGAGCGGTGAAGCGGAGCTTGGATGTCTCAGGCTCTGTCATATGCACTCCTGGACCTTCACATGCTGCCAAGCAACTGAACTCAAACCCGCGGTGTACACGGTCTGCACTCATTCGTGCCACTCCTGACTGCCTCGCTGTGCTCAGGGGCCGCGGGAGGACGCCGGCGGGAGCCCGAGCGACAGCAGCTCGGATGCAGACAACGAGCGCGAGCGGGCGCCAACGCAGTCACGCCCGCTGGACGCGCGCGCGCCCGCGGTCTTAGCAGCTGCGCCCGCGGCATCCGTGCCGGCTGGCGAGGAGACTCCGGAGGATGACCTGGGCAGCCCACCGGCCCCGCAGCACGCCCCGGCTCCGGCCGCGGCCGCGGCAGCCCGGGCAGGTGGTGCAAGGGAGGGGCCTGCGGCGGCGCGGCCCGGCGCGCCCGGCCGCAGGCGGCTGCTCAAGAAGGGCGCGCCAGGGCCGCTGCCGCCCAGCGATGCTCCCGGCGCCATGGAGGATGCGGATGCCGTCGGCACGCTCGACGCAGACGGCCCGGTGGTCGCCCGGCGGCGCGCGGCCGGAGGCCTGTCGGACTCCGACAGCGGGACGCGCGCGCGCATGAGCAGCGCTTCGAGCGGCGCCGCGGAGGACGGCGCAGACGGCGGCCGCCGCGCCGCGGCGCCGCCGGGCAGCGGCCACGCCAAGCGGGCTGCGCAGGGGCAGCAGTCGCCCAGCAAGCGGGCGCGCTGGGCAGAGGCCGACGATGCCGGCGCCGAGTCCTCGGGCCAGCGCATGCCAGCCTCGCCGACGCCGCCGCCGGCCGCGGCTGGCGATGCGGACATGGAGGCCGCCCCGGTGACGGGCGGTGACGAGCCGCACGATGCAGCGGCCCTGCCTGCTGCGGGGGCGCCCGCGGGGGGCGGCGGCAGCACGGCCCGCAAGCGCAGCCGCGGCTCCAGGCTGCCCAACAAGCGAGCCCGGCCGCAGTCTACTGATTCTGACGCCGGCGACACCGGCGGGTGCATGCGCAGCCCTGGTTCCAGCGCGGGGGCGGAGCTAGGCGCCGTGGCGGCGTCGGAGGCCGCGACCACGCCCCCTGCGGGGCCGCAAGAGCCCGCATGGGTGGCAGCGGCTGCCGCCGAGGACGCTGAGGTCGGGGACGGCGTGCCGCCTGTACAGACAGGCGGTGCTGAGCCCGTCGGGGTTCGGGCCGCTGGCGCGCCGCCGGCCGCCGCCTCTGCTGAGGAGCTTGAGGAGGTGCTGGAGGACGAGACCGAGCGCATGCTGCGCGAGCTGGACGCGGAGGCGGCGGCCAGCTGCTTGGAGGACGGAGCAGGAATCCCGGCGTCCTCGAGAGCGGAGTGAGAGAGAGAGAGATGTGTGCGAGCGCCTGCTGCGCGGGCCCAGGATGGCCTGGGCGCGCGCCCGCGACTGCACAGGCACACCGGGCGTCTGTGGGTTCTGCTAGCCCCAGCCGCTTGCTGATAGCAAGCCGTCCTCCCCGGTCCTGGGGACGGCTGAGCAGGAGCCGTGGCGTGTGCACTAGCAGGATGCTGCAGGTCGGCCGCTCGCAGGATTTTGCATGCCGTGCATGCGCAATGCCTTTTACGGAGTGCTCGAGAGCACGCCTTGACGCACACATGGCAGGCAACACTGGGCACCCCAAGTCACTGGCGTCTCTGCCGCACACGCTCTACCCCAAACCTGGCCAGTCTGTGCAGTCTCCTCAGGCAGGCGCCGACGGCGGCCCCTCCGCAGGCGGGACCAGGCCGCCGTGCAGGCGCGAGAACCCGACCGTCCCGTCCCGGTCCGCCATGGCCAGCACGACGCCGCCGCCGCCACCGGCCGGCTGGCCCGCAGCCGCCGGGATGCCCAGCATGCGCTGCATGCGCGCCGGCGTCAGCGCCCGCGACGATGTGCTCACCGGGACCACCACCTCCCACAGCGCCTCTCCCGCGCCGCCCTCGCTCCGTCCCTGGCCCGACCCGGGTCCTGCTGGCGCATCATCTGGGCTGGGTGGGTGCTCCAAGGACCCCGACGCATCACCGATTGCTGCCGTCGCACCCGCGCTGCCGGCCGCGGCTCTGCTGTCGCTGGGCATGCGCGATGAGCCAGGCAGCTCGTCTGGCGCGGCCGGCGCGGCAGCGTCCGCTCGGGCCCCATTGGGGCCGGCGCCACACGTGGGCGGCGGCTCGGCCGCCGCTGCATGCCCTGGCGCCTCAGCTGCCGCAGGCTGCGCAGGCTGCGCCCCTGCGCAGCCTGCGGCGCCGCGGCCGGCCCGCTGCTTGCCCCGCCGCGGCCGCGGCTCGGGCAGCGGCTCGGGCAGCGGCCTGCGCGGGCCGGCGAGCAGGTAGAAGCAGCCCGCGTCCGCGCTGCAGCCCACCTGCGTGGCGCGGCGCGCCAGGTGCAGCTTGCAGTACACGGCGTAGACGTCGCCGTCGCTCGCCAGCGCGGCGCACCCGCGGCGGGGCGCGCGCGCGCTCGCCGGCTGCGCGGCCAGCGCGGCGCAGAACGCGGCCGCGCCCTGGAGCGTGTCCGCAAACTCGCCCGCTGCGAGGTAGGTCCGGCGCCTGTTCATGGCCGCGCGCGCGCGGCGGGTGCGGCTGGCCCTGCCGGCCTGCCCATGGGCGGGCTGGTCACAGCGCGGCGGCGGCGCGCAGCTCTGCCGCCACGCGCGCGCAGCGGGCCTGCCAGTCGGCCAGGCGCTCCGCGCAGGCGCGTAGCAGCGCCTCCTTGGCCGCGAGCTCTTCGCGCAGCTCGCGCTCTTCCTGCGCGCGCAGGGGGGTGTCAGCTGCAGAGCAGCGCAGTGTGCAGCGCATAACCAGGGCCTCAGAGCAGAGGATCACCTGCCTCAAAGCCAGCAGCGGGGAGCCGCCAGCGGCGCGCGCTTGCAGCATGAGCGCCTGCAGCGCCTGCGCTGCCGCCGCAAAGTCCTGTATGCTACGCTGCACGTCCTCTGCACGGCGTGGCCACTGTGACTTCCTGTGTCCTTGATCGCAGGTTTCGTGCTAGCAAATTATGTTTTCTGTGATCATTGACGCGCAATGTGCAGGCGTGCCTTTGCTCTGCAACGCAAATGGCTCAAGGATGTCTGTCAGTGGCAGGATGCCTGCAAGTGCACGGTCGAGGGAGGCAACCAGCTCGGTGGCCGTGCTGCCCTGGGACATGCACCCTACGCAATGCAAGCGCCGGGCTGTTGCTGCTGCTATGTCCTTATGAAGCACAGAACTCTGCAGCCTGATGACAGCACAAGGTTGTGTAAGTTATGTAGGTGGACACATTCGAGTGGACACATTCGAGTGCCGCAGCTTGGCGGCCAGCGCCTACCTGTCTGCACCGCCATGTTATGTAACGTCGGCCGGTGTATTTTCCTGACCAGCTCAGACGGGAGAGCGAGGCGGTGATGAGCGGTGGTCTGCGCTATCCTGTCAAGCCTGAGTTTGGTGTTGGATAGAGCCTGGAGCAGCGACGTGCGATGAGCGGCGAGTGCTCTGCACTGCACGCTCCGAACTCTCCTGGGAGCTCGTCAGGCCTGGCGCGGCAGGAGTCGCAGACGCCGCAGCAGGCTGCTGGTGGGCTGCCTTTGAAACAAGTGCTTGCAATGCATATGACAGACTGCATATGACAGACGTGCTCCTGCGCAAAGCTTCTGCCACCAGTGGCAGTGCTCGGCTGGCTGAGCTGCCCCCGTTTGTCAGCACTGCTCGTCAGGCTGTGCTGCCGCTGACTCTCGCCAGTGCTCGTAACCTGTGCTGCGCCTGTTAGTGGGCAGTGCTCAAGTGACTGCGCTGTCCCTGAACTCAAATTACAGTGCTCAAGCACTTGGGCCGCCCCTGATCAGGGCGGCGCTCACTGACTGTCACGGCGTCCGCAGGGGGTCAGTATGCCCCGGCAGCTGCTGCGCCGCCGCCGGCACACGAGCTGCTGGGCCCGCTGCGGCCTAAGCCCTTCCCGACGTGGAAGCACCGCTACTTCAAGATCCTGATAGTGGGCGACAGCGGGCTGGGCAAGACCACGCTCGTGCGCGCCCTGCTCTCCGTGCCGGGCCAGCGCCTGGAGCTGCACGATGGTGCGGGCCGGGCTGCTGCTGCCCCAGCAAGCCACCCCTGCAGGCGCCGGGTGTCTGGAGCTGTGTCACGTTTCTTGCCAAGCGTCCAAGCCTGTCATCAAGGGCCTGCGCGACCTGCCCAACAAGTCGCACGCGCTCGCACAGGCACGGAGACGTCCGCGGAGCAATTCCGCAAGAACCCCGAGGTGCGCCCCGGGCTGTCCGCGCACCGTTACGTGCACTGGGCGCGCGCAGCCGGCTGACGCGCGCGCGGCAGGTGCTGTGCTCGTCCATATCGTGGGAGAGCGAGGGCGACCGCACCGTCTGGGTGTACAAGGTGCGCGCTCGCGGCCCGCGCGGTCCGGCGCGTCCGCAGCCGAGAGCGCACCCAGCGCCGCAGACAGCAGCGCAGCTCGCTTGCGGGCGGGCGCGCAGGTGCAAGACACACCCGGGTACGGCGACAACTGCTCCATCCTGTCCAACATCGCAGAGATGGTGGCCTATGTGGAGCGCCAGAACGCCGCGTTCTTGCGCGTCGAGCAGGACGCCCGCCGCGCGGTCGACCTGTGCGGCCCCGCGCCTCCGCGGGGCGGCCCCAGCCCCGCTGCCCGCGGGCGCGCGCGGCGGTTGGTGGGCGCGCCCTGCCCCGCAGCATCCATTGGACTCACGACGGGGCGCCCGCGCCCAGGGCCGACGTCGAAGACCCGCGCGTGGACCTGTGCATCTTCTGCCTGCCCCCGCACCGCCTGCGCCCCATTGACCTGAGGCGCGCAGCCTGCCCTGGCCGTCCGGCCGCGCCTCCGCGTGCGTCGCCTGTCGGCATGCCCGGCTCACCTGCGGCGCCGGCCTTGCAGGTACATGTACGAGCTCGGCAAGGTGGTGCCGATCCTGCCGGTCGTCTGCAAGTCGGACTGCATGACGATCGCGGAGCAGGCGCGGCGCGCTGGCACCGCTCCCCCTGTGCGCTCTGCCGCCGCGCTGGCAGGCGCGCCGCCTCACGCTGCGCGCCGCGGCGCAGGCGTGCTTCCGCCAGGAGGTGGTCAGCCGCCTGGCCAACCCCAGCCTGGCGGGGTACCCAGGTGCGCACCCTGCGGCCTCATGGCCCGCAGCGAGGGCGTCGGGGCTCCCGTTGCCCTGCCGGCCTCCTCCCGGCGCTCAGCTGGGCTGCGGGTCGGCGCCGCAGCGCTGGCGGGCGTGACCGCGCCCATCAACGTGCTGCGCTTCAGCGAGGCGACGCGCATGCGCGCCGGCCTGGGCGCGTCGCCCGGCAAGCGCATCATGCCGCCCTTCCTGGTGGTCGCCGCCAACGAGTTCAGGCGCGCGCGCGCGGCGGCCCACGCGCCCGACAGCCCAACAGGCTGACAGCCTGCGCAGAGCCCGGGCATGCTGTGTACCTGCGTCCGGCTTTGGACCACTAGCGACCGCGCGCGCAAGCCGCTGCACAGACTGCCTGTTGTCATGCTCATGCTTTGCAAACATTCAGGCGGGCGCGGTCGGGCCCCAGCATGTGAACAGCGAGTTGAGCACAGCAGGCTGACACCAAGCATGCAAGCGTGCAGCGGGGAGCTTGCCGCGGCGGACCCGCCGGTGTACTGGCCTGAGCGCAAGTACACGTACGGGACGGCGGAGGCGTTCAACACGGTGCGGTGGCAGCGCTGCCTGGCTCTCGCTCCTGGGCCGCCGCTCCATGCTCGCCGCTTTAACAAGCCGCACAGCAGATATCATACTACCTGCTTATATACGTGATGGACAGGCCTTGTAAGGATTGCTTGCCCACCAGCGGATCCGTGTCATGCGGGGAGGCAGAAGCCGTCCTGCAGATGGGCGTGCTCACATGTGCTGTGATTGTGAACAGGAGCACTCGGACCTCATCTACCTGCGCAAGCTGCTGCTGGATGCGTGCGAGGAGGTCGGCGCGGCCAAGCGCCTGAGGTCTGTCCCCGGCCCCCCTGTCTGACAGACATGCTAGGCCATGCAAGGGCCGGTTGACCGCGGAGCTCTCAGCGCTTTTGTGGTGTGAGAGTGCGCGTTGGCGGCGGCTTGCGATGCTGACACGTGCGACTTGGGAGGTTACCAACTCCATGCAGAGTGCTGTGTAACACCGCGCCCTGCTGCGCCGTGCCAGGTACCAGGAGTGGCGGCGACGGCGCTTGGAACGGAAGGGCAGCATGCATGGCGCGCTGCTGCGCTTTGCGCTGCTGGGCATCGCCGGCGCAGGCACAGCCGCGCTGTGCGGCCTGACGCCGCGCGACGCGCTGGCCTCAGTGCGCGCCATACCCTCCGTTCTGCGCCAGGCACGCCCAGGGTCACTATGAGGGCTAGGTAGGACCCAGCCACAAGGCATGGGGAACAGGGATTTGGTCTGATGGCGAGCCCGTGTGAATGGGGTCACAGAGCAGCTGACATCCTTGTTTTGTCATGTTGCACACAGACCTGTGTGGAGCGCATGTGGCCCTAGCCTGATCAGGTCAACATGCAGAGTGTGTGACGTGCAGGAGGAGGATGTATCGCACATCTTTCCGCACCACCGGCGCAGGCCTGAGCCTGTGGCCGCAACCAGGGACGGCCGCAGCGAAGACCCGCCTCCCCCTGCTGGTCAGGCAGCCGGTGATGATGATGATGAAACACGAACTGCAGAGCAGCCCCAGAAGAAGTTCCTTGGTTTGTTTTAGTCTGTTGACACTAGTCATTGTCGGGAGTCACTGGGCCCGCCAGGTGTTCACCGGCGCATGTAAACTAGTGCAAACTAGTGAAAAAGCACATCTGTACGGTGTCAAAAGGCACCTACACATGATGCAGGATTCAGTATACTATCTGCCAGGTGTGCTGGTAAAGTAGTCTGTTGTTGGGACTTGCCCTGCCTTCCAGGCTCACCTGCTTTGCACCAACGCAGAAGGCAGTGGATGCTGCAAGTGATCCTTGTCCTGCTGCAGACATGCAGACCTCCTGCCAGCCACTGCTGGTGTGTATCCTGGATAGCACTGTTTATTGGCTCGCATGCGACTGCCAAGGGAAGCCAGTACACTTGATTTTTGCATTTTTCGATGCTTACAAACCCACCACATTCCTGCGTGCAGCCTGGCGCCTCGCATCACTCATTTCGTTCCCTGCACTTGCTGCACAAACCTCTGAAAACACGCATCAGGCAACGGCACGCCGCGCCTCTGGTGCTAACAAAATTTGGGTGTCACAAGCCGCGGCTGGCACAGTGCCAAAACTGATAGAGGCTGCGCCCAGCGCTCACAGGTTGCGCTTAACGTCGCTCTTCGCGTCCGACGCGGCGTCCGACACCTTGTCGCCGGTCTTCTCGGCGCTGCGCTGCGCGTCCTTGGCGGCGCCCGACAGGTTGTCGCCCGCCTTGTCAGCAGCCTTCTCGGCCTCCTTGCCCCTGTGGGCAGCGCGCAGGTTACTAAGTGCCCAGCAGGTCTCCCACGCTTCAGGCGGGCAATGTGACAACCGTGCTGTCTCCCAGATCAAGCCTGTCGCACCACAACCAGCGCACCACGCCACCACAGGCACTACAGCGATCCAGCATACTCCGTGACGCACCCGGAGCCGACAGCGTCCTCGACCTTGTCGGCCGCCTTGCCCGCCTGCTTCTTAGCGGCGCCCGCGGCGTCCTGTCACAGGGCGCAAACCAGTCAGCACGCCAGCGCGTTCGCTCGATAGAGAGCCCAGAGTGCCTCAGGCAGCCACCAGTGCATATAAAGACACAACCAGACTCCTGGGTGCACTGATCGTGCAGAGGGGGTTGGAAGGAGGCATGCAAGATAGCTGCAAACCACCAGTGCAATAATGCAACCAAGCCGCTGTCCAATCTGCCGGCAGCTGACCTGCACGGCGTCCTTCGCGTCCTTGTACGCGTCCTTGGCCTTGTCGCCCAGGCTCTGCGGCACACACGCGCACACGTTCTCGAATTGTTCGGGCTGACAGGCTGGGCCGGCGCCGGGTCGGCAGCTGCCAGGATCAGGGCTCAGAAGGCCAGGACTCGGCTCATCGACCAAAGTACAGCTGTTGGTGAGCTGGGTAGGACAGCTCACGCTCCACACGGACTTGCGACCCGCATCCCACAATCAGGCAATGCCTGCCAACAGCCACACCTCACAAGGCCCCCAGGCCAGCTCAAACACTCCCCGGGACTGCACCTCGGCGCGGACGACCACGGGGGCGCGCGCGCGCATGGGCCGCGCAGCCATCGGGCGCACAGCGAAGGCGCTGGTGGTGGGGCGCATGGTCACAGCGGAGAACTGCATTGTGGCAAAGAAGCTGTGTGTGTGTGCGTGAGGGGTGCTGGGTGTGAGAGGATAAGCTCGGTTGATTGACTGGATGACTTGGACAGCTCAGTGTTCTCGAGCCGACCCTAGCTGGCCCACCTTTGTGCGGGACTCCGGGGTAGGGCAGCCCTGCGCACGCGACAGGCCGGTTCCCAGGCTGCGAAAATTGCTGGCCCGCCCTGGTTCCCGTCGCCTGGGCACCACCTCAGGGCGTCCGCGCCAGGGTTGGCCCACGCGCGCAGCCATGAGCTCGAGCAAGCTCGACGCCAAGCATGAGCGCACGCTCAGGACTTTGCTCAAGCAGCCGGACAACAGGCGCTGCGCCGTCTGCGAGACCCTGGTACTCGCCCGGCCACGTCGCTCGCGGACTCCGCGCCCCACCCGCGCACTCCGCCCACGTCCGAGCGCTCGCGCGCAGGGCCCGCAGTATGTCGTCATCAACTTCAGCATATTCGTCTGCACCAACTGCAGCGGCGTTCAGTGCGCCCGCGCCGGTGCAGGTCTGTCGCTGCCTGTACCAGCTGCGCGTTGTACAATCTGACGCTTGCGCGCGCGCTGCCGGGCCGCAGCCGGCAGTTCAACCACCGCTGCAAAGGCATCAGTATGGCCACTTTCAAGCCCGAGGAGATGCGGGCGATTGAGGAGGGCGGAAACGCTGTGCGCCCCCGTGTGTTGCGAGGTTTGCGCACACCTGAGGGCGCTGCAGGGGTCGGTGTGCCCGTGTGCTGCGCTTGCCTTCGTGCGTTGGAGTCGCGCGGCCGACGCGCGGCACCGACAGATCGCAGCGCACGCGCAGGTTGCTCTGGCCCGGTATCTGGCCAAGTGGAGCCCTAGCGACTTGCCAAAGCCGACAGACAGGTGCGGCGCCTGCGCGCCGGCGCCTGGCCGGCCGCGCGCCCAGCCTCGGCGTGCAGGAAGCAACGTGGCCGCGCCGCGCAGGACGACCAGCAAAGTGCGCGACTTCATTGAGATTGTGTTTGTAAAAAAGCGCTTTGCCGACGAGCACGCGCCCGTGCCCGGTGGCCTGGCGCGCCTGCAGGCGCGTCCCTGCGGACCACGCTGCCGAGCGCGCCCCTGCCAAGCAGACTCTGCGTGCTGCGTGCTGCAGGGGCCGCACAGCTGCCCGGCGCTTGTGGCATGCTCCAGCAGTGCCTGTGCGCTGGCACCCTGAGCCTGCTGAGTCCGTGGGCGCTGCGCGCGCAGTCCACCAGCAGCGCGCGGTCGTCCATGTCGCGGGAAACAGACGTCGTGGTGCGGCCACACCCGCAGTCACGTGCTCTGGCGCTCTTGTGCGACTGACCCGCTGCTGGCACGCTGACTGCAGCCCGCGTGCTTTGCGCCACGGATGCTTGGCTCCTGGTGGGTGCAGCTGCGCGCCGTCTGGAGATGCGTCGCAGTGCGTGACGAGCAAGCGTGTCGAGCGGTCGGCGCTGCATGCGGCAGGCTGCGCCGCCGGCGGCGCCCCAGAGCAGCCTCATCGACCTGGCCAGCCCGGAGAAACAGGGCGTGGCCGGGGCCGGCGCCGCCGCGCGGGTGCACTCCAGCGGGGCGGCCGTGACACCTTCACACGCCGCGCCTGCGCCCGCAGACGGTTGGGCCGCGTTTGGCGAGGCGGCAGAGGGCGTGCCAGGTGCGCGTCCCTCGACGTGCAGGCCGAGGGCGTCTCTGGGTAGTGTGCGGCACGCAGCGACGCTTCAAGCGCAGATCGCAGGCAGTGTGTTCGGGCCCCGACGGTCTGCCCGGATGAGCTGGATGCTTGTGCATCAATCTCTCCGATGAGATCCTGTGCGCACGTCCGGCAGGGGGCGCGGACAGGCCGCCAGCTGCTGCCGCGAACGGCCAGCCGCCCGCCGCGCCCGACCCGGCAGCGCACGGGGCCAGCTGGGCGCAGTTTGACGCTCCGGCCGCCCCTGCACCCTCCGGCGCAGCCAGCCAGGGGCCGGCTGCGGGATCTGAGGAGGGCGGCGGCGGCGGCGGCCTGGCAGGCTGGCAGGCGTTCGGGGAGGCGCTCCCGTCCGCCAATGGCGCCGCAAAGCCGCGCCCGAGCGCCGCGGCGCACGAGCCGCGCAAGGAGCTGCCCAGCGTGCGCCGCTCGCATCTGTGTTGCGGGCGCCGCGCGGCATCCGTGCATACACACCCTGACCAGGGTCTCGCGCCCCGCGCAGGACCTGTTCTGCGAGCTGCCCCCGCAGCCGCAGGCGCCGCAGGCCTTTGGGTCTGGCGCGCGCACCGCGCCCGCGGGCGCGTACGGCGGCGGATTCCCACCGCGCCCGCCCGGCGACCACACGCGCGGCTCGTACAGCGCGGGCTGGGCCCCGAGCGGCCCCGGCGCCGCGGCGGGCGCGCACGCGGGCAACAGCGCGCAGCCCGGCGGCTTCTATGGCGGCGCCCGGCAGCCGGCGGGCGACTCGCTGGTCGCGTCGAGCGGCGTGCACGGCAGCCCGGAGGGCAGCGTGCGCAGTGCGGCCTCCGAGGCGGCCGCGCCCGACCCCTTCTCCGCGCTCATGCCGGGGCTGCGCGGCGCAGCACGCGCGGGGTCGCTCGGCGGCGACGCGGCGCCCGCGGGCCCGTTCGCGCCGGCGGCGGGCATGCCCGGGGGCTCTGCAGCGAACGGCGCGCAGGCTGGGGCGGCCTTCCCGGGGACCCAGCAGGCGCCGTCTGTGGGCTCGTCCGCCTCTGTGCCCGCATCGCCTGCGACGCCCGTGCCGCCAGGCTTTGCACCGACTGCGCCGTGGGCCGGCGCGGGCGCGGCGCCGCACGGCCTGGCCGCCCGGCAGGGCAGCGGCGCCGCGCATGCGGCGCCCCTCGCGCAGCCGGGCACTGGGGGCGGCTTTGCGTGGGGAGGCGCGGCCACGCCGGCGGCTGGCGGCGGGTTTGGGGCGTTCTTTCCTGCCTCGCAGGCGCCCGCGTTCGAGGCGCAGCCCTACGGGATGGTGCATGGGGGCGGGCTCACGGGGCCGCGCGCAGGCGACGGGGCAGCAGCCGCGCCCGCTCAGACCGCGGCGCCCGGCCCCGCGCTGCGCAAGTCTTCGGGAAACCCCTTCGCCTGAGCCTGGGCTGGCGGGGTGTTTGCGCGCGACGTGCAGGCTTCGCGCAGGGCGCAGCCGAGGTGGCTGTGCTGCATGAGCTATTGGACGTGCGATGTTGTGGATGGAGGGTAGGGCAGGCGTTATGGCGCACGGGGCTTGGGGTCAGTGAGCAGGGGCAGGAGCGCTTGATCATGCGGTGCGCGGTTAGTGTAGCTGCGGGCTGGCTCACCATGTTTGGTGGAACAACTGTGCCGAACGGGGGTTGCATGGCGCTCCACAACTTGCGTTCACAGTCTGTCCGCCTGTATCGTGTGCCCTCCTGCATACAGACTGGCGACACTGTCTGGTGCATACAGCTCTTAGCACAGCTCTGTGTGAGCTGGCGGTGAGTGTGATGGCGGTCAGGTTATGTCTGTGTTGTGTTTGGGTGTGTGTGGAAAAACTATGTTTTGATAGATTGTGGCAGCAAGCCTCTGTAAGCTGGGTGTTGTGGTCGCGCGCGTTCGCATGCAACAGCTGCAGAGCAGTGTTCCGCCCCCGGCAGCGCAGGCTGGCAGAGCCCGAACATGCACAGCTCTGCTCTGGTACCTTGTCAACGTCTTTAGCAGCATGCATGGACGAGCGGGCGTGCTGGCCCGCTCCTCAATGCTGTCACCGCATGCTCACGCCCGTACAGGCACTGCAGCAGTGCGTCCCTCTGCAGCGGCTGCGATGCAGGCATGGCAGCAGTCCCGGGGCCCCGCGTGCGCTGCGCTTTCCCGCGCAGCCGCTTGAGGCATGCGCGCGCCCGCCCGCGTATGCGCGCACACGCCGCGCTGCATGCGCGGGCGCAGGCCTCAGCGGCAGGGCGTGCGCTTGATGGCGGTGCCGGGCGTGCGCGCGCGCAGCGCCGGCGTGTGCATGCCCTTGCCGCCCGGCGTGGCGCCGCCGGCCGCGCCGCAGCCGGCCGCGTGCGCGCCGCCCGCTGCCGCGGCCGGCGTCGCGCCTTTGGCCAGCGCCGACGCGCCGGCCAGGCCGCGCTCGTGCGCCTCGCAGAGCACCCACGCGCTGAGCTCGCGCGTGAGGCCGAGCAGCTCCGGCGCGGCCACGGCCAGCGCGGGCGCGGCGGCGGCCAAGCGGCCGCGGATGTAGTTGACGTAGCGGAACATCTGCTCGTTGCCCGCGCTGATCAGGTCCACCTGCGGCGGCCGGGCGCGGCTCGTGTCCGCTCATGCAAAATGTGCGCCTTAGAAGCCAGCTCCATGGTCGCACACCTTGCACAGCTGTGGAATAGGGGTGAAGGAATGCACAAGTGGCAGGGACGGTCTGTCGGCCTCATGCGCAAGGCAGGGCCCAGCTACAAGGCGCCGCGCGGTGCCCTGCTCACACACGCGTCGCTGCGGCGGCGCTGACGCAGGCGGGCTGTGCACGCGCGCAAGCACACAGGCGACACGCAGCGGCGCGTGCCTCGTTCTCCGCGCGCCGCAGGTTCGCGGCGGCCTGCTGCCGGTCGGCCGCCAGCTGCGCATTCGCCTGCCGCAGGCCGGCCGCCTCGCGCACGGCCGCCGTGGCCGCCGCGCCGCACCCCGCATGCGCCTCCCTGAGTGCCGCGACCTGCGCGCAGGCGCCCGGTGGGCCCCTGCTGCGAGCCTCGTAGCACCTGGGTGGCCGCAGGCTGGGCAGCCCGAGCTTGCGCAAAGGCAGCCGAGGCCACAAGCAGGTGGTGTGGTCGGCCGAGGACCCGAAACATCGCTTCCGCTTCCGGAGAGCAGACCTCGACCGAGCATCCTCCAGTCCCCGAGCCCGACCCTGTCCCGGGCTTGCAGCTGCACGTGCACACCGCGCCCGCCCGCTCTGCGCGCGCTGCCACGGCGCGCGCGCGCGTTGGAGCCCTCAGGACACCTTGCAACGCGCGGGCGAACGACGGGGCCGCGCGCCTCGGCTCCGCGCTGCCGCAGCTCGGCGCGCGCGGCGACGAGCTCGGCGCGCGCGGCGGCCAGCTGCTCGGCCCCGGCCGCACCGGCCGCGTGCAGCTCGGCGGCCTCGGCGGCCGCGCGCGCGGCCGCCTCCGCCTCCGCCACATGCTCCAGCGACGCGAACTCGCCCAGCTCTTCGCGCTCGCGCACCTGCGGCCGCGCCCACGCCCGCTCGCGCCCCGCGGCGCTCCGGGTGTGTCCGACTGGTTGGGTGCTGCGCTCGCGCGTCAGGCAGGCCCCGCTGTCTGGCCAGACTGCGCGCTGCGCAGCATGCTGTCGGCCAGCGGACCCCTGCGACGTACCGGACTGGCCCGGTTGCGACAGTTAGCAGGGTCGCGCACCTCCCGCTCCAGCTCCTGCTCGAGCTTGGCGCGGTGCTGCTCCAGGTCGCGCGCTTGCCGCGCCGCCCTGCGCGACGGCATCTGCACTGGGGCGCTTGTCACGTCAGACCCCCCCACCCCTCGCCTGAAGACTGGCGCAACAGGGGCCACAGGTTGGTGAGCGCGGCACGCGGCGCCGGTCGGCGTACCACCGTCCCGCCTGTGCGGCCACGTCCGCGCCGGCAGGCGCATGCCCGTGCCCTTTACGATTCCGTCTCTATGGGTGCAGATGCGACATCCAGCCTTGCCCGTCAGCCCTTGCATGCTTTCCATGGTCTCGGCGGGAGCAGCAGTGCGCCGGACGCGCACTGCTTGGCGGCCTCAAAGAGCTGCGCTTTGGCCGCGCGGCAGCGCTCCGGCGTGACGCCTGCGGCAGCCGCCAGCGCATCGCGCTCCGCCGCCAGCTCCGCGCAGCGCGCCTGCGCAGGGCGCGGCATGTGGCTGTGTGGACAAGTGGGGCAGTGATGGCGGCGGCGCGTGTGTGTACTGTGAGGACCGCGAGCCCGCAGCTGATCACGATGCGCTGTGGCGCCCAGCTTGTCACACAGACAACACCCTTGGCGCTCCGGCGGCGTGCCGCCGGCCCTTTTCGTGCCCCTCCGCCGCCCTGACCCCTTGCGAGGACAGGATGCGTGCTTGCAGGGCGCCACTGCAGACGCGGGGCCGGCCGGGCTGGCTCGGGTTGCCGAGAACCTGCGGCGCGCGCCTTGGCGGCCTCCAGGTCGGCGGTGAGGCTGTGCAGCCGCTTCTCGCCGGAGCTCACCGCGCCCTCCAGCTGCGCCAGGCGCCCGCGCGCGGCAAGCTCAGCGAGTTCGACGCGGCAGCAGGCGCCGCCCTGCCGAGCGCGCGGGTGCAGGCGACAGGCGCGCGCACGCAAGCTCGCTGCGCCCACCTTGGCGATGAGGCCCTTGAACTGGCCCTGCTGCCGCGCGAGCTCGTTGCGCGAGGCCTCCAGCCGCCGGCGCTGCTCCACCGCCTCATCGCGCTGCTGCACCAGCTGCCGCCATGCCCTGCCGTGAGCAAGGTCCTGAACAGCCCAGTCCACCGTGCTGTGCGACACGATGCTCGCGTCAGGGCGAGCGTAGAAGCGTGGACTGCGCTGCAGCCGCACTCTGCTGCAGGCGCGGCGTGCTGCAGCGGCGCGCTGTCGCACGGCGCACTGGCCGCCCCGGAAGCGTCCCGCCTTACGACCAGGTCCTGCCAGCAGCGGAAGCGTCGGCGTCGCCTCAGGCTTGCAAGGGCTGCGCATCTTGCATATATACATCGCGCACACCTTTTGTGCTGCCTGCGAGCCCAGCTCTGGCACGAATGCAAGGTTCTCCTTGTTATCGTGGTCGTGGAAGCCACACAGTTCGTCCATCTCCCCGTGCACTGTCGCGAAAATGACTGCGACAGCCGGAGACGTCGCCCGGCTGTTAGTGTCAGCCGTGGCAGCAGCTTCCTTTCCTCCCCTGCTTGCCCTCTGTAAAGGGTCTAAAATGCGCAGAGCAAAGCGCTTGTGCCGCTGCGCTGTGCCAGTGTCCGCCAGTGTTTTTGCTAAACACCGCAGGCTGCCTATTACAGTGCGCGTAGCAAGGAGGCCAAGCAGGCAAGGTGAATAGGACAGAGGTTGGCAAGCAGATTGCTAAAGCCAAAGGCCTGGTCCAGCCACCCGTGCGGCACGAGGTGCTTTTCAAGCCTGACTAGGGTCTGGAACCAAAATCACCTCCCTATCCTCAGGCGCCCGAGACACCGAACAGGCACCGTCCTGCCCTTCCGAGCCCACCGCAGCCGGTCAGGATGTCCGCCCTCATGATGACGTCTCGCCCCCAGATCGCGGCACGGTCAAGTGCGTACATCACCACACAGGGACCTGGAGTCTGGGAGGCTGACTTGAGGAGGACCTGTAGGTTGGCAGTGGCAGTGCTGGCGTCGCCAAGTGCTAGGCTGGGCCAGAGCTGCAGACCCGCCAGTGATGGAGCACGTGATACGCAGGCTTCCTGGGCGCACGCCCGCGGATGGTGCCCCGCCCTTGGGCTTCGGCGACCGCCACGCGCCGCGCGACTGTCATGTCGTGAGTGCCTACCCGGCACCGCTGTTCTGGCTGAGGCTGGCCGAGCGCTGTCTATGCGTTCCTCACTCTGTCACGTGGCGCGCAGGGGCACGGAGTACCCCAACAACTGTGCGCCCTTCACAGCTGCGCTGCATATACAAGCGTGCCCATGCACACTGGCTGTGTGACACATCAAAGCAAGCAGCACGCACACTGGCTGTGTCTGGCTTTCAAGCAAGCAGCAAGTGAGGTTGCACTGTTGGGTGTACGTGCAGGGCTGAACAAGGACCCGCTCGTCTTTGTGCTGGGCTTCCTGGGGTGCGCGCCCTGCCTGCCAGGGTCGCGGTCGCTTGTGCTTTTTGATGGCGTGCAGCTGGCGCAAGCAAGCGAAGCGCAACCAGGGTGCTGCTGCCTGCTTACTGACCTTGACCCCAGCCTGCAGCTGCCATGCTGCTGACATTGGGAGGTAGCCTACTGCGCGTGCGTTGTTGCAAGAAAAGACCGGCGCTCTGCCACGCAGGTGGACCGTGCCGTCCACGATCGGCGTGCCAGCGTTTGGCGGCAACTCGCTCTTCGGCCTGTTCACCAAGAGCATCGGCGAGAACTTGTCGCACTTCCCCATCGGCCCGGCGCTCACCGACAAGTTCTGGTGCGCGGCCGCGCTCCGTATGTGCGCGCGTCTCGGTGAGCCGCCTGTCCTCCACGCACATCCCTCTGACTTTGCACGGATGCGGCAGGCTGCTGTTCACAATCTACCACGTTGGCCTCTTCACAACGCTGCTGCTCGGCCAGATCGGCGTGAACGGCCGCCGCCAAGGGTACTGGTGAGCAGCCAGCCGGCAGCCAGTACGCGTGCAGCGCGCACCGCGCGGCGGGCAGGGGTAGTGTAAGCGAGAAGAGCAATAGCGCGAGTGCATGCATGGGCTGTAAACTTTGCCTCCAATGCGTCCATCTGAGTTGCAGCCCGTACCACGCTCTGTTAGCTACCTCCACAATGTCCAGTCGGTGCCTACTCATAATTAGGCAACTCCAAATTCTCAGTGTTGCATGCTCGTTGCAAATGCTCCTCCACAGCTCTGTTGAGCGCGCGCTTGCACCTCGATGCAAGCATGCCCGCCATGCGGCCTCTCCCTCGTGCAAGCATACACTCGGAAGTGGCATGCTAATGGACGGGCTGCCTGGGAGACAGGCACATGTGTCCCGGCACTTTCACACTAACGGATGGCACTCCTAGCTTACCCGACAGCACACCGCACCCCATCTCCACAGTCACGCACAGGCCTTGCAGGCGCCCTCCTCGCCTCGCGAGGCGCCTCACCGCACCCCAAGGAAAGAGCTGGATAGCAGCCACGGTGCTCCGCGCTCACGTCTACGCTCAGTCCACGGGTATGCGCCTTTTCACCCTGTATCCGTGCGCCGCTGGCGCAGCCGTCTGCCCTGCAGTCTCACGCATGGGTTGCCTCGCTGCGCAGCTTGCGCGCGGCGCCTCTGACCCCGCCTGGTCGCCAGGCCTGTCCGGGATGTGCCAGGACTGGCCTGCACCACGCAGACCCCTTGGGCGTGCGCGCCGGACGCGTGCCAGGGATGTTACTTGGCGAGTAGGCAAGGAGCGGAGCAGCGCACCATCATCAGGCTCTTCCACCCGGGAAGGGCGGCACTGGCTCAAGTTGGGCGCTGCCTCGTGCGGAGCTACCTCCTGGATCGACGTGACAGTCGACGACGTCCGCACCCTCTGCTCGCAGATGCGGTCAGCATATGTTGCATGCGCCTTCAGCATTTTCAGACACTCACAAGTGCGCACAGCCCTGCTTTTTGCAGCGTGCAGGAGGGCACAGTGGAGGCCACGCGCCTGCCGGGTGTGCTGGAACACGTCTGCAAAAGCTGGTCCGCGCGTGAAGTCAAACTCCTGAAAAGCTCCGCTGGCACGCAGATCTTCAACGCGCTGCGCGAAGAAGTCCTCAACGAGCACATCGCTCATGAAGAAGTCCTCTACAAGCGTGCTGCGATGACTGCGGAACATCCTTGCCCTGCCAACTTTGAGCTCTGCTGTTGACCTTCGCCCTCCCTTCCTGGCTCGCACTGGCAGCCCCTGTGCTGGAATGTAGGCCACAAAAGAAATAAGCACCAGTGGCTTGTATTCTATGGGGATTGGGGCTGAGCTTTTTCGAGTTTGACTGAACAGAGCAGAATAGAAGGGTGTATACCAGAGGTGGCGTGTCTTACACGGCGGAGTTCACCGACCTCTCAGAACACCTGTCGGCCTATTGCGAGCCCAGAGCACGCACGCCCTCTCGCCCTCTCCATTCGTTCTGCAGCACCCAGTGCGGGGACCACATGGCTGGCGCACGGTTGGTGGGCGCAGCCGCGTGGTCAGCGCACAGCGCGCAAAGCTAGGGCGCCAGCCGGCACACTCTCCTAGAAACAGTCCGGCCCTGTTCTTGCCGAGGGCGTCCAGCAACCACAGCGCCTGCGACCAAGTCCCCGCGCCGCGCCCAGGCAGCCAAGCTGGCTGCGCCCTGTTGCGGCCGCCCTGCACGGGGCGCACAGGGCGCAGCGCAGCCAGGGCGTGGTCCGCGGCGCTCTAACGCTCACAGAAACAGCGGCAGCGGCGGCGCCGGCGGCCGCAGCGGCTCAGCGGCGGCCGCCAGCGCCCTGGCGGCCGGGCTGGCGCCGCCCAGGGCGCGCTCGCTGGCCGCCAGGATGCGCGCATGCCCCTCAAACAGCCACGCCGCGCCCTGCGGCGCCCTGCCCGCGCCCGCGCGGCGCGGGTCGCCCGCCATGGCCGCCGCCAGCTCCGCCGCGAGCGCGCCAGCAGCCGGCCCGAACGCGCCGTTGTACGCACCGAAGCAGGCGCCCGCATGGCGCTTCTCCAGCGCGCCCAGCGCGCCCATAAGCGACGCGAATGCGAGCGGGCCGGACGCGGTGAGCGCGCCGCCGTTGCGCAGGCTGCGCGTGGAGTAGCCAGCCGGCGGCCCGGGCGCCGCCGCCGGCTCGGCCAGCCGGTGGTTGGCCGGCGCGCGCGCGCGTCCGGCCGGGCGGCCCGCGCGCGCCGCAGCGCGCTCGTCCGGCGAGTCGGGCGGCGGCGGCGGCGGCTCGGCCGCGGCCGCGGCCGCCAGCGCCGCGCGGTGCCGCGCCCAGCGCCCGCCGCCGCCGCCGCTGCGGCCGCGGCCGCCGCGGCCGCCGTTGCCGCCATTGCGCCCGCGCCCTGCGCAGCCGGGCTCGCTCGTGCACCGCGCCGCATCGCCCGTCTGTGACCCTTCTTGACGCCTTTGAGGAATTATTTCTATTCTGTTGTAGGCCAGCCCTCAGATGATGGGCCAGGACACATACACGGCAGCGTCACACTTTCAACCACAAAGAAGTGCACCATCAGAGCGCCGTGGACAGCACTCTACTCCGCTCCCTCGACTCGCAGGACGCGCGCCAGCACAGGGGCGCGGTGGCCAGTGCAAAGCTGCAGACACTCGCACCTGCGCGCCCGCCGTTGCCGGCGCGGCGACCGGGCATGGCGACCTCCGGCTCCTCGGCCGCCTCCGGCGGCGGCGGCGCGGTGTCCTCGCTCGACTCAGGCGCCTCCAGCGTGACCACCGCCGGCGCGAGCGGCGGCGGCGCCGTCGGGCTGCCCGCGCCCGAGTTGTCCACGCGCAGCGGCTTGCGCGTGCGGCGCGCGGGGCGCAGGCTAGCCGCCGGCGGCGGCCGCGCGCTGCCGCCGGGAGAGGTGGGCGTCTCGGCGGGCGCCTCGGCGGGCGGCGGCGGCGGCGGCGCGGCCGCCGCGGCCGGGTCGCTGCCCGAGTCGCTGCTGCCGGCCTCCGCCTGCGCCTTGTGCGTTTTCTTCCACGCGCCCTGCGCGGCGCAGCGCCCGCGCTCGCGCCCGGCGCCGCACCGGCGGGCGCGCGGGCACAGAGGCAGCCTGCCTCCCCAGGCCGGCCCGCAGGACAGCATCCCTACGCGCGCGCTCCTGAAGGAGCAGGCACACACTGCTGCGGCACCCACGGCTGCGGCTCAGGGTGTAGGGTTAGGGTCAGGTCCCTGCAGGCCCAGGGGTGGGGCAGGGGCGGCGGCCCGCAGGCCCGGCACGGCCGCGCCCTCGCACCTTCCAGCCCAGGTGCCGCTCCTGCAGCGCCGACGGCGGCGCCGGCGCGGCGGCGGGCGGCGCCTCGGCGCGCGCGCCGCCCGGCTCGTCCACCGGCAGCGCCTCCTTGCACTCCAGCAGCGTCAGCCCCTCTGCGGCCTCGCCCTCGCCGCCGCCCTCGGCGGCCGCGCCGGGCGCGCCGGCGCCGGCGCCGCGCGCGCCCGCGCCGCCCGCCTTGACCGCCAGCAGCGCGGCCGCCGCGTCGCCGGCCGCCGCGCTCGCCGAGCGCGCGGCGTCCCCGCGGCTGTGCTGCCGCGCTGCGCGGCGCCCCGCACGCGCTGCTCAGCACGGCGGCAGGCTAGGGCTGTTGCCAACGCAGACAGGTGCCAGCCACGGGCAAGAGAGGACAGCGGCTGGAGCCCAAGGTAGGCGCGCGCAGCCTACGCAGCTGCTGAGGCTCATGCAGGGATGCGCGTGCCGCGGGCACAGCTCTTGAATTGGGACACAACACACATGCAAAGATCGCCAGACATGCTATAAGGCGGAATAAGGCACGGTGCAGGGCAGGAGCGCACCGCTGGCGCGCTTGGCCTTGGCGGCGGGCGCCGCAGCGGCGGCCGCGTCACCCTCTTCGCCGTCTTCACCGCCGGCGGCCGCCGCCGCCGCGGCAGCCACGGCCGCGCGCGCCTTCTTGCGGCTGGTCGTGCGCCGCTCGCGCACCGGCTCGTCGCCGCCGCCGCCGCCCTGCTCACGGCCGGCGTCCGCGCCCGGCGCGCCGTCGCTGCCGCCCCCGGTCTCGCCCGAGCCGCCGCTGCCGCCGGCCGGGCGTGCGCCGTCGTCGGACGAACCGGGCAGCGCCGCGGCCGCGGCCGCGGCCGCCGCCGCCGCCTCAACAACAGAGTCGGTGGACGCCTCCGGCGCGGCGGCGGGCGCGGCCTTGACCTCAAGCGCCTTGGCAGGCGTGTCCGGCTTGACCGCGCCCAGCGACGCGGGCTTGCCGCCCGGCGGCGTGGTCGCCGGCTCGGCGGCCAGCTCCGCCGCCCGCGGCGCCGTTGCGGTGTCAGCCGCAACGGCGGCGGCAGCCGCAGGAGCACCGTCCGCAGTGGCGTCAGCGGCCCTTGCGCTGCCGGGCCGCTTGGTCGCTGCATGCTCCGCGTGCTCGCCCGCCGCGTCGCCTGCGCAGCATGCGACGGCCGCACTGTGAAGACAGGCAGCCGCACAGCCTGCTCTGCTCATCGCACGCCCCTGGTCTTGCACATGCACCGACCCAAGCCACAACGTTTCAAGAGACAACTGGCATGTGCGCGCTCATGTCAGTGAAACGCGCACCTCCTCTGAACATGCCCCACGCTCACAGAACACAGCTGCAATTCAGGGCCCTTGATGAAGCAGCAAACCCCTTTGCCTAGCATTGCATCGGCACAGCACAGGCGCGCACCGCTCGCATCCGCCTCGGGCGACGTGCCGCGCTCCGACCCGCCCAGGTCCTCCTCGTCGCCGGCGCCCGGCCCAAACGGCTCGCAGCTACGCCCGGCGCCCGCGCTCTGCCGCGGCGACTGCACCTGCGGCGCCCACACAGCGCGGGTCACGCGCCGGTAGCAGAGCCCTGGCGCGCTGATGCATACCGCTCAAGCCAGCACACTCAACCTGCTCCCTGACCAGACCACTCGGCTCGGCCGCACGGACGCCGCCGGCAGGCCAGACGGTCGCCGGCGCCGGCGCACTCTGGTGCAGGCCCCCGCTCCTCTTCACAAACAGCTGCGCGGCTCACAATGCGCGCGGCGCTGGCGCGCGCCTGCGCCTGGCCCACCAGCGCGTCGCCGCCCGCGGTCTCCGACGCGTCCTCATCCTCCTCCTCGTCCTCGTCATCCTCCTCGTCAGACGGCGACGACAGCCCGCCCGGCTCGCCGCCGTCGCGCGGCTTGGGCGCGCGCGCGGCCGCTGCAGCCGCCGCGGCTGCGCGCGCCTTCTTGGCAGCCTTCTGCTTCGGCTCCCAGGCGCCGCCGCCCTGTCGGCGCGCCCCGGCGCGGATCAGGCAGGCCCCGCAGCGCCGCGCGCAGTTGGGTCCCAGGCCTGCGGCCCGGCGCCTCGCGGGGCGCCAGCGGCAGCGCACACCCTGCCAGCGCACACCCTGCATCTCCCGATCCAGAACGTACGAATTCTGCGCATACACGACTCGCATCGCTCCAGGCCGCTGCTTGCTTGCTTGGTGAGACCAGCAGCTGCAAAGAAATGGCGGACCGCAGCCGCTGCCTGCCGAACCCTGCCCCGGCCGACACCAGCGCGCATGGCGGGCGGAGCAGCAACGCGCTCCGCATGCGCCGCGGGCGGGCCGCACCAGGTAGCGCCAGTCGCGGCCCTTGTACGATCCGCGCCAGATGCGGTCGCTGTCCTTGGGCAGCCACAGCGACCCCGTCTGCTCCTCGAAGCCCGTGAACTCTGCCGCGCCGCATGCCACATTGCTCATGCATGCCTGGACGGGCTCTGCGACACCCGCTCCTTAAACACGTCCAACACAGGTTGCGATATGCCCGCACGGCTTTGCGACACCCGCTTACTAAGCCGGTCCGCTGCAAACTGGCACGGCAGCATGAGGGTCCTCACGGCGGAGCCGAGACCAACAGGACCGGTCGCTGCGACGGCGCCAGCCGGCGGGGCGAGCGCGCGGCGCGCACCCAGCAGCACGCGCGCGGTCGCCTCCTTGAGCAGGCGCGCGCGGTACCACTTCTTGCAGTGGCGGACCATCGGCAGCTTCGGGATCTTGCGCTGGCGCTTGGGCTTGGCGCCGCCGCCGGCGGGCCCGCCCGCCGCGGCAGCCGCAGCGCCGCCGTCCTCGCTGTGCGAGTCGCCCTCGGACGAGGTGGACGCGCCGGCGCCGGCGCCGGCCGCCGCGCCGGCCGCCGGGCCGGCCGCCGCGCTCGCCTCGCGCGGCTCCGTCTTGAGGTGCTTGGACGCGTGCAGCGCGCTCTCCTCCTCCTGCCGAGCCGCCCGCGCCTCAGCGGCGGCAGGGGGCTGACCTGTTACGGCACGAGGGTGCGCCAGCGGCGCGGACGTGCACCCACGGCTAAGCAGGTGACGCATGACGACAGTAACTGCTAAGGCAGCGGCTGCCACCCAGAGCACAGGCACCGGCCCCGTGCCCCTGTGGCTCTGCCCAGTCACAGCCTCTGAGCATGCACCACACAGCTCCTGGCGGCGCCTGCCAGCGCAGCTGCCGGGGGGGCGCGCGCGGGCGCACCCTGGTGGCATCCGCGTCGGCGGCGCCGCGGCCGCGCTTGAGCGCGCTGCTGGCGCGGCTGCGCACGCGGTTGCGCGGCGTCTCGCCCTCCTCGCTCTCTGCCTTGGCGGCGGCGGCGCAGCGCGGCGCGCCGAAGGGCGCGCTGTGCGGCCGCCCGCTGCCGCCGCAGCTGCCCTCGCCCGTGCCGCCGCCTGCGCCGCGCGATGTTGCCATTGCCCACCACTGCAACGCTCCGGGCGCGCCGTGACCAGACCACACAGCTGATTCCTAACTGGACTGGGGCGCAGAGGCAACGCTGGCCTGAGGGAACGCGGTCTACCAACCGTCCGGAAACGCACAGAGCCCTGTGAGTCTGTTGTCAGGGCAACCCTGGCAAGGCAGCATGGGTGATCCACAGCAGAGCAACACCAGCGCACCGCACGTCCCGCAACCATGCGCGACCGCAGGCGGGGCGAGACGGCCGCGCCGCAGGCGCGCGCGCACCCTGGCGGCCGGACACCGGCGGCGAGCCGGGCGCCGAGTCGCCGCCCAGCTGCGAGCGCGCGAGCGCGCGCATCTCGCGGCTGGTCGCGCCGCCGCCGGCCGCGGCGTCGGGTGCGCCGCTGTGCGCGCGCGCGGCCGCCGGCGCCGGCCAGCAGGCCGACTTGGTGTCCTCGTCCGCAAGCGGCGCGGCCGGGCGCCGCGCCGGCGGCTCTGGACGCTCCCGCGTGCGCACCCTGCCGCCCGCAGCAGCGCGGCGCTGAGGCGCGTGCGGCCTTGCACCGCCAGCACAGCAGGCGCGCAAGGGGCGCTGCTCACCCGCCAGGCCCGACGCACCCGTCACAGCCCGCCAACAGCGCGCCCCTCGCATCATCAGACGGCGCAACAGCCTGCCGACGGCTGCGCGCACTTCAGGGCCCACCACCGGCCGCCGGCGGCGACGGCGGGGCGCACCGCAGTGGCGCGAGCCCTGGGGGCGGGTGCACGAGCGCCTCCGCGCACGGCCGCGGCCGCTTGCCGGGCCGGTGGCCCGACAGCACCTCGCCCTCGGACGCCGAGCGGTCGAACGGCGCCTGCAGCGCGCCTGCCGCTGCCGCTGCCGCCGCGCCCGCGCCCGCGAACTCCGGCCGCTCGGGCGCGGCGCCGAGCGCGACGCCGGCCACCTGCGCGCGCGCGCGTGCGTGGTAAGCCCGCAGCGGCGACTACGCTTGTGCTGCGCGTGCGGCGCGCACGCTGCGCGCAGCGCTGGGCCCCCGCTGCGAGCGTGCGCGTCCCTGATTGTCCACCGCCTGTCTGCAAGCCCGCCCAGCAGCTCCCCTCCCTACACAGGCACAGGGCGAGGGAGGGCACCTCGGGCGTGTAGAAGAGCGGCTGCTTGCGCTTGCGCTGCCGCGTCAGCGCGGTCGGCGAGGCCGGCCCGTTCAGCTGCTGGTGCAGGCGCCGCGCGAGCTCCTCGTCCGACGTGGACCTGCCGCCGCCCTCTGCCCCGCCGCCGCCCTCCGAGCCCGAGTGCCGCCCGCCGCTGCCGCTGCCGCCGCTGCGCCGTGCGGGCGCCGCGCCGGGCGCCGCCTCGCGCGCCCGGCCGGCGCGCGCGGCGGGCGCCGACGGCGCGCCCGCCTGCTCGCCCGCGGGCCGGCCCGCCGCGGGCGGGCCGGCGCCGGTGCGCGTGCGGGACGCCGCGGCGGCGGCTGCGGCGCCGCGCTCAAGCGCCTTGGGCGCCGCGTCCCGCGCGGCCTCGACGGCGCGGCCCCTGCTGCACCCGCGCCCGCGCCTCACGCTGCTGCAGCTCGCCAGGAGCACGCCCGGCAGGCTCAAACCTCCTACAGCGCGCCCGGGCCGCGCCGAGGCGCCGCAGTCCGCGCGCTCACACTGCGCGCACGCAGGGGCAGGAGCGGAGCGCGCCTGGTGGCCTTCAGCTGGTCCCTGGCCTTGGGGGCGCCGGACGTGCCCAGGCCGGGCGCCACCGCCTTGCGCAGCGCCAGCTCGGCAGAGAAGGACGGCTGCCCCAGCTTGGCATCGGCCTTGCGCCCGGCCGCCTGGAGCATCTGGATGCCAGCACACGCGTTTGGTCAGTTGGGGTCCGCAGGACGGCGCGCCCAGGACGGCGCGCATGGCGAAATACGCGAGGGCGCCCTTCCAGGCACCAGGCGCCGAGCGCTGCCTGCGCCTCTGCCGCGCAGTCCCGCACGCAGCGCCAGTATGCCGCCTTGCCATGACAAACCCTGGGGACCCGGATGCGATACAGGGGGTGACGCGCCCGCGCGCCACCACGCACGGCTGACCACAGGCAGGCGCCGCCACATGTGGCAGGGCGTGGCCCGCAGAGGACGCAGCAACTCGACAACCCCTTTGATGGGCGGCAACGCGCTTCTGCGCCACTCCACGCCGCGCACCGCCAACACCGCAACCCCGCGGCAGCGCAGGCAATGCGCGCCGCAGCACGCACAGAGGGTGGCTTCAGAATATCCCCAACGTCCGCGCACGCGCGCGTCGCGGGTGCGCGATGCAGTGCAGGCTGCCAGGCGCCAGTGCCAGCCTCGTGGTGTCCTCAGACGGGCCCGGTGTGCATGTGAGGCGCACCGGGCGAGGACACAACATGGAGCAAGGCATCCTAACAGCCTGCGAGTGTACTGTCCTTCCGACCCCGTGTGCCAGGCTGGTTCGCCACCTCCGTGCAGCAGCCCAGATCGTGTGCTTGGAAGGCCGCCAGCAGCGGACGTGCAGCAACGAAATCCCCGTAGAGGAAACCGGGTGGGCTGTGTTTGAGCCTGGGGCAGAGATGTACCTGGTTCCTCTCAGCCTGAGCTGAGCGGTCGCGCGGGCTCCCAGTCGATTCCGCAGCCTCTCGGCGACCCCAGCGCACTGCGCAGGCTGCGCGCAGGCGCCGTGCGAACACAAATCTCTACGCTGGCGAGCACACCGCCGCTCCCAGGGCACTGCAACAGGTGGGCGGAGTGGCCAGCCTTTGCAACGCAGGCAGGTCAGCTTCTCGTGTTGGGGCACTGCCTTCGTCGCACTTGCTTTCAAGGGATGAAACAGTTGGTTCAGCCTGATCAGGCTGCAAGGCAGGCCCCGAGGGACTGGTGAGACGGGACACTGTTCTTGCACGTATGGCCAGAAAGGCAGACGCAAGTATTACAAAAAGCATATGGGAGACACTAAATGAGCATGAAAAAGCGCAGCCAAGGCGCCGCGCAGCAATAGAAGTTTGCAGAGGGGGCAGCCCAGCATGGGCGGCTGTGAGCGGCGGGTCTGCAGAGCGGAGACAGGCGGCGGGACTACACAGACGCCACAGGCGGACCACGCACAGGCCACAACAGGTTGACACGAAACAGGCTATCTGGCAAGGGGCAAAGGAACGCTCTACCTACGGGCCGAGGGGGCCGCGAGCAAGACAGTTAGAGGCTGATGGACGCGGTGTGGACGACGCCCGCCCCGGCGATGCCGTGAAAGTGGCAGCCCAGCGAGCGGCGCGTCAGCTCGCAGGCCACGAAACCGGAGCCCTGGTGGAACATGCGCAGGTCGCCGCGCTCGGCGGCCTCCACATGATAGTCGGCCTTGGACCCCCCGCCTGCGCCGCCAGGTCTAGCATCTGTACAGCCCGGCGGACCACAGTGCAGGGAGCTCGCCGGCCTTGCTGATGTGTGCACGTCAGGAGGCCAGACGAGGCTCAGAGAGACAGCGCGGCGAGCAGTGCGTGTTGCAGGCAGCAAGCTCTAGTGCGCACCGGACACCACGTAGTGCGTGGCATCGCCCTCGGCGTGCAGGTACTGCAGATTGTGCTCGTGGCCGCAGAAGTAGGCCGCCACGCCGTAGCGCTCGAAAATCGGCTGCAGCGCGCGCCCAATCTCCGGGTACTCGCCCTGCGGCCGCGCCCGCACCACACACGACTCAGCTCAAGGAGTCTCCTGGCATGGTACCCCGCCCGCTGGGGTTATAAAGCGTATACGGACGGGCGCGGTCCCCTTGACTCCGGGTCCGCAGGCCTTCCTGGCCGGTGCAGGCCAGTGCAGCATGCTGCCTGTCAAGTCCGCGAGCAGCTCAGGCACGCCAGCGTAACGCCAGCGGGCTTGACACTCATGAGGGTCACGCTACTTGCTCCTGTACACACTCTGCCTCACCCAGCAACAGCACTGCCTGGTGCGTGCAGGCATCACTGAGCAGTCACCTGCTGACATCCTCTCAATCAGGGCACCCCGCGCCTACATTTCAGCCCGACGTGAGCATCCGCGGGCGGGCGCACCTCCCGCCTCGACCGGACCGGGTGGTGCCCGACGACCAGCTTCACGCGCGCGTGCGAGGCCGCCAGGCGCGCCTCCAGCTCCAGCAGCTGCGCCTCCCACGACTGGCTCGCTATGCCGCCTGGCCGCCCCGCAGCCGCGCCTTAGTACCAGTACTTGCCTCTAACAGACAAGAGCAGGTGGCTCTCTTACATGCAGGTCAGGCTGTGATTCATGCGGTTGAGCCCACACTGGAAGTCAACAGTGCTGTGCCCCGTCCCCAGCCCTGCCGCAATCGGATAGGTCGCCCTGGCCGCACCTGGGTTGCCGGCCCAGGGCGCGGCCTGGTACTCCGCCACGCCGGGGCTGGTGTCGATAAAGAATACGTCCGCGGCGCCGCCGAGCAGGCTCAGGCTGTACCAGCGCTCGCAGTGCCACCGCGCGTCGCGCGCTGCGAGCCGCACGTCCAGCTGCGGGCGCGCCGGCTCGAGCGTCAGGCCGTGCTCGAGGCGGCAGAGCCGCTTGCAACGGGTCTAGCGAGTGCGCATCGCATGCACTTCTCTGCTGCGCACCAGCGGTGCCGAAAGCGGGGCCGATACAAGCAGGGAGGAGCGGCCGGCAGGGCGCGCCTGGTGCAGAGGGCCGTAGCTGCATCCGGTCTGGTCGCCGTGGCACTGGGGCGGCAGCGGCATGCTGCTCGCGTTGGTCCACAGCTCCCCATAGTCATGGTTGCCCAGGACCGCGTGCCAGGGGACTGCGCGGCGCCGGCCGCGTCAGCCGCGCGGCGGGGCGGCTTGGGTCACGTGCTGATGGAGGCATGGCGCCTAAGCAGGACTTTCAACTGGTGTGCAGCGGCGCATTGCGCACCCTGCAGGCTGGCAGAGCTATAGACGCTGCTGAAGGACGCGTCCAGCTGGGAGTCCGCCACAGACGTCAAGCCGCTCTCCTGCAAGGTGCAAGAGGGTTATTGTCACCAGCCTGACAGAGGGGCAGCAGTGACGCCAAGAATCAGGCCCAAGGGCAAGCCCCGGGCGAGCACATCGTACCGAGAGCCTATTATACAAGCACAGCTGTTTGCACAAGCACAGTCCCGACGCATACCCGACCGGGTTGGCAAGCACGCACTGGCACGGGGGCCAAGGGAAGATGCGAAAGATGGGGCGCACGTAAAAGTTGTCGCCCGTGCTGATCACAAAGTCTGGTTCAGATCCGCTGGCTGCCATCGCACGTGCCACCTCGCTCTGATTCAAGTTCCCCTCGCGGCCCCAGTCCCCCACCTGCACCGCACGCGCTTCCTTGGCACACTCGGGGTGCTGACAAGGGCGCCGCACGTTGCGCGGCCGAGCGCTGCGCGCACCACCAGAAACTTGGCGCGGAGCTCGGGCGCGGCGCGGCTGTGCGCGTCCAATGACAGGGCCAGCAGCGCGCCCAGGGCCAGCAGGGTCGCCATGACCACCACGCTCAGGCCCAGCGGCACCCACGTGAAACCTGCGCCACCCCGTACAGCTTTACTCATTTGAGTCGCGCGAGTCCTGTCGGGCGTGCGCGTCGGCCAGAGCCGCATGCGCCTGCTGGGCCCAGGCGAGGTGACTGCGCGGCGCACCGTGCAGGCGCGAGAGGGGCTCGCGCTCGGCGTCATTCACGTGCACTATTAGGGCGTGCTCCTCCTGCGCTGCCGGGTCGAGCCAGGCGCTCGCCGGCGCACTGCGGATCTCTTCGGTCCGCAAGCTGGGCACGGCCATGGCGCCGGCGGCCTGCGCGGCGCCACGCACTGCGTCCCTGCGTGTATGCGGCTCACAATCCGGGCGTCCGCTGGCCCGGGCCTCAGTCGCCCCAGGATCTGGGCCACGCCCTCTGCATCAGCCTGCTATCTGCCTCACTGTCTACGTTGCTAGCGAGGCTGCGCTGCCTCTAGCTGCGAACTGCTCTACACTGCGGCAACTGGGCCAAGCAGCCTCGCTCAGGCCTGGGCGTGACTTGCGGCTTGATGACAACTCGTTGTGAAGCCCCAGCGCTTGGCTCAGACACGGTCGGAGGGCTACTCTCCAAACATGTGCATAACGCATACCCGACAGTGTACCCGGCACACCCAGTGACAATGGACTTTACTTGTGCGCTTGGCAGCATCCCCGATCTTCGCATACGCTGTGTGTAGATTGCCGTGTTGGTGCACACAGATGCGCGCTGCGGCCCTACAGCGTGGCGCCGGGGCGCCTTGCTGCCAGCAGATTCGGGCCAGCGCCGCGTGGGTGGTGTTGCCACAGAAGCTCCGGTACGAGACCCTCGCTTGCTCTTGTTTCTGCAGCACGTGTTACGGGCACGCCTTACATCACCGGTGCTTGCAGGGGCAGGCGGAGCAGGCGGGCGCTCTCCGTGTGCGCGTTCTCCGAGCAGAGGGCGCTGCCCGCGCAGCGCGGCGCGAGCGGGCTCGACATCTCCGATGGCAAGCAGGTGGGAGTGCAGGCGCTGCGGTTGGATTCACAGCCTGCGTTGCCCGTTTCTATAGCGCGCGCGGCGCTGCCGGTCATGCCGACGCTGAGCTGTGTCGCGCCGGCAGATGCTGCGGCCGACCTCGCCGGCCGCGTGGCTCCTCGTGCGCAGCCAGCTGCAGGAGCTGGGCGTGAAGCTCATCTCGCAGCAGGAGCTGCTGTTCGCGCAGGAGGCGGGCGTCCCCGTCATCGACATCCGGCCCCCGCCCGAGTGGGAGGCCGGGCACATTGAGGGCAGCGTCAACGTGCCGCTGTACCGCCTGATCACTGGTGCGCTTACCAACAGCGCACGTCTTTGCTTTCTTTTCACATGAGAAGACACAGCGGTGCAGCTCACTCACCCGTGTTTAGCGGTGCAGCCCACTCACCTATGCTCAGCGGTGCGGCCCGCTTACCTGTGTTCTGCGGTGCAGCCCGCTCACCTGTGTGTGTGGGCGCCAGGCTGGGACGCGCGCAAGTTCCTGCGGCGCGCGGGCTTCGCCTTCTTTGGCGTCCTGAACGGCACCGAGCTGAACCCTGCTTTCCACGAGGAGGTCGCCGCTGCGGCCGACAAGGACAAGGGCGCTGTTCTGCTCTGTGCGCCGCACCCCGCTTGCTATGGAGCAGCTGTGGTGCACGGCTCTGCCTGTGGAGTCTGCAGGCTGGCACCCTTTTTGGCATGCCAAGAGGCACTCACATCAGTGCGCATTCAGGCAACATGGGCGGGACGATGGATGACTCAAAGACAAAGGCGGGCGGCATGCAGAGCAGGCACGCACCAGCAAGCCGCTGCAAGGGGGCTTTCCGCCATGCGCATGATGTGCGTGGCAGAGTGCCAGGCTGCTGCCCCGCCGAGGCACAACAATGCCTGCCCTGCCCCTTCAGTCAAGCGCCAGCTAAGAACATGCAGCTACACACATGCAGTTGCTTGTATCGAATTTTGATGGCTTTGCTTTGACGGGCTGGGCAGAACCGGTGAAGGCAAGGAGGTGCGCAGGTCGCTCATGGCTGCCTACGAGCTGACCAACCTGGGCTTCAAGTCCGGAGTGCGCGTGCTCAAAGGCGGCTTCAATGAGTGGCGGAAGAGCGGCAGGTGCTGCAACCCTGACCGCGTTCACGCTGCGACCGTTTTGGGCTGTGTTGCTGTGTTCTGCCTGGCTCTGTCGAATGTGGATGCATGTCGGTAGTCCCTGCGAGGCCGTGTCCTGCGGAGCGCACTCTGTGCGTGGGGCTTTCCAGCGCCGTCACGGACGGCGAGGGCGTGTCCGCGCGACAGGAAAGTGGCGGTCGTGGAGAGCGACGTGAGCGAGGAGGGCGAGCATGAGTAGGGCTCCATGCAAGATGTGTACGTGTGTGTCGAACTGCGATATGCATTATATCATTTCTTTGGAGTTGCCCAAGCGCTGGACGTGCGAGGTCGTTGGCGCGATGCAGCAGTGCAGCTGGCGGTCATGGTGATGCACGCCCTGAGGCAATGAGTGCGATCAGATGTATGATGTACAGTGTGTTGCCTGGCTTCCTGCAAAGCTCTGCAGCCCTTGGAACCTAGCACAAGGACTCTGTAAGAATTGAACACCAGCAATAAAGCTTGCAAGGTAACACTTGTGGAAGCTTTCCAACAGTTGCTGCCCAAGCACCTCCGCCAGACTGACGTGCCTTGAGAAACATGTCTGTGGACAACTTGATCATGCCGCGTATTGACGTGCTTGCGCACAAGCCCACCGTGTAGCACTTGCAGCAGCCAGTGCTATAAGCTCCAGCGGCTTGCGGCTGCAATGCGGCTGCACCCAGGGCAGAGCCCGGGCGGTGGTTGATGGGATGTGAGCAGACGGACCGGGCAGCACGTCGCCAGCCTTGCACGGCCACATGCAAGGCCTGGCCTGCATAGGATGGCCTTTGTGATGTCGCTGCCACGCACAAAACGGGTCAAGTACCTCACCGAGGCGGGCGACGAGGTGTTTCAGGAGGATGACCGCTGGCACTTTCTGCGCGCGGCCGACCCCACCGCACAGGCGCGGCGCTCTCTCGGCACCCCGGTCCTGTGCGCCTGGCCTCTGGCACAGTGTGGCGACCCAGAGAGCGGCTGCCTGACCAGCCAGGGGCCGGCCAGGCGCACGAGGAGGCGGGCGCCAAGGACGAGCCCGACGGCGGCAGCAAGGCCGGCGCGACGCCCTGGCAGGCCCTGGAAGCGTTCCAGGCGGCTCGGGTGCTGCCCCGCGGCCCCTGGGCCCTCCCGGCCTTGCCCCGCACCATTGAGTGCAAGGCGCAGCGGCTGCCCAGGAGTTTCCTGACGGGATTTCAAGCATACCGCAGACCCCGCTGCGCAGACCGCCTTGAAGGCTTTGCTGTCCAGCAGCACTGCATGTGGGCCAAGAGAGAGTGAAGCGGAGTGTGTGAGCCCCGCAGAGCCTGGCTCTGACGCGTGCACCGACCCGCTCTCAACGACGCTTCCAGGAGTGCACAGCGCACATGTAGGCTGGCTTGCGCTCAGGATGGTGTGTGCCAAGGATAGGCATGTGGGTCTGCCAGCCTCGAGCGTAATTGAGCAGAGGCATGTTCGTCGTCACCTGGCGTCCCCACGCCTCTGCCAAGGTCAGTCAGCCTTGTGCCCCGCCTCGACAGCGGCGGACGGGCGCCCAGCCCGCCGCCGGGAGCCTGCGCTGCGCTTGCGTGGTGGAGGCGGAGGCGCCTCGACCGGGGGCGCCACCCACCGCGCTCCCGGTCCGGGCCGCAGGGCGAGGTGGAGCTGCTGCTGGACCTGGTGGCGGCGGTGGAGGCGGGGCAGCACCTGTCGGTGGCCAACGTGCTGCCGCGCAAGAACACGCTGGAGGGCCTCACCGCGCCGCGCGCGCTGCGCCTGCAGGCCAAGCAGCAGCAGCTGCAGGCGCGGACCCGGCGCGCACCGGCGGCCCAACCCGCGCGCCCTGCCTGCTCCGCCGGCCATGCGCGCCGTGCCGGCCATACAGTGCAGCAGCCTGCGGCTGCAGTCGTCCCTGGGTGTCCAGTGTCTGTGTCACCCCCCGGCCGGTCAAAGCAGGACGCCCCAGGCGTGCGTGCGCCGATGTGGCCGCCCAGCGGTGGGCAGCATGGCGTGGGCCACCTGCCAGCCCACCTGGCACGCCTAAACGCACCACCTGGCTCCAGGCTCGCTGGCCCCGCGACCTCGAGCGCCAAACACGCCGCCGTTCGCCGCTGAGGCGCCTGGCGCGCGCGCCGGGCAGGACGCGGCTGCGCGGCTGCGGCGCGGCGCCCGCGCGCTGGGCGCGGGCCTGCAGCGCGAGGCCGCGTTCCACGCGGGGCTGGCGCGCCTGGGTCGGCACTGGCGCCTGGCGCTGACGCCGGCCGGCGCCGCCGCGGCCTTCACCGCCGACCTGTCGCTGCCGCCGGGCGCGCTGCCGCCGCCGGCCGCGCCGCGCCCGCGCCCGGGCGGCCCGCCTGCGCCGCCCGGGCCGGCCGGCGCGGGCGGGGCCTCCGCAGCGCCTGCCACCAGCGCCGCCGGCCGCGCCAACCCCGTCGACCTCGTCGCGGACGCCGATGGGCGCGTGTGCGTTGTGGCGGGCGCTCTCAGCCCAGCTGCGGCGACGGCGGCGGCGGCGGCGCGGGATGCGCCGGCGCATGGCAGGAGCAGCGACGCGGCCAATGACGCCGGCGGCGCGCTGGACAGCGCCGGCGCAGGCCCCGGCGATGCGTCAGGCGGCGCCCAGCCTGGCGGCGGCCTGGACGCTGTGGGGTTGGCGGCCGTGCACGCCGCGCTGGCCGCGGAGCAGGACGCGCTGCTGTGGCGCGCGGTCCGGGAGGGCCTGGAGGCCGAGGTGCGGCGCGCCGCCCGGGTGACCCGCTCGCCCGCCAGGCACCAGCGTGCCTGTCTGTTCAGACACCAATATTTTCAAGCTGCAACGTCGTTCTGCGGCAAGGTAGGCGGCATCTTGTCGCCTGTGCTGCTGCAGCGGCAAGCGCTGCTCCTTGCACCTCCTGCAGCAAAAGCTGGTGGGCTTGCGGCGCGCCAAGCTGAGCCGGCCGCGGCCGGGCGCAGGCCGTGCGCATGGACGGCGGCACCGCGGGCCACGCGCTGGCGGGGCAGCTGGCCGCCTGCGCGGCCGCGCGCGCCCCGGACCAGGCCGCGCTGGCGCCGCTGCTGCTGCAGCTGCACCTGGCGGCGGCCGAGGGTGCGGCTCACGCGGGGGGCCCCCGCCTCCGTGCGCGCGCCCGGGCGCGGGCTCCCTTGGAGGCGCGGCCCAGGGCGCGCGCCCAGTGCGGCGCCAGCGAGGCGCGCGCTTGATCGCTCATCGAGCGCACGGCTGAGCCGGGGCGGCCCACGCGCAGGCCGCGCGACGGGCGTGTTGGGCAAGGCCGCGGCCTGGCTGCGGCACGCGTACCTGCGCGGCCACGCGCGGCGCGCGCTGCAGGCGCAGGCGGCCGCCGCGCCGGGCGCGGCCGCGGGCTACGTGCCGGTCGCGAGCGCGCTGCGCTCCGCGCTCGCGCTGCGGCCCGCGCCCGGGCGGCGGCCGCTGCTGCTCGTGCTGGCGCGCGACGCGCTGATGCTGGAGGGCGCGGCGCCGGGCGGCGGCGCGGCGGGGGCGGGGCCGGGGCCGCGCGCCGGCGCGCCGCTAGGCGGCTGCGGCCAGGCGCTGCAGGACGCGCACGCGCGCGTGCACAAGCAGCAGCTGGGCACGCTGCTGGCCGGCCTGGTCGCGCAGGCGCGCGCCGCCGGCGACGCTTCTCTGTGAGCGTCTGCCGCGCCGGCTCTGCGGAGCTGACTGCGCGGCTCTTGGTGACAGCTGTGTTCAGCACTTGGGGGGTGAATGCGATGTCAGCTTCTGTGAGACGCTTTGTCCGCCCATGTGCTGAGACATGCCTGCTGGACAGAACAGCACCCTCCACCAGCTGCAGCCCCGGACATAAGTTGAATAATTCATATAAGAGACCGCTGTATAACATAGTAAACTGTACTTACAAATTGGCTAGGGCCAGGTCTACGGTAAGTCTTGTCCCCTCTGCTGGAGCAAGCTGCTCAGAACACACAGAAGGCTGCCTGCAGACCTGTGCCTCCGGAGAGAGTGAGATACGGAAGCCAGACGCATCGTGCACGCAGCCATGAGCCTGGGACGGAAGACCGGGAAGCGCACAGGCAAGGCCAAGCCATCGAAGCAGCCCAAGGCGGCCAAGGATCCCAAGACGCTGCTGCTGACCTGGGGCCTGCACGAGCGCTCAGCCAGCGACGGCGTGATGCCTGGCCCCGGCGCGATGCCTGACAAGAAGGTCCGCATTGCGGGCTATCAAGCTGCGAGTGCTGCAGTGTATGTGTTATTTGGGCCGGCCTCTCTGCAGGCCATGCGTGCAGCGACTGCTACTCCGTGTCAGCTGTGCCGAAACCTGTGCCGCAGCAATCCTGGTACCTGCATGGCCGGCCTGGGCGTGCTGGTCGGCCTGCATGGTGTGCATGTCCGCCATACAGCGGGACATGGCGCGGCTGAGCGCTGCATGCGTGTGTGGGCGGCAGGGTGCTGCTACATCCCGCCCGGCCGTTGAGCACAATGCTCCCCCTGACGAGGCCCCGGGCCTCGCCCCGAGCAAGAGCAAGGTGCGTTGCTCTGCGCCCGCGAAACAGCTAGGCAGAGGCTGCTCGGGTGGTGCCGGTCCTGGTTTCAGCTGCGTGTGGCCGCGTGCGGCCGTCCATGCGCTGCATGGTGCTCACCATGTGTGCAAGCTGTGGTCGCACGGCAGCACAGTGCTTTTCTTTCTGCGCGGCCCAGGTACAGCGCGCCAAGGGCAGCAAGGGGCGCGTGGCGTCGGTGCCGCGCCCGCCGGCCAACCTGCAGCTGGCGCCTGTCACCATGGTGCGCGGCCCTCCACCAGGCCCAGGGTGCTGCCTTGACGGGGCTTGCTCGGATGTGAGTCAGCTGCACTTATTGCGCTATTTTGTGGGGGTGGTTGCTGAGACGCGCCGCCGCCCAACAGAGAGGGTGATGGTTTGCTCGCCCCGAGCTGTTGGCACCCGCTGTCAGAAACCAGCAGAAACCATAGCATGTCAGCGCATGCGGGCGCACGTCAACGCGACCTGGCTGGTATGCGCAGGGCATCGAGCAGACGCCCAACAAGTTTGCCGTCCTGGCGACGCCCGCCGCCGCGCTCCTCGCGCCGATCCGCGTGGCCAAGACTGCCGCCAAGAGCGCCAAACGCCGCGCGGCCAAGCGCGACGCGGTCACGCCGACCGCCGCCGACGACGATGAGTCGGGGTACCTCGGCAGCGCGGAGGCCGAGCGCGACGCCAAGGCCATGGCGGACTGCGACGCCTTCTACGAGTACATGCTGGCCGCGCCGCGCCCGCCCGCGAACGGGGACTACTCGAGCACCTACCCCGACATGCTGGGCATGCTGGACGTCGCGGGCGCGCGCGCGTTCGATGGCGCGGCCGCCGCGGCCGCCGCGCTGGCGGCACCCGTCCCCGCATACGGGGGCGTGCCGCGCTGCGTGGGCCTGCCACTGCACGCGGCGGCCGCTCTGAAGCTGGCGCTGCCGCGCGCCGCGCGCCCGGTGCGCCGCCGGCGCACCTGCCCGATGTCCTGCCCGAGGTTGCGCGGAGGGTGTCGTCGCTTCACCTTGGTTGCTGCCCAGCGCCCGGTCCGCCGGCGGCGCCCAGCACAAGTCCGGCCTGCTGCACGTGTGTGAAAGGAGGTCGGGCGGCGCGCCTGACGGCCGCGCGCTGGCTAGCAGGCCCTGGGCGCGTGCATCGACGGCGCGCTGGCCGCGTGGTTCTCCGGCAGCGCAGTCATAGAGAACGCCATCGCCGTTTACCCCCGCTGGTACAGCATCGTGGACAGCGTGCTGCCATAAAGCGAGCAGTACCGTAGCTCTGGCTGCCATGGAGCGAGCAGGACACGCGCCAGGCGTGCGGGCAAGCGGGGAGTCTGGGAACAGGGTGCCCTCTATGAACGTGGAGTCAGGGTACAGGGTACCCTATGTGCACCAGGGCCGCCCTGCACTGCCGGCGCCCTATTGTCAACAAGATCAGGCAGGAGGAGCGGCATGGCGCATGCGCCGCTAGCGCACATGGTCAGGCGCGCGCGCGCTGTATTGCAGGGCTCCTTACCTATGCGGGTCAGCATTCGCGAGGCCTGTTGTGGTCCTGCTGCTGGCAGCTGTGACCGCAAGCGACCGATGTCGGTGCAAGTGGTATGTGTGTGTGCAAGAACCTCATGTAAGCAATGGGCCAACACCACGCCCTGGCGCCCGCCCGGCTGATGAAATTCCTCGAGAGCCGCTGATAAGTGGCTGTCACTGCAAACTTCAAGATGCATCACTGCAAAGCGGCTCAAACAGTCGCAGCAGCACTCACACATGAAGCGCCACAGCGCAAGGGCTCGACTGCATTGTGACAAAGGCCTGCGCTGCACTAGCGCATGCCATGGAATCCTTGACAACCCAGCACTGCTATTCCCGCCAGGAAGACGTTTGCACGACAGGCATTTGCAAAACCGCTCAGCCTCTGCCAATCGCACGCGCTCAACCGCGTCTCAGCCCTTTATAAGCATCAAGGACAAGTGCGCGCATATACACGCATGCACCGGCCACGCCCAGCCGGCCCGGACCGCCCGCCGCAGGCGCCTCAGTAGCGGCGCTGCGCCGTGCAAAGCAGCAGCGTCGGCTTGCCGCCCTCTCGGACCTTCTTCGCGCCGCTGCCGCCGTCGTCCTCGGCGCCGCCGGCCGCCGCAACCGCCTTGTGCGCGGCCATGGCCGCCGACAGCTGGTCAGCAAGCAAGTGCGCACCAAAGCCCCCGCGTCGGCGGGGGAGCTGCCCGGCACCGAGCGCACGTTCGCCCTGCCGCCGGCGCCCCATGCAGCCGGCGCGGCGACGGCCGGCGGACGCCGGCGGCCGCGCGGCCGCGGCGCCGGGGCCCCACGCGCGCGGCGCGGCCGCGCCGGCCGCCGTCGGCGATGTGCCCATCGCCGGCCCCGTGGCAGCGTAGCCCAGCTTGGTGATGTTGGCAAACGACAGGCCGCTGGTCGGCTGCCGGGCGGCCGCGCCGACCGGGCGGCCGCGCCATCCGCGCCGTCGGTGCCGCCCTCGCCCGCTGCGCCGCCCGCGCCGCCCGGCTCGGGCGCGGCCGCTGCGGACGCCGGCGGCAGCGGCATCGCGCGCGGCTCGGCCGCCGTGGGCATGCGCCGCTCCCTGCCAGGAGTGCACTTGTACAGCGAGCGCTGGGCGAGCGCCTGGGAGCATGCGCGGCGCATTGACAGCCTGCACAGACATGTCACCCAGCGCAAGGGCGGAGCTGTGAGTGCGTCGAACACCTACGCAGGTTGCAGCCGGCTGCTGGTTGTGCTTTTGGATGCGCATTGTCTCGGCTCTCATGTGAGGTCAGCCTGTCACTTGGGAGTGCGCATGTTCAGGGCACGGTAGCAGAGGCTAGTTGCGAGCTGCGGCGCGTCCGAGGATCTGCCTACACAACGAAACAGGGCGAGGCAGGCCTGCCAGGCAGCAGGCCCACCCGCGTTTAATCACAGCTGACGCTGACCTGTCAAAAATTTGGCGCTGCCGCAGCACAGCGCCCGCGCGGCGCGCCGCAAGGCTTCTCACGGCCCCGTAAACAGGCTGACACTGCTCCCCCGCTCCTCGACCGCACCCAGAATGCACACCTCCTGGCTACTGCATGCGCTGGGCCTCTCAGCAGTCAGGTCGTCACGGAAAGCATGCGGGGAAAGCATGCGAGGAAAAGCATGTGTTGGTCTCTCAACGCCGGGAATGCCCAGGACGGTCCGACATGCGACGGCGACAAGTATACGGTCCCAATGCACAAGCACAATTTAATCTTCTCGAGGGTCGGTCATCCTTTTGCTGTCCATTGCCATGCATTGCTAGCTGCTGCCACTACCTTGCGCGCTGATTTTTCGACGGAACTGGGCGCCCCCATTCAAAACTTGCGCTCTCAAAACTGCGGGACAGATGGGCCCTGCCGCCTGCATCGCGCCCCCCCCCCCCCCCACTCGCCAGGGGTCTCAAATGTCACGCGCCGTGGCGGGCGTCACGACGCCCAGCGCTCTGGGATGCAAGAAAGGGCGGCCCCAAAAAGGCACCCTGCAGCGCCAAAACGGCGCTGCTCGAGCGCATAGGCCGCACACTCCCCTGTCACGCCCGGCAAAGGCGAGCCGCTCTGGCAATTCTGTCCGCAGAAAATGTGGCTATGCTGCTGCCTGCTCACTGTTGCCTCAGGCAGCGCAGCCGAGCGCGGCAGCGCGCGGGGGACGCTCTACATACGTGACCATGATGTGTGGCAGCCAGCCATGCGCAGCCCTGCTGTGCCAGCAGGGCTGGGCTACGGGCGCCGGTGCGCAGCGCCGCGCACCGTCCCCAAAAAAGGGCGCGCCAAGGAAGGCGCACACGCTGAAGCATGTGTGCCTGCTGGATGCAGGCCGCTCGCCGCCGCGCGCGGCGCGCGCCAAATCGCACCCGCGCCACACCCGACGCCTTGATCAGTGCAAGCATAGCGGACGGCGGGCAGTGCGCGGAATAAAATGCACGCCGCTCAGGGAGCGCGGCCATCGGCAGCAGGCCGCAGGGCGGCCCCCAGGCGGCGGCTCACAACCTGTCGGCAAAGCGGGCACGGCGGCAGTCCCCCGCCGCGCCCCGCAGGCCTCTGCACAGCCCAGTTCCAGCCCGCGAGCGAGCCCCCGGCCCACGGCGCACGAGTCGCTCCCTGCGGCGCCGCCCAGTTGGGGCAGACCCCAGGCGTCAGCGGAGCCTCGGCGATGGCAGGCCGGGTCGGCGGGCAGCCACGGCCGCTCGCCTGAGACCCCAGACCTCAGAGCGCATGGCCGCCCAGGTAGTGCGGCGACATGGGCGACAGCGGGCCGCAGCCGGGCGGCGACATGGGCCCGGCGCCCGCATGCGGCGCGGCCGCATCGCCCCAGCCGCCGCCGCCAGCGGCCAGGCCCAGTTCGGCGCCGGGCCAGGACGCGGACGGGCGCGCGAGCAGGCTAAGGCGCTCCATCTCGGCCGCGAGCACCGCGGCAGGCGCGCTGGCGCAGCTGTGCAGCTGCGCCGACAGCGCGTCCAGGCCGCCGTCCCAGCTGGCCGCGCGCGCATCGCCCAGCCTGCCGGGCGGCGCCCGCGGTCAGCGCGCGCTGAGCGCGGCAGACGGCCGGGCCGTGGCGCTGCGCTGCCGCAGGCTGCGCCAGCGCCCTGGTCACGCAGGGCGGCCTCGCGCGCGGGCCGGGCCGCGGGCGGCCCGGAGCGGGCGCCGCAGGGGCAATGGGAGCGCAGGCGGGCGCCCGGGGCGCGCTCCGCGTCTCAGGACAGGCGGCGCGGGCGCACCCGGGGCTCCACTGCGCCGGCGCCGCGCCCATTGACGCGCGGCCGGCCGGCGGCGCGCCAGGGCCGCCGGCGGGCGCCTGCAGCCGCTTGCGCAGCGCGCGCCAGGTCGCCGCGCCGCCCTGCGCCTGGCCCTGCGGCGAGCGCGGCGGCCAGGGGCTGCGCGGCGTCACCGGCGCGCTGCGCGGGCTGAGCGGCCAGCCCGCGCCGCCCGGCGGCGCCGCCGCGGCCGGCGGCGGCCCCAGGCCCACGCGCTCGCACAGGCGCTGCGCGGCGGCGATCGCGGCGGCCAGCTCGGGCGTGCCGGCGTGCGCGTAGCCGGTCAGCTGCGCGAGCGCGGCCGGCCAGAACGGCAGCGCGCCGCGGCCGCGCCGCTCCGCGTACAGCAGCGCGGCGGCCAGCACGCTCGGCCGGAAGTTGAGGAACTCGGCGTCGGCCAGCGCGGCGCGCGCGAGCGGCACCACCTCGCCCGCGCCGCCCGGCTCCGCGCCGGCGCCGGGCAGGGTCAGGGCAGGGCGCGCGCCCAGGCGGCGCAGGTACAGCTTCAGGCAGCGCAGCGCGGACAGCGTGGCCGTGTCGCCGCCGAGCGAGGCGGCGAGCGCGGCGCCCATGTCGGCCAGCGCGGCCTCCGGGAAGCCGGCCGCGGCCGCGAGCGCGGCGGGCCCGGGCGGCGCCGAGCCGCCGCGCAGCGCGGCGGCCAGGCAGGCGGCCGCGCCGAGCGCGGGGCAGGCCGCCGGCGCGGGGTCGGGCGCCGACATGGCGCGGTCCAGCAGCAGCATCGCGTCGTACGCGGCGTCCTCCTCAGCGCCCAGCGCGGCCGCGGCGTGCAGCAGGCGGGCGACCAGCTCGGGCCGCTGGGCCATGTAGCCGGCGCCCATGGCCTGCAGGTCCAGGCGGTGCGTGGTCTCGAAGAAACGCATGGCCGCGAACGCCTCGGCCACCGCGGCCTCGTTGGCCGCCTCGGCCGCGAGGTCCGGGCCGGCGCCGGCGCCGGCGCCGCCGCCGCGCTCCGGCCCCGGCCCCGCGCCGCCCGGCGCGAGAAGCGCGCCCTCCGGCCCGGCGGCCGCGTCGGGCCCGGCCAGCCACTCGGCGACGGCCGGCCCGGCCGCCTCCAGGCGGCCGGCCGGCGCGGCGTCGCCCGCGTCGGCGAACGGCGAGCCGCGCGCGCGCAGCAGCGCGGCCACCGCCTCGCGCACCACCGAGCCGCCGGCCTCCTTGCCCGGCTTGCCGCGGCCGGTCACGACGGCCAGGCGGCGCGGCAGCGCGGCGGGCCCCTCCAGCTCGGCGCGCGCGCGCAGGTCGGCCAGCCAGGCGAACAGCGACAGCATGGCCACGCCGCCGCTGAGCGAGTGCAGGCTGAGCTCGAGGCAGTCGGCGCCCGCGTGCGGCAGCCGGCGCAGCAGGCCTTCGCACGCGGCCGCGCGGAACAGGCCGGCCGCGCGGCGCTGCGCCCAGGCCAGGCCGCTGTCCCAGAGCGCGTCGATGATCGCGCCGTACGCAATCGCGTCCGCGCAGCAGCCCGTGCGCGTCATGGCCTCAAACGCCTGCGCGCGCGCGCGGCGCCGGTGAGCCGCGCGCGCCGCGGCCGGGGCTCATGCTTCGCGCGCGCCCACTCCGCCCCACCAGGCAACCAAATCCTGTACCCCCGCCGAGACACCCGGCGCGCCGGCAGCCTCAGGCCCGTTACGGCGGCCATATCGGCACAGATCAGCACAGATCAGCACGCGGCGGCCGGCGCGCCTGCAGCGCGCGCATCCACTGGCCGCCCTTCTCGTAGGCGCTGACGAGCGCGGTGAACGTGATGAAGTCCGGCTTGCAGCTGGCCGCCTGCATCTGGTCAAAGATCTCGCCCGCCTTCTCCCACTGCCCGCCTGCGCGGCCGCGACCCGCGTCGGCAAGCTGGTGGCATGCAGCTCAGGCGCAACATAGCTGAGCAGGTGGGCCGGCGAGACCGCGGATGCAAGCAGACAGGCGAGGGGGCGGCCCGTCCGGGAAGGAGGGAGCACGGGTGACCACACTGCACAGACCACGAGCGGCGAGGAGGGGGGCCCTGCCTGCACGGGCGGGATTTTCTGGACGCGGCAGGGCGTTCGGTGACGACGCGAGGCTGCCGCGGTCTGGGGCGGCTCGCGAGCGCCCGCCCCCGCACACCCGCTGCACTGGGCAGGAGCCCGGGGGCGGCGCATGGCGCAGCGGCATTAGGGTATGGGGCGCAGGGCGCGCGGCCGGGCGGCGCGCCGTTGCTGAGCGCGGACAGCAGCGAGTTGTAGGTGACCACGTTGGGGCGGCAGCCGTCGCGCGGCATGTCGCGGAAGAAATCCAGCGCCAGGCCCCACTCGCCGGCCTTCTCGCAGGCGGTGATGAGCGAGCTGTAGGTGATCACGCTGCGCTCGCAGCCCTGCGCGCGCGAGCGCGCGCCGTCTGGGGCTCCCCAGGCAACGCACCGGCGGCCGGCCGCGCCCGCGGGCGCGCCGCCGGCGCTCGGGCCGCGTGGGCCCGCTTGGAGCAGGCGGCCTGCCGACCCAGGCCGCGCGCCACACGCCTGCTAGCCCGTGCATTGGTCACAGCATCCATACAAGTGCAGGGTGGGGGCAGCGCATATCGCCCGCCCCCGCGCGGGCAGCAACATGCAGGCGTGCGGCGCGGCGGCGCGCACGGGCGGCCGCGGGGGGCGCGCCTCGTCAAACATGCGCCGGAAGGCCTCCAGCACCTTGGGCAGGCTGCCGGCCTTGGTGTACGCGGAGATGAGCGCGTTGTAGCTGGTCGTGTTGAGCGCCTGGCGCGAGCGCAGCAGCTCGTCGAACAGGCCGAGCGCCTCCTTCCACTGCCCGCAGTTGTTCGCGGCAATCATGAGCGTGTTGTAGGTGCGCGTGACGGGCGTCAGGCCCTCGCGGCGCATGCGGCCGTACATCTGCAGCGCCTCCTCCCAGCGGCCCATCTTGCCGAGCAGGTCGATGACCGTGTTGTACGCCACCACCTGGGCCGCGCGCGCGGCGCGCGCGCGTCAGCGCCGCGCCGCCGGGCCCCGACCCTAAGTCTAAACCCATGCAGACTCAACTGTCACAGGCGCGCCCCTCCCTGCAGCTAAAAATTGGCCGGGCCCGCTGCGCGCGCTCGCGGCGGCGCAGCCCGCGCCGCAGCGGCGCCGGCTCCGAGCCAGGCACTTTGACAAAGGCCTGGGGAGCGGCGGCGGCTGCGGCGGCGGGCCGGGAGGCCGAGGAGGGCGGGCGGGCGCACGTTGAGGGGCACGCCGCTGCGCTCCATCTCGCCCCAGACCTCCAGGCCGGCGTCCAGCTGCCCGCACTTGACGCACACGTTGAGCAGCGCGCTGTAGCTGAACACGTTACCGCGCACGCCGCGGCCCCGCATCTGCCGAGCCAGGCCGAGCGCGCGGTCCAGCTGGTGCGCCGGCGCGCACAGCGCGATCGCGGCCGTGAACGTGTACACGTCGCACAGCGCGGCCGCCGGGTGCCCGCGGCCCAGGCCGGCCAGCCAGTCGAAGAGCTCCTGCGCGCCCGGGCGGCGCGCGCGTCACGCTGCGCCCTGAAGGGGGCGGCGCTCGGCGGGCACGCAGGCACGGACAGCGCAGGGCCTGCATGCGTGCAGAGGCGAAGCAGCGGCCCCGCACGCACATCAGCCGCCCCGCGCCGCACACGGAGGCAGGGCGAGCGTCTGATGGCTTTGGAGCGGCCCGGTGCGCCAAGGGGGCAGCGGCGTGCAGGGCAGCCGCGAGCGGGCGCGCCGGGGCGCGCGCCTGCGCGCGGCGCGCCATCTGCGCCTCGGCGCACTTTTTGAACAGGTGCGCGCAGCCGCGCGAGTCCAGGCCCGGCAGCGCGGCCTCGGCCAGGCCGGCCACGGGCTCGCCCGGCGGCAGCTGCTTGATCCGCCACACGATCTCGTCCACCGACAGGCCCTCCCGGCCGCCGCTGCCGCGCGCGTGGCCGCAGCCGCCCCGTGTGCGGCCCGCATGCCTGCGCGCGTCCACGCACGCAGTTGCAGCTGCCCTCTGCCCGGCCCTGGCATGCGCTCACCAGCGGCTCAGATCAGTCTACACCTGGACGGTGTGTGCAGGGGCCACTGCGCAGGGGCTTGGGACCCCGCTCCACACATCCTGGCCGTCTGGCGCACCATGGCTATCACAGGGCACAGCAGGTTCGCTCTGACCAAAGCTGCAAACTGCGACGGCGCTGGGCAGGCACGCCCCGGCGGCAAAGGGCCGCTTGGCGGGGACGCGGCGGGGCCGCGCGCCTGGGGAAGCCGCCGGGGCTGCCGCGGCCAAAGCCCGCGGCCACCGCGTGGCACTGCTCGCTGCCCTCGATGCACTGCCCGCCCCAGCCGACAGCCTGCGGCGCCGCCGGCGCCGGCGCGCCGTGCCAGTCGCGCCGCTGCGCGGGCTCCCGCGCGCGCGCGCCGTTGGGCTCGAAGCCCGCGCCCGGCTGCCAGGGCGCCGCGGCGGCCCAGCCGCTGCGGTAGCACAGCTGGTGCTCCTGCGGGGCGGCAGCGCTGCGGTCCGTGTTCGGGCGGCTGCTGCACCAGAGCCAGCGCCGAGCTTTGAATGCACGGCGAACAGACGCCCCCACCCCACAGCAGCTCAAGCGGGAGCACGCTGCGGGCAGCGGCGCCGCCAACATATCTCGGCCAGGGCCGCAGTAAACGAGTAGCCGGGCAGTGCCCCCGACTGCGCCGCAACCAAGGCGGGTGCATGGGATGGGCGGGGCGCAGCTACAGCAGCAGCACCCCCACAGCCCTCAATCCTGCACCCCCACAAAGCACATGGGGGCCCGCAGGCTGGGTACAAGGCGCACGTACATGACTGCTGCCCCACCGATGCGCATGCGGGGCGCACCTTCAGGCCCTCCTCGCCGGCCCAGGGCAGCAGGGAGGTCGAGGCCATCGGTGCAGGGGCTCGGAGGCCTCAGGAGCCCGCCCGCACGCCCATCATCCCGTGCGCTCGAATAGCTCGAGCTGCCTCAGCCCGAGCTGAGGCGCCTAGCACCTGGGGATTCTGTGCTCGGCACAGGCTTGGCTCAGACTCGGCGGTCGGCCGCAAGATCAAGCTGATACGCTGTGGATTGAGTGCAGGGCTGGGCGCAGGGTCTGCCTCACGGCAGCCCGCGCTGGGTCACCTGGCGCACGTGGGGCATTCCATACTGTGCATCGCCGTTGGATCACCGTTGGTACCTCGACGCATATGGCTGCCCCATTGGCAGCCGCGCCCGGCCATAACAGGCCATGGCGCACGACCGCGGCCCTGCCAGCACACGTCTCTGCCTTCAAGGGTCAAGGCAGGCGCTCCGAGCGCCCTGCGAGGAGCGCCAGCGCCTGCCGCCGTGACGGCCCGTCCTCTGGTGGCGCGCGCGAGGGTGCACCAGCGCGCCCGCAGTGCTGCCTGGCACTCGTATGCACTGCTGTCATGTCATGTCCAGACGGGACGGCACACGTGCCCCCTGTCTCACCTGTCTTGCGATGGATTGCATGCCCATGCACACGCAGCCAACAGGAGCTGCTTGCAGGGACGCGGCTGTCAGCTCAGGGCGGCCCGTCCAAGACTGCTGACGGGCGGGTGGCAACTGGCAGCCCTGTGCCGCTGCAGGCCCGTTCGCGCCCGGCCGGCGGGAGCTGCTGGCAGCGGCCGCGGTGCTGCTGGCGGCAAGGCCGCGCTCCGCGGCCGCCGACGCGGCCGCCGTCGCGCTGGAGGGCAATGCCGACGCCGTGGAGGGCAAGCCCGCGACCGGGGAGGCCGCCAGCATCACCGCCGAGCCCGCTGCGCCCGAGGACGCCACGGCGCGCTCCTGCGGAAGAGCCTCGCCCACTGCACAGGAGCCTGCCTGCGGCGGCTGCCGCACGGGCGGGGGCGGGCCCGGCCGCGCTCGCGCCCGATGACGCGCCGCGGCGCGCTCGGCCGCCTCCGGCGGCGGCGCCGGGCGCCGAGTGCGTGCGTCGGATGGGCGTGCTGGGCGCCGGCGCGAACCACGTGAGGCTCAGGCTCGCTGCCTGCTGGGCGCCGGCGCGAGTCGCACAAGACTGGGACATGCTGGCCTGCGTGGGGGGGCGGCTGAGCGCGGCGCGCGCGCGCAGCGCTACGCGCGGCTGGCGGACCGGCTGCTGGCGTACGAGTTTCAGTACCCGGTCGCGGTGCGCGGGCAGCCGGTGCCGGTCATCCAGTCGCGGCGGCCGGAGCGCTACTCGTCCGCCGCGCCGCTGACGGCCGACGCGCGCCAGGCGCGCGGCCGGCGCGACCAGCCTGGCCTGCGCGCCTTTCTGCAGACACGCCTGGGAAGCTGCGGGGGCCGGCATGATGCGCGGCATGCACCCAGCCGCCGCTCGCCCGGCTGCACTGGTAGGCCGGCGCGGGCGCAGGCTGACGCGGCCTGCGCGCGGCCGCGCAGAGGATCGTGGCGGAGCTCGTCGACTTCCGGGATAACGTGACCATCTCCGTGACCGTGCGCGCCCGCCCCGCCCGCCCCGCCGCCCGGCCTGCGCGCGCCCGCGCGCAGGTGGCCCCGCGCGGCCGCGGCCGTTACGCGGGGCGCGAGGCTGACGGCGGATCCAGTTCTGTGAGCGTTTGGTTGGCCCGCAGGTGGGCCCAGTGTCGGGCGTGCTGAAGGCGCGCGAGATGGGCGCCTGGACGCCGAAGCAGGTGGCTGACACGGTGCTCATCGACAGGCGCGCGCCGCGCTGCCCGCGCTCCGGGGGGTGGAGCATGCGCTAAGGGGGTGGGGGCAGGGGCTGATGTAGGAGTGTCTCGGCCTGGTGGCACGAGGCGTGCATGTCTTGCAAGGGCGGCGATGCATGCCGAGCTCCATTGTACTGGAGAGCGGCAGGGGCTGCGTGCCTGACTTGGGGCTGGCCGCTCCAGGCAGCGGGGCTGCACTCGCTGGGGCACCGCGCTGCGCGCGAGGCGAGCAGAGAGCGCTGCGCCCGCCGCCCGAGGCGGGCCGTGCACTCAGGCGAGCGCGGGGGCTGCCGCAGGTCGACGATGCGCGTGACGACCGGGCAGCGCGTGTCGCTGCACCAGGTGGAGAGCGCGGCGACGGAGCTGCGCGATGGGCAGACGTACTTTGTGTACGAGCACATCGCGCAGGCGCGCGCGCGGCCGGCCGCCCCCCTGCTCGCCGCGCCCCCGCGCGCCGCCGTGCGTGCGCGCCCCCACTGCGCGACGCTCGCACGCCGCGGCGCTGCCGGTAGTTGCGGAGCCGCGGAGCCCCTCTGTCTGGGCACACAGGCCGTTCGAGCTGGCGCTGTGTTCCTGCAGGCGACCTGCTGGCTGCCTCACGCCCGGCCGCAACGCAGCCGCGCCGCGCGCCGGCGCCTGCGCTCGAAGACGCGCGGCCGGCGCGCGCGGGGTGACGCGCCTGCCGCGCGCGCGCGCGCCAGGGCTCGCCGTCCATCCAGTCGCCTGACCGGGAGAACTACCGGCGCGCGTGGTCGGTCACGTCGACGCGGCCGGGCCTGGACGGCACGCCCTACCTGTACACGCTCACGCTGTCCTGCCCGGACGAGCGCTGGCCCGCCTTCGGGCCCGGGTTCCAGCAGAGCCAGGCGTCCTTCCGGCTGACGCCGCCCACCAAGGCGCGCGCCCCCGCCGGCCGGGGCCCCGGCGGGCTGCGATGCGGAGGGCGCGCCGAGCGCCGCTCGCGCTGGACAGCCGCTCTCTGGTATACCTGACAGGATGCGGGCGGAGGCTGGCGGCTGGGCTGGCTCGAGCGCGCGCGCGCGCGCGCAGGACTATGTGCCGCCCGACAAGGACCCTTGGAGGTTCTTCTAGGGCTGGCCGCCCTCGCTGCTCGCCGGCGTGCGCGACGAGGCTGTGGCAGTGTCAGCATCGTGACTGCGCTCTGCAACGGTGGGAGGCGTGTTTTGTGCACACGGCGCTGCTGGGCGCTGCGCATGAGAGCCTGCTTGGGTAACTGCCACCGCTCGGCGCGCCGTGAAGTTGTGCGCGAGCAGTCCCTACGGCAGGCATGCCGTTCAGAAAGGAGTGCATGGACATGCATGCAAGGACAGTACACACATTGAAACAGACACCGCTGCATGCTACTTTGTGTGGATACACAACACTCCATCACGGGCTCAAACATACTGTGCGAACAGGCTCAGCATGCACAGCACACTCACACTTTGTGACGGCGAGACGCCAGCGCCCCGACCTGCAAGCGCTCGTGGACGTAAGGGACCAGCGGGCAGTGAGCTTTGCCTGTTGCTCGTGACCTTCACCTCTACAGGTCTCTGGCCACACTGGTCAGAGTCGTTCAATGACCATTTGATCATTGCAATGCCTCTTGCCATGCAAGTCTGCATGCTGGAAACAATGTACGAAAAAAAAAATTAAAAAAACTTGCGTTTTATTGCTTGCTAGGGCATTAGAGTGAGACGAGCCGCTCCCTCTCGTTCAATTGCTCTTGACTTTCTGAGGGAGCTGCGAGCCCAGAGAACAGCACAGTGTGCTCAACAGGCGCTGAGGTGCCACTGCGCATATGTGCGGAGCCGATTGAGTTTTGGCGGGCACCGCTGCTGCAGCCATGAGCAGCGCGGTCAGGCCGCCAAAGTTTTTGCCGCCCGCGGCGGTGGAGGCGGAGAAGCTGCGCCTAACAAAGAACCTGGAAGAAGCGAATGCAGCCGCCAAGGCGAGACATGTTTGCCGGCAAGGACTGTCGCACAGCCTCCTGCGCTCGGGCACTGACACTGGCTTTGTTCTGTGCCCAGGCCGCAGCCGATAAGACCGCGGCGGCTGCCGCAGAGGTAGCCAGCGCAAAGAGTCGGCTGCATGATGCGGAGGCCGCCCGGCAGGGCAGCGCGAGTGCGCTGCACAGCCGCCCTCGCCCGCGCCTGCCTGCTTTTGCCTAGTCGGCGAGGCTGCCGGCAGCTTGGCGGTCCTGCAGTCCCAGCTCTGGTGGCTGCATGCTCGCGTCGGCCGCTTCCGCACGGGCCGCGTGCCCGGCGCATGACTCGCCGCGCGCCGGCAGGCGAGCGCGACGCGGGCGCGACCGCGCTGGCGGTGGCCGAGCACCTCGCCGCGGGCCTGGAGGCGTGCGTGCGCCGGCGCCAGGCGGCGCTGCTGGCGCTGGAGCAGGCGGTGCAGGTCGCGCAGGCGCGGCGCCTGCCCCCCTCCCCGTCCCACATCCTCTTACAGCTTGCCATGGGCTCTTTCCCGCCAACGCCCTCACTTTCTCACTTTCTCAGAGACGGCGTAGGCCGCGACAACTTGTCTGTGCCGGAGCGCACGCGGCGCGAGCGGCGGTGAAGGCCGGCCTGGGCCGGCGCCGCAGGCGACGTGCAAGGAGCGGGAGGCCGCGATGGCGCACACGGCCGCGGCGGCCGCAGCGGCCGATGCGGAGCGCGACGCGGCGCTCGCGCGCGTCGGCAAGGTCCGCCAGCAGCAGGAGGCCGCGGCGGCCAAGTGGGCGGCCGGCGACGTCAAGGCCAAGGCGCGCACGCCGGATCACCACCGCGGCGGTGCTTGTGAGCACTTGTAGGCGGGAAACGCCGGCTGAATGACAACCGCTAAAAGTTGACGGATGTTGAGCGCCGCTGCGTGCCTCGCGCTGCAGGAGGAGGCGCTCGCGGCGGCCAAAGCAGCGGCAGCAGCCGCGCCGAAAGCCATGTCGAAGGCCGAGCCCCGGGACGGCGCGCGCAGCGACAGCGAGCGGTGCGCGCTCAGGCATGTTCTCCTCCCTGGACCTGCTCTTGACGCTGATGACAAGAAAAGCGTGGCGTGCGTGGAGGCGTGTGAGGTGCTGCGACGTGCGCCGAGTGCCTTTGTTTGTGGGCGCCTCGCCTGTCAAGCTCGCAACGTGCAGATGCTGCTACACCCAGTCAACATCATCCGGTGTCACGCCCGCATGACCAGGCCGTCCAAGCGGCGGCCGCGCACGCGCTCGCGCAGCCGCAGCCGCGGCGGCAAGCGGCGGAAGCGCGCGCGCAGCCCCAGCGATAGCCCGCCCGCCCGGCGCGCCGCCGCCAAGGCGGGCAATGGGCCGGCCAAGGTCAACGGCGCGGTCAAGCCGGGCGGCAGCGACGACGAAGCGCACAGCAGCAGCGGCGGCAGCAGCAGCGACGGCGGCGCGGCGCGCAGCGGCGGTGCCAGCTCGCCCAGCCTCAGCCGCAGCCGCAGCCGCAGCCGCAGCGGCAGCCGCCGGCGGCGGCGCGGGCGCAGCAGCAGCGAGGACAGCGGCGACCGCGCGCGCGCGGAGCGCCGGCGGATGCGCGCCGCGCGCCCCTCGCCCGTCCGGCGGCGCTCGTCGCCGCTGCGGCGGCGCTCATCGCCGCTGCGCCGGCGCTCGCCGCCGCTGCGCCGGCGCTCGTCGCCGCTGCGGCGGCGCTCGCCGTCGCCGCCGGTGCGTCGGCGCTCGCCGTCGCCGCCGGTGCGGCGGCGCTCGCCGTCGACGCCGGTGCGCCGGCCGCGGATGCGCTCGCGCAGCATCGACCGCCCGCGGCGGCGCTCGGGCAGCGGCGGCCGGCCGCGCTCGCGCAGCGTTGACCGCGAGCGCAGCCGCAGCCGCGCGCGCAGCGGCGCGTCCTTGCGCCGGTGCGCGCGCGCCCGAAGCCTGCGCATGCGTTCGTGGGCGTGGGGCGGCTGCGCCTGCGAGATGTGGCTGTGTGACGTGGCGTCGTGCAGAAGCGGGGACTGCTGTGCACACTATATCACGGGTCGCCCACTGCCGACCGCTGGTAGTTGGCCCCCGCACCGCGTGCCAGGCGTGGCAGTGACCCTAAGCTGAGCCCGCCCAGGACCCGCGCTCTGACCCCTGTGAGGACGTGGCCGAGCCAAAAGTATGCGAGCGCGCAGCGCACGGAGCAGGAGCCCACTGCGGCGGCGGCTGACGCGCTCGCCGCCGCGGCGGCGGCCGCCGATCTCGCGCGCCGCGCACGCGCTGTTCATGGACGGCCTGCGGCGGGCGGTCGCCACGTGGCCGCTGCCCTTTAACATCAGCCTGGTGCGGCGTCCGGGTGTCTGTCCGCGTTGACGTCGCAAAGGCAGAGTCGTGTGCCACTGCAAGCTTTCTCACTGCGGGCTCTGCCCACCGGCATGCGACCGGGAGGCTCAGCTGGCTGGGGCGCGGCCAGGTGAACGACGTCATGAAGCAGCTGGACCGCATGTGGCAGATCCGCGACCTGGGCATGACCTTCTCGGACTTCATGCGCGAGATGGAGCTGGAGGTGCGCGCGCGCGGCGCCCCCGGAGCAAGCTTGCGTGCCCGCCCACGCCGAGCTTTGGCTATTGCTCAGCTTGTTGGGCCCTGGCCGAGTGGCCCCAGCGGCCGCCGCGCCGACGGTCTGTAACCCTTCCCTAACAGGTGGGGGCGCGCGGCAGGGCGCCGTCGTGCTGGGCAAGGCGTACCAGTCGCAGCTGGTGGTCGACGTGCCGCCCATGCGCGACATCGTGCGCGCGACCGAGGAGCGCCGCCGCCTGCACGGCCCGGACCCGGCGCGCCGCCGCCGCAGCCGCAGCCGCCGCCGCTCGCCCGGGCGCAGCCGCAGCCGCAGCCGCAGCCGCGGACGCAGCGCCAGCCCAGGCCGCCGGCGAGGGCGCAGCTCGCGCCGCTCTGCCAGCGCACAGCGCGACGGCGGCGCGGGCGCGGGCGGCAAGGCGGCGGGCGCGGCGTCGCCGGCGGCGGACGGCGCGGCGCCGGCCGCCGCAGGCGCCGGCGACCGCTGGGAGCTGGGCACCGAGCGGTGGGAGATGTCGTGAGCAGAGCGTGCGCGCCGGCCGCGGGCGCGGGCGCGGCGCGCCGCGGCTTTCGCGCAGGAATACCTCAAAGCGGCCAGGCACGGGCGGCTGGAGCTTGCGCTCTTGTTGCCCGCTGCAATGCCGCGACACCGCCCGCTTTGAGCGGCCGCGCTGGAGGAGGGCGGGCTGCGGGAGAGTTGTCGTGTGCAGAGGTTTGCGCTGTGCAGCTCAAGCAGCGCGCCCAGCATGACCTGCTGTCGCTCCACCTCAGCAGCCTTTTCGGCGCCCATTCGCTAGTGCACTGTGGTGGGCTCCTGTCCTGGTCAAGGAGAGGATGCAAGGTGTGCGTGTAAAAGCCCTGCTGCCACTGGCAGCATTCCAAAGTTTGGCTGGGCCACTTCCTAGGTTGTTAGGGTAGTTTCAGTAGCAAGAATGACAGCTCGCCGAGGCGTAAACGGCCCTACTAGAACACAGCACTGCAGAGAACACAAGTGGCAGCGCACAAGCCTACTGAACACAAGCTTGAAAGTTAACATCAAAAGGTGACAGCCAGGCATGGGGTCCTAGAATCTGAGAGGGGAGCAGGATGCGCAGCGGGCGCCGCCTGCCCGCGCGCCTCTTGCTCGCATGGCTGTACGTAGCCGCCGTGTGTGCGCTGCCGACCTGGCTGCACTGGCATGCCCCACGCGCCGTGGAGCCCGCGCCGGAACCAGCCGACGTGCTGGCGCGGTGGCGGGCGGAGTACTTTGCCGAGCAGCAGGGCCTCGCGGGCGTGCATGTGGACCAGCAGAGCGCGCACGTGCCGCAAGACGAGCTGGACAGTGACGCGTCGCACGCTGCGTCAGCGCTCGCGTTGTTTGACGCTGCGTGCGCGCACGTCCGCTCGGCAGCTTTGCGCCCCCGACGCCATGATGCCGCTTTAACCACCCTCGCATGCGCCTCGCAGGTCCCCCGACCCCTCTTCGGACGAGCAGGCAGCAGTTCTGGGTGAGCACCGCTGCCCACCGCCAGCGTCTGCAGCTGCTCCCTCAACCTTGCCGGGCGCCCGCCTAAACGCGCGCTGCAATGCGCCAGGTCTCTTTCTGGCCACGACTCTGGGAGCGCTTCTGCTTGTCGCCTGGCGTGGCAGGGTATGGCAGCCCCCAACAGCTGCTTCATGTCAGGTCGCTTCAGCGAGCAGGCCAACGCGAGGCCACATCCGTGCTGCCTCAGGTGGCGCGGCGCGCACAGGCTGCGCGACAGGTCGCGGCGTCGGAGGTCGTCTACGCAGACTATGTCAGCAGCGCTTTCTGCTACCGCACAGACTGCCCCGACAGCCCGGCGCGCCCTGCCCCCTGGCCGCTGCAGCGCAGCGTCGACCCGCCGGCTGCTCACGCCCGCGCGGCGACACCGTGCGCAGGTCTGGGAGCTGCCGGGCGAGGCGGGCGCCGGCGCGCGCGCGCGGAGCGAGGAGCAGGAGGGCGGCGAGCAGCTGGCCGGCTTGCAGCAGGAGGCGACGCGGCTGCGCCTGCAGCTCGCGGCACGCCTGCCGCCCGTCAGCGCACCGCACAACCTGACAATGCGCTCGCTCCCGTCCTGGGCTGTTGCTCGAGCGGGGGCTTAATCGAGGGCCTTGCCACGGCGGCTGGACGGCACCGCAAGCTGTGCTGCAAGCGGGCGCGGGCGCCGCGCAGGCAGAGGCGCGGGCCAGGGAGGACGCCGAGCGCGCCATGGCGGCGACCAAGAAGTGGCTGCACCAGACGCAGGGCGAGCTCATGAACGCGCAGGGCGCGCTCATCGTCAAGGCGCGTCCGCCCCGCGCCCCGCCTCCAGGCCCGGCGCGCCGCACCGCGCGGCCTGCGGCACTCGCAAGCCTCCGGTGTGCGGACACGCGGCTGCGGCTCCTGCCGCACCTCTTGCCGCATGGTGCATGCTGCGCTGTAAGTAGCGTGCCGGCCTGCGCCCGCGGCTGGTCGCGGCTGTTGTGGGCCGTTTCCGTGCACTGGCGCGGTGAGCGTGTTCCGCGCTGCTGCCGGCCGCATGAGCTCCTGGAGCAAAGGAAACTGCGTCAGGTGCCTGCCGCGTCCGGCGGTCGCCGCACGACCAGGGCGCGCGTGGGTGCCGCGCAGGAACAGGCGTGCAAGGAGCTGCTGGACCGCCTGCGCGCGGCCAACGCTGTCATAGCGGCGCTGAAGGCGCGCCGCGTCGCGCCACTCCCTGTACCCTTCTTGCATACCCTTCTTGCGCCAGCCCCTTTCTGCGTCGCGTGCATCTCGCAAGTCAGCAGCGCACGGGCTGCTGTTCAATCCTTCTCTTGATGTACCACCTGCGAAGAAAGCGTAGATGCCATATGCCAGGCCCAGTCAGGGCCGGCCGTGCGATGGTGTCGCACGGGCGTGCAGGAGGCGGCGGCGGACGGCGAGCTGGAGCGCGCGCGCGCGGCCGGGGCGGAGCTGGCGGCCGCGCGCGCCAGCGTGGAGCAGCTCACCGCGCAGCTGGAGACTCTGCGCGCGCAGGCCGCCGCCACGCAGGTGCGGGGGACCCATGCCTCCCTCCCAGGCGGCTGCTCAGGCTGCTCAACAGCCGCACGCGGGCGCCTGCAGCTCCTTCCACCTTGTGGATGCATGGAAAGGTGTCTCGTGAGCGATTTGCGTCTGCCACTGTGTCTGCCAGGACCCCTGTGAGCGCGCCAGTGATGCCGTGGCCTCGCATGTCAGCATCATGAGGTGGCTCCCGCAAGAAAGCCTGCGATGCCCAGGCTCCAGGAGCGGCTGATCCAGTGTGTGCGCCCATGCCCCGCACACAGCCGAGCGCCCCAGGCGGGCTCGGTGAGGCGCTCTCCGCTGAGAGCATGGCGCGCGGCAGGCGGAGACAGCGCACTCTGCCGCGGAGGAGGCCGCCGCCGCAGGGGCGCTCGCCGGCCAGGTGCGCGCCGGGAGCTTGGGTGGTGCATGCTGTGGACCGGACTTCCTGCTGGTCCAGTCAGCTAGCGTGAGCGCGCGCCACATCACACGCGGGCGGGCATGCGCATGGTTGCAGCCGGCTGCACGCCACAGGAGAGATTCCTGCCCAGAGGGCGTCAGCGTCAGGGCGCTGGCAGGCGCGGTGACGCGGCCTGCCGCGGCGCGGCGCGCGCAGGTCGGCGCGGTGGTGGAGCTGATGGCGTCCACGCGCGCTGCGCTGGCGTGCCGGCTGACGCAGAGCCAGTCGGCCTGCACCGCGCTCGCGGGCGAGCTGTCGCGGCAGCGCGCGCTCTGCGCCCTGTGCGCGCCCGGGCCCCCTTGCCGCCGGCGCACTGCACCGCACCCCACGCCCTGTATGCAGCGCGCGCCCGACCTGCGCTGGCTGGCGGCCCGCAATGTGCTGTCTGCACCCAGGGCTCGGCGTCGTGGAGCAGGCCCACAAACTTTGCCCAGAGCGGCGGGGCACTGCGATGCGCAGGCCGCAGGAGGCAAGCAGCGCGGGCGCAACGGAGCCGGCCGCGGCGCCCACGGCGGTCGGGCCGGCTGAGCGTGGCGCGGGGGCTGCCGCGCCGACGCGGCCCGTGCTGCAGAGCCTCGCGGATGGCAAGGAGAACGTGGCGCCGTCGCCGCCTGCGGCAGCCGCCCGCTGCGCCAAGGTGGGCGCCCTTCCCAAGCGTGTGTCCCTTGCCAGACAGCGAGCGCGAGCGGCGCGCGCGGGCCGCCTAGAATACGTGTTGGACGTCCCTAGGCCTGACAGCATGTTGTGGGAGGGCTGTGTCCTCATGGTGGTTGTCAGACAGCTGTGTGATTGGCCCGACTGAGGAGCCTTGGGTGACTGAGGAGTCTTGGGTGTTGAATGCATAGCAAATGCATGGGAGCATGCCTCCCATGCACACCCACATGCAGCAAGGGCATGCGCGTGCACAGCCAGCCGCATCGATACAGGAAGGCAGCTCTGACACCAGGCGTGTGCTGCAGAAGCTCGCACCGCGTTCGCCGTACTGGTTTGCGCGCGCCGGCAAGGGCGCATGACGAGCTTCTGGTGGTGGCTGGGCGCATGACAAGGTCATGCACTGGCTGCTGACGCACGGAGCATGAGGGTGTCCCTGGGGTATGATTGGTTGTTGCTGAAGCGAGTTTCTGCCTGGGGCATGTGGCTGGTACATAGCTACTTACACTGGCTGTGCACCTGCATGTGGAGAGTGTTATACGTGTCCGGTGGTTCGGGGCTTGCCTATGTTGCATTGTGGCGCGTCACCGTGTACAGCAGCGAGGCTGTGGCTGAGATGTCCATGTCAGGTGAAGCCACCAAGGTAAAGCACAGGTCATTTGCATTGCTTGGAGAGCGCCCCTTGGTGGTGGAAGGTGACATGTACTGTTCATAGACAATTGATCCTTTACCACTGATGCATTGGTTCCCTGCCATGCGGTGCATGTTCATCGGTAATTACCAGCTTATAAGTAGCTGGTTGCCGACTTCACTGCAGTCGACAGTCACTTTCACACACCTGTAGTCTGGTTACACAAGTGTCTCTGTTTCGAAGTAGTTAGCGCTCCTGCTGCAGAAGAGAGCAAAGGCGCCCCCCGTCATGACTGCAGAGGAGCCTGATAACGCAATTGCGCACCTGCTGGGCAGCCCGGTCGCCGTCAGAGTGTTCATCGCTCTTTTGGTAGCACTGTGCGTGCTCGGTGCGCAACTACTTCACTCCGTGTGCGGCCTCTCCGCACAGAGTCGCTGATGTGCAACCGGGCCCGCACCTGACGCGCCAAGTGTGCAGGCCTCGTCCAGTTCTTGACGCAGAGGAAGAAAGGGGACCTGATCCTCCTGGTCGGCGCTTGTGGAGCGGGCAAGACCACGCTCTTCCTGCAGGTCGCGCACCCGAGCCGGCCTGCACAGCACGGGCCAAGCTGCCTGCTGCACGGACCGCGATACTGATGCCGGCTGCGCTCCGGCGCAGTTGCGAGACGGCTCCGTGCACCAGGGCACCGTGGCGTCGATGGTGGAGAACGCGGACGCTGTGCAGCTGCCGGCCGACAAGGTACGCCGCTCGCTGCCTGTGCTGCTTCTCTCACAGAGCTCCGCCTGTGGCCGTCGAGCAGCGAGTGAGCGCCCCGGCCCGCGCCGCAGGGCTGCAAGAAGCGCAGCGTGCGCGTGGTGGACGTGCCGGGCCACCCGCGCGTGCGCAGCCGCTTCGAGCAGCATGCGGACCGCGCGTGCGGCGTCGTGTTCCTGGTCGACGCAGTCGACTTTCTGCCCCACAAGACGCAGGTCGCCGAGCAGCTGTTTGAGGCGCGCCGCCCTGGGGCTCTGCCCTCCGCTCCCTCACTGCTTGGCGGGCGCGCAGCGCGCGGACGCTGGCGCTGCTCCAGCGCATTCAGCAGCGGCGAGCGGGGGCTGGCGCAGGTGCTGACCCACCCGGCGGTCCACCGGCGGCGGCTGCCGCTGTTGCTGGCGTGCAACAAGGCGGACCAGGGCGCGCGCGCGCACACGGTCGACTTTTTGCGCCGGCGCCTGGAGCGCGAGCTGGAGGCGCTGCGCGGCACGCGCGGCGCGCTCGCTGGCGACGCCGGCGACGCGCCCGGCCGCCCGGGGCTGGCGCAGCCTGGCCAGGCGTTCTCGTTCGAGGCGCTGGCGCGCGCGCGCGGGCCGCACGTCAGCGCCGCCGCGCTGTCGGCGCTGCAGGGCGACGTGGGGTCCGTGACCGACTTTATGCGGACGTGCGTGGGCGCATGACGTGCATGAGCATGCACCGCTGGTGCGGCGCCTGTGCAGCAGAGAGCGGGCACTTTGGTAACGCACCATATGTGCAGCTGGCGCTTGCCCGGGAGCAGCTCTTTGCAAGACCACCTCTTTCCACTGTCCGCCTCTTACAACATCACGTCAACCGTCCAGCTTCTTGCTGGAAGCCGCCTCACATCATGATCCATAGCAACACCTACACTAGCCACAGGCCACACAAAGATAGCTAAAGTGCTCAGGGAGCGACGCAAGGGGGACCTGGTGTACATATGCTGTACAACACCCAGCACCCTACCCAGGAGAGCCCGTGGGCGCGCACAGAGTCTTGAAAGCGGACCACAGACCCGCTCCCCAGCAGGTACGTGGCCAGCTAGTTGCCCTGGCCATGCGGCGGCCGGTAGTCGGCGCCCTCCTCCAGCGACGCCATGGGCACGTACTCGCCGCGCGGCGCGCCCAGCAGGCGCGGCCGCGCGAGGCGGAACCAGGCGAACGCGCCGCCCGCGGCGACCAGCAGGCCGGCGCACACCAGCAGCACGATCAGCCCGGTGTGCGACGAGCTCTGCGCCGGTGCGGGGCCGCCGGAGCGCACGTACGCGCTGTGCAGCGCGTCCACGTCGCCGCTGCCAGCGCTCGCCAGCGCGACCTGGAGCCGCGGGGGCAGAGCCGGAGTCAGATGTCCGGCCAGAGTCAGATTGCCGCCTCGGCGCAGCTCTTTATGGTGCAGCAGACAGCAACCCGCAGGCCCGTGGGTGACGTGCGACAGCAAGTGAGGTGCCTGCGTGCTCGCACGCTCTGACAGGGCAGCAAGCAAGTGCGCATTCCATGGCCCACAGAAGGGCTGCACCTTCTCATCCTCCGTCAGGCCGCCGCCCGGCTCGCCGACCCACCCGAACAGCGTCCGCGCCATCTGCGCGCCGCGCGCCCCTCAGCCGGGCGGGCCGCTGCAGGCATGGCACGTGGCACATCAAGCAAGCGCACGCGACGGGGTGCCGCTCGGCCGGCCGCGCTTGGTGCACGAGCACCGCGTGCTGGCCACGTGCCGAGCCCGCTCAGGTGGCGCGCCTCAGCCCCGCGCGGAGCGTGCGCCGCACCTGCGCAGCCACAAGCTCGCCGACGGCCAGCGGCCCGACGTTGCGCCCGCCGTCGCCGTCGCACCAGCGGTCGCGGTCGGAGCACGCGGCCGGCACGGTCGCGTCGCAGTGGCCGGCGAAGCCCGGCGTGCTCGCGTTGGCAAAGAGCGCGCACAGCTCCGTGTTGTAGATGTGCCGGAAGATGTGCGCGCTGAAGCCGGGCGGGAGGGCCTGCCGCAGGGGCGCGACGCGCCGCCCTGGCTCGGCAGACTGACGCGAAAGCGGCCGCGCATGCCTGGCAAGCGGCGACCTGCAGCACCGCATGGCACAGTGTGCAGGGCCTGGTCAAACAGCCCAGGCGAGCGCACCACAGAGTCTGGATGGCTCGCGATGTAGGAGTCGAGCAGCTCGCCAAACGTGCGGTCCTTTCTGCAGCTGCAGGTGCCAATGACGGCCTGCCGCCGCACGCTCGGGCTGCCGAATCAGCCCCATGTGACATAGATCCACTCAGCAGTAACATTCCAAAGTGAGCAGGATGAAAACGGCCACTGCCTGCTCTCCCAGCCCGGGCATATGTCACTGACGGCGCTGCCGGCCGGCGCCCGGCGCGCGCCGCACCTCGCACATCGCGCGGCACGGCATGGCCAGGCTGGACGCGTTGAGCAGGCTTGGCACGGCGTTGCCCAGCGCCTCCAGGTGGTTCTGGCCGTCGTCGACGGCGGCCGCCATCTGCGTCAGCGCCGGCAGCACGGCGACCTCCACCGTCGCCGCGAAGCTACCTGCGCGCGCACGTGCGTCGGGCGGCCGCGCCCCGCACCAGGCGCGTGAGGCCGGCCTTTGGCCAGCAAGGGGCGCACCGCACTTTGGCACCGTCTGCGCGCACCACAGGCGCCGCTGCGCGTCGAAGCACTCCGGGCAGGCGCTCTCAAGGTCGGCCACGCCGCGAGCCTTCATTGCCGCCTTCAGCACGTCGGTGGGGTCCTCTGCCACCTCGTGCAGGTCGTCAGAGTACCACGCGCAGTCCACCTGCATGGCGTCTCCTGTCACGGACGAGCCCCGTGCCCCCCTGACCAGCGCACTCACGCGCCGGCACGGCCTGCCGCACCACGTGTGCCGCAGCTTGGGCGGCAGAGGCGCGTCGCACCTTCAAGTCGTGGTGGGGACACACGTTGGCAAAGGTCGAGTCGGCCGGCAGCGCCATGCAGCTCTCCGTGGCGCCGAACGGGTTGCAGGGCAGCTGCTGCCGCTGCTGCAGGCTGGCACCGAGGACCAGCAGGAACTGGCGCTGTTGCTGCGCCGCCCGATTGGTGCCATAGCGCGGTCAGGCCGCGAGGTGCGGGCCGGGGCGGTTGCTGGAAAGCGCTGGAGTGCACGCACCTGCGCCGGCAGGTGCGCCAGGGAGTTGAGCCAGCGCATCGGGTTGTCCCGCGCATACGCGGCGGCCCAGTCCTGTGCCGCGGCGAGGCCGGTGAGCGCCGGTGCAACGAGCAGGACGGCCGCCCACATGGGCACCCATCGCCGCGCAGCCAGCATGCTGCCGAGGGCAGGCGCTCCTGCAACCTGCTTTCCTCTTCGTGCTGAGCTCTGCCCCCACACCAGCATCGCCTGGAGGGCCCGATGGGGTTTACAGGGCAGCACCTCACTTGTGCAAGTGCTGTGGAGCTCCATCTCGAGATCACAGACAGCTAGCCCATCTCGGGGCCACCGCCAGCTAGCCCATCTCGGGGCCACCGCCAGCTGTGGGAGCTGACACGGTGCTGAGAGCCCAGGATGGTCATCACGCCGCAGCACTCGGCGCGGGCGCTGCGCTTGTACCGGCACTCACTGAAGCACCTGATGAGCTGGGCCATTCGGCGAGACGTCTTTGCTGGCGAGGTGCGTGGCGAGCGCTTGTTGAGGGGCGCTGCACTGTCGCGAAAGCACCTGACCCTGTGGCGCTGTGCTCGCAGGCGGAGAAGATACGGGCAGAGTTCGAGCGGAATAGGGCTGTGGTGCGCGCCACCAAGCTGACCCACTTGTTTTGTAGCACCTGTGTGGCATGCACTTGCGCCCCACAGGTGCGCTGACGTCCAGAGGCGCGGCAGACCGAGCCCTATAACGCCAGGAGGCTGGTAGAGAGGGGGGAGGCAGTGCTGCACGAGTACATTCACCCCGACCCGTACATTGGTGCGCACTTACAGCTCTGCCAGAAGCCCCCCTTCTGCGCGCCGGGAAGGCCATATCGGCGGCCACGTCTGCGTGCCAGCGCTAATGCGTGGTGTGCTGGCAGTGCCGTACCACCCCGGCGGGTCGCTGTACGCCCGGAACCCGCCGATGGTGGAGGGCTACAAGCAGCAGCTGGACTTTGGCAGGGAAGACGCGCACTGAGCACTGTGCCAAAGCCCGCGCTGCGCAGTAGCGGGCACACTTGCTAGGGCGGTGGACCGTGTTGCAGCGATCCTGGGGTGGAACTGGCCGGCCTCTTCTGCCTTTGTGCACTGAGCAAAGCGCAGTCGCACAGGCGACTGACTGTGACATGCCAGGCAGCAGCGTGCCAACTAGAGGTGGGTGGCAGCGCTTTTATGTCCGCAACCTGACGCAGGCAGGTGTGCTGAACCTGCCCTGGACCTCATGCTGCAAAGAGCAAGAAGCAGTGGGCAGCAACTACGGCCAGCAGACCCCGTAGCAAAGACTGTTTGCAGCGCAGACAAAGCAAGCAAACGTGCTGCACTTGCCGCCTCGCGTGGCCGCCGCTCACAGGCAGGCCTGCGCCCACCGCTGAGCCAGGCCGGCCTGCAAGCTCCCCTCACATCTGCTCGCCCGCCACGGGCGCCAGCTCCTGCCGCTCAAACTTGCCCTCGTCGAAGAAGGTCGCGCGCACGGTGCGCCCGCCGAAGAAGCGGCCCTCCAGGTCGACCAGCGCGCGCGTCGCGGCCTCGGCGCGGTCGAAGCGGACGAAGATGCGCACCGCCTGCTCCGCCGGGAAGCCCGGCTCGGTGACCTCGAAGATGAGCACGCCCGTCACGGTGCCGTACTTGCCGCACTCGCCGCCCACCTGCAGGCGCGCCGCGCACGCTCCGCGCTCACCCCGGCCGGCGACCTCATAAAGGGGCTTGTCGGCCGTTCGGCAGCGACGGCGGCCGCAGGCCGCGCCCTCTGCGTTTTCGCAATCGGCCGACCGCATGGCAGGGCGCTCGGACAAGCACGAGCAGCGCCGCGGACCATCAGCAGGGTGTAGGCGCTATACCCTACCCTACAGGGACTGCGGGCGCTGCGCACCTCGTCCTCCAGGTCGTCATCCACGTCGCCGGGGCCGACCATGTTGCGCAGCAGGATCACGCGTGTCGGCGCGCCCTGGAACGCTACGCCTGCGTCGCGCGGCGCCGCGTCACGGCCCCGACACCGGCGGCGCGCCACGGGAGCGACGCGCCGCACAGGTCAAGCAAGGCATACACGCGAAAAGCCGACCCCGCGGCCTTCCGAGCGCCCCGCCAGCGGCCGGTGCCTGCGCGCGCCCCACGCAGCGCCCGCAGACGCAGGGGGCGCGCGCGCGGAGGGAGGCAGGGCGCGCCCGTGCGCGGCCGCTTCTCGGGCAGCCCGGCGGCGCGGTCCTCGGCCGCATTGACGATGACGCCCGAGCGCGCGTCCGTCTTCTGCGCGACCAGCGGCGTGACCATGCCCTGCCGCGCGCGGCCCAGGCCCTGGCCCTCCTTCCAGCCCATCTTCTCCATCATGCGCGCGGCCAGGCCCATGCCGCCGCCGCCGCCGCCGCCGGGCGGGCCGTCCGAGAAGCCCGAGCCCGGCCGCCCCGGCCTGCCGCGCCCCAGCGCGCTCTCAGCAGCGAGCCGCGCGCTCAGCAGTGCCGCATGCCATCGCTCAGCAGAACTGCATGACATCGCTCAGGAGAACTGCATGAGAGCGCTCAGCAGTCCTGCATGAGAGCGCTCAGCAGTACTGCATGAGAGCGCTCCAGCAGGACTGCATGATGAGCACAAACCAGGGAGGCACGACCGCCGCGCGAGCGCGGGCGCGGCGCAGGCGGACCAGGCGCGCCGCGCGTACGCCTCATCGCCGCTGACGTCCAGCGCCGCGCGCCGGTCGGCCGCGGCGTCGGGCGGCGCCGCGGCAGCCACCGCCGCCGCGCGCTCCCGCTCCTCTGCCTGCGCAGCGAAAGCCTCTGTGGGCTCGCTCTCGGCTGTCGGGGCCCTTCAGACGCTGGGTGAGCAGGTACCGGCAGGGCGCCTGCATACAGACCTCCGCAGCAATCACTGGGGGCTGGTCTGGGCCCGCTCAGCAGGCCAGTGTCAAAGCGAGGTCACCACCCTGCATGAGGCTGCCCCAGGCCCTGACAGGATGATCCCGGGGCCTCTGCTTCCAAGACGCTCCGCGCACTGAGCCTGTGCCTGCTCCCGGTGTCTACTCTACGACAGGGCCGCTGCACGCCCCGCCGCTGGCCGCCTTCGCGCCGCCGCAGCAGAGAGGCGGCGCCGCGCGGACCTCGCGCGCGGTGGCCTCGGCGCGCAGCTGCTCCTGGCGCTCGGCCTCCGCGTCGGCGTCGCGGCGCTGCTGCTCGCGCTCGCGGCAGATCTCCTCGTAGTCGTTGGGGCGCGCCGGGTCGTACTCGTCCTTCACGTTGCTGCCCAGGCTGCCGAAGCCGCCGCCGGGGGTGGTCGCCGCGTCCGCGCCGCGCACCACGACCACGTCGCCCGCTGCGGCGGCCGCCCAGGCTCAGCGGAGGCCCTCACTGGCCAGCACGCCCCTCGCACACTCTTGGCTCGCAGGAGAGCGCGCGGCCGCACGTCACGACAGACCGGTCCGCCCTTGGGCGCACAGGCGTGCGCGCGAGCGCAGCGCTCGGCGGGGCCTTGCAGCTGCAAGGGCCCCACCTGCGGGCCGCGCGGCCGGCCGCGCCCGCCGCTGCACGAGCGGCGACGGCCCAGGCGCCTGGCGCCGCACGACCGGCGCGAACTTTGGCGCAGTCCAGGCGGCGGACGCTGGCGTCCCCGCTTCAGCGTCGGCGCCGCCGGAGCTCTTCGCCTGCGGCAGATCGCCATACAGGCCGGACAGCATGCCTGCCGGGCTGCGGCCTGTCTGCGCCGGCTGCGGCGCCGCCGCACGGGCGCCGAGCGGCAGATGGTCGGCAAAGCTGCTGCTCTGCTTGGAGTTATCTCATAGCACAGCAGGTCTCTCTAGGTGCACAGCAGGCTGCGTGCGACTGCAGTGATGCCCACGGACTCCGCAGAGAAGGTGCGCCGCTGCAGCTCGCGCTGCGCTGCGGACGCACTGATGGTTGGAACAGGACAATGCCACGCCTGCCCGTCTGTGCCGTCACAACAGCGAGCAAACAGCAGAGCCCCTGGAAAGTGTGTTCTGTCGTACAAGCCTTGACTAGTTAAGTAGGCCTGTCAGGGCTGAGCAAGCTTGCCCTGAAAAGGGTGTGTGCATCTGCCAGCGGGCGCTGCCGCTGGCCCTCCTCACTTGCACATGAGGGAGGATGCGTGTGTCCCTGCTCAACAAGGTTGAGGACGCGCACGAGGACGCGCTGTGGTGTGTGGCCTGGCAGCCCGACAGCAGGTCGCTGATTACTGGTTCCGTGGACGAGACTGTGAAGGTGTGGACGCTGGGCGAGCCGGGCAGCACGAACGTGGAGTCCGCGCACACATACACAGGCCACACGCTCGGCGTCATCTCCGTGGCGATTGATGCGACCGGCAAGTTTGCTGCGTCGAGCGCGCTAGACAGCTTCATCCGCGTGTGGAACCTCGAGGTGACTCGCGTGCTGAGTGAGAAGCGTAAGCGCGCCGAGCGCGGCGCGCCGCCCGCACCCGGGCCGGCGCATGGCTTGCCAATGCTCGCGTCGCGGCGCGCCAGGACAACACCACCAAGTCCGTCATCGACACGCCGCCCTCTGAGACGTGGCAGATTGCCTTCAACCCGACCGCCGACCGCCTGACCATCGCGGCCGCGGGCGGCAGCAGCAACCGCGTGGTCGTGTGGAGCTGCGACGATGCCGCCGTCAAGGAGCAGCTCGGGCTGCCCGCGGTGCGCGCTGCGCCCGCGTGCGCCCAGCCATGAGCAGGGAGCTGCTGCCTCGCTCTCGCCCAGACAGGGCCTGCGCCCCCGGCCACCGAGCGGGCTGCGGGGGGGCCGCCAGGCCGAGGAGAAGTTGAAACAGGAGAAGTTTGTGCTGAGCGTGGCGTACAGCCCGAACGGGCAGCGGCTGGCGTGCGGCGCGATGGACGGCACGGTGGCCATCTTCGACGTGCCCTCCGGCAAGCTGCTGCACACGCTGCGCGGCCACCACCACCCCGTGCGGGACCTGTCCTTCACGCCAGGCGCGCGGCGCCCAACCGCTCATCGCCCCTTGCGCTCTGTGGCGCAGACCTCCGCCTGCGCGGCGCCGCTGACGCGCGGCGCCTGGCGCAGACTCCAAATTCATACTGACGGCGTGCGACGACATGCACTCCAACCTGTACGACATCGAGCACGCCTCGCTGGTGGAGGCCTTCTCGGGTGCGGGGCCCGCGCGGCCGGCGGCTGCACGGGCGCCTGCTCGCGCGCGGGCGCTGCGCGGCAGCGCTGCCCGCAGCGCCCGGTCCCCGGCGTGCACAGGAGAGCACCGTGACATAACCCTCTGTGGGTGCGGCCGCATGAGGTGGCGAGTCGCTGACGCACTGAGAGCGGGGCCTGGCTCCCGCAACATGCCAGCCACGCGCGGCAGGGAGCATGGAGAGTGTCTCGTGCCGGGGCGTCGCGGGACTGCATGCATGGACCCGGGAATGGGCGGCAAAGACCCTGGGCGTGCACCCCGTGCAGGTCACGAGTCGTGGGTGCTGAGCGTGGCGTGCCATCCGGATGGCAGCGCGTTTGCGACCGGCTCCAGCGACGCGCGCGTGAAGCTGTGGGACCTGCAGACGCGGACGTGCGCGCAGACCGTCACCGAGCACACGGACCAGGCGCGCCCGCTCAGACCCGCGCGCCAAACCTGCCCGCAGCTGTGGCCCTCGCGCCTTCATGTGTGCGGGCAGGCCCACGCGCCTTCACGTGTGTGGCGGAACGGCCCAAACGCCTGTCAGCCCCTACGCGCCTTCATATGTGCGAGTAGCCGTGCGGCGGATGCAGCAATGCGACCGCATACCCAGCTGCTTCCTCTGTCGCGAACCGCGCGCACAACACCATGCCGCCACCCCCGACCCTCGTCAGAAGGCGTCGGCGCTCGCCAGCTCATGGGCGCCCGGTATGGCGAGAGGGCGCGCTGCCGCCGCTGCGCCGGCTGGCCCGCTGGCCCCGAGCGCCGCGCGCGCGTGCCGCAGGTGTGGGGCGTGGCGTGGCAGGCGGGCGGCAGCTACCTGGCGTCGGCGTCCGACGACAAGAGCGTGGCCGTCTATGACTTCTCGTGAGCGGTTGTCGCCGCCTACCATGCGGGGTGTTGTGGCGGAGCGCACGGCGTCCTTCTGCGTCACTGACATGCTGCTTGTCCTGCCCCGTCGGGCGCTCTGGTCACACTGCCGCGGAGCGCTGCTTACAAGCCTGGGCTCTGCGCGTTATGTGTGTGGCGCTACCTGGTGCAGTGCCCAGTAGCTGGGGCCCCGAGCTCAGCTGTGAGACGGAGCTGCGCACGCTGACGCATGATAGTACATCCGCGCGAGCAAGGCAGCGGCAGACGCGGCTCACCCGCTCAACCCCCGTATCCTAACACCCCCTCTGCCCCGCTAAAAACTACACACCAAGTCTGCCCCAAAGCCTGCCGGCGGCCTCAGCGCAGCACGCTTTACACCACACCGGGCCGCCGCCGAGCCTGCCCGCATGCGGATGCAGCCCGGCCCTCCGCGCGGTCATGCGGCCTTCAGGAAGGCGAATCCGGGCTTGTCGCGCAGCTGCCGCGGCAGCTGCACGTCGGAGCGGCAGCACATCTCGATGCGGTCGAGCAGCGACACGCCCGGCGCCGCGCTCTGGTACGCGCGCGGCGCCTGCACGAAGTACCGCGCCGCATCCGTGAGCAGCTTGCGCGGCAGCACGAACGCCGCCTGCGCGCGCGCGCGCGCCCGCTCGGCGCCCCGCACGGCGACCTCGCCGCGGCTCCAGGGGAGGTGAGTCAGCGCCTGACGCACGTGCAGGTACGAGGTCTGCGTCACGCGTCATGCATGCGAGGGTGCGCCCGGGTGTCAAACAGAGGGCTCGTCGGGCGGCAGGAGCTGGGCTGGGGTGCACCGTATCCCACCCTATCCTATCCACGCCGGGCACACGTCGCCACGAGGGGGCAGCGGGGACGAAGGGGGCGCCGCGCCTGCGGGTCCAGCAGCAGCGTCTCCTCGTCCTCGAACGACGCGAAGCTGGCCGCACTGGCCGGCGTCGCGAAGGCGCCGCCGCCGCCCGCGTGCGCGCCGTTGCCAGCCGCCTCGCGCCCCACCGGCGACCCGGGCTGCGACGGGCTCTGCGCCGCGCCGCACGCGCGCCGCCTCAGGGCGCGCGCCCGGCGTCCGCACAGGTGCAGGGCAGCAGGGAACGATGGGGCTCAAGGCAGGAGGCGGCCGGCGGCCTTGCTGGGGCGCGCCCTTGCCCTGGCTCGATTCCAGCCCAGGCGCCGCGTGCCGCAGCAAGCCTCGCAAGCCGCGCCGTGCTGCCCGCACGCCCAGCGCGGACCGGCGAAGACCGACGGGCGCATGCTCAAGACAGGCGCTGGCGGTGCGCACCGTGGCATCCACGATGCGCTTGAGCGTCTGCAGCAGCACGAGCGTGTCGGTGGTCTGGCTGCCGGTGGTGATCCAGTCGTCGTGGTGGTGCTCGGTCAGCTTGTACACCTGCTGCAGCGTCAGCGCGGGGCACATGCGCCGCAGGTCCGGCGTGATGTCGAAGCCCTGCGCGCCGGCCCCCGGGCCCCTCAGGGGCCCGCGGCTGTGGCGGCGGGCTTGCGGAGAGGCCCCTGGGACAGCGGGCGGTGAGCCTACTGACCGTGCAACATTCCTTCCAAGGCCCTGGGGCTTCCGCACCAGTGACACAGAAGGGAGTGGTGACGAGATGCACAGAGCGCTGCCGCGGAGCTGGCGCCGTGACCCTTTGTTGAAACACGCAGCGCTCACAGCACAGCGAGGCACTGGCGAGGGGCTGCGCAGGCGCCGGCCGTCCGCCCGCCCGGGCTTGCAACGGCGGGCGCAGGGCGCCGCCCGCGCGCCTTGGTCGCCTTGCGCACGCAGTCGTCCTTGCCGGTGAGCAGGTAGCGCGCGGCCTGGCTGCTGTGCGCCAGCGCCGCATCCGCCTCGGCCGCCTCGCCGCACCAGGCCGCGCCCATGTACGCCACCCACGCACGGATGTCCGCCAGGCCCGACTGCGCGCGCGCGCCGCGCGCGTCAAGCCCTATACCCTAAACCGCCAACGGTCCCCACTGCCTCGCGCGCTTGCCCGCTTCTGTTCGCCACGAGCGCATCTGCGGACACTTCAGCTGTGCACGGCTGGACTCGCAAGAGGTGAACAGCATGCGCTGCAGAAACTGCGCATGCGGGTCTGATCCAGTGTACTTGGGGAACTGCCATGCTGCAGAAGCACCGGCGGGCGACCGCGCCGGCGCACGCCTGCAGCGCCTTCACCGCCGAGATGGAGCACGTGTCGCGGCGCAGCATGAGCGCGTTGAGCAGCTCGGCGTCCACGTAGCACAGCGCGGCGGCGACCACCGCGCGGCACGCCGGCGGCGGGCAGCCCTCGCCGCGCAGCGTCTCCAGCACGTTGCTCAGGCCGCCCAGCAGGCCCTGCGCGCCGGCCGACGCCTCGGCGCCGCGCTAGCCCTGACCGTAACCCTAATCTTGGCGCAGGCCCTGCCGAGAGCGAATCGGCCCCGACGCCGCGCGCCCGGCGTGCTTTGCAGCGAGCGCAGCAGCGCTTGTAGGGCCGCCCATCTCGGCGACGGCGGCGCGCGCGGCGAGGCAGCGGCGGCCGCGGCGGCAGGCAGGGGCCGGGCGCGCGCGCGGGCGCGCCTTCCACGGCGAGTTCATGAGGCCCTCGAAGGACTTGGTGGCGGCCGCCTCGGGCGCGTCGGGCGCGCCGCGTTTGGCGGACGCCGCGCGCGCGGCGCGCTTGGCGTCCTCGCCCAGCAGCGCGGCCAGCGACACGGGCAGCATCTCGGCCACGCTCGCCGCCAGCAGGCCGTGCAGGCCGGCGAACTGGATCATCTCGTCGCCCAGCTTGAACAGGTTGCCGCAATCGCGCTTGCCGATGGAGCGCACCTGGCGCGCCGCGGCCGCATCGGGCACGCCGCGCGGGGCATGCATGATGTGTGCACGCCCTTCACTCAACACGCACTTGGACCTCGCCGCTGAGCGCTGCCTGGACTCGCTGCAGAGCAGACACGCGTACCAGGCCCGAACAAGAGCCTGCCCAGGGCCCGCGCGAGGAGCTGGACGGGAAACGGCCAGCACGACGCACACAGGGCGGCGTCCAGCAGGCAAGCGTCCAGGGCCTGGCCGCGACGGCGCACAATGGCCCGCCTCGGCAACCAGGGACTGATGCGTCCACAGCCCTAGCCCGGGCCACCGCGCCTTGAGGAGATGCAGGCCGAGCGCCTGCATCGGATGGACAGCCCGTGTGCCTGGTGTAGGGCTAGGGTCAGGGCTACCCGGGCGGCCGCGCCTTGAGGAAGGCGCCCAGCGCCCGTGTGGGGGGTGGGACAGCCAGTGCGCCTGGTCTAGGGCTGGGGTCAGGGCTAAGATCAGGGCCAGGGTCAGGATTGTGGCAGGGTTAGGGTCAGGGCTGCCGCGCCTTGAGGAAGGCGCCCAGCGCGAGCGTGGTGGACAGCCAGTATGCCTGGTAGGTCAGGCCCTCCGTCTCCGCGCTGGTCAGGATGGAGTCGCGCAGCCGCAGCGCGGCCGCGTCTACCTGCGCGCGCGCCGGCCGGCCGCTCGCCTCCAAACACCCTCGGTGTCTGCGCACAGGCGGGCGCAGCCGGGGCTAATTGCGAGCGCACGCGCCAACAGGTACAAGCACGGCGGCCTCACGCGTGGAGCGGGGCAGGCAGCCAGCGCGTCTGTGCGTGTTCAGCGACACGCGCGCGCTAAAGGCTGCCTCCTAGAGTCCCGAGCTGTCATCCTGACACCGGGCGCACAGGCCGGCCGGCCTGTGAACACATGTGCAAGGGACTGGCTTGTGCGCCCACCACCATGCACGGCCACACGCCGCCCCACACGCGCCCCAGTCACGTCGCGCGCGCGCGGGGACGCGCCTCGGCGGCGCGCCAGCGCGCGGCCCAATGCAGCAGGCACTCGCCGAGCAGCCAGGCGGCGACCGGCATGCCGATCGCGTCCGCCGGCCCCGGCCCATGCTGGATGTTCAGGATGGGCAGCCGCCGCGCGACTGCGCCGCCCTGCAGCGCGCCCAGCAGCGCGTCCTGCTCCGGCCCCAGGCCCGCCCACTCGGGCGCCGGCCCCGCGGCGCCGCTGGGCGCCGCCGCCTCCAGCTCGCCGCGCCAGCCCGGCGAGCGCCGCGCTGGCGTCGCCTCCGCGGCGCGGCCGCCGCCGCGCGCGCCTGCGGCGCGCGCGGCGCGTGGGCCCGGGCGCGCGGCGGGCGCGGACGGGAGACAAGCATGAGACGTCAAGCCGCACTGCTGCTGGCAGCGCGCTAGACCATGCGGTCCCAGGTGTGCAGTGCTGGAGGTGAATCGCCCAGCGTTCATCTCCAAGCAGGTTTGCGGGCGCAAAAGCGGCGGGGCGGCGCGCACGCCGCAGGCGCCGGCCTGGCGGCCGCGCGCGCACCGTTCTCGGCCGGCGCTGCGGGCTCGCCGGCGCCCGCCGCGGCCGCGCGGCGCGCGTGCTGCAGGCGCTCCACGTCGGCCGCGAGCGCGGCCTCGCGGCCGGCGGCTTCGCGGCCGGCCTTCTGCAGCGCGGCCACGCGGCTGTTCAGCGCGACGACGCGCGCGGAGAAGTGGACGTTCTTCTCACGCGCGTCGCGCAGCGCGCCCGCGCGCGCGTCGGCCTCGGCCACCGCCGCCTCCAGCCGCGCCTGCATCGCCGCGCGCACCGCCGCAACCTCCGCCTGCGTGCGCGCAGGGCGCCGTCAACCTCCTGCAGCGCAGCACTCTGCCCACCCTCCGCAGCACAGCAAACCCCATGCCAGCCTCCACCGCAGGTTCTTGTGCATGCTAAGGGCATGGCGCACGGGAACGACCTGTGGCGGCCCCCGGCGCGGCGGGCTGCGCCTGCAGCGGCAACAGCCGGCGACAGCCAGCGAGCAGGCGGGCGCGCCTCCATCTCGGTGCGCAGCTTCTCGATCTCGGCCTGCATCCGCGCGCGCGCGGCCTCCGCGTCCGCGCCCAGCGCCGCGATTGTCGCCTCCTTGGCGGCGAACTCAGCGTGGTACTCCTCCGCCGCGTTGCGCACCTGCGCGCGCGCCGCGCCCTGCGCTGTGCGCCGCGCCGCCTACGCACAGCCTCCAAGCACGGCGGCAGAGGCTCTCAGCCGGCGCGCTGGTGTGCACCCCACGGCGAGCCGCACCACCCGCCGCTGACGGCTCGGCGCTGCGTCAGCCGGGCGCTGCCGGCTGCCGTGCGCGACCGGGCGCGGCGCACGGGCTTGGCGACCGCCGTCGAGCGGCGCTGCGCCGGAATGGCGGCCTTTGGTGCAGTGCGGAAAGGCCCTGCCGCGACCCTAACCCTATCTTGAGAGAGCGGTCGCCGCCTGGGGCGGCTCAGGAGGCCGCGCCTGCTCCCACAGCTGGCTGTTCTCGCGGTCCTTGGCGAACGCGGCCGCGACCTGCGCGTTGATCTCCTCGTTTGCCGCGCGCAGCGCCGACGCCAGGTCCTCTTTCTGCGAGCGCCGCTGCGGGCGTCAGCCACTGCGTCCAGGGCCCGCTGCGGGCAGCGGCGAGCTCGTCCGGCAACGCGATGCTGCGCTGCTGGCGTCCCCATCTGCCATTCATCACACAGCTCCTGGAGAGCGTGTTTGAGCCCGCACAGGGGTGTGCCCACAAGCATGCAGTGGCACGCCCAGCAGCGGCCATGCGCGCATCAGGCCGTGCTGTTTGGCCGGCCGCGATACGCCCAGCCGCGCGCGCACCGAGGCCTCCAGCCGGCGCGAGTGCTCCTCGGCGGCGGCCTTCTGGCGGCGCAGCAGCGCCATCTCAGCCATCAGCGCCGCCTGCGCCGCGCCCTGCGCCGCCTCCAGCTCCGCCAGCCGCGCGGCCTCCACCACCGTGCCGCGCGCGGCCTGCGCCGCCCGCGCCCCCGCTCCGCCCCCCGCCCGGCCGCGCTCCAACGCCTCTGTCGCCTGTGCGGCCTCTTTGACACAGGCAGCAGCCTGCTGGCAGGCCACAGGCTTGCTGCTCGCGCGCACGCTGCCGGAAGCAGCAGGCAGGCCGCGCCCGGGCGCGCGGGGCCGGGGGGAGCGCGGTGCGCACGGGCCCCTCGGCGGCGGCGCGCGCGGCGTCGCGCTCCATGGCCGTGGCCTCCAGCTCCGCCTGCAGGCGCGTCGCCTGCGCAGCCATCGCCTCTGCGCGCGCGCGGTCGGCCTCGCCCGCCGCCTGCAGCTGCGCCACCTGCGCGCCGGCGCCCGCCGCCCGGCACTGACTGTAGCGCTCGCCCGACCTCGGGACGGTGAGGTCAGGGACCCTGGGGGTGGGTCCCTGACCTTACCGTCCCCTGGCACGCGCCGGAAAGGTGCTCGAGTAGGCCTCTTTTCCTGCCTGGCGCACAATAATGCCCTGCAGCCTGCTCCTGGCAAGCTCGGCAAGCGCCCATCGGGGCTGGCCGCTCGATGCGACCGCGCAGCCGCCATGCGCCGGCCGGGGCAAAGCTGCGGCATCCTCATCGGCGCGTGCGGTGCGCGCCGGCCGCGGCGGGTACATGAGGCGTGTGCCCAGGGCGGCGCATGCAGCGGGGGCGGGCTGGGGCGAGCTGCCCTGGGCAGTGCATGCAGCTGCAACCCAGCAGACAGACCTCAGCTCCCTGTCCCCAACGCTAAGCGCCTCAGCAATGACTACTCTGCCTCGCTGACTATAACTACCTCGCTTACGGGCCGGGGCGCGGCGGCGGCGCGCCTGGGCCTCCAGGAAGGCCTGGGCCTCCTGCGCCTCCTGCCAGCGCACCGCCTCCGCGCGCAGCGCCTCCGCCTGCGCGCGTCCCCGGCGTGGGGCTGAGGTGGCAACCTCTGCAGGGTTTCTTGCAGGGTGAAGCGCGCGGCTCTGCCGCTGCAGCCCAAGACGCCCATGAGCGCTGCCGGCCCCGGCCAGACGCCGAGCACGCCGTCAGACCCAGCGGAATCATAGCATACAGGAGCTGCCTCAAACCGCTCACTGAAGAAAACAGCCTCTTGTCATTAGGCCCGGCGGGCGGAGGCGGCCGGCTGGGTGAGCCGCGGCGGCGCGCCTTGCGCCGCGCGATGCGCCCGCGGACGTGCGCCTGTATGGCGGTCGCGGCGGCGTGCCGCGCGGCGAGCGCGGCCGCGCGCATGGCCTGCCGGCGGCCAAGCTCGGTCGCCTTGCGGAAGCGCGTGCGCGTGAGGAAGCCGCGCACGTGCGCCTGCACGCGCGTCGCGCGCCGGTCCGCCTGACACGCGCGGAACGCGCGGCGCGCGACGTGCCGCCGCCAGGCGGCCGCGATGCGCGTCGCGGCGCGCTCGCGCCGCACGGCGGCCGCCAGCCGCCGCCCGGCGTGGCCGCGCCAGGCGGCCGCGATGCGCGTGGCGGCCGCGCGCGCGCGCGCCAGCTGCCGCCGCGCGGCCAGCGCGCGGAAGGCGGCCTGGATCGCAACGGCCGACGCGGTGAGCCGCCGCCCGCGCGCGCCCTCCAGCTGCGCCAGCTGCCCCGCGCGCAGGAATACGCGCGTCTTGCCGATCTGCCAGCCCGCCAGGCGCGCGGCCTGGAGCAGGCGCCGCGCCAGCTCGGCCGCGCCGGCGTCGTCCAGCGCGTCGGCGTCCACCGGCGCGTAGCCGCCGCGGCCGCCCGCGCTCAGGATGTTGTACCGCTGCACAAACGGCCTGCGCGCCGCGCCGCCGGCCGGTCAGCGCGCCTGCAGGCCGCTCGCGCGCCGCTCACCCGCCGCGGCTTCGTGCCGCCGGCGGCGCGGCCTGCTGCTGCACGGGCGGACCGCGCGCTGCGCGCGCAGGCAGTGCGGCCCGCCGCGATGACGTGTGTGCGGCGCGCCGGGCGCGCAACCCGCCACGCCTGCGCGCCCCGGGGCCCGCCGCGCCGCCGTGCGCGCGAGCCCGCCCGCCGCCAGCGCTTGACCCTACATAACCCTAATCCTAGATCCGGCGCCGCCGACGAGGCCTGGCCGCGGCGCGCGCACCGGAACGCCTTGCGCGTGGGGAAGCCGGCGCAGGCGATGCGCACGGCCTCCAGCACGCCGCCCGCGCGTAGCTGCTCCAGCACGTACTCCGGCGCCAGGCTGCCCGGGCGCGACTCCGGGTTGGGCTTGACGCAGCGGATGTAGTGCGGCGCGCACTGGTTCAGCGTGCCCATCAGGCCCTGCAGCTGGCGCCGGAACTGCGCGCCGACGCTGTTGAGCTTGAACGCGGAGCCGGCCGCGCGGCCACGGCCGCCGATGGCCGGCGCCGCCGCCGGCTCGCCGCCGCCGGCCTCGGCCTCGGCGAACAGCGCGCGCACGAACGGCGACCCCGAGCCGGCCAGCAGGCCGACGTGCTCGGCCACCGTGAAGTCCTTGTTCTTGTCCAGCAGCAGCTCGGTGGAGTAGGTCACGCGGCCCGCGTAGTGCTCCACGGCGAAGCTGTGCTGCGGGCGGCGCGGCGCGGAGAAGCGCGGGCGGTCGGCCAGGCGCGTGCGCAGCGAGTGCGCCAGGTCCTGGTACGTCGCGCGCGGCAGCCGGCAGGCCTCGTCGACGAGCGGGAAGACGGCGAGCGCGGGCGCGGCCGCGCTGCCCTCCAGCACCTCCAGGCAGTCCTGGTTGTCCACGAACTGCACGTAGCTCCAGTCGATGCCCTCGCGCGCGTACTCCTCCTGCTCGCCCTTGAACACGTGCTGGTTGAACTGCTGCTGCAGGCGCTCGTTGGCGAGGTTGATGCACAGCTGCTCGAAGCTGTTGTCCTGGAACGACTCGAAGCCGTAGATGTCGAGGATGCCGATGCTGCGCCCGCCGCGCCCGCCGCCGCCGAGCGCGCTGATCTTGCGGTTTACCGCGGCGACCAGCCAGTCGAACAGGCGCGCGTACAGGTTCTTGGCGAGCGAGTCGCGCGACTCGGCCGCCGCGGCCGCGCTAAGCCGCTTGACGATGCGCTCACCGGCGGTCGCGATCACGCGCGTCGTCAGCGCGGTCAGCAGCGCCGGCTCGGCCACCTCCAGCAGCGACGCGACCGCGCCCAGCGCGGCGGCCGCGCCCGGCCCGGCCGGCGCGGCGCCCTCGTCGGGCGCGGGCGCGAACTCGACGTTGCCCAGGTGCAGCACCGCGGCGACCGTGCGCAGCACCGCCTCGCGCTCGGCCTCGCCCAGGCCCACGATCGCCATCGCGTCCAGCGTGGAGCGCAGCTCCTCCGCGTCGTCCACGTTGTCCAGCGTGAAGCAGGGCGCCGCGCCGCCGGTCGCGCTGGCGGCCAGGTAACGGAACCCCGCCGCGCCGGCCTCCAGCCGCAGCGCGGCGCGCTGCTCGGGCGACGCGCCGGCGCACAGCTGGTAGAAGATGTGGTACGAGCGCTCGGGCGCGTTGATGGACACGACGCGGCTGCGCTCCAGCAGGTAGGTGCTGATGCACGCGCCGGACACGCGGCCGGCCACGTCAAAGTCGATCTCCACGAACTTGCCGAAGCGCGATGAGTTGTCGTTTCGCACGGTCTTCGCGTTGCCGAACGCCTCCAGCAGCGGGTTGGACTCGAGCACCTGCTCTTCGATCGGCGCGGTGCCGGCGGAGGGCGGCTCGGCCGCGCCGCCGGGCGGCGGCTTGGGCAGCGGCTTGGCGCCGGGCTTGGCCGGGCTGGCGAGCGGCGCGGTGCGGTGCGCCAGGTACTGCATCACCATCTTGGCGCTCTCCGTCTTGCCCGCGCCGCTCTCGCCGCTGATCAGGATGGCCTGCCGCTGCTCGTCGATCATCATGGCGTTGAACGCCTGCGCGCGGGCGGGGCGCTGGGTCGTGGCGCGCGGGTATAATAGGGTTAGCACACCCCTGTGGCGGCGAACGCCTGCGCGCGGCGCGCGCGGCGGCGCCCATACGCCCGGCAGCGCAAGCGCCCATGCGTTCAGCGCCGTCCCAGCACACCAGGGGCCGGACGCGCGCAGGGCGCATGTACGCGCGCCGGCCGCGCTCAGCTGGGCGTGCGCGGCGCGGGCGCGGCCCGCCCACCTGCTCGGCGATGGCGTACACGTGCGGGCTCAGCTCGCCGAGCGGCACGCCGCGGTATTGCGTCATCATGCGCGCGCCGTACAGGTGCCGCAGCCGCTTGTGCGGGTTGGCCTGTCGCGCGCGCGCCGCGCCTCAGCGCCCCGCCCCGGCCGGCGGGCCCGCGGCGCGCGCCGCGCCTCGCGCCGGCGGCGCGGCGTGTGTGGGGTTCAGGGTCAGGGCACGCGGCGCTGGGCGCACCGCGATGAGGATGTTGCCGCTGTACGTGTAGATCATGTCCAGCGTGTACCGCACGCGCAGCGTGTGCAGGATCCTGCGCCAGGCGGCAGGGGGCGTCAGCCCCCTGCGCCCGGTTCCGCGCCGCCCTGCGCCGACCCGCTCCCGCGCGCAGGCTCCAGCCAGCCCGCCGCCCGCTGCCCGCGTGCCCGCGGCCAGAAGGCCCCGCCGCCGCACCGGCCGGCCGTGCGCGGACGCCACAGCGCCGGCCAGCGAGCGGAGGTGCAGGGAGGACGCTCCCCGCTCCCTCTCCGCTCCCTCTCCGCCGCAACCAGGCAGCGGCCGGTCGGGACACGCCAGCGCGCCGCGGCGCTGGGGCGGGCAGGCCCGCGGCGGGCGGCCGCGCGCGCACCCGGGCTCGTGCAGGAAGTCCGACTTGACCAGGTCGTCCACCGTGTCGTCGCGCTCGTTCTGCAGCGGCGCGTCCGCGGGCGCGAGCACGTGCGTCGCGCCCTCCTCCGTGACCACCTCCAGGCCGGGCTGCCCGTCGGCGCCGGGCCGCAGCGCCGCCACGCGCCCGCGCACCCACCGCGCGACCTTCTTGCTGCGGAACAGCGTGCCGTCCACGCCCTTCTCCGGCACCCACACCAGCGAGCCGACATGGTGTGCGATACTGGCCATCGCGGCGCCGCCGCCGCGCCGTCAGCCGCGGCGCCCGCGGGCGGGCGCACGGCGCGCCGCGCGCCTGCGCAGGCGCTTCAGCGTCTCTTCCGATTCTGTGTGCTGGTGCGACGCCGGCGCTGCAGCAGGGCAGCAGCGCTGCCGGGCAGCACCTGGGCTCAGCCCGCGCAGCTGCGCCGAGCCCGGTATGTGCGCACGTCACATGCGGTCCGCGTCGGATGTCCGCCCGGCTCGCTCCGTAATCTGGCGGCTGCGGGCCGTCCCCTGTAGCGTTACTGCCTCTGCGGCAGCGATGCAAGGGCTGTGCGCCAATGCATCGCACTCTGCATACGCTCCCCTCTTAGGCAACGAAGCTGCGCACACCACGCTTGGCAGGCGTACAGTGAAGCGCTCTCACGGCAAGCGCAGGCTGCGCGACATACAGCCTCGTACACACCAACGCCTGATTCGACAAGCAAAGCAAGAGCTGGCCCCCTTGAGCATGCCAAACTAGGTTGAGCTGCAAGCCTCTTCCTCCAGACGCACAACACATGAGCAGTCGCCGGGCGAGCTTCTGTGCCACAGGATGGCGCACGCACAGGGCGGCCTCGCAGACCAGGCCGCAGACGTATTGGACCGCGCAACCGACTGCGGGTGCGCCCAGCATCGTGATCTGTGCCGGCACCTGCGTGATCCGGGCACCCTCTGCTGCACCACGTCGCGCCTGGCCCGCGAGCCCCGGGCCTGGCTTAGCCGTGCCGACGAGGGGACAATGAACTGTGCGCTTCCTTTAGGCGGTCTGGCGCCGAGACAGAGCCTCTCCGTTAAGCCAAGCGCAACAAGGACCCACGCCGGGGCGGCGCACCGGTTGTCTGTGTCTGCCAGGGGCTGCTCAGGGAGCACCGGTGCTCACGCAGCCTGCAGGCGGCGCGCGCGAGGGACTCTAGCGCGACAGCGCCTGCTCTGAAGGGGGCAGCACAGCGGGCACTCCGTGTCTGCCGAGGCAGCGCCCAGCAAGCACGGCCCTGCGCAGGCTGGCAGGTGGCGCATGCGAGCAGGACCTGTGCGCAGCGGCCCCGAGCGGGGCGCTGGCGGAGCTGTGCGTGCTGCTGGCGCGCGCGCTGGTCACCGTGGCCACCTCCGCCGCCTCCGCCGGGGCCCCTGCCCTTCAGGTTCGTGTGCAGGTCGCGGGAGGTACCTAGGCAGGGCCGCGCAGCGTCCGGACGTGCACAACCTGCATGCCTGCACGCGGCAGCTCTGCTTCCCCAGCAAGTGAGGAGTTGTTGTGTTGTCAATGTTGATGTCCCATACCAGACAGCCCGAAGCGCTTGAGAAGGGGAAGGGGGCGAGGTGGACATTGTGGCAGCCGAACGCGCTCCCGCCGAGCAGCCTGGATGCTGCGCTAGACGACCGCCGGCGCGAACAAGGCACCAGACCTCGCAGCCCCCGCCGCAAGCGCCGGCCGCTGCTGGCAGCCCGACGGCCAGGGCGCGGGGGGAGCAGGCGGCCGCTGGCAAGGTGGAGGCCGTGGCGGCCAAGGGCGCCGGGCCGGGCGCCCTGGACGCCGCGCTTGCGGACCTGGACGCAGCGCTGGACCCCGGCGGGGTCTCTGGCGGGGTTTGTGGCGGCCGCGCGGCGGGCGGCGCGCGGGCGCCGCAGCGGCGCCTGCTGCTGCTGGAGCGCCTGCTGGGCCACCTGCAGGCCGCGCGGCTGCTGCGCGCGTCCCCCACGCCGGCAAACCCCCCCGCGGTGCGCAGGGGACCCGCAGCTGCAACCTCGGTAGCCGCATGTGAAGGGCGCGGCGCTTGCCACGCAAGCGGCGGCCGCCCGGTTGCAGCGCACTGAAAACCTGAGGCGTGATTCAATTTCGCTTGTCTTTGCTGCGGCGCATTGCGGATGCGTCTGCCTGTGCATGAGCAGGGCGGGTCCGGGCGCACCCCAGTGTCCTGATGTATTTGCTGGCTGGCGCTCCCAGCTTATACTTTGCGTAAAGGACCTGCTTGCTGCGACCTTAAGCTGCTTGGCACGCGCCCCGGTGCAACCGCGCGCTCCTGATGGCTCGAAGGCGTGCGCCAGGAGGACGCGGCCGCGGAGGCGTCGGCGCGGCTGCGCGCGCTGGCCGGCCTGCTGGGCGTGGCGGAGGCTGGCGGCGGCGCGTGCGCGCTGGCGGGCGCGGCGGACGCGCGCCTCGCGGCGCTGCTGCAGGCGCGCGGCGCGGGCGGCGGCGCGCCGCGCGCCGCGGGTGAGCCCGTGCTGTCGCGCGGCAATCTGTCTGAGGCGCAGGTGCGCCACGGGGCTTGCGCCGGCAGCCGTTCAGGCCGAGGGTCAGGGAAGCCAAGACGCTGTGCTTCCTATTTTCAAAATGCGATCTGTCTGTCTGCTTGTGAGGGCCACATCCCGTCCCCGTGCGTAGGAACGCGGCAGCGCACCATTGGCCGCTGCAGCAGTGTGGCCGCTCACCAGAGCCCACTGTTTGCATCTGGTGCAGCGAGACAGGCGTGCTGGCACGTCTCGCCCTCTTTGTTCGGCACGAGTGGCGGCGCTGCTGCTGCCGCGCCGTGAGGCGCCTTTTCAGGTTGCGTCGCGCGCGCGCCGGCGACGCGGGCGGCCGGCGCGGCCGGCAGACGGCGCGGCTGCACGAGGTGGACGAGGCGCTGCGCGCGGAGTACTCGCTGCGGCGGCGCATGCTCATCGAGCGCGCCCAGGTCCGGCCCGGCGCCAACCTGCACCTGCACCTGCCGGCGCACGCACGGGCCGAAGCGCAGGGCCGCCAACGCTCCTTGTGTCATCCCCGGGTCATCATACCTTGTCCTGCCTCCCCGGGTGAGGCTAGACAAGGAGGCGGCTGGCTGGCGACGTGCTACCCGCGCCGCTGCGCACCACGCCGGGCTCGCCTGTGGACGACCACGCGGCCGAGGAGCGGCGGCGCCGCTGGGCCGCGCAGGTGACGCTGCAGTCGCTGCTGCGCTCGGAGCGGCTGGCGGAGCAGGGCTGCGCGGCCGCCGCGCGCGCGGCCGCGGACGCCGGCGCGGCCGCGCTGGTCGCGCAGCCCGCGGTCGGCCTGGACGACGTCTTTGCCGCGCGCCCAGGTGCGCCGCGCGCCGCGCAGCGCGCCTGCCGCAGCTGCCCGGCCCGGGCCCTGCATGATGGTCGCCTGCATGTAAAGGCAGCGCGGCCCTGCGCCGGGCTGCGCGGCGCCGGCCTGGCGCGCACAGCAGCGTGCGCACAGCGCGCTACCGTCATGCCGTGCAAGGATGATGAAAGAGGTCCTCTGCCGGGGCGCCGCCAGGGGACCTGCTGGCGGTGGGCGCGGCGGCGACCAGCAGCGACGCGGCCGCCTTCCCGGCCAGCGTGAAGAGCGTGCTCATGGGCAGCGTGCCCGACCGCGGCGGCCGGCCTGCCGAGGACCGCGCGGCGGCCGCCGCCGCCGCCATGCCCGCCTGGGCGCCGCGCAGCGCCAGCGGTGCGCGGGCTCCCTGTGTTTCCCTACTGGCTGCATGGCCGCCTGAAGCGTGGGTGGGAGCGGGCGGATCTGGCTTGGCCCCGCATGCAGGCTGCCCTCTGGCCGCGCCCTGTTGTGAGTCGCTTGCTCTCAGCGATGCTGCCCGTGGCCCGGGTTGCAGCGCCTCTTGGCGCGTGCTCACACCATCGTGTGCTGCAGGGGGCGGCCATGGCGGCAGGCGCGGCGGCGGCGGCGGCGGGGGCGGCGGCGGCGGCGGGCACGGCCGTGGGCGGGGCCGCGGAGGCAAGTCTAAGGGCAAAGGGCAGTCTCATGCTGGCGAAGAGGAAGGTGGCACTTGAGTGGCTGCTCGGGGAGTGCGCGTAGGCTGTCTTGCCGGGGCATGTGAGTATCTGTTGGGTGTCTTGCATGCGTGCAAACACAAGCATGCACATAGACCTGTAGGTGTGTGGTTTGCATGTATCACTTCTGGCCAAGCCCATGCAGCTGGTATAGGCTGTAACACAGACGACAATATCACTGTGCCGGCTTTCTTTTCACGCGCTAGCGCTTCGCAAAGCATGCTATGGCGAGGCCGCCAGCGCTAGTGGGCCAGCGCACGTGCTGCACCCACTGATGCAGAGGCCGGTCCTTGTACTGGCGAGGTCTCTGCCTGCGCTTGTTTCAAAGGCGTGGCGCCCCAAGGCAGCCAGGCCTGCCCACTGCAGCCGGAGATGGTGCAGCAGGCCGGTCCTGCCTCTTCATAGGGAGCCTGAGCCCGGCGTTAGGAGGAGTTGCAAGCTCAGCTCGAGGAGGCAGCGTGCGCCCGGCCTTATGGCAGGCAGCGCAGCAGCTGCGGCGCGCGGCGAGGCTGCAGCGCAGCCCGCGACAGAGCCGCGCGTGGCCGTGATCACGACACTCGGCTGCGCCTTCTGCAAGCGGGCGAAGGATGCTCTCAGGAGCGCGGGCGTCCCGTTCGAGGAGGTCGAGCTGTCCCAAGATCTGGACCTGCTGCGGAGCATCAAGAAGAGCACCGGCCTGCGCACCGTCCCTCAGGTGCGCCGCGGGTGCCACGCCGCGGCACTGCTGCGGCGCACGCTCACGTCACCGAACTGGTTTGTACAGCGCCGTGCCGAGCAGGTGTTTGTCGGAGGCGAGCTGCTGGGCGGGGCGACCGAGCTGGAGGGTGCCATTGAGCGGGGGGAGCTTGCGGCGCTGCTCGGCGAGGGCGCGGGCGGCGGCGCGCTCCCGCCCGACCTGCGGGCCGCCGTCGAGCGCTCCGCCGCCAACGCACAGGTGCGCCCGCCGCAGCGCGCACCCTGTATTGCTCACAGGGCCGGCTCCCGCTCTCACAAGGCGCTGTCGCTGCAGAGCCGGCAAGCGGGGTCGGGGGTCGGCGGGCTGAGCGCCGCCGAGTATGCTCGGCTGCAGGAGCTGGCGGCGTGCATACCGCGGTCTGAGCACCGCATCGGGTGCGCCCCGCAGTTCTCCACAGCCATGGAGAGGGTCCTGGCAGTTGTTTCAAGGTGCTCGCTCGTCAGTGTGGCTCGAGCCTTGGCCTGAAGCCTCAGCCGCTCAATGACCCCCTGCACGCTGCCCTCACATGCCATGCCTGGGCATGGGCCCGCATGCAAATACGGAGCCACCCTGCCGTGGCAGGGGCGCCACGTACGCCGCGACCTTCACGCCTGATGAAGCGCTCGCGAGCCTGGCGCCGCGCGTCGGGTCGGCTGAGGCCGCGGCGGAGGCCCTGCGCGGCCTGCAGCGCGCGGCGCTGCTGAGCGTGGCGGCGGGGCCGCGGGACGCGGACGCCGCGCGGCCGGGCGCCGCCGGCGCGGCGCCCCTGCTGCTGCGGCTGGTGGCGGACGCGCCGCGCCCGCGCCTGGGCGAGCCGCTCAACGCGCACTTTGCCTGGCCGGCCGCGGCCCGGCCGGCTCCGCAGGTCGGCGCCGCCTCTCCTGGCGCTCGCGCGTGCTGTCCCAGGCGCCTGCCCGCCAGTAGAGGAGGCACAGGGGCCGCGGGCGGCGCGCTCGGGCGCGCGCCTGCGGCAGCGCCGCCCCCGCTGCGGACCAGAGGGCCGGGGCGTCTGGGCGAGGAGCAGGGCTTGACGGATACGTCATTTGGCTCTAATCTTGTATCAGTCTTTTTTTCTATTGCTCGCCCGTGGCGGTGCAGGCCGCGCCATGAATTACGGGTGCGGGTGCCGCGGCAGGTCGCGGAGGAGCTGCGGCAGCGCGTGCTGGCGCTGTACGACCGCCACCTCGCGCCGGACGGCCGCGCCGTCGACTACGCCGCGCTGGGCGCCGACCCCGGCTTTGCTGCGTTCTGCGCCGCGGCGGCGGAGCTGCAGGCGCGGCGCGCCGCCGCGCGGCGCCTGCGCCCGCCCGCCTGCAGTGGCGCACCGGGCGCTAGCGCCAGGCCGGCGCGCGCGAGCGGGCGGGCGCCTGCCCCGGCGTCACGCTCTGCCGCCAGGGGCGTGCGGGGAGCCGGCCAGGGCGCCAGGTCGCGCCGCGCGTCATGCACGCGTGCGGCCTGCACCGCAGGTGGTGCGCTCAACCCAACCCTACCCTGCCCAGCAAGAACCGCGCGCGCGCGGCAGGCGGTGGACATGGCGGGCCTCTCGCGCGAGGCGCGCATGGCGCTCTACATCAACATCTACAACCAGCTCATCGTGCGCGCCGCGCCTGCTTGCTCCCGGCGCGCGCGCTGCCGTCAGCGCTGCCGCCTCTTGCTCTGCTTGCCTCGCCGCCGTCCCCTGCAGCCGGCTCAGCATCGCCGCGGCCGCCGCAGGTGCACGCGCTGGTCCTGTTCGGGCCGGCCGACGGCACGCTCAAGCGCTTGCAGTGGTGCGCGCTCCGCTGCCCGTGCGCGCAAGCTGCGGCCGGCCCCTCGCTCGTGGCCCACATTCGTGCAAGCTCGCAGCAGGCCTGCGCTCATGGCGTGGCGCGCCCGGCCAGGTTTGGGAGCGTGAAGTACCGCATCGGCGGCCTGGACTACTCAGGTGCCCGCCTGCCGCGCGGCCCTCACAATACCCTACACAACCCTGTAGCGCCTGCACGCCAGGCCCGGCCTTCGCCGGCCGTCCTCCCGCGCGCGGCGGGTGAATGGGTCGGTGACAGAGCCCGGGGCGCGCGCGCCAGCGAACGACATCGAGCACGGCGTCCTGCGCGGCAATGCGGCCAGCCCGGCGTCGCCCTTCGTGCTGCTCGGCCTGCCGCAGCTGGCCGGCCGGACGTTCAAGGCGGGGGACCCGCGGCTGGCGCAGGCGCGCCCCGGCGCCCGCCCGCCACGTGTGGCAAGGTCCCGCCCAGCTGGCCTGTGACCCAGGCCGGCCGCTGCAGCAGGCCTGCGGCGCATGCAGGCATGACCGATCGCAGAATGGGATGACATGGTCACCCTGGCTCGCAACCTCCATGTGACTTCTGCCTGCGTGCCTGCGTCTGCCTGCGTGCCTGAGCGGCTGGCAGGCCGCGCACGAGCGCGCGCGCACGCAGGCCAGGTCCGGCCGGCGGTGGGTCGGCCGCCCAGCGGCGCAAGCTGGGTGCGCCGTGCAGGTGGTGCAGCCGCTCGACCCGCGCATCCACTTTGCGCTCGTGTGCGGCGCCAAATCCTGCCCGCCCATCCGGGTCTACACCGCGGACGCGCTGGAGGAGGGCCTGGCGGCCGCAGCGGCCGCATTCTGTGAGAGTGCGCCCCGGCCTCGAGCGCCGGCGGCGGCACCCGCCCAGCTTGCCCGGCACCAGGCGGCACGCGCGTGGGGGTGAGGCGCGGCGCGCGCGCGCGGCGCGCAGGCGAGGTGGAGGTGCGGAGCGGCGACCGGGAGCTCGTCATGAGCAAGATCTTCAGCTGGTGCGCGCGCCCGCAGCCCTCTGCCGCTCCTTCAGCCTGCCGCGCGCGGCCCTAACCCTAACATTAACCCTATCCTACCCTAACCAGCGGCCGCCTCATGCATGGCGCGGCGCTCGCGGCGCGCAGGTACGGCCGCGACTTTGGCACCAAGCAGGACCTGCTCGTCTTTCTGCTGCGGCACCTTCCGGATGCGGCGAGCCGGGCGCTGGAGGCCCTGCTGGAGGACAGCCTGGGCGACGTGGGCAGCATCAGGTTCACGTACAAACCGTACGACTGGAGCCAGAACGCCAAGTGAGAGGGGCAATGCGCATGCCGACAGCTGCCGTCCATGCGCCTTCTCGCACTGGCTGGAGCAAGAATGCATGATTTGGCTGGGTTTGCGTCGGGATGTAAGGCTGTGCACATACATGTCTTGCATGTCTGCTGGACAAATTTGAGGTGTGAGGTAGCTATTGTGCTCGCATTTCTGCTAGGTCAGAGTCATGAAGCGCAGCTGCAGAGTGCACACATGCGTAACAGCCTCTGGCGATGCGCAGGCCATGCGCTCCCCACTGCTTCCCCACATGCACCGCTCAAGCGATGCCGCGTGTGCACAGTCACGCGCCCAGCCCGGCCAGCCTGCTCCGCCAGCGCCGCCGCGCCCTCGCGTTCCAGACACCCCTCGGCGCAGGCGGGGGCGGAACGCGGCCGCGCTCGCTCAGGCGGTGTCGGCGGCGGGCAGCTCGCCCGAGTTGGTGATGACGACCTTCTTGGACGGCGTGCCGCTGGGCGAGCCGACCTGCCGGCCGCGCGCTGGCTCACCGCGCGGCCTGAAGTGCAGGCAGATGCGGGGTGTCGGCGGCAGGCATGGGGGCCGGGGGTCACCTTCTCCACCGCGTACACCACGTCCAGGCCCTCCAGGACTGCGGCAGGCGCGCACAGGGCCCGTGAGCGGCGCGGCGTGGCAGGCCGTGCGCGGTGCCGTCCAGCTAGGCAGATGCATCACACCAGATGAAGCTGGACGCGTTACCCTTTGGTGTGTCTCAGGGAAGCAGCAGCAGCATGCACTGCATGAGCTTGACATGACGGACAATGCTTTCCGCGTCACACCAACCCGCTGCGACTGGGAGGCGCGCCTTTGCCGAAGACGACATGCCTGCGCAGCCGCAAGGGGGTCAGCTACAGAACGGCCGCCTCGAGCCAGGTGCAGGTTGCTCACCAACAAGCAGGCGGCACAGGTTGCGCACCGGCCGTCCAGCCAGGGCGTGGCGACCGTGCAGATGAAGAACTGGCTGCCGTTGGTGTCCTTGCCCGAGTTGGCCATGGACAGGATGCCCGGCGTGTCGTGCTTCAGGCTGAAGTCCTCGTCCTGCGCTCGCGCGCGCCTGCCTCACTTGCTGGGCAGGGCAGCTGCCACACCCATGCGCTTCTGCTCCAGGGCTGCAGCGGCGTCTTCATCGTCGGTTGAGCGCCGCGCACTGCGGGCAGGGAGCAGCCGGGCAGGCCGTGCGCGCCTGGAACTTCTCGCCGTAGATCGACTCGCCGCCAGTCCCCACGCCGTCGGTGAAGTCGCCCCCCTGCCGCAATAAGCAGGTGCAAGGTTACATCCTAACACGCAGCCTGCATTCCGGGAAACCTCTCCGGCGCTCCTTATGCACACGACTGAATCAAGAGCGGAGGCAGCTTGCAGTGCAGCGAGGCAAAAAATCCATACCTGCAGCATGAACTGCGGGATGATCCTGTGGAAGGTCGAGCCCTTGAAGTGCAACGGCTTGCCTTTCTTGCCCATGCCCTTCTCGCCTGCACAGAGCCTTCACGTGAGCCTCCCGAGGCGGTGTTCTTACTCCGCATCGAGCAGTCTGCTCGCTGCCCTCTCACCCGTATACACGTGCCAGGCAGTCGCGCAACGCACTCTGCTGGCCAGCAGAGGGGGTGCATCGCGGGAGCGCACCGGTGCAGAGCGCCCGGAAGTTCTCCACAGTCCTCGGGGCCTGCTTGCCGTACAGACCAAGCACGACGCGGCCTGCGTCCACCACAGCACTTGCCAGTGTGGCCTTGCGTGCAGGACTACTTTGACAGCCACTGGCCTCTGCATGCAGGAAAGCAAGCAAGAGATCTGGCCCTTGCGCAGCTCACCCGCTGACTTTCCTCCGATCGAGATGTCAAAGAACACCTGCAGGAACAGCCAGTGTTTGTGATCGCTTCCAAATGCTTGCTGATCAGATCAGCGAGGTGGCGTAGCATATGGCAGTAGTGCGGCGGGCTGCAAGCGTGCAAACCACAGGATCAAAGACCCGGACCTTGTTTGTGACTGTTGTGTCCTTGGCCTTTGCTGCTGCGCTGCCGGCCAGCGCAACAAGCACAGCGGCCAGCAGAGTGAAGCGAACGGTCTCCATTGTGCAGTTCACGTGAAGGTACGCCGGAGGCTCACGAACGTACTCACGAGCTCGGTCGCGAGCCTTCATGACAGGCACCTTAATGGGGCTTGCAGGGTAGGACATTTTGGGGCATTGACCGTGAGGGAGCTTTTTAGTGCGCCCCCGTGGGAGTAGGTGCCGAGGAGGCTGGGCATGTGCAGAGATTGGCTTACGTCTTCTTACGCACAGCGTCATCTTGACAGCCACCAAGCGGGGAGAAGCAAGCCCAAGCTCTTCTCATGGCAGAAAGAGGCTGCCATATGCTAGTCTAGTCTAGCTAATGTAACAGTCTCGTTGCCAGCACACAGGAGTGGTCCGGAGCAGCGCGCAATGGCGCTGCTCGAGGTGCGGCGGCGGGTGGTGAACGCTGTGCAGTCTCGCAGCGGCTCCCGGGCGCTCAGCTCGCTGCAGGAGCGCCTGGCGGCGGGGCCGGACCTCAGCTTCTTCGCTCGCGGCGGCGCCGCGCAGCTCGGGCTGCCGGCCGAGTCGGCGGGCCGCTCGGTGTGGCTGGAGACGTGCGGGCCGCCTCAGCGCGCCGAGCTGTCGAGCTCCAGTGCTTGCTCTGCTCTTAACAACTCTCGCTACTTGCTCTGCTCCTGATAACGCTCGCTGCGTGCCGGGCGCAGCCACGGGTGCGCGATGAACTTGGCGGACACGGAGGTCGTGAGGAGCGTGCTGGCTGGCGCCGGCTACAGGGAGGCGCCAGCGGCTTCAGAAGCTGATGTCGTGCTTGTCAACACGTGTGCCATCCGCGAGAAGGCCGAGGACAAGATCTGGTGCCGGCTCGGCACGTTCCGCGCGCTGCGGGAGCAGCGGCGCGCCAAGGACCGGTGCGCTCACGTGCTGCGCCAGCGTCACTTGCTATGGGTGTGCTGCCGTCCTGTCTACCAGTAACGTGTCCTGGTACGCTTGTCCACGCCTGCTACACTTTCACTTACATGCTTGGGTGAAGAACCGTATCTTAAAGCGCATGTTTGTTCACACTTGCGGAGAACGCTCGGCCTTTCGGCGCAGTGCATGAGAGCGCGGCAGGGGCGGCAGGCGCGCGAGGGGCCCCGTGGTCGGCGTGCTCGGGTGCATGGCGGAGCGCCTGAAGGACCGGATGCTGGACCGCGGCATGGTGGACGTGGTGGCCGGGCCCGACTCCTACCGCGACCTGCCGCGCCTGCTGCGGATCGTGCAGGCGCGGCGCGCGGCGCGCTGCCGTGCCCTACCCACGGACGTCCTGCTGTGCGAGGGGCCTGCGAAGCTCCTGGTGCCATGCATGCGTGATCCGCACTGTGCACTGGCGTGCCGGCGAACAGCCACCACATGGGTGTGCTCGCGGGCGCGCCGCAGCGAACGCTGCTTGTCTCGGGGGCAGGGCGAGGACCATGAGCCGGGGCAGAGCGCCATGAACGTCCAGCTGTCGCATGAGGAGACATACGCGGGTGCGGTCCCCAGCTCCAGCGCCGACCCACTCCCAGCTGCGGCCAGCGAGCTGCATCAGGTCTGACCGCTGCGCCGCTTGCCCAGAGCATGACCCGCACAAGCACTGCGTGACATGGGAGGCGCTGCGCGTTTTGCCGCGTGCGCTGCATGCCAGTCCGTCATAAGGGTGACGCTGACGCGCGAGCGGCGCTGCGCGGCAGACATCGCGCCGCTGCGGCCGCAGGGCGCCACGTCTGCGTACCTGTCTGTCATGCGCGGCTGCGGCAACTTTTGCTCGTTCTGCATCGTCCCGCATGCGCGCGCCCGCCCTGGCTGGGGCAGGGCATGTCTGTTGCGCCGGTATGAGTCTGCTGCTTGTATGGTTCATCCGTGCGGTGCAGGCTGTGCTGGGCACAGCGCAGCCGCGTGTGTGCGTGGGCGCCTGCGACGGCGTGCGCTCACCGCGGGGCAGCGCGGCAGGTGCGGGGCCGGGAGCGCAGCCGGCCGCTGGCGTCGATCCTGGCGGAGGCGCGGCCCCCTGGCTCCTCCGTCAGTGGGCCTGCGGGGCTGCCAGCACGCCACGCCGTGTGCCTGAGGCACTGGCTGACATGCCCTGGTCCGGGTCATGTTGTCAGATTGAGTCACAGGGCAGCAGGCGCCATCCGCGACGCGCGCTGCCCGCCTGCCGGCAGGTGGAGGCGCTGTCGCGCGCGGGCGTGAAGGAGGTCACGCTGCTGGGGCAGAACGTGAACTCGTACGCCGATGTCAGCGCGTGCGAGGCGCCGCCTGCGGCCGCGCCGGACCCCTTCTCGGTGTATGCAGAGGCGCGCCGCTTTCTCCGTGTTATGCAGAGGCGCGCTGACTTCCTCGGTGTATGCAGAGGCGCGCATGCACGTCGCGCTGTGCCGCGGCTGCGTGCCAGCTTCCCGGAGTGCACGTGCACGGCCGCGCGCCGGAGGTGCCTGCTCATGCAGATGCAGATGCTTGGCGCTGTGCGCATGGACTGGCGGGTTTCCAGGCGTGAAGGCGTGCATCGGCAGGCTAGAACAAAGGCCACGACTGCAGATGCGTGACTGCCAGCGCCTAGGGTTTTTTTGTGCTGCTGACCGTGTGGGACCTGGGCGTGCAGGGCTTCCGTTCGCCCTACCGCCCGCGGCGCGAGGGCGCGGTGCGCTTCGGGGAGCTGCTGCAGCGTGTGGCGGCGGTCGACCCGGAGCTGCGCGTGCGCTTCACCAGCCCGCACCCCAAGGACTTCTCCGACGACGTCCTGCAGGCGTGTCCGCGCAGCGGGCGGGCGGCGCGGGCGAGGCCGGGGGCGCCGGCGCGCGGCTGCGCCGCGAGCTCGGAGACGGGAGGAGCGGCGTGCGGCTTGCGGGCAGAGCATTGCTTGATGAGACCCTGGCGAATCCTGCCTGCGCGGCCAGCATCGCTGCGAGTGTCCCTGGGGCGACTGCGGCGCTTCGCGCCGTCGCCGCGCCCCGCGCCGCCTGATGCTTGCGCGCGCCCGCGCGGCAGGCGCTCGCCGACAACCCGAACGCGTGCAAGCAGCTGCACATGCCGGCGCAGAGCGGGTCCACGGCAGTGCTGGCGCGCATGCGGCGGGGCTACACGCGCGGCGCGTACGATGCCCTGCTGCGCCGCGTGCGCGAGTGCCTCCCCCAGGCGCGCCCGCTCGGGCGAGCGCGGCTGCTGGTCGGCGCCTTGCCGCCTCGGGGCCGGCCTTGGTAGCGCGCTGCCTCGGAGCGCATAGGTGGGCCCCCGCTGCGACGGTGGGCTTCCCTCTTTCGTCGCATGCGAGCAGCTGGGATGTCCTGGTTTCACAGCGCCTGTGAACCAGGACATCTCAACTGCTCGCACGCGACAGAAGAAGGAAGCCCACAGTCGCAGCGCGGGCCCACCTGTGCGCTCCCGCCGTCCCCTGCACTTCATCGCGCACCACACCAGCACATGCTGACCCGCCGGGCGCAGGCGGCGCTGAGCACGGACATGATCTCCGGCTTCTGCGGCGAGACCGAGGCGGAGCATGCGGACACGCTGGGCCTCATGCGCGGCGCCGCGTTCGAGCAGGCCTTCATGTTTGCGTACTCGGAGCGGCCGAAGACGGCCGCGGCGCGCACGCTGGCCGACGACGTGCCGCCCGCGACCAAGGCGCGGCGCCTGGGCGAGGTGATCGCGGCGTTCCGCGAGGCCGCCGCCGCGCGCAACGCGGCCGAGGTCGGCCGCGCGCACCTGGTGCGCCGCCGTTCTCCGTGTGGTCATTGCAGGCTCGGCGAAACGCAGTTACCCACAGGGGCTGAATTATGTGAACATGTTGCATTCACTTGCACGTGCGCCTCCTGCAGTGTTCCCTGCACGACGTGTGCGGGAAGGAGCGGCGGCAGCCATTTGGTTCGTACACCGTCCGTGAAGAGGGAGTGACGTCAGGGTGCGTCGCCTAGTTCCGACAGCCCCGAGACGCGGCCGCGCTGCAGGTGCTGGTGGAGGGCCCGGCGCGCCGCTCGCCCGCGCTGCTTACCGGGCGGACCTGCCACAACAAGCGCGTGCTGTTTGCCGCGGACGCGGCCGTGCCGGGCAGCCTGGCGGCTCTGCGCGCCGGACCGCCGGGCGCGCCCGTGGAGCTGCGCGCCGGCGACTATGCGGCCGTGCGGGTGACGAGCGCGGGCGTGCAGTCGCTGCACGCGGCGCCGCTGGCGCGCACCACCGCCGCGGAGTTTGTCGCGCGCTATGGTAGCACGCTGCCAGGCGGCGCTGAGGGAGCGTGCGACCGCGGTGCACTGCGCGCGGCTGCATGATGGCAACTGCTGCTGACCTGCGCTCAGCGGCGCTTTGCGAGTGCGAGGAAGTGAGCACACAGTCGCCCGTCATCCCTCTCTTGTGAGCGCATTACATGGTTAAATCAATGCAAGGTTATCAATTCGCAGACAGTCCACTTCCGGGTATCATTTCACCACGCTCAACATTGCATGCATCGCACCAGCGGTTTCCAAAACTGCCGCATCGCTGCTGAGGCGCAGACCTTGCAGCCCGCGCACACACCATGGCCCCCACACACGCCGACCGCACGCTATGTCACAAAAGGTGGGGCGGTGTGGGGGGTGCGTCGGCTGCCAAATACAGTGCATCAGGCCCCGAGGCGTGCTTGCATGCTGAGCCTCGAACCGCCTCACGGCCTCACGGCAAGCCAGGCCACAGCAAAACATGCGGAAATGAATGACAGCCCAGACGACGGACCCACGAATCATCGACGCCGGAGGATGGAGAACGAGCGCAGCACGCAGAGATGCAGAAGTGTGCACCTGTGCAGCTCGCTTGGCCATGCAGCACATGGCTGCAAGCAGTCCAGTGCCGCAGGCGCGGCCACCAGCTGAGTTGGCGCGGGCCTGCCTGGACTGCCCAAACCCAGCATATCCGGAGGGACCACAACTCTGGCGTGGGCCACTGCGCAAAGTCTTGTCCGCCACACTGCTCCCCGAACCCGTGCACATAGGCTGCCGCCAGCCCGCCAAGAGAGAACACCTGCGGCGTCTTACGAGAGATGACCAAGTGGACTTTCACAGACCTTCTGCCGGAACTGTCGAGCAGCCTGGTGTCGCAAATCAATGCACCATCAATGCAAAGGCCCTGCGCACGATGTCAGTGGCCTGCGGCACATTGCTCCCGCTGCCAACGCCCGTCTGCTGCCACACATACACCAATTGCCCCGTTGCCCCACCAGTGCGGCAGGGGCCTGCGCGCAGCTGCGGCGCCGCACTGCACAGCACACGCGGCTGGCACAGATGCCGCCGCATACTCGCGCAGCCAAACCAGTCTCTGCGCGCACAACCGGCTGACCACGGCTGATCACGCCGCTAGCCGCGCTGCCAGAAGCCCTTCGAGCGCGCGACGGGCGCGGGCTCCTCCACCTCCTCCTCTTCAGGGACGGTGTCTGCGCAGACACGCGCAATCACTGAGGCAAGCCTGGTGAAGGTGCACATCAAAATGAAGTCTCCCTGCGATCCCTGCTGCATGGCAACATCATGTCAGCAGCCGCCATGACCGTCGGCACAGAGCCACAGACCGACTGTGTGCACCACCTCAGTCACGCAGAAGGCTTTGGCAGCAGAGCGTCTCAACAACCCCGCACGCGTGAAACACACCAGAGCGCGGCGCTGTCAGCCGCTCCCACAGAGCCGCACCAAAGTGGCGCTTGGCGGCCACCGCGCCCGCCACCAGCACCGCCGCCGCCACCACCGCCTTGGCCACCTTGCTGAAGTCGACCTGCCCGCGCCCCGCCTCCTTCTTGGGCTGCGCGGGCGCCCGCCCACGCGCGTCAGCGCGCGCGCAGAGTGCGCGGCCAGCGACCGGCTCATCATCATGCCACGTCGCCCACATGCGGACATTCTCCGCCTACTGCAGCGGAGCTCATATGCAGCAAGGAGCCCACGCTGCCAAGCAGCAGCACAGCGTGCGGCGGAGCCACAGTGCGCGCCGGCTGACACACCGCCTCAGCGGCGTACTGCAGCTCGCTGTCCACCGCCTTCACCGTCGAGTCGCGGTCGAGAGGCGTTGCGCCGGCCTCTCCGCTTGCGAACGGCGCCGGCTCCAGGGCGCGCTCGACGGGCTCTGGCGCGGCGGGCTCCGGCGGGTCAACCTCGTGCGTGAGCGTCTCCCCGCGCGCCGCCGCGGCGACCCGCTCTCCTGCTGCCTCGGCCGGCTCCGGCTGGCCCGCGGCGTGGGCAGGGCCGAGCGGCGTGGGCGGGGCGTGCGAGAACTCAGGGGCGCTCGGCTGCTTGGGCGTGTCCGGCGCCGGCACGGACGCGCCCGACGGCTCGACCTTGTGCTCGGCCTTGTCGGGGGTGGGCACGTCCTCGGCCGCCGGCGACGGCGCAGGCGGGTCGCTCGCCGGCAGCGGCGGCGGCGCGCCGGCCGGCGGCGCCGGCGCCGGCTTGGTCTCGGCGGCCGGCTTGACGTCGGTGGCCGGTTTGGTTTCGCCGGCGGCCGGCGCCTTCTCCTCCGTCTTCGCCTGCTCGGCCTTTCCCTCCCTCTTCGCCTGCTCGGCCTTTTCCTCCCTCTTCGCCTGCTCGGGTGCCTGCTGGCTCGCCGGCTCGTTGCTGGCGATCTGGACCTTGGGCACGCCGTCCACCTGCCACGCCGCGAGCTTCTGCTCTTCAAGCATATAATTCTACCTTTTTCTGACAGTCCTGAGACTACCTGCTCATTGATGTCGACAGGGCACGGAGTTAGAGCCACAACCAGGTGTGGTCCAGCCGCCAGCACCAGCGCCCCCCTGGACACCATGTTGCACGTTACCCAGCGCCTGCGAGAGCAGGCAGGTCTTGCCGCGCGCACCTTGCCCTTCAGCTGCACTGCTCTGAGGTGCCATAGATGTGTCAGCATACAGGGACCTGCTCCCGCAGACAGTGATCGACCGCAAAGGCGAGGCAACCGTGAGGCAGCAAGTATATAGCTATACCTTTAACCCCTAGTGTCAAAGTTGTTCTCAAGCTTTGCACGCCAGTCTGTTGCCTCTTCAAGGGTTGCTGTGTGTGGCATGGGTGCGCACCTCCGCTATCTTGACGTGCACTTGGTGTTCGACCTGGTTGTCCAGCACCTTGGGCGGCGCGGAGGCAGCGGTAGGCACAGGCGCAGGCGGCACCGCCTCACCCAGCTCGTCCGTCTGCGAGCTGGTGCGGCTGCGCGGGGTGAGCCCGCGCCGCAGGTTGGCAGTCCCCTTCTTGAAGGAGTTGGAGAACGTGCGCAGCAGCGTACGCTGCTTGCCATCTTGGCCCTGCGCGGCCGGCCAGGCTCTACGTCACCGCGAGCGCTGGTCAGTAGCAAAGGCAGCGCTACACTCAACTCAAATATATCGCTGGGCTATCTTCCTGCAACGACCTATAGAACAGCTTGCACATTTGAGCAGTGCGAGCCCCACACTGGCCTCCCCTTGCGTACCATCCTGCTCTGTGTCAGGAAAAGTACCCATGAAACCCAAGTCGCCTCAGAGCTGTGATAAAACACCAGAGGCAGCTTTGTACTCCAATGCTCAACGGTACCAGGTGAAGCAAGTGCTTGACGTTGCAATGCGACGCCATAGCGAAGAAGTACTGAAGTACAAGTGCAAATGGGGACGGAGGCGCTTGTGGAAAGTTCGACACCTGTTGCAGGCTCGCGTCGTCTGACATCGTAACAAGCTTGCTCGGACAAGCCGTAGTAACAGGGATAGCCTCCTCCCGTTGTCCGCAAGCCGATTGAACACCCCGGAGATGATTGACCCCGGCTTGGTAGGGTAGGGTCGCCCCTCGCTTCCGGACGAGTCCTCACGCTCAGCACACTTCTTCCTAGCGCAGCGCACTGCCTGAGGCCGTGACCACGGTGGCTGCCACTGCTTGACCCTCCAGGCAGCGGAGCAGCTTTGCCGCCATGCTGTGCGCGCAGCTCTTCCAGGCGCGGCTGCCTGTGTGCCGAGCGGGGCTGGCCGGGCTGCCGCACAGCCCGGGCGCGCCGCCTGCCAAGCACACCAAGGCCGCAGCCCGGCGGCGGCGCAGCGCACAACGCGCCTCTCGGCGGCAACCGGCGGGCTGCACTGCAAGCTATGACGCGGCCGCGGAGGACCGGCGCCGCTTCCTGCTCAGCTACGTGCAGCAGTGCACACCAGATATGATAGACACATTCATCGAGCACGCGCCTTCCCAGGTGTGCGGCCTTGCGTGCGCTGCTTGCGTGCTCTCTTGCTGCGGCGCGGGATCACGCGTGGGCGCGCCCTGCATGCTGGGCCCCTCGCGGCGCGCGCCGACGCGCAGCCCGCGCGCGCCGCGCAGGTCGTGGACGCGATGCGTTCGACCATCAGCGGCATGCTGGGCACGCTGCCGCCGCAGTTCTTCGACGTGTCCGTGAACGCCAGCGGCGAGAGCCTCGCGCAGCTGATGTTCAGCGTGCTGATGACGGGCTACCTGCTGTGCAACGCACAGTGCGCTGCCCCCCGCCCGCTCCAGCTCGCAGCACGCCAGGCTCTGCGGGCGCAGCTCTGCGGGCCCTCTCGCTGAGTGGCCAGCGCGTTGACTGGCTGCCCGGCGCCAGGCACCGCATGGACCTGGCGCGCCAGCTGGGCCCGGGGGCCGAGGAGCGCGAGCCGGTGGGGCTGGCGCTGCAGACGGCGTCGTTTGACGAGCCGGAGGAGGCGGCGTACGCGCCCGGCACGCAGAAGACGCGCGTCAGCGGCGAGGTCGTCAGGTGGCACCTGCTCAACGGGCCGGAGGCGATCCCCGCGGCGGACTACATCCAGGTCGCCACTGCCCCTCCCCACACGACAGGGCCTGCACTGCTCTGCTGGTCGAACCTGTGCACCTGGCGTGCGAGCAGAGGCGCGTGCTGCCTGTGCTTGCCTTTGCTCGTGCGGAATGGCCCGTGTGTCTTGTAGCAGCTGGAGCACCATGTCGCTTGGCAACCTGCTCTTGTATGTTGTCGTGCCCAAGTCTGCTTCCCCCGATCTTAATGAGCGGTGTGGTTGCTGCGGCAGTCGCTGGAGGATGAGATTCGAGCCTTGAAACAGCAGGCCGCTGCGCGGCGGCTGCTGCCGCGCGCGGCGCCGAGCAACGAGCTGCTAGAGTACCTGCGCACGCTGGAGCCGTGCGCCGTTGCGGAGCTGACGGCCGGCGCCGACAGCGACATTCTAGGTGCGTGCGCGGGGTCCCTTCCTGCACCACCACCAGCAGCACCTGCAGGCTGCTTGTGGAATGGCTCGGGCTGGCTGTCGATGCTTTGAGCTGCAGCTTGCAAGGAGTGACACAAAGTCGAAGGCTGCGCTCCAGGGCGGGGTGGGGCTGCTGTGATGCACCTCCACCGTGGGGATGAAGGGAGGAGGGGCGCGGGCAGCGCAGGGTGAGAGGTAGGCGCAGCCTCAGGACGGCCGCTGGCCGCGGCGCGCAGAGGCGATGAACACCATCATCTACCGCGTGCTGGGTGCGACCGACGAGGAGCTGCGCAACGTGCCGAGCGAGAGCAACGTGATCGAGCTCGCGCGCCTCCTCTTTTTCCTGTGCGTGGTCGCGTACAACATGCGGACGATCGAGATGCGGTGCGGCTTGCACCTCATGAACAGGAAGAGTTCCCTATCCCTATTCGACCGCCCGCCGTGCACCCAATGGTATGTGTTTTACTTTGAACAGGGAGATAGCCCAACTTGAACGCCTGCCGTGCACGCAAAACATGCTATGTGCGCAAATCGAAGGCTGCTGTAGCATCGGCTGCTGGGGAGCAGGTACGACACTGAGCAGACGATGCTGCTGAGCGACCTGCCAGGCGACGAGGGCTACCTGTTGACCTGACGAACTCAGCTCTGTATATTACGTGTACCTTGAGCAAGGTTTCTTGTTGTGAGCTTCTTCGTGTAAGTGTGTAAGGTGATAGAGCTCCAGCATCAGCAGCGGCATGTCTGTCTGTTGACAGTATTGCACAGCAACACAACGCTTGTTGTTTGAGTCATGCTGGGAGCTGACCATGTGAGCCGGCTGTGTGCACTGCAGCGGAGATGGGTTTCTCGGTGGTCAGACGCAGTGCACAGTGTAAATCATGCATGGCTTGCGGCGACCGCTCACATCAACGTAACCTGAGACAGGAACTGTGACGGCAATCACAACGTGGCTATCTGATCAACATCATTCCTCCAGGCCGATGCTTGCTGCAACACCTGCCTCCTCTTCCCCGTCCGCATGCTGCAGCGCTGGCTCATTGAGCTCTTCCACCTCCGCGCCTGCAGGCCGCCGGCGCACACCGCCGCATCAGCCGCCATCCTGGCTGACGGATACGGGCGCGAGCACACACGCTTGCCGGTATACCGAAGCGCAGGCGAAGCGGCCGCGCTCTGGCCCCATGCAGGCGCACAGGCACCAGGCCGCTTCTTGGGGCAGGCAGGGAGGGGGAGCACCGTCGGCGTGCCAGCACGCGAGCAGGCGCAGGCGGAAGGCGGCCATCTTCACGTCAAAGATGCGCAGCACGGCCGCCTGGTTGGCGCTCAGCGTCTCGCCGTCCCGGCACACCGTGTGGTCCGCCAGCAGCTCCACCACCCCCTGCACGTGACGCCTTGTGAACGCGTCCGCCCGTGCTTCATGTCCGTCCCTATTCCAGACCTCCGAGAAGAGTCCCTGAAAAAACCCCTGAGAGCATGCTATTCCGTGTTGCGTTGTTTCCTCACGTTCCCAGCTTCTGTAACACATGGATGCCCACAACACTCGTCCTCACGCGCTGCCACAGTGAAGGGCCTCCGCTGCTGCAGGCAGGGCCTCCAGACGGGCGCCGCGCCTTGTTCAGGCGGGCGGGCAGCCCGTGCTTGCGCAGCAGGGGCTCGAGCGTGTGCGGCAGCGGCCCCGCCGCGTTCACGAGCGGGCCCTCCGACAGCTCAAACGCCTCCGTCGCGCGCGCGCCCGCGCGGGCATAGTCCAGAGCCTCAAAGCTGTCAAATATTCGGTCAACCTGCACGCTCCCCGTCTTCGGTTCGACTTGCTGCGACATTTGGCTCCTCGCACGACTACAGTGTGCACCGAGGCACAAGTACAGTGTGCACCGAGGCACACCTCGTCGCGCTGCAGCGTCGTGAAGAACAGGCCCACGTTGCCGATGATGCGCCCGGACAGCTGCGACAGGTTGGCGCCGTACTCGTCTGCGGCGCTGCGGCCCAGCGCAACCTGCAGGACCTTGGTGGAGCCCATGCAGAACCTGCGGGACGTGCTGTGCGTCAGGCGCGCGTGGCGGCAGCGCACGGGGGCAGCCGCCGCAGCGCGGCCGGCTGCGCGCCTGCTGGTCTCCTGGTGCTCTTCCCTCAGCTCCTTGAACATGTCGTTCCGCATGTTCTGGTACTCAAACAGGTAAATGTGCGGGTACCTGCGGCACACAGAGCAAAGTTCAGTGGCCCGGCCCCACACGATGAGCTGCTGCTGCTAGCTCGCCAGGCGCACTTGTCCACCAAGCCCCTGACTGTCGTTATGAGCCCCTGTTTCCACTCCTTTGTCTTTTTCTTGGTCTTTGTGAGGGACACTGCAGGCGCAGCACACGTCAGTGGCTTCAAGCAGACAGGCTCTTGTCGCTTACAGAAAGCACCTCGCTTGGAGACTCACCAAGCTTGTTCCTCTTGCTGCGCGGCATGTCTGCACGTCCGGCCGGCGCGGCAACCCCTGCCAAGTGCGCGGAGCAAGCAGGTTGTTCTAAGCGCTGCGTGACACCAGGAGCTCTGGCCTTTCTCAGCCACCCCGCTTGTCAGTCTGAGGGTCAGGCAGCTGAGTGAAGAGAGCCTCCTCTTCTTGTCGAGCTCTGCAGCAGAGCTGGCGCGGCTAGGTCCGTGTGAAAGTTACACCCTGTTAGGGATGGAAGGAGGACATGTGTTCATAGTGCCAAGCAGGAGGTCGCCACGCCCTGCTTTTCCAAAGCGGCGGCCATGGTCGAGTACGATTTCGATCTGATCACGCTCGGCGCTGGGAGCGGCGGGACCCGTGCGTCGCGCATCTCAGCGCAGCACTATGGCGCCAAGGTGGCCTGCGTGGAGCTGCCGTTTGGCTTTGTAGCGACAGACACGGTTGGGGGCGCTGGTGGAACGTGAGCGCCACATACCATGCAAACCTTTGTGGCAGCATGCACCCCCTGAACGAATTTGCAAGCGCGCTCGAGCGGTGCAGGTGTGTCATCCGCGGCTGTGTACCAAAGAAGCTGCTTGTCTATGGGTGCGCCACCGGCGCTGGACAGCAGCCAGTCGCGAGCCTGACGCGCGCACCGGCACTGCACCTGTGCACCTGCAACACTAGCTTGCGCCTTGCAGGTCGATGTTTGCAGAGGACTTTAAAGACGCACAAGGCTTTGGCTGGCACATCGAGGGGAAGCCAGCGCACGACTGGGGGACGCTGCTCGGCAAGAAGGTGTGCGGGCAACGGCGCTGCACCTTGTGTGGCTGAGTGGCTGCGCTCATGCGTATACAGGCGGGCTACAGTCTGCACAGGGAGAGCACACTGACCGTCGCACCACTGCACAGGGGAGGGAAATCGAGCGGCTCAACGGCGTGTACACCAAGCTGCTCCGCAACGCCGGCGTGACACTCTTTGGTGCGGCACAGCCCGTCAACCCCAGCCTGCACGGGTCACCCCAGCGCGTGCAGTGCGCGCCTGACGGCCCTGTGTCTCGGCGCGCGCCGTGGCAGAGGGGCGGGGCAGCATGGCGGACGCGCACACGGTCAAGGTCGAGCTGGCGGACGGCGGCGTGAAGACCATCACCGGCAAGTACATCCTGCTGGCGCTCGGCGGCAAGCCGACCAAGGCTCCCATCCCCGGCAGCGTGCGCGCGCGTTGCTGCTGAGGGCGCCTGTCTGCCTCCAGCAGCACATGCTCAGAGCCTGATTGGTTGAGGCCAGGTTGTCGCTTGTCTCATGACACGGTCGGTCCCCTGGGCGCAGGAGCACGCGATCACGTCGGACGAGGCGCTGATGCTGGAGCACATGCCGGGCAACAGCATCGTGATCGTGGGCGCCGGGTACATCTCGGTCGAGTTTGCCAGCATCTTCCGCGGGTTTGGCGCCGACGTGCACCTCATGTTCCGCAAGCCGCTGCCGCTGACGGGGCGCGCCCCGCGTCTGCTGCCTCAGCGCGGCCTGCTGGTGCATGCTGCTCACCTCTGCAGAAAACACCCCAGCCCCGGCTGCCTCCCTGCATGCGTGCCGCTCGCTGCTGCTGCCGCAGCTGAGCGTTGGGATGCGCTCTGTGCGAGCGCGCGGCCCTGCGTCATGGCATAGGGCCAAAAGCAGGGAGTCGGGCGCTGCAGGCGGAGTGCGCGGCCCCCCGAGCGTCTCGGCTCGCGCGCGGCAGGTTCGACGAGGAGTGCCGCGAGCAGGTCGCTGAGAACATGAGGCTGCGCGGCATCGCGCTGCACACGTCCACCAGCCCGACCAGGTGCGCGTGGTGCTCGTCTCTCGTTGCTTGCTCTGCGCCGGGCTCCAGTGGCGCCGCGGCCGCGCCGATCCGCCGCGGTGAGCTGGGCTGCGCCGCATCGCTCTATGACTTTGCCGCATCCTCGGACGAGCTCCTAAGTGTCAGCTGATGTGTTACACTTTCAGGCTGGAGGCAACACAGAGGCCTGGGCTGTGCTATGATGGTTTGTGTGTACAGCAGGTGGCCTCGCACGATATGGGGTTTGACTGGCTGTGCAGGATCGAGAAGGGCGAGGACGGGCTGTACACCGTGCACTACGAGGAGGAGAGCGGCAAGGCGGGCTCGTGCCGAGCTGGCGTCGTGATGTTTGGCACCGGCCGGCATCCCAACACCCGCGACATTGGGCTCGAGGCATGCCCTGTAGCGTTGCCCTATAAAGGAGACCTATTCTCCGATAAGTACAGACATCCGCCGCATCCGGTTTGCCTATCGAAACTTGCATGCATGCCCTGCATGCTTAGAGCATTGCATGAGCGTGTCTGTGACTGCACCCACAGCGCCTTGCCGGGCGGCCCGGAGCTATGCTTGATGCACAGCCTGTGATGGAAGGAGCCGCATTGATGGCTTTGAGTGCTGCCCGCTCCAGGCGCTGGGCATCGAGCTGAACAAGCACGGCGGAATTGTGGTGGATGACTACAGCCGGACGAGCGTGCCCCACATCTATGCCATCGGTGACGTCACCGACAGGCGCGCACCAATCTGTCGTGGGCCCATCCTGTTGCGCTGCCTGTTGCGCTGCCAGCTGCGGGAGTGGCCTGCTGGTGCTCTGCGCCCTCAGCTGCATTTCACAAGCCTCGTCAAGGCGTGCACAGGGATACTTTATTATTAGTGCGCTTTGTGCATGGCACGTTTGCTAGTGACTCAGGGCCGAGGACGTCGGGCTCAGCAGCGAGCCGCGGTGGCAAGGGCGGATATCGTCACGCAGCTGACGGCAGCGCGCTCTGGCCAGGCTCGCGCTGACGCCGGTGGCCATCATGGAGGGCATGGCATTTGCGGCGACGGTGTTCGGCGACAAGCCGGCCAAGCCTGTGTACGAGCTGGTGCGCGCCGCGCGCCGCCTGCCGCCGTTGCTGTGTGGGAGTGAGCTCTGCGTGCGTGCAGGTCCTCTCAGCAACCTCAGCACAGACTGCAGCAGAGGTCCGTAAGCGTGCCCAGTTTCGAAGGTCAGCGCAGGGCGCGGCGGGCGGACCCCGAGCGGCTGCGGCGGCGCAGGTCCCGTCCGCGTGCTTCGTGCAGCCGCCGCTGACGTTTGTGGGGCTGACCGAGTCGGCGGCGGTCGAGAACTTGGCCGGCGACCTGGACATCTTCGTGTCCAAGTTCCGGCCCATGAAGTACACCATCAGCGGGCGCGAGGAGAAGACGGTCATGAAGATCATCGTGCACGTGGAGACCAACAAGGCGCGGCCGCCCGCCGTGCCGCGCAGCCGGGCCGCGCATATGCACAGGCACACGGCGCGCGCTCTGCAACACATGTTCATGCAGCTGCTGCGGGTCTGGCCCAGTCTCAGCCTCTTCAACACTTGCACGGAGTCCCACGCCGCTGATCATCGCAGCGCTGAGCACGCCTCGAGCGCCAGGACGCTGCCCGAGCGTTGACGTGCATTTGCCAGGCGCTCGAGCGTATGTTTGACACACGCTCGAGCACGGGTCGCGCGCGCAGGTCGTGGGCGTGCACGTCTGCGGCCCGGACAGTCCGGAGATGCTGCAGGGCGTGGCCATCGCGCTCAAGGCGGGCGCGACTAAGGCGGACTTTGACTCCACGGTCGGCATCCACCCCACGTCCGCCGAGGAGCTGGTGACCATGCGCACGCGCACGCGCCGCGTCGCCGGCCAGGGCAAGGACCGGCCGTGATGCGTCGCATCGATGGGCAGAGCGGAGGCCCCTCCCAGGCTCGTGGTGGCAGGGGGTGCTGCGCGATGATATAGCACATGATGCTTGGTGGTGCGGCGGGTGGTGCAACACATTGTTGCAGGGGCTTTTTTAAGGTCCTGGCAGCTCAGCTGCATGTGTTTGCAAGTATTGGCTGGTGCGCACTGCGTGCTGGGGGCCCTGTTCGCCTGGCTGGCTTGCATGATGTGCAGCAGCGCGCCTTGTATCATAGGCGCTTGGTAGGTGTGCTTAGGCTTGCACTGATCCTGTTCCGCATGCACTGTTTTGGTCAAGCTTGGTCTGTGTGCTCGTGGGGTGTCTGCTGCGGCTGTGCTGCTGCCTACTGCTGACTACAACCTACGTACTCATTGATGTCATTATGACATTGTCATATGCAGCCTTCACTTTTAATCCTGTCGAGTTCCAAACGGTCGGCACGTGCACATCCTTGCATCTGAGTGAGGCAAACTTTGAGTTTTCCAGAGCAGGCATCATTCGCCGGAAGGACGTAGTTATCTTGTAGGCTGCATTTGTCTGCCCAGTCTGGCTGTCCGACAGACAGGTGATGCGATGCGCAGATGCGTTGCATGCTGGCTTCCGGCCCGCGCGTCTGCAGCTGGCGCCGCCACCAGCACGCTCAGTTAGGAAGTTGCAGCTTGTTGTTGTGGCTGGTGAAGCCAGGTCCGCCAACCGGGAGAAGTGGGCGGAGCGGGCGGGCCATGGTCCGCCAACACAGCAGAGCTCCAGCCCGGTGGCTGCGCAGAGTGTGCGCCAGCATTCCCTTGTGCTTGGGGAGTATTCTGGAAGCCATAATAGAGACTGTCTGTGAGTGCCGAGTAAGCATGCAACGCGTCGCCACTTCAGTGCAGAGCGTGTACGAGCAGCGGCAGGCTGCTGACCCTTTTGCACAGGTGTGGGAGGAGGCGCGGCGGTTGAGAGATGCGTTTGCGGACATAGACGTGGAGCTGGTGGCAGCGAACATGCAGCGGGTGCAAGAGGCAATGCGCAGAGCCCGCATCGGCCCGCATCACTTTGCTGGCTCGACGGGGTATGGCCACGGCGACCTTGGGCGTGCAGCTCTTGACGAGGTACTCACCTCCGCTGTGACTCTACTGAGACTCTAATGAAGCTTTCAGAGGTCAATGTAGTTGCTGCTTGTACTCAAACGAGCCCCACTCTGGCAGTCTCGGGAGCCGTCCGTGCAAGACAGCGACGAGCACGCGCGCAGGTCGTGGCCGACGTGATGGGCGCGGAGGCAGCGCTTTGCCGCGCGCAGTTTGTGTCCGGCACGCACGCAATCGCCACGGCCCTGTTCACAGCGCTGCGGCCAGGCGATGAGCTGCTCGCAGTTGCCGGGAAGCCCTACGACACGCTGGAGGAGGTCATCGGCCTGCGGGGTACGCCTGGTGCGCACTCAGCACACTCTGTTGTGCAGCAAGTTACAGGGTCGCCGGTCGACTGCTGTCCCACCTCCCTGCGGCATAGCCCAATTCTCTTCTTTACGAGAACTGGCTCGACCAGCCGCTTTGTGCGCAAACCGCGTACAGACTTGGCACAGCGCGTGTGCAGGGCACGGCAGCCTGCGCGAGTGGGGAGTGCACTACAGGGAGGTGCCGCTCACGGCAGAGGGCCTGGTGGACCTAGGCGCGCTCGAACAGGCCGTCCGGAGCCACGACCGTGAGCCCCTCTGCTTCTCACGCAATGCTCGTGCCAGGGCCGCGATGCCTGCATGTGCTCAGATATTCGCTGCTGTCCAGCTGGGTCGTGTGTGGTGGCCTGCCTGCCGTCTGGCTGGCGGAGTCATAACGCAGCCAGAGCAGCCCCAGTCACCGCGCTGGAGCCATTAGAAACACAATTTGTTGTTGGGTGAGCATCCGCAGCGAGGGTGGTGCATGGGTGGCACAACACTGCAAGCCGGCTGCGCGAGCGCCCGGCGCGCGGCGGGGCGCCTGAGTGGCGACGCGCGCCGCCAGTCGCGCAGGCGTGCGCGTGGCGCTCATGCAGCGCTCCTGCGGGTACGCGCTGCGGCCGACGCTGAGCATCGCTGATGTTCAGGCGGCCATCGAAGTCATCAAGCGGGCCAACCCGCGGGTCGTAGTGGTCGTGGACAACTGCTACGGCGAATTTACAGAGGACCGTGAGCCCTGCTCGGTGCGCCCCACGCCCAGCGCGCTCACGCATGCGCGCGCTTCTGGCAGCGCTGCAGTGGCTGCAAGGCTGTGGGCCCCAGACGGTCTTGCAGCATGCCGCCCTGTCAATGCTGGCGCACAGCTGTAAGCGTGATCACGCGGCTGCTGCTGCACAGCCAGCCCCGAGTGCAGATGCTGGCGCACCCCGCTCAGGCACCCCCTCGTTAGCAGGATTACTGTGGCTGGCCCCGCAGCCAGCAGCGCACAGACAGGCGCAGGCTCCCGCACGGCACAGATAGCTGTGACTCTGTCGGTCAGTGGCTCACACACTGCTGCTGCGCAGGTGGGCGCCGACATGGCCGCCGGCAGCCTCATCAAGAGCCCGGGCGGCACGATCGTGCCCGGCGGCGGCTACATCGCCGGGCGCGCGGCGCTCGTGGCGGCCGCCGCCGCGCGGCTCACCGCGCCCGGCGTCGGCGTGGACGCCGGCTGCGTGTCTGGCGGCATGCTTCGCCTCATGTTCCAAGGCGCGGCCCGTGATCTTGTCGACCCTAGTCCCTGGCCCGTTGCAGCCTCCACGGCTGCCATGCTGCTGACGACGCTTGCGGGCCGTGCCTGCGGCGGCCCCGCCGCTCGTGTATGAATGCATGACGCTTGGCCAGTCATTGTGCCTTCGGGCCCACCGCTGTGCCGGCTCTGCGTCACCACACATGTCAAGGACTGTCGGTGCGAGCCAGAGTGCGGCAGCCGCGCGTCGGGGATCAACAGAGCGGACGCCTCGCGGAGCCGCCGCCTGTGCTGCTCGCCCGCTCCGTGCCCCGTGCGGCCTTGCGCGAGGGGCGCCACGGGCGCGCGCGCGCGTGCGCGCGCAGGCCTGTTCCTGGCGCCGCAGATGGTGGGCGAGGCGCTCAAGGGCGGCCGCCTGGTTGCGGCCGTGATGGCCGCGCGCGGCTTCCGCGTCGCGCCGCCGCCCGGGCCGGCCGGCGGCGGGGCCGCGCACTCGTTCATCACCGCCGTGGAGCTCCGCAGCGCGGAGCGCATGGTCGCGTTCTGCCGCGCCGTGCAGCGCAGCTCGCCCGTCGGCGCGTACGTGCAGCCGGAGCCGGGTGTGCGCGATTCGCCATGACCAGCCCTTCAATTAGCAACAAGGCGGCCTGCTCAGCGTCTGTTTGCCAGCTTGGGACTCGTGCGATGTTTGGGCGAGCACGTCCTAGTGCTTTGGCTCGTGCGGCCTTGCAGCCTGGCTTGGCTAAGGGGCTTGCCTGCCTGCCATCAGCAGGCAGGACTGGGCATTGTATTCATGCGGCCGCTCAGCACGGCAGCGTACCTGACACCAGGCGCACAGGTGCGACGCCTGGCTACAGCGACCAGGTCATCTTTGGCGACGGCACGTTCATCGACGGCAGCACCGCCGAGCTCAGCGCCGACGGCCCGCTGCGGCCGCCGTACGTCGTGTACTGCCAGGTAGCGAACGTGTGCTGCGTCTGCATGCGCGTGCTCTGGCCCTGACTGATTAATTGCCACCAATGCATTGTGACATCATGCCTCGCGCTCTCCAGGGCGGCACGCACTGGACGCACTGGGCGCATGTGCTGGAGGCGGTCCTGGCCGCCCTGGAGCCTCTGGGGGAGCCGTCTTGACCCGGCCGCGCATGCATTCCTGGCGACCGCGCGCTCAGCCGCGACCAAGCGCGACTGCCGCAGCAGCGCTGGCAGAGCAGTTGTCTCATGTGTCGGCCGTCGCCAACTCAATGCATGCACCTGTGTGCAGTGCAGTGTGGATGGACTCACTGGATACCTATCGAATTGAATAAAAATAAAATATGTGTGCATGGAGAGTGCAGGGATGCAGCCTGACTTGGACGCACTTTGTTCTCGGCTGCGTTTTAAAGTGAACCACCACACAAAAGCGACCACGCAGCATAATCTGCACAGGTTGGCTTACGCTGTAGACCAGAGACAGCAGTTCGCCCTTGCTCAGAGTCCCAGGGCGCAGGGCGCGGGCAAGCGCTGTTGCGTGCAGCATGTTGCATTTGCCGCTCACGTTCCATGCACACAGGCACTCACTGGTGGGTCGGCCGCCGCTGCTGAGCCTGCAGCGGTTGCCTGCCCGGCCACGGACAGCATATGCGCGGGCGGGCGCGGTGTGCAGCGCTGCCAGCGCAAGCGCGCCGAGCAAAGTGCGGCCTGGCGAGAAGAAGGGTGCGGGCCCCCCTGGGGGACAGGCTGGCAGGAGCAGCGTGGTAGCCGCCTGCTGATTCACCAGATACGCGGTGCCCGTCTTGCTGATAGAGTGCTCGGCCCACGCCAGGCTTCGTGGAGGAGATGCGCTTCGTGGCTATGCGCTTGCATACCAAGGACCAGGCGCCGAAGGAGGGGCAGAAGCCTGCAGACAACCCGTGGCAGAAGGTGTGTTTATGCGGACTGCTGCGGCACTTTGCGGGGCCAAGGTCGTGGTGCTTGACAGGCTGTGCCTTGCTCTTTGCAGTGGCAGCCGACGCGAGAGGGGTACCTGCGCTTCCTGACGGAGTCGAAGGCGGTGTATGAGATGCTGGAGCGCATAGTGGTCGAGGCCTCGCACCCAGAGTGTACGCGGCCGCCTCGCAAAGTCTCCAAGTGGAAGTTTTGCAGCAATGCTTGCTGTCCGGTGAACTGACATGTGCACTCCACGCAATGTGCTTGTTTGCTCAAGCCTCTGGAAGTTGTGCTCGAGCCCAGCACACCGGCCAAGCAGCACTGCGGGGCGCAGATGAGCTGTTTCGCAATACGGGACTGGAGCGCTCGGCTGCACTGGAACAGGACATCGCCTGGATGCAGCAGGAGTTTGGGCTTGCGCCAGTCTCCCTGTCAGACGATGGGCCGGGGCGCTCATATGCGAGGTGCTTCGTCATGCTCCCAGTGGAGCCAGGCCTTTTGCTATCCGCTCTGCCTGGAAACTGCGCATGGGGCAGCATGTGTACTGCTTGGACCGCACCTTGCTGAGAAACTCTGTTAGCTTTCTGCTTGTGGCAAGGGCCAGGGGGCTTCGTTGCAGGTAGCAAAGCATAGAAAGTTGCACTGCCTCCTCCGGGTTGCCCTCACACGCCGTGTGCGGGTCTCAGGCTACTGGCAGAGCTCGCGGATGCCAACCCGCAGGCCTTCCTCTGCCACTTTTACAACATCTACTTTGCGCACACTGCCGGCGGGCGCATGATCGGCATGAAGGTGCAGACCCTCCTGTCCGCCCAACCGCAGACAGCTGCAATCTCTCCTGCTGCGTTCTCCTGTGAGCAGTGCTGGTCTGGCCCCTGCGCTGCTGTTCCGGGGTGTGCTGTGCAAATCCTTGGACAGTGGGGCGGCAGCACAGGTGAGCAGTCGTCCTCGCCAGCTGCTGCTCGAGTCCGCAAAAGTCGACGCTTTATGCAAAGAGCCCGTCGCGACAGGCATATCCGCGCAGAACACTGGTGGAAGGCTTCCTCATGTCAAGGAGGCATGCGCACGCCGCAGGTTGCGGGCATGCTGCTGGACGGGCGCGAGCTGGAGTTTTACCGGTACGACGGCGAGGTGCGCCCGAAGCTGGACGCGGTCCGCGACCGGCTCAACGACGTCGCGGAGGCGTGGACGCGCGAGCAGAAGGACCGTTGCCTGGACGAGACTGAGAAGTCATTTGCGTACTCCGGCGGCCTGCTGCGCACGATCGTGCAGCCGCCAGCCGAGGTGGCCGCGGCGCCGGCGGCGTGACTGGCGCTGCACTGCCCTGGCCGCTGCAAGGGCTGCGCTGCACTATTCGCTTGTGCGTGACAGCCCACTGCTTGTACACGGCAGCATGCAGCGTGTGTGGTCGCCTGCTCGTACAGTACTGTTTGGCGTGACTGCGCAGGCTTGATTGCAATTGCCTGCTGGATGTGCACCGGCTGGCACTGTATTGACTGTTCCCTCGAGCCTGAACTGGCGCTGGTGCGTAGCGCTACTAGAAACACACAGTTTGTTGGCCTGTCTCATGGCGAACACATGCTTTGTAAAGACACTGTGAGGGGTTGAGCTCTCTGGCTTTGCATGCACAGCTGTCCACAAGGCGCAGGCATGTGCTGTTAAAGATGGTGGTTAGCGTGCTTTTGCAGCTTGTGAAGATGTGACGTGGGCAGCGGCATCACCTGCTGGGCTGCAAGAGGTATTGCTGAGGTACACATGATAAATTTGGGACATGGTCTTCCACACAGCAGCTGTAGGCTGGGCCTGTCTGCGCACGCTTACATGCACGCAGGGTGCTGAGGTCTGCAGCACCAGAACCTCTAAAGCTCTGAGCACGGTCGACAGGCGAGCACCGTCCACGAGCGTGTGCAGATACGCAGGAGAGTGTGGCCAGATACGCAGGAGAGTGTGGCAGCGCTGCTGGCGCGGAACAGGCGGATTACACACCCCACCCCACATGCAGGGTAAGGTTGCACAGGTGAGATGCAGGGCCCTGGACAGCGTCACAAATACAAGACTACGCTACTGCAATGTACACCACGGTGCTGAGCTACGACCTCCCTTGTACATGCACGCGACGAAAGTGCCCTGATGTGCTGCCGCGCATCAGCAGCCAGCAGACGGCTCCCACAGCCCCTGCTGAGGCCACCGCATGCGGGCCGAGCACAGCCCCTCGCAGCACCCCGTCATGTGTCCACGGCAGCCCAGGGCGCGCACGGCTCGCCGCTGGCGCCACGCTCACCCGCAGCACGCAGCAGCGGCCCGGCGGTCAACCCGAGCGCAGGCGCGCTGGCCGCCGCGCGCTCGGCCGCCGCGGCGGCGGCGCGCGCTAGGGCGCGTCCGGGAAGAAGATGTGCCGGCACACGCCCGGCGTGGCCTCCATGGGGCAGTACGGGCACTTGAACGGCCGCCCGCTGTTCTTCGCGATCTTGAGCAGGCTCTGCTTGGCGAGCGCGTGCCCGCACGGCAGCAGCATGGGCGGGTTCTCCGGCGTGCTCTGCTCGCGCGACACGGGGCACGCAAACACGCTGTGGAACACAAACTCGCGCCCCAGCTCCAGCTCCATCGGCAGCTGCTCGCCCGCCCGAAAGTCCTGGCCCTGCGCCGTCAGCACGGCCGCCATCTTGAGCAGCGTCGGCAGCGCCGCGCTGCCCGCGGCGACCGCCACCAGCAGCGCGCTCTCGCACGACTGCGCGCGCGCGCCCGCAGGCCCCCGCTGAGCCGGGAAGAGTCGGTGCTGCATGCACGCGCTTCCCTTCGCCCAATCCTAAATCCCAGTTTACGCAAGCGATCAGAACCGGCGTGTGTGCCGGCAAGGTGCCAGGATTCGGCCCACTCGCTTTGCAGCGAGCACTGAGCGCACTCGGGGTGCAGGTCGGGGGCAGGTCTCGCGCGAAGCGCATGAGAAGCGGAGGCCCCACACAGCCGCCCCGCGGAGCTGTGAGCTCCAGCGGCCGCGGGCGAGAGCGCCGCACCTGGCCGAGCAGGCCGCAGCACTGCCGCGCAAACTCGCGCGCGGCGGCGTCCCAGTGCGCGGGCGCCATCAGGTCCGCGTACGGCGACGCGCCCGGCCGCCGCACCCAGCACAGGCAGCCCATCAGGCGCCGGATGTCCGCCAGCGCGCTGGCCTGGAAGCGCGTGAAGTGCGCGCGCGCGTACCCCAGAGCCGCCACCGCGCCTGCCGCACGCCAGCCGCGGCTCAGCGCCTGGCTGCACCAGTCGCAAGACCGTGCGGACATGCTGCGGCTGCTTGCCTGGCGCCATCCGCTCACTTTTGAGCGAGTGCATGCAGCCTCGGCATGCTGAGGCCGAGGCTGCAGTCGGTGAATGGTACTACTACCAGGTTCATGCACTGCTACATGAATCTTGCTTTTGGACTCGTCGATGCGTGCTGCCATCAGCATGGCAGGACAGGGCAGCGCAGCCCAGGCGCAGGGCGGCAGAGCGCGGGAGGGCGGCGCGGGCGGCGTGCGCGCGCCCTGCTGCTGCAGCGTGCGCAGGAAGTGCAGGCGGTGCAGCTGGAACTCGAAGGCCTCGGCGCCGCGCGCGTCGCGCGCGCGCAGCCGCTCCCGGTTCGCGCCCGCCCACGCCAGCGCCGGCGCCAGGTTCCGCGCGTGCACCTGCGCGCGGGCGCGCCGGCGCTGGGAGCGCGCTCCTGCGGCGCCTGCCGGGCCTGCATGCTGGCCACATGCCGCTGGGACAGCCGGCGCTGCCCGGCGTGACGAAGGCCAGGGCCGGTGCGGCTGCAGCTGGCCATCTGCACGGAGGGCAACCCGCGAGCTGCAGCATCGCACCGCGCAATTTGAACACCACCGCGCAATTTGACCACCACAGAGAACTCACGCAGAACAGCATGCATGCTGGTGCTAGTGCATGTACGTGATGCAATCTCCAAGAGACGGGTGCACAGACTGCAGACCCAAGCCCCGTGACAGCACGGCAGCCACAGCTTGTTGCGCGACCGCTGAGCGCAAGCGCTTCAGCCGATGCCGCCATGGCCTGGCGAGGCGCCCGGGCGCGGACCTGCATGAGGATCTCGTGCAGCTCGGTGAAGGGCTCCTTGAGCGCCTCGCCGCCCGCCACGCCGGCCTCCTGCACAAACAGCTCGCCCACGCGGAAGCGGCCGGTGTGGAACAGGTGCTGCGCTATCACCTGGCCCCAGGCGCAGGCGATCAGCTGCTAGACATTGGGCTGCTGTGTTTGCTGTGCGTCGAGCAGCGGCAGCCTATGCACCGGGGGAAACAGCTGAGGGCACTCGAGGGGAGCGGGCGGTGCGCACCCCGTTCAGGGTCTCCTCGTCGAGCTTCACGTCCCGCGTCGCAGCGCACACGTCCGCAACAAAGGCCTTTTCGACGGCCTGCGCCCGCGCATGACGTGAGCTCAGTGCCTGACAGCGCCCGGCCTGCGACAGACTGCGTGCGCTGAGCATGGCCATGCCCGCGCACCTTGCCCAGCTTGTTGACGGCGCTGTGCACCTCCTTGGTCTGGTTGCTGACCTGGGCAACCACGTCCATCTTCTGCAGGCGCGCGTTCAGCTCCTGCGCGGCCTTGGCGCCGTCGCCGCGCCCCGCCAGCAAGCGCGCGTGCGCCGTTCGCACTTCCGCGATGACCCTGTCAAGCGCCTCGGCCGTCATCGCTGCACACGTCTTTTGCTTCTTAGCTACGCGCTCGGCGTCCTTGAGCGCGGCCAGCACGCTATCGCTGGCCGGCCCAGCCATAGCACTGCGGCTTTGCCCCGGTCGCGTGAGCGCTGGCGTGCACAAGGAGCAGCTACCGGCCTGCTATGAGCGCTTGGTGCAGCACGTGCTTGCTCACTGCTGCCCTGCGGCTGCTCGCCTTTGCTCGGTACTGCACCAATAAAGACAGGATGTACACACAGCAGCCTTGACAGGAGCCTCGTCTTTCATTTCAATCCCTTGAAGCAGCTCTGCTTGAAAGGCCCTTTCCGGGAAAGGCTTTCCCAGTGAGGGAGTCGAGTGTCATCACGGCTAGACCCTAGCACCTGCCATCTTGGCTCAAAGTTGCACAGGCAGTTCAGCATGATACACTGCCCAGAAAGCGTTAATAGACAAGGCAAGGTGTAGGCAGCGCTGGAGGTCCCCTCGCCCCCCTGCATTGCAAGCTTCAGCCAGCATGCGGTCACAGCTGGCGTGGCTGCTAGCATCTTGGAGCAGGTTCTGGCAATAGAGAAGCACAGCTTTCCCAAGGCGGACTCCTGGAGTGGTGCGTGCATTCCTGCTTGGACATACCTGTATCTGATGCTTCATAGCTTTCACGTCCGATGCACCGCCAGGTAGGCAGGGCCTGATGGCGCCACTCATGCAGGGAGCTTTGCAAGCGAGCTCAAGCGGCGGAACACAGTGCTCCTGTATGCTATAGGAGCGGCTCGCGAGGTGTGCGCATGAGCCACATTCCAGTAGTTGACTCGTCATGCAACTTGCCAGCACTTCCGTGCAACCTGAACAGAGAGTGTTTGCAGGTGGTTGGCTACCTGGTCTTCACTGCCAACAGGCTCGCACTCAACATCAGCAAGGTGGCCGTTGCACCCTCTTGCAGGCGGCGCGGCATCGCGACAGCGCTGGTCCAGGTGTTCCCTCGACGGCCTTTTTCTTTTGTGCTTTGCATTTTATGTTCAAGCACACAGTGCGTCACACAGGTTTGAGCAACACAGTGTGTGCTGCCCTGCAGGCAGCTCTTGACGCCAGGCGCTGCCTGTGCGCAACGCTGCACGTGGCGCCGACCAATGTAGCAGCGTTCGCGCTGTATCAGCGGCTGGGTTTTGTGGAGGACGGCCTGCTGACGGACTACTATTCGCCAGGGCGGCCGGCCTTGAAAATGATACGGCATTCTGACAGGAGCTGAGGCGCAGCCTCGCCTGCTCGCCTTGTAGCCGCGCTGTGTCGGCCAACGCGTGACGCACATGGAGCCAGCAGTCAGGCGGGTGCGCAGCGTGGCAGTGGTGCGAACCGTTCAGCTGCCGCCGCCGCCGCCGCTGCCGCCGCCGCCGCCGCCGCCGTCGCCGCCAGCTACCTGCAGCGCGCCGCAGCTGCAGGGCGCGGGGTCACTGAGCGGGCCGCCGCGCCATGGCACGTTCTGGAGCGAGGACTGGGAGCCGCGCTGGGCTGTGGAGCCGGCCTCGGGCGTGGACGCAGCAGCGGCTGCTGCACGTGCTGCCGTCGCACTGCATGACTCACTCCGCCCTGCGTACAACGAGCGGCCCATGCGGACGCACAGTCCCGAGCGCCCCGGCTCCGGCGGCTTGAGGGGCCGCGTGCGCGCGCGCGCGATCAGCCCCCCGCAGGGCCCCGAGCGGGGTCCCTGGAGCCTGCCCAGTGCGATTCGGGAAGCCAGGCCGGTCCGCCGCCCGCGCGCGCTCGCGGTGCCAATCACGTCGCTGCCGAGCGCCGCTCGCGGGGCAGCAACGGGCTTCGCGCCAGGGTCGGGGCTCGGCGAGGCTTTTACGTCAGACCCTGCACCCGTCTCGTCACCTGCGGCCCCCCAGCAGGGGCGTCGAGTGTACAAGGCGGAGCTGGGCGCCAGCGGCGGCGCGGAGGCGGCGCCCCCTGCGGTCGCAGGCATCGCACACCTGGACGGCGTAGAGGCAGGGGGCGGCGCCGCGGCGGGCCCCGGCAGGAAGCGCGGGCGCGGGCATCTCGCAGCAGCGCCAGCAGACGCGCCTGTGCCTGCGCGGCGCGCCGGCGCGGCCGCGCCGCTCGACAGGGGCCCCGCAGCCCAGGGCGCCCCCGCCGCTGCTGCGGTGCGGGCGCCGCCCCCGCCTGACGCGGGCCATGCGGCCAGCCCGGCGCGGCCGCTGCTGGAGGAGGGCCAGATTGATGAGGAGGCGCCGCCGGGCCGGCACGGGGCAGAGCGCCGCGGCAGCGCCGAGGCGGAGGGCCGCGCCGGCGCCAAGCGGCGGCAGGCCGCGCCGGTCTCGCCCGCGGCCCCGTCGGTCCGGTCGGCGCGGGGACCCGGTGCAGCGCTGGGCCCTGGTAGGGATAGGGCTGCGGCGCTGGACCAGGGTGGCGCGCGGGCCGCGGCGCTGGACCAGGAGGTGTTCCTGTTTGCGCGCGCGGCCGCGCCGGACCGCAGCGAGGCGGCCGTGCGCGAGGCTGCATTCCAGCGCGTGGCCTCCGCCTGCCGCGCCGCGCGGCTCCCCAGCGTGCAGGTGGCTATGCACGCATGTCAGGCGTGCAGTCGGAAGCAGAGAGCAGTGGAGGGTTGGCCTGCTGTGAGCCTTGCGCACCCGGACGCCTGCGCACAGGTGGAGACATGGATCATTATATATTGGGAGCGACCTGCTCTGCTTCGCTGGGGACCAATCCATGAATTCTTACAGCCAGGCAGAGTGTAGGGTGTAGTGTGGCTGCTGCGTGCCTGGGTGTGATGGCACAGTCACGGCAGGCTGTGTGGCCTGAGCACGCACGCTTCTTTGCCAGGCTTTCGGCAGCCGGGCGTGCGGGCTGGAGCTGTGGAACTCCGACATTGATGTGGCGATCATGGGCATTCTGGAGCCGGCGGCCGCCGACGGCGGTGCGTACATGCGCTCCGAGTCATGCATGGCCTGGCCCTGCTTCGGCCGCAGGGCATGCGCCGGTCTGCAGCGCCTCTGCCGCTTGCTGTTGCGCGCGCTTGTGTCCCCCCCAACCTCGCCTTGTGCCGCTAACGTGTAAAAACACCAGCTACCAACTAACAATGCTATGTCGAAGAAGAAGCCAGTGGTTTTGAGCCTGCGGCAGGGCTGACGGAGGGCCAGAAGCGCGAGGCCTGCTGGCACCTGGAGGCCGTCCTGCGCGAGCTGCACGCGCGGCGCTGCGTGCGCAAGACGCTGCTGATCCGCCAAGCGCGCATCCCCATCCTGAAGGCGCGCCTGGCGGCCCCCATGGTCCGGCGCCGGCAGCGCTGGGCGGGCACGCTCAATATCTGACGCCGTCTCACCTGCATCAGCTTGAAAGACGTCTACACCACCTAGAAAACATAGCGCGCGCGCTAGTGCTCAGGCGCCGCTGAGCGCGCGCGCGGCGGCGCTCGGCCGCAGATGGAGCTCGCCATGGTGCCGGGCGCAGGTGACGACAGTGGAGGGCGTGGACGTGGACGTCAGCATCAACGGCGGCGGTGGCGCGGCCGCAGCGGCGCTGGTGGCCCGGCGCGCAGCGGCGCTGCCGGCGCTGCGGCCGCTGGCGCTGGTGCTCAAGGCGCTGCTGCGTGCGCGCGTGCCGCCGCTCAATGACGTGGCCACCGGCGGCCTGGGCTCGTTCGCGCTGCTCAACATGCTGCTGGCGCACCTCATGCTCGACGCGCAGGCGCGCGCCGCGCCCGCACCCTGTCCCAGGCCTCTTATATAACAGATGTGCAGATCTGTGCTGGCAAGGGCGGGGTCTCCCTTGGGCGCCGACTGGTGGCGGGGGAAGCAGTTTTCAGAACCCGCGAGGCTGCATGTCAAGCAGCAAGCTGCCTCAGCCCGCGCCCCTCCTGCGCTGCATGCCCTGCATGCGGTGCGCCCTCTGCCTCAAATGTCGGGCCCGAGTCATTGGCCCATGGGGCTCGCAGCACGTTGGGCCCGCTCCAGCAGGAACTCATGTGAGCAGAAATGGGCCAGCGCCGCATGCGTACCCAGCTCTCACTCGCACGGGCCTGGCAGGATGGCGGCGCGCCCAGCGACTGGGGCCGCCTGCTCCTGGGCTTCCTGGAGCGCTTCGGCGGCGGCTTTGACTACGACGGCCAGGCGGTGGCCGTGGCGCGCGGCGGCATCGTGCCCAAGGCGGCGGTGCCGCAGGCGGCCGTGCGCGACTCCGTGCGGCTGTGCGTGGAGGACCCGCTCACGGGCCGGTGCGCGCGCGCCTGGCGATGGACGCGCACCACGCCCGCGCGGGTGGTTCGCTCGCGCCTTTGGGCCTGCCGGGCGGCATCCCCTGCCAAAGCGCTGAGCCTGAGTGGCCGCCGCCTGACTCCTGCACTTCCCGCAGCTGCGGCGCCAGAGAGCCCGCCAAAGTATCTCCTGGCGTGCTGCAGCTGTCCAATGTGCAGCCGCCTTGCGCAATGAGGAGTGTTCAAATGACAGACCCTGATGGGCGCCCCCGCACGAGGCGCGCTGCGTGCCACCATGCTGCACGCGCTCGCCCCCCAATGCGCCCGTGGCAACTGCCCTGTCACGCGTATCGAAGCCCTGGCGGCGCCGCGCAGGGACCTCTCCGCGGGCACCACGCGCATCCTGGCCGTGCGCGCGGCCTTCGCGCAAGCAGGCGCCGCGCTGCGCGTCGCGCTGGCAACCGGCGCCGGCGCCGCGCCCGGGCCCCCGGAGCCGCTGACGCTGCTGTCGCGGGCGCTCAACGTGCGCGCCGCGCTCTCGCGTGGCCGCCCGCACGCCAGCGACGCGCTCGGGCCGCCGCCCGCCGACCCTAGCCTGCCAGGGCTGCCGGACCCTGCGGCAGCAGACCCGGCCGACAGTCCCATGGTGCAGCCGCACAGCGGCACGAACGGCCACCTTCACGCGCCCGCTGCGCTGGCGCTCTGGCCCTGCGAGCGTGCGGCGGCGCGCGGGCCGCCGGGGGATGCAGAGGCGCACGTGGGCGGCGGAGATACGCCAACCCCGAGTGACGCGGGCAGCGACAGCAGCGGCGGCTGGGGCGCAGCAGAGGGCGCAGCAGCCGCGGCGGGCGGCTTTGGCCTCGCGCCTGGCGGGCCGGCCATGCGGCCCGGGGCGCAGGCCGGCTCGCGGGCGGCGGATGAGGACGGCGGCGTCGAGGTCGACGACTGCTCTCTGCCTCCGCACCTGCTGTGCAGGTAGCGGGTGCAGCGCCGTGCAGGGCCAGCGCTGCCCGGTGCAGCGAGTATGCGGGATGACTGCAAGCCGACCAGCCGGGGTTGATGCCTACATGCGCTGGTGCAGTGCAGCTGGGGGCTGGACTACTATATGTGCTGGCGTCCTGCAGGACGCCCAGGACTTGCTCTTGCGTGGGCTTACGTGAATGCTCTTCGCAACCTGCACTTGCACGTGGACTTCTTGGGAAGGTTCAGCAGACGCACTCAGCAGGCAAGCTCAGCCTGAGTGCTCCGGGCGCACGCTAGGCATAAAGCATGATGCAGGCGCATGCACAAGGGCGGGGCATAGAGAGCGGCTGGTGTGATTGCATATGACATGGCATGTGTGTGTCAGCAAGTCTGCAGCGAGCGCATGCTGCAGCGGAAGCATCTCAGACTCACTTCTTTCTAGGCCTTGACATGGCCCTCCGACTCGCTCATGCTGCTGTTCTGCCGAGACCGTGCACGCACAGTTTGTGCAGTACTACGCATCTATTTACACCTGCCCTGGCCCCGCATCTCAGCTCTCCTCGTCCAAGAATGCCTGCTCAGCCAGGTCGATCGCGCGGCCGAGCGCTGCAGCTTTGTTCACGGTCTCGTCGTACTCGGCTTCCGGCACCTGCGCAGGGCGCTTGCTCTCATGTACGGCTGCATGCGCGGCGGGCCAGCACAGCAGCACGCCACATTGCCATTTGCCATGCATGCCTGGCACAGCATACTGTCGTCCTCGACACCCCGAAGACTGACCCAGTGTGCGCCCACGCAAACAACCCCTTGGACACGGATGACTGCGGAGACACACAGGCCTGCCTGCGCGCTGGCTTGCGCAGCACCCAGCGCACCGAGTCGGCGACGATGCCGGCGCCGGCCTGCAGGTACACCTGCCACTCGCGGCGCGCGGACGCGGCGCCGTTCGCGCGGCTGTAGTCGTACAGCGTGTCCTTGGCCGCGGTCGGGACCACCTGCGCAGCGGATCGGGCAAGGTCAGCGTCCGGCGCCCTCGTGCACCGCAGCCCCGAACGCAATGGCATGGTGCTGCGGCGCCTCCTACATCTCCCAGCCAGACTCGTGAAGCGGAGCAGGCAGAAATCGCAGCCAACTTCCGCCGCGCGCAGGCTTGCACGCGGTGCACGCTGGAGCGCCAGAGGCGCGCGGCGCGGCGCGGGCGCGCCATCGTGCGCAGCGCGAGCGCCATGTCCATGCCGCCGGTGAAGGACACGTGGCCGATGCCGCCGCCGTACGGCCCCCGCCGGCTCGGCTCCAGCGTGTCAATGATCTGCATGGCGCGCACCTGCCGGCCGCGCGCGCCAGGCTTGCGCGCGCCCTCCCCTCGCAGCCTCGATACTGCCATGCGACAGAGCCTTGCACAATGCTCCTCATGCACACTTCATGTAGGTTATCAACATGATGTCCGCACGCTGTCCCAGCAGACAACGGTCCAAGGAGGAGGCGGCGAGCCGGCCGCCGGCCGCTCGGGCGCGCCCCGCAACAGAGGCCGATGCGGGCGCGCCGCACGCGCCTTGGGCGCGCCGGAGACGGTGCCGGCCGGCAGCGCGGCGCGCAGCGCGTCCCAGGAGTCCAGGCCGGGCGCCAGGCGGCCGGTGACCGTGGACGAGATGTGCATCACGTGCGAGTAGCGCTCCACCTCCATCAGCTTCTCCACTCGCACAGAGCCCGCCGCCGCCACCTGCGCGCTCTAGGTTCAGGTCCATGCCCTAGTATAAATTCTGCGCGACCACCCTAGGGTCAGGGCTCGTGGGAGAGGGCAGCAGGGCTGGGCCAGCCTGGCCTGCGCATGCGCCCGCCAACCTCCACTAGCACACCAAGCGGTCTCTGCGTTGCGCCAAGCTGCTCGTGAGCAGGCGCCTCTGGCAGCATGGCGCGTCTGCGCCCCGGCTGTGCCCTGCGCCTCATCACCCGCCTGGGCGGTGCAAAGCATGGCACAGCGTGTGTCCAGAGCCGGCACCCGCGCGTCCCCGGCCGCAGCCACCGGGCATCCCGGCGGCATGCGCTCGTCTCTGCCCGTGCCTCGGACCGCCGGAGCGGAGCGGCGCGCGGCGCCGGGCGCGCGCCTTGCCAACATCGTTGCGGCCCAGGTCCACGAGCATGACGTGCTCCGCGCGCTCCTTGCCGTCCGCCAGCAGCTCAGCCTGCAGCGCGGCATCCGCCTCGGGCGTGTCGCCGCGCCGCCGCGTGCCCGCCAGCGGCCTGCGCGAGCGGCGCAGCGCCGACCGACGCTTTCAGAAGCAAAATGCAGCCTGCCGACGCTTTCAGCAGCGAAGTGTTTGTGCGGCGGCCACGCATGTCAGCCAGCCCTGCACACTGTGCCAGCACGCTAGGCTTGAGCAAGACAACAGCATTACCAGGCAAGGGCCTGAGATGAAGGCTCATGCAGCGCGTTCGGCCTCTCATGGCGCCCTTTCTGGGTGTCACGTAGCACTGCGGCAATGACAGGATTTGAGAACTGCAAACCAGTAGGCGTTGATACATCTCAAGTTCAGTCTTCGTGAAGGTACCGGCGCGTCCTGCGCTTGGAGCGCGGGCGCACCGATTGGTGACTGTGCGGTCCTCGCCTACGCGGCACAGGATCTCGGGCGACGACGCGACCAGGATGCTGCCGCGCGCCTGCAGGTAGATCATGTACGGCGACGGGTTGACCACCCGCAGCGCGCTGCCCCACACGCACGCCAGCCTTTAGGGCCGCACGACTACCGCGCCCCCGCGGAGACAGCGCGCTGCTCTGTGCAGGGTGAGGAGCTGCGCGCGCACTGGCCTGCTGGGTGCAGGGCAGAGCCGCACGCACACATGCATCAACGCGCGCTCACGCCGCATCGCTGCTCGCCCATTGCCACGCACCGCAATCCGAGGCATGGCGAGGAATCCGGTCGGCGTCATAAATGTGCAGGGCCTGGCGGGCTGCTGCAGGGCCGCACCGGTAGATCTCGAACGGGTCGGCGAACGTGCGCCGGCGGAAGCGCTGGCTGAGCACCAGCTGGAACACGTCGCCCGCCTGGATGTGCTCCTTCACCGCCGCCACATTCGCCAGGAAGCTCTCGCGGCTGGTGTCGCTGTCGGCCGGCGGCCGCGGCCGCGAGCTCAGCGACAGCCGCGCCTGCGCGCGACCGCGGCCTCACGGCCCGCCTCCGCCCTGCCAGCGCGCTCCAAGGCACGCGCCGGAACTGCCATGTCACAGAGCAGGCGCTGCAGGCGTGCGCTTGATTGCAGTCAAGCACACATGTCCACCTGTACGGGCACTGCTGCAGGCGAGAGGCATCGTCGCCTCGGCCCGCATGCACTGCGGGCATGGCGCCACCGCCCGGCTGCGGACGTGCGGCCGCAGACCCACAGGCGAGCCCGCCAGAGGGCCAGGATTTGAGGCGCAGGACTTCAGCTGGGGCGCGGGGCGCGCCCGGCCGTTGGGCAGCCGCCGGCGCTGCGCACTCAGGCGACCAGTGAGCGAGCCGAGCGCGGCGCGGCCGGCGCGGTACGCGGCCTCCACGCTGGCGTGCTGGTCCATGTGCACCCAGGCGACGCAGTGCGCCAGCTTGCTCGCCTGGTCGAAGACGACGACCTGGCGGGCCGCGCGCGCCGGTGTCAGCCTCCCACGCCCTTGGCAGGTCCTAGGCGGCGGGGGGTAGCCGTCCCGCCCTGCTGGGCGCCAGCTCACGGGCGTGCCTGGATACTGTTTCGGAAGCGCGCGCGTCACCAGCCGCAGGCTCTTCGGCACGCTGTGCGCAGTCACCGCAAACTCCGCCACCCTGCCACGGGGGTGCGCAAACGCGCGCGCTGCTTATCGTGGCAGCAGGCGCCCAGCCGCACGACCGCCAGCAGCCACTCCGCCGGCACCGACGTGGAGCACTGGCCTAGGGGGGCGGTCGGCAGCGCGCTGGGCGCGCGCCTCGTTGTACAGCGCCAGGTGCAGGTCCGGGAGGCCGTCCTTGTCGTCGGGCGCCCCGCCCCACCCCAGCTTCCCTGCGGGGCGCCGCCAGGGCCCGCTCATTGGAGGTATCATGACAGCGCTCGTACTGTGCGGCGCTGGAGCGCGCGCTGGCCCCGCTCAGCGCGCGGCGGCGCAGCGCTGCGCGCTCGCTTAGGCGCAGGGCGCCAGCGCGCATGCAGGGGCAGCGCCCCGCCGGGCGCCGCGCCCACACTGCCCAGCCGCTCAGCATGGCGACCCTGCACGCCTGGTGTCGTGCAGGGACACGCCAGGTGAACGGAAGTTGTGGCGCTCTGTGGGCATCCGGTGAGGGCGTGCAAATGGAACCGGAGCCAACGGAACGGGCGGATGCCGACAGACGGGCGTCCGGCGGGACTCGCCGAGGCGCGGCGGGGGGCGGGTAGGGTCAAGACCAGGGCGGCGCGCGCCCGGGAACACGTAGCGCACGGTGTCGTAGCCGGTGTAGCCGACCCAGCCGCCGGTGAACACGGCCGGCAGGTCCTCCAGCGTGCGCGCCGCCGGCCGCCACGCGGCGCTCAGCCGCACCGGCACCGCCAGCGGGTCCGCCTCCTCGGTCACCTGCGCGCCCGGGGGGGGCGGGGACCCTCTAAGCTACCAGCCTCCTCGGTCTCCTGCGACTCAGACGCCTGTGGGTCGAGCATCATGGCAGTGTGCCACGCCGTGCTGATGGTAAGTGCAGGGCCAGAAGCATGCGCAGCGTGAGCTCGCATGCGCGGCCTGGTATGGCGGGCACCAGGCCACGCAGCGCCGGCGCCCTGGCCGCCTGGGCGTGGTGTGCCCCGCTTCCGTGCGCGGCGCACCTTGCACCGTGTGCATGCGAGCGCAGCCCCTCCGCTCGCCGAGGCACGGTGCAGGCAGGGGCGTCGGGCGCGCGCCTGGCGGTGCTGCGTGACGTGGTCGAGCACAGTGACCGTCTGCCCGCGCGCGATGACCTCCAGCGCAGGCTGGGCGCCCACGAAGCTGAAGCGGCCCTGCGCGGCCGCGCGCGCAGCTGGCCGCCGTCCCGCAGGCTTACAGGCACGGCGTGCCCACCCAGCACCACCATGCAGCGAGGCTGCTGAGCTGGCAGAGCTGTTTGCGCAGCAGGTCCGCAAGCCCGCCGCTGTCGCCCTCTCTCAACCGGGGCCGACCCCGCGGCCGGCGGCGCGCCTGCTGCGTGCCGTTGACGACGCTCTCGAACAGGAACGAGGGCGCCTCGCGGTCGTCCGCGGCGACCAGGCAGCGGTACGCCGTCACGGGCGTCAGCTGGTCCGCGAACAGCCGCGCGTAGACCGGCACCAGGTTGCCGCGCGCGGCCGCCGCCTTGAACTGCGCAAAGCCGGTGTCGGCCGCGAGGTCGGCCGCCGCCAGGTACGCCGCGGCCGGCGCCGCGGTCGCGGCCCCGGAGGGCGCGGCTGGGTGCCCGCCACAGCGTGCCTCAGTGCCTCGGCTCATGTGCAGGGTGCCAGGTCTTGTACTGGCTTAAGTCGCCGCGCACGGCCAGCTCCTGGAACTGTGCGAAAACGGGTATCAGGGGGGTGAGGACAACCGCTGCACGTATGCCGCAGAGAGCAGTGCTGCCACCTCTTTGGTTGAGATACAAGTGCGCGTCAGTCCACAGGCATTTGCCTTCTTATATGTGAAAGAGTATGCCTGAACTTGGCACTATTCCAGCTTTTCAAAGCGACCTGAAGCCAGCGGCACTTGCAAGAAGTGGCCGCCGCCAAGCACGCTGCGGCGCTGGTGCAGCACTGCAATGCCTCCCTACAAGCGCGGAGTCTCGGTCCAACTAACCAAGACATGAACATCCTGCCCGGACCCCGCACGTCACCTGCATAGAGGGCTGCCTCGAGAGGCCTGGCTCAAAGCGGTAGAAGGCTGCTGCGCTGCTGGTGACCGCAAGCAAGTGCACAGGTGTAACTGGCAGCAATGCATGCATACGACGCCAGCTGTGTGCGCTCACCATGACTTTGCGCGGGTGTAGACGCGCTTGCACCCACATGTCTCCTCCGCTTCGGAGAGCAGTCAAGCGCAGCCGTTGCTGGAAGCCCACAGTGGCTGCCAGGCTGCAAGCTCGGGGCCCCTACGGCTGCAGGGCCCCCATCACGCCTCTTTCCAGCTCTGCATTGCGCTGCCTGCAAAAGCTGTCTGCACGGCATGTCTCCCCTCCTCCTTGGCCCTCTCCCAAGCAAATCAACATCAAGCGGCAGCCAGCGCAGACTTGTTGTAGGCCGTTGCTTATGTACACGTACAGGGACCTTGTTCTTGCGAGCTCAGAGTCAAACACGCATGGAAGCACAGCTTTACTTTTTTCCTTTTTTTAATGAGCTAAAGCCTGTCCGCTTGATGCCCCAGCATCTGCCCAGCAGGCCACTGTGGTCTACCTGTGGCTGACTAAGGACCTGTGATTTTCACTTTGATGGCGGGACCTCCGATCCCAGTTGTGTCGGGCTCTGAATTGGCAAGTAGCTGTCTGTGCTGTCTGTGCGTGACAGTGATGATCAGCAGTGATGATCAACATGTCCTAAATCGCACATATACTTTTGCATGTGGGTCGCCAACCGCACATTGATACTTGGGAGTGCGGAAAACACCGTTTCATCGCACATCAACAGGTGTGGCAAACCCATCCATGTATCAACCTAATAACACATTGCAATCAAATGACCATCACTTGAAAAGAATGTCGGTGCATGAGCAATCACTACATGGCAAACTTGCTGTACACGCAGCCTGATGCCGCAACAGGCGTGCCCACAAGAGTCTGGCTGAAGGGTTGCATATGATACATCACGGCACACGCCTCGCGTCACACGTCGCGCGGTCGCGCCAAAGACTCAGCTAGCTGTGTGCGAAGCAGCGCATATGGGCAGGTCCGCGACATCCGCTGCCCCAGGTCGCCTCCGCGCCTACATGTAATTTTTACACAATGCCGCACCCTGACATGCTTGCCGCCATGGGCTGCAGACTATGCAGCCTGTGCGAGCCCCCGACGGGCGCACGTGCTGCTTGTCGGCCCCGCGCCATGCAGCTTGGCGCTCGCCTCAGCGCCTCCGCTCGTCCTGGCACCACTGCCGCCCCGCCCCGCGCTGCCAGAGCGTCCGGAAGTCGGCATACTGCTCCACCTGCAAAGCATAGGGAAAGGGTAGGGCACATGTGCCACCGAGCCCAGGCTGAAGGACCCACAAGGACCCATAAGGGTGTCCAGCGCGTGCAGCGACAAGCGGCGGGCCGACAGCGACAAGCGACAGGGGACTCTGTCGCCGCACGCACCGCCGGCCACGCCGGCCTATATGGCGCTGCGGCCAGCCTCATGCCATCGGCATCACGGAAAGGAAGGTGCCAGGGCCTGCAGGTCAGCACGGCGCGGGAGGCCGCGCGCGGCGCGAGCGGGCGCGCAGCGCGCACCAGGCAGGCGCCCGGCCCGGCGCAGAATGCCGCGTCCGAGAGCGTGAGGTAGGCCGCCGGGTTGGCCGGCACGCGCGCGCCGCACGCGTCGCGCAGGAACGCGGTGCGCGGGCCCGTATGCGCCGCCAGGCTGTGCACGAGCAGGCCCGGGTGCGCGGCGAGCACGGCGCGCGCGTCGCAGCGCACCTCCTCCTGCGCAGCAGGCATGAGGCGGCTCACGCACAATTTCTGCGTCCTTGCACCCCTTATTTGATAGTATGCACTGTAGGACTCCGTGCAGATGCACATCCTACGCGAAGCCTGGTCCCAAAACCGCCGCACCGGCTGCCGCCCGCCGGGAGGGGCGGCCGCGCGCCTGCAGGTAGCGCAGGCGCAGGGCGTAGCGCGGGCGGTCCAGGCGCAGCGTCAGCAGCAGCGGGCAGCGGCGCGCCATGGCGGCCGCCTCGGCGGCGCCCCAGCCCCAGGCGCGCAGCTGCGCGGCGCTGCGCAACACGGCCGCCGGCGCGTGCAGCAGCAGCGGCGGGTGCCGGCGCGCCATGCAGACCGCATCCTCCGCGTTGACGCCCAGGGCCTGCGCCGGACGGCCCGGCCCTCGGCTGGGCCGAAAAAAACATAAACAAAAATGTCTACTTACAAATATTTATAAATATATCATCACTGAAAGCACATTGCGTCCTCTGACCACATGGGTACCCGGCATCAAGGCACCCGCCACTGAAGTCCGGCCAGGACCCGACCCCCGCCGTGACGCACGCATGCGCCCAGCGCGCCTGCAGGCCGGCGAGCGCGGTCGCGAGGCGCGGCTCCGCAGCGTCCAGCACGCCCGGCGCCGCGCGCAGCACGCCTGGCACGGCGCCCGGCGGCACGCCGAGGCGCTCCAGCCGGCCAGCCGCGCCGGCCAGACGGCCGGGCGCCAGCCGCAGCGCGCGCGGGAAGCGGCGCAGCGTGCGCGACGCGTCCGCAGGCGACAGGCCCAGCGCCAGCAGCGCGCGCAGCGCGGCCGCCAGCGCCGGCTGCGCGTCGGCCGCCAGCGCCTGTGGCGCGGCGGACACACTGAGCGGGCCGCGTGCGGGCACACTGAGCACGGCCGGCGGCCATTCCACGCGCGCGCGCAACGGCGCGCATGCGTCCCGCGTGGCGCGCTTGCGGCGACCCTCGCCCCCTTGCCCGCGCTGCACGACGGCATGCATGCGCATGGCAACGAGCGGGCCGCGCGCCTCGGGCGTCTGCGCGGCCAGCAGCGCGACCTCCCGCCACGGCACGCCGGCCGTGCGCAGCGCCGCCACCGGCGCGCGCAGGCGCGTGCGCGGCCGGCCGCCCGCGCCGGCGCCGCCGCTGGCGTCAAGGCCGGCGGGCGCCCACTGCCGCACCACCGCCGCGCCGCTCATCTCTATAATTGGACGCCGTGGGCGCGCCAGCGAACCATCACCATCACCCCACGCCCCTGCGCTCGGCCGATCCCGGCGGCCGGCGTGGATGCCCGCAGCGTCACCATCAGCGTCGGCCGCCCGCCCTCCCATGCGCCCCCTGCCACCGCCGTCTGCAGGCGCGCGCCCCGCCGCAGCCGCGGCAGCCCACTCGCCAGCGAGTCCAGATGAGGCGCCGTGCCCCGGGCCGCCCGAGCCCTCCGCAGGGAAACGCAGGCCGAGCCGCAGCGGCCGGGGGAGCAGCAGCGCATCGGGGCCGGCGGCACCGAGCGGCGACAGCGGCAGCGCGGGCGCCAGCAGGCGCGGCAGGTGCTCCGGCCGCACGCCGCGCGCCGTCAGGAAGGCCTCGGGGTCCTGGCGCGCGCCAGGGCGCTGTCAAGCCTCGTGCCTGCGCTCACACTCGAGCCTTTCCACTGGCGAGCTTCTGCTGTATCTCTCAAGTACGGGGGACACGGGCAAACGCATTCATAGTCTGACTCTATACATTGTGGAGTAGTGCAGGTCGCGCGCGGACCCTGGCCACATGCGTTTGGCAGCATCCGAGGGGAGCAGGCAAGCGAGGGGCGCAGTCCCGAGCATCCACAGTGCGAGGCACCAGGCACTCGGCACCGTGCGCCAGACTGGGCGACGCAGCAGGCAGAGCCGCCGATGCACGCCAGTGATGGGGAGCGCGCCTCTCCCTCCGGACCGAACGCGACCAGGCCCGGGTGGCGCGCGAGGACCGGCCCGAGCTCAGCCGCGGGCACGCCCATCGCGCGCAGCGCCGCCACCTGCTCGCGCAGCCCGGCCGCCAGCAGCGACGGGTGCGCGGCCGCGGCGCTGCCCAGCGCGGCGCGGCCGACGCCCAGCGCCTCCAGGAATGCCGCCTGCAGCGGAGCGAGCTGTGCCCATGTCCGCCGCATCAGGTCGGCCGGCAGGGCTTGCAGCTCCCTGCTCGGGCCGGCCCTCTCCACAGTTGCACGCAAACTTTGCGCTTGTGTGCTGTGTGCTGCATCGGTGACGCTGCGCTGCAGCAGTGCGAGTGCGAGAAAACAAGGGCGTCCTCATACCGCGCAAGCGCAGGGTTAGGGTACCTGCGCTTCCAGCTCCCCCGCCGTGCAGAGCAGCAGCTGCGGCGCCGCCACAAGCACGCGCGCGAGCGCGGCCAGCGGCACGCCCAGCCGCAGCAGCGCCGCCCGCAGCGGCAGCAGCCGCGCCTCCAGGGGCAGCGTCAGCACGCTCGGCGCCGCGCGCAGGACCTAGAGGGTGGCAACAGTTAGCAGGGTGTTCCACTGGTTTGTCGCGCGGTCTGGCAGCACGCGTCGTGTAACGGCTGCTGTTGAGACCTAAATTGCTGGTGTATCAACATGCTGGCATCCCGTGTCCCCCAGTCATCACTGTGCATCTCATGTGAATCATCACCATGACAGTTGGACTGCTCCTAGCCTGCTGGAGTGCGTACCGTGCACATGTCAGTGCGCCCCAGCCCCGCAGACGCCAGGAACGCGACAACCATCCGCGCGCCGCGCGCGCCCAGCAGCGCTGGGCAAGCCAGCACCGCCGCGCGCGCGTCCGCGGGGCGCAGGCCGGCGTCCGCCAGCAGCGCGAGCAGCGCCTCCAGCGCGTCTGCACCCACCCACAGCGCCTGCGATGCAGCAGCGCGCTGGCTGTTCAGGGCGGCGGCCGCGCCGCCGGTACTTTTCACGCACTCTGCCTGGCCCCTGCCAAGCGCATGCGCTTGCACTGCCCATATCGCATTGCCCTATTCTCACCCCACCCTCTCCATGCTAGGGCCCGGGCATGCCTGCGGGTAGGCCTCCGTGAGGCCAGGCAGGCGCGCAGCCGGGACGCCCGCGCGGGCCACCAGCGCGGCGGCGGACGCGCGCAGCTGGCCCAGCGGCGCGGCGCGCAGCTCGGGCGCGCGCCGCAGCAGCTCGGCCGCGCGGCTGGCGCGCACGCCCAGGGCCGCCAGGAAGCCCAGCTTGGCGCAGAAGGGCGAGCGGTCCTCGCACGGGACTGTCACGGCGCTCTGCGGCCCTTCTGACGCCGATGTGGCGCCGGTGAGCGGCTGACAACCGGACAGGCTGTCCAACTGTGGGTGGCCGCCGCCAAGGCCCAGCTGCATGCTAGAGGGCGAAGAGTCCTCGCCATTGGCTGCATGCACTCGGGCCGTCCGTCGCCCGGGTGCGGGACTGTGTGCGCTGTCTGCGCAGCCGCCGACGGTGGCAGCGGCCGCCGCGGCAAACTTGGGCGCCAGCTCCGCAGCGAGCGCATTCATGGCCGCGACGCCTGCACACGACAGCGGGAGCAAGTGGGCGGGCTGAGCACGGCCAGGCACAAAGCGCAGCCCTTGTGCGCTAGCAGCACCACGCAGCACACATGGAGCTCGGGCAGCCCATTGTCGCGAGCCTTCTCGCTCGGTGTGCCAGGCAGAACCATGTTGGTCAAAGCCCGCAGAGGCCCTCAGGCAGCGCGAGCCAACCAGACAAAGGCGAGCACCGGCAGCAGGCTGCACCGGGCCGCCCCCAAACCGCCAAGAAGCTTCAGCGCACCGACGCCGCGCGCATGAAGCCAGGCAATGACGGCAGGCAGCTCCCCGCCTGGCGCCAAAGCGGCCGGTGCGTCACGCACGACGCCCGCCAGAACCTCCTCCCGCACGCCCAGCCGGTGCAGCTGCTGCACGACCGGCAGCCGCAGCACGCCGATGCTCCACTGCTCGGCGCCCGCCGGCTGCGCGACTGGCAGGCGCAGCAGCGGCGCCTGAGCGGGCTCTGCAGCGCCGCGGCCGGGCGCCGACGCGAGCGAGTCCGGCAGCGCCGGCGCCGCGACCAAGCGCAGCGGCACGTGCACGGCGACGCCGCTCGCCTGCAGCGCCCGCACCGGCAACTCCAACCGCAGCAGCGCGGCGGCGCCGCCGAGGAGCTGCGGGAAGGCGTCCGCCGCAGCCGCGGCCCCTCCGCGCTCGGCAAAGCCGGCGCTCGCCAGCAGCGCCAGGTGCGCGACGGACAACCGCGCGCGGTCATCGGCGGCGTCGGCGGCCGCGGCAGCGGGCGACGGCGCGGCGCCGCACGTCGGCGGGTCATCAGCGTCGGGCTCCTCAGCCGGCCCGCTCTGTCGTTCCTTGGGCGCGGGCGCACCGGCGCCGTGCTGCCGCTGACCGTCCCCGGCGCTCGATCGCCAGCCCTTGCGGCAGCCGCGCCGTGCGTGCAGCCGGGTGTGCGGCTGGGGGCGTGCAGCTGGCGGCAGCGTGGGGCGCGGCGCGCGCAGCAGGCCCGCCATCGCCCGCCGCGGTGCTGCCTGCAGCCTGGTCACGCGCGGCAGGGCCACCTTATGCCGAGCTGTGCAAAACTAGCAGAACTTTATGGCAGGGGCAGGGCTGCCCAGCTACGCATGCTCGAGCGTACACACCAACAGCTAGAAGGCAACAAGGTCCAGTAGCGTCGCAAGCACGCAGCGCGTGGAAGCCGCAGCAAAGCGCAGAGGGCAGCGCACGGGGTCTGCAGCGCTGAGATGCTCGCCCACCTGCAAGCTCTGCATACGGCACCGCGCACCCACCTCCACGCTCTGGCCTGCGATCTCCCTCCCAAAGCCTTTTTGCCCTGCATGTGCAATATGAAAGAGACCATCTCATCACCCTACCCTTAGCAGCGTTGCGCATGCGCCTCCACTGATGCGCCTGCCACTGTTGTAGGAAGGAAGGCTCAGGAGTGAGTGCCCGCACAGACAATGGCAGACATGGACGACATTCCCACCACCTCGCTTGGCGAAGGCGATGAAGGTGCGCTTGGCTGCAGCCCATGCTGTTCCAATGCTGTTCTTGTTCGGCGTCTTGTTAAATGGCTGGTGCGGCTGTAACAGGTCTCGAGGACGAGGCGGACACCGGGTTTGATGAAGTAGGAAGGGAGCGAGCGCTTCCGGTGAGCAGCCGCGCATGATCATGCAGTTCTAGAAAGTTCCCCGTTGTGCCGCACGGGAGAGGTAGGGCTCCTGCATGTGATGGAGCAAGTGCAAAAGCGGTGCCTTGTAGAACTTAAGGCTGCATCGCGCGCTGGGCGAATGTGCTCTGTCAGGGTGGTCTATGCTTTAGGCTTGGGATGCGTCAATTCGCAGCGTCAACTGTGCGCTGGACACAGACTACGATACCTGAGTGTTACACCGCCCATCTGGCTCGCTGCCGCCGCGCGACAGGGAGCAGACGGTGGAGTGGTGAAAAAGCTGCTGCGGGAGGGCGCCGGCTGGGAGCAGCCGGAAAAGGGCGACAAGGTCCAAGGTAAGTCATGTTATTTACCCGTAGCGTGCTTGGCGCCAATAGCTTGCAAACAATGACCTCCAGGCGCCATAACGCACGGTGCTGTAAGCGCCCATTGCCTTGGCTTAGGGGCTGACACGAGACGGCGCGCGCTGCAGTGCACTATGTCGGTACGCTGGCGTCTGATGGCAGCGTCTTTGATTCATCGCGGGAGCGGGACGAGCCCTTCAGCTTCACGCTGGGGCAAGGTAGGCGCTGGGCCTGCTTAGCGTACCGCCCACTATCAGCGGCGCTTGTTGAAGCACGCAGTGCGTTGCATACCCTTTGCACAAGACATGTATCGGGCAGCTCTCAAACATGCCCAGGAGTCGGTGCGTCTCAGCACAACGATAGAATGCTGCGCTGGTGCTTTAGCTGCGTGTGTGCTGCTGTTGCACTGCGTATGTCAGAATGCACTAGGCATAGTCACAGGTCTTGATTCGGTGGTGAGTGCCTGCATGCCTAAGCACGCTTCTCTGCAGACCGTGCCCACATGCGCTCGTTTTCAGGCATTGTTCGAGTGCATTGCATCAGGGCACGCTGCATTTCTGCATTTAAGCTGCTATCATGTGCGTGGCCACATTTCAGGCAGGCTCTGCTACAGGCTCTGCCACTGAGGGCAGATTGCAACTGCTGGTCTCGCCTGCGCCCGAGGCATGCTCAACGTCAGCAGCAAGCCGTGCCATCCAGGCAGAGGCAGCCGAGTGTCTTTGGTGTTGCCGTCACTCTCTGCCGACCACGCAGGGATCGCTGTACCCATCCTGTCAGGCCGAACATGTGGCAGCCGCGGCGCGCAGGCGCTGTCATCAAGGGCTGGGACATCGGCGTGGCCAGCAGTGCCCGCTCTGTCAGGCTGAAGCTGTGGCAGCTGCGCGCGCGCAGGCGCGGTCATCAAGGGCTGGGACATCGGCGTGGCCAGCATGAAGAAGGGCGAGAAGGCCATCCTGACATGCAAGCCGGGTTATGCGTACGGCGCGGCGGGCTCGCCGCCCAAGATCCCTGCAGACGCCACCCTCAACTTTGAGGCGCGACCCCTGCATGCTGCCCTGAGGCTGGCAGTCCCCTGAGTCTTGAGAATCCCATGCGCGCCTGCCTTGGAGGTGACGCAAACTTAAGTACTCAGCCGCTAACTTGGACGAGCGCTGTCACATGCAAGTTGAGCATCATACGCGCGAGCCTGCCACTGGTGATGCATAGCGGGGAGGGCGCAGGTGGAGCTGCTGAGCTGGCGGAGCGTGAAGGACCTGACAGGCGACGGCGGCGTGGTCAAGAGCATCACCAAGGAGGGCGACGGCTTCAAGAAGCCCAAGGACCGCGACGAGGTGCTCGGTGCGCGCCCGCCCGCGCGTGAGCGCGCCGCCAGAGACGCTCTGCCTGCGCCCCAGCTGACTCGTCAGGCGGCATGGGTGTGCGCGCGCATGCGGCGGGGTCAACGCCATGGCAGGGCTAGGGGTGGCAGCATGAAAGCTTGGCTGAGGGAGATTGTTCACAGAGGACAGTGGGTCCAAGAGTCAATGTATGCGTGTCAGCAGTTGTGCCTGCATGCGGTCGGCACCTCTGAGGGGATCGGGGTGCGTGCAGCAGCACCGGCATGCAGACAAGGGCCTTCCCCACCAGCGCATGCGCCTTGGTTTGAAAAGTTACGCAGCGGTGCCGCCGTCTGTGCAGTGCGGTACGCGGTGCGGGAAAAGGGCAGCGACGCAGTGGTCGCGTCCTCGCCGGAGGGCGGCGCGGAGTTCATGCTCAGCGACGGGCATCTGCTGAAGGTGGGCCGAGCCGCGGGGGGTGTCAACGCTGAACGTGCACAGTGCCTGTTGCCGTGGCTTCAGCAGAGTGGCTCAGGAGCGCAGGTCGCAGGCAACACACATGTAAGCAGGTCGACCTTGTAGGACGTAGCGACATGGGGTGCCAGCAAATGATGCGAGGAGTCACCGGATACACAAGCCTGCGTGTGAAGGCCTCAAGCGGGCTCTGGCGCATGCGCGCCGTGCTTGGCAGGCGGTGAGCCGTCCACAACGTGGCTCGGCAGCCCGGCTGGACACTGGTGAACTCAGAACTGAACTAGACGCAACCGAGCACAGCCTGCGTGCGCCCCACGTGTGCCCACCAGCGGTGGCCTGCGCAGGCCTTCAGCGTGGCGCTCAAGACGATGAAGAAGGGCGAGGAGGCCACACTGGAGATCAGCCCCGCCTGTGCGCCCTGCTTTGTGCACGCACAGCGTCCATGGGGCTCACATGCGCCAAGCGGTTATGCTAGCCATGTTCTTGGCATGTTGCGCTGCACTGTGCGTGCGCCGTCCCTCGCTGCACGAGCCGCAGGCAGGACTTGTGCTGAGCTGGCCGAGCAACACATGCGCGCCACTGCTCTGTACACGCACAGCGCGTGTGCCGTGCGCCCATGTGCTGCTTGGTCACCTTGTCAAGGTCTTGTCTTTGGGGCTTGCAGCCAGGAACGGCGTATGGACAGCGCGGCAGCAAGGCCAAGGACCGCGCCAGCATGACCTCAGGGCATCATGTGAGCCTCATTGGCGAGCACGTTGTGGATGCGCCTGTTGGCATTGACATTAAACCACACGCCTGGAGCCAGAGCGTGCTGATACCTAGCAGGGGCCCTGACACGCGCGGCGCCGCGCACGGCAGACGGCCCCGTGGCGGCGGCGGGCGCGCCGGGCGTGCCAGTGGGCGTGCTGCTGCAGGCGGACCTGGCGCTGCTGAGCTGGAAGCACGTCGAGGACCTGTCCGGCGACGGCGGCGTCATCAAGAAGACGCTCCACGACCCGGAGGGCTGGGACGTGCGCACCCCAGGCCGATCCCCCCCTGCTCCCGTTGTGTGCGCGAAGGGGAGCTGCGATGACATGCTGCGCGGGGGTTCCAAGTGGCTCGCTTTGGGGGTGCCAGGAGGGCCGGGCGCGGGGTGAGACAGCTTTAGCACCATGGTCTCTGTCCATTGGTGTCTCTCCTTTCCTAAGAGCTGCGCATGGCAGGCTGAGGCAGCACCGTGATGCGCCCTACGCGCTCGACCGGGCTGACAGGGCCGGCAGCAGGGGCGCTGAGGCCGGCGCGGGCGCCGCGGCAGATGCCCAACGCGGGCGCGCGCGTGCGCGTGCGGTACGCGCTGCGCACCGGCGACGGCGACCTGGTCGAGGAGCGCGGCGAGGGCGACGAGCTCGAGTTTGTGGTGGACGAGGGTGCGCCGCCGCGCCCGCGCGCGCGGCCGGCCCCCTTGACTTGACATCATCTGCGGTGGCAGCCAGCATGCAGCGGGGCTGCCAGCGGCGCCTGCGCAACCCGCACCCCGGGTGCGTGTGGTCTCGATGTCGCAGACGCACATGAACAGGCTTGGGGAAGAGAGGCGTGCTCGCCTCGCGCGCAGAGGAGGTGCCGGAGGGCCTGGACCTGGGCGTGTCGCGCATGAAGTCTGGCGAGAAGGCCGAGCTCACCCTCTCGCCCGCCTACGGCTTCAAGGACCAGGTGCCGCGGCCGGCCCTGCGCCCGGGCGCTGTCCTGCCGTGCGGCCGCAGGCGCCGGTCGTGGGTCTTGCTAAGGACCAGGTGGCGCGTGGGCCCTGCGCTCAGGCGCTGTCCCGCCGTGCGGCTGCGGCCGCCGGCTGCAGGCCTCGCATGTGTCAGCAGAGCCTGCTCTGGTGGGAGCAGGTGTGGGGCGCCAGCATGTGACTGCCGCGCAGCCGGCGGCTCGCCCGCCGCGAGCAGCTTTGAGGCACCTGCGATGCCTGTCAAGCTCTGCTGCCAATCCGCAACCGGCCCTGGCGGGCGGCTTCACCCTGCATCCTGCTGCCAGCAGTGGGGAATGCTGCGGCACTCTCGCGCCTGTTCTCTGTGTGTGTGCGTCGACGCTGAGGGCGCGGGAGGAGGGCGCACCTGGTGCCGGCCGGGCGGTGGTGAGCGCTATGCAATTACATCGTGCACGGCGGGGTGCACAGGCGAAGGAGCTGAAGCTGGGCATGGTGCCGCCGGGCGCGACGCTCGTCTACACCATCGAGCTCGCGTCGCTCACCAAGGTGCGTGCCGCAAGCACGCCGCGCTGTGTCGTCACCCAAGTGGTCCTGCGTGTCCAAGCTCGGGCGTGAGAGACGAGTGCTGGCACAGTGCAGCCGGGCGCGTCTATGCATCGAGCACTGAGCCGCTTGTTGTAGTCACTATTTTTGCTAATCTTTGCACGGACGTTTCAGGGCTGCCATGGACCATCGTTCGCAAAGCAATCAACAGCAGCTGTGGCAAATGCAAATGTGACAACAAACAGCTGGCCACGCGCAGACGAGCTCTGTGGCGCTGATGGACATAAATTGCTGCAGGCGCCTGTGGGGCCTCACGCGGCCGCGCTCCGCGCGCAGGCCAAGGACTCGTGGGAGATGAGTGACGAGGAGAAGGTGGCCGCAGCGGCCGCGGCCAAGGACGCCGGCAACGCGGCGTTCAAGGCCGGCCGCTGGGCGCGCGCGGCCAAGAAGTACAAGGCGGCCACTGACGGCATCAGCTACGACGACAAGTTCTCCGAGGAGCTCAAGCGCCAGGCGCGCCGCCGCGCGCTGCCCCATGTTTAGGGTTAGGGTACCACCCTATCCTGCTGCTGCTGCGGCCCCGCTGCTGCGGCCCTGCTGTTGCGGCCCCGCCGCTCGCTTGCTTGGTGCTCGCGCGTGGCCCGGCGCATGTCGAGCATGTCGCGCGAACAACAGGAGCATGTGCATGCCGCCGGCGCCGAGCAGCATGTGCATGCAGAGTCCATTGCCGTGCGCCGTTGACACAGAGCCGGACCAACAGCCACATCAGTTAGCAACGTCCAAGACGGCGCTGAGGTTGGCGCGGCATGCACTCGTTTGCAGCGCTCGCTTGCAGCTCCCCACGCGAGCGCGCGTGCTGGGCGGGCAGGCGAGGGAGGTGAAGAAGAGCGCGTACCTGAACCTGGCGGCGGTGCACCTGAAGACGGACGCCTGGCGCGAGGCGCGCGACGCCTGCAACAAGGCGCGCCCGCCGCGCGCCAGGGAGCAGCGCCCCCGGCTCGCCAATTTGCGCGCTTCCCGGTCATCCCCGCCGACATGTGTCCTGCAGGCTGTACATAGGGGGGCGTGGGCCCTGTGCCTGGTGCTGCGACCCTGTTTAGCTGTGTGCGCCCGTCCATGCAGGCTCTTGTCAACTCTCGCCGGCCACTGCACACACTCTGCCTGCCCTGTCGCCCGTGCCTGGCAAGGGCTGTGGCGCGGCCGGACGACGGTGGCGGGCGGCGGAGGGTGACGGGCGTCGCATGCGCCGCAGCTGCTGGCAAATGCAAGGGCTGTGGCGCGGCCGGACCGCGGTGGCGGGCGGCGGAGGGTGACGGGGGGGCGCGCGCGCCCGCAGGTGCTGGAGAAGAGCTCCGGGCAGCCCAAGGCGCTGTACAGGCGCGCGCAGGCGCACATGGGCGCCGGCGACTACGTGGAGGCCGAGGTCGACATCAAGGCCGCGCTGCAGGTGCGCGCCCGGGGCCGGCGGGCTCTGGTGGGGTCGTGACGCGCGCGCGCGGCGGCAGGGGAAGGCCTGCGCTTGCCGCAGGCCCCTGCAGACGCGGCCGGCCTGACCCTGTCAGCAGCCTGACATCCGTCCGGCCGCCGTACTCATGCCCGCGCAAAGCATGTCGCATACCACACCTGCCCTGCCTGCGACATATCCCATGACACCAGCGCAAGGACGCCAGATACACCGGTCCGCCGCACCCCGGGTTCTGTGGAGGTCACGCTGGCGCCTTGTCCGGGCCGCCCTTCGCCGGGCGCGCGCTGCCGCCAGCCCCACGCCGACGCATCGCGCGGCGCGCAGGCGGAGCCCGGCAACCGCGACGTGCGCGCGCTGCACGCGCGCTTCTGCAAGGAGTCCGCGGCCGCGAGCGCCAAGGAGGCAAAGTTCTTCAGCAAAGCCTTCCAGCGCATGGCGCGCGAGCCCGCGTCCGAGCCCGAGCCAGCGGCCGCGCCCGCGCCGACCACCAACGGCGCGGATGCGCCGCCCGCCGCCCAGGCGAACGGCGAGGCGGCCGCGGCCGGCGAGCGCGCCGCCGACGGCGGGCACGCGGGCGGCGGCGGCGCGGCGGCGGCGGCAGGCGCCGGCGGCGATGCGGATATGGCGGAGGCCGCGGGCGGCGGCGCGGGCGCGGCGGCGCCGGGGGCCGCGCCTGAGGGCCTGGGCGCGGCGGCGACGGTGGACACCGTGGCGCAGGCGGGTGCTGCGCAGGCCGCGGAAGTGGGCGTCGTGAGGCCATGAGCTCGTGCGTCCGGCAGGGGGGTGGGGGGGGGTGCCGCTAGGGCCTGACGGTCTGGGGACGCGCAGCAATGCAGCTCTGCTGTGGGGGGGTGCCGGGGCAATGCGGGTCGCTGGAACCTGCTGTGTGTGCGGGTGCTCGGCGTGCTGCCAGGGGGCGGGCCTGCAGGCGCGGCAGCGGTGGTGAGCAGCCTGGTGTGGCTGAGTGCAGGGAGCCAGGTACATACGCAGGCACTGCTCGCCTCAGGCAGGTGAACAATGGGAGCGTGCACGCCGTACAGTGAGTGCGCACGTCTGGAACCGGCAACCGAACGCTTGATCTGAAGCCTGCGGTGCTGCAGGCGCAGGACAGCTGTACAGCTGTGAGCAAGTGCACGCGCTGCGATGGAGTGCAGACATGATGACCGCCCTGGATCCTTGACATCTCCAGCACGGCTGGAGCAGCAAAGCCTGACCATGCTTGCGTCGCCCACATTGCCGTCCACGCATGCCAGCACGGCACGTGACATGCACAGGGCATGTCTTCGTGGACTGGTCATCGCGCCCGCCAAGCGTCCGCATGCCCATGCTGGGCTTGGCACTGCTGGCAGTCAAAACATGCTGCAGCACCTGGACATGTTCCGGATGGGCTCATTGACGCCCGAACGCACACGCAGCACCAGAACGCTCTACGGCTCTGCACTGGCAACGGCGGGCGCCGCTGCCTCTCTGTCAGTTCGCCCGTCGCCCGCAACGGCCAGCATGGCAGCACCGGCAGCCGGCGCATCTGCCGCGGCCAGCTGGGTGCGCACGGCGGGCCGTGCGGCGCCAGTGGCGGGATCGCCCGCTGCGGCCGCGGCCGCCGCCGTGTCCTCGGCCATCTTGGCGCGCGCCTCTTCACGCGCGAGGCGCTGCTTGCGCTCGTTCTGCAGCTTGGTCACCTGCGCCCACATCCCGCGGCCCATCAGTCGAGTCATGGGGTGCTGTCCGGATGGTGCGGGCGCCAGGGGACGCCCGGCGCATGTGCAGGCGAGCATCGAGCGCGCAAGCGGCTGGACACCACACGCGCGTCGAGTGAGACAGCATGCCGCCAGGGAGGAGCGGACGGCATACGCGGTCAGCACAGGGCCCTGTGGAAACGTGGCGCATGCGGGGCAGCGCGACACCTTCCACATGTCCGCCAAGTCGGTCACCACGGGCACGTCCGGGTGCATCTGCCCGCGGCAGGCAGGGCGTCAGGCAGTAGCACGAGTCCGCGCATGGCATGCCAGCGGTTCAGTGTTTAGAGCGGTCAAAGAGAGGATGGTGCGCTGGTGCCCTAGCACGGGCTCCAGGCCCCAGCGGCTTCTGCTGCATGTGCTGTTGCGTTGCGCTGCACACTGAAGTGGCAACATAAACACGCATGTCAGGATGAACAATGAGTGCGCACAGTGCTCCCAAGCTGCATACAGATCATTCCCTTGCCAGGCAGCGCAGATGCACCTAGCCAGGCAGCGCAGACGCAATTGCGGCGCATGCATGCCCGCCGGCGCAGGGGCTGTTGCAGGGGGATGCGGGGGCCGCAGGCCGCGCCCGCATGTACTTCTGCTCGGCGGTCTCCTCATCGGACGCGTCGCTGTCCCAGCCGTCAGCGGCGCCGTCAGCGCGGAACTGCTCCGCTGCGGCTTCGTCCCAGCCGCGCAGGCGGTCCTGCACCGGCGCCGCCGCGGCGGCCAGCTGCGCGGCGAGCGCGTCTGATTGCGCGCCATCAGCCACCTGCAAGCATGTTCAGCGTCGTTTGAATGTTTTAAAAATGCCAACAGACTCTGGGTTGCTTCTTGGGGCGCGAGGTGGAGCAGGCGCCGGGCACATGTCTGCCCCGCTGGCAACCTACCTGTCGGAACAGGTGACAAGCCATCATGCATTCGTGCACGCGCGCTCCTGTGTATGAGGCGGGCAGTGTAGGTGTGAACAGGCCATCGGCCACCAGCCTGATCTCCTGTCCTGCAAATGAGCTTACGCAGGGCGTATGAGGACGCCCGCCTGCACGGAGAAGGGGCTGCCGCCGACCGGCGCGCCGCGCAGCGCAAGCGTCAGCCGGTAGAAGCCTGCCGCGGGCGGCGTGTACATGCACAGCCAGCGCCCGTCGCCCGTGCGCGCCGCGGCGACCTCGCACGCGTGCGCGCCGCTGCTGAGGGCCACGCTCAGCGGCGCGGCGGCGTCCAGCGCGGCGTCCAGGCACCTGGCGCCAGCGGGGGGGGGCGGGGGGGCTCAGGACCCAGCTGAGGCCGGCCGGCAGCGCACGCGTGCCGGGGCGGCGCCCACCATCTGTGCAGGGTTAGGTTTACGGTCAGCGCCCACCATCCGGCGGGCGTCGTCTCTGCATGCATGCGCCTGCCCTCTCGTGCGCGCGCCCAGGTCCTCGCAGTACGCGATGCAAACCTCCAGGCATGCAGGTAATCAGGCAAACCAGGCAAGCGCCTTCCGCAGGGCGCGCACGCATGCGACACGCCCGAGCCTCTGCTTCCGGCTGACGCCCGCCGCGACATCATCAGACAGCTGCCGGGCCGGCAAGCCCCCTGGGCCCAAAGCACACAGCAGCAGGCGCACCGATTGCCATAGCAGTCCCGCGCCTCGAGCCAGAACTCCGCGGGCGCCGCCGCCACGGCCGCGCGCCGGCCGGCGCCCGCGAGCGTGCAGCGCGCCGGCTCCGGGCGGCCGGGCAGCACCCGCATGGGGTAGGGCGAATCCGCAACCGGCTCTCCCGCATCTGCACCGGGTATGCGCGCGCAGGTCGTCTGGCTGCCGAGCGCACTGCATGGCCATCCTCAGACAGGCAGCATGTGCATGGCGCGGTCAGGCATGCGGCTTTTCAACTCAGTACCAGTGTGTATGGGGTAGGCTGTGCCTCCGCTCATAGAGCTGACCCACACCTTATGAGGGAGGGGACAGACGAAAGACGCTTTGTTTCCAGGACCCCTCTGCAAATAAGAAGGCCTGTGCTACAGTGGTGTTGTGCTGGTGCTATACGGCGAGCAGTGTTTTTCACGGGTTGTGCGGCATATCAGGGTGCCCCAGGCACGCACCATTGGTGACGTGCAGCGTGTACTGGCCGGCGGCCTGGGTGCAGTACGTGGCCGTATAGGCGCCATCGCCCCCGTCCTCGACTGTGCCGGCAACGTTCCGGGGCCCCTCCAGCCGCACCATAAAGACATCGCCGCCGCAGAGCCGGCGGTTGCGCGCCTCGTCGCGCGCCTGCAGCGCAAAGCGCTTGTGCGTTCATTAATGGAAGAGCACACATGCTTTGAGCACAGAAACATGGACTTACCTTGCTGTGCATCTGAAGATACCATTGGAACCTACAGGTCCGTACTTGACTGTGCAAGCCATGGGCACCAGAGAAGCTAGCGCACGGCGCGCACTGCCGTTGGAAGCGGGCAGGAGCGCTGGTCTCGGGCTGTCCAGGAACAGGCAGGAACAGGCATGGCCACGGCCGCACATGCACACCAGATGCAGAGCAGTTCACGCTCGACTCGGCATGCCGCACTGTCGCGATGAAAAGACGCCCGCGTCTGCGCGCAGCCCAGCTGCAGAACAGCGGCTGAGACCGAGCGGGCCTGCCGGCGGCGCGCGCCTCGATGAGGAACGTGGCCGGCTGGCCGGCGAGCGCGCGCGAGAGGCCCAGCCCCGCCAGGCGGCACAGGCGCGGCTCGGCCAGCGACTGCACCCACGCGTCGGCCTCCCACTCGCCGCGGAACACGGTGCCGTCCGCGAAGCGGCAGGCGCCGTGGCCGTGCCGCTTGTTGCCCGCCCAGTCGCCTGCGGGCCCCAGCGCCTGCTGGCGGCGCGCCCAGCATGCGCGCCGCCGGATGTTGCAAGCGGCATCATGCACATGTGTACCAAGTGACATGCTGTGAGCATGTGAGCTGGTGATGTCCATCCAATCCGGGCGGGCCAGCATATTTTTGCTGTGCGGACGTGCTTCAGCGTTGTGCTCCTCATCCAGGCCTCTGCCTGTGATGCCAAAAGGCAGGTGCACGTGCCTGACCATGGTGCCACCGCATGCGCGCACCCTGGTACGCATCGCCGCTCGCGTACAGGCACGTGCCCTTGCCGCAGCGCGCATCGGCCGCCCAGGCGCCCTCGTAGCGGTCGCCGCTGGCGTAGGCGCACGCGCCCACGCCGCTGCGCTGCCCCGCCGCCCAGCCGCCCCGGTAGCGGTCGCCGGCCGCGGTGCGGCAGAAGCCCAGACCGTGCGGCGCGTCGCCCTGCCACGAGCCCATGTGCACGTGGCCGCCGGCCGTGGCGAAGCGCCCCGCCCCGCAGCGCGCGCCCTCCGCCCAGGCGCCCTCGTATTCAGAGCCGTCCGCCCACGCGCAGCGCCCCTGGCCATGCTGCATCCCCGCCTCCCATGCGCCTGCGCATGGAGAGCCCCCTCCGTTATAACTCACTGGCAAGGGGGCCAATGTCATCTGGCGCTGCCAGCGTGCGCTGCCGTGCAGGCGGCCGCCATCCGCGCCTGTGTAGGTGGAGAGGCCGGCCTGGTGCAGCACGCCCTGGCCGTGCCGCTGCCCCGAGCGCCACTCGCCGTCGTAGACGCAGGCGGCGTCGGCGGACACCTCGCGGCCGCGCGTGCGCTCGCCCGCCTCCCAGGCGCCCTCGTAGTAGCCGCCGTCTGCGCCTGTCAGCCGCCCCTTGCCTGCGCATGCGGCGCGCGGCCTGTTGCCGGGCGCCTTCTGCGGTGCCAGAGCGCTGCGCGGGGCCGCTCGCCTGACAGACTTGCGCGTTCTGGATGGGTGCATCACGCATGTCACAGCAGCTCAGGGCTGTCTGCATGTCTTGTTAAGTCGTGCACGTCTGCATGTACACGATGCGGAACGTGGCAACACGAGCCTAGGCGTATGCCACACGGCGCAGCAGCAGGGAGCGCAAGCGGCGAGCGGGGTGCGCGCCGTGCATGCGGTCGCGCGCCCACTCGCCCTCGTAGCGGCTGTTGTCGGGGAAGCGGTGCACGCCCCAGCCGCTGCGGGCGTCCGCGCTGAAAACGCCCTCGTACAGGCCGCCGTTCTCGTAGCGCGCGCAGCCCTGCCTGCCGCACGCCGGCGGTGTGGACGGCTGTAGCGGTGACCAGACTTAGACAGCGACATGCAGCTGATGCGGCCGAAGCTGTTCAGCGCGGGCGACAGTGCGAGCTGACTGCGTGGCAGATGCCGCTGCACGTGCTGGTTGCGGGCTGAAGGAGCACGTTCGTACCTTGACGGGACGCCGAGGGTGGGCTCCAGCAGCCCTTCACTTGCTCGGCGTGCGAGCGAGCGGGGCGCACCCTTCGGCCTTGTCGTCGCGCCACTGGCCCTCGTACTCGGCGCCGCGCGCGAACACGGCGCGGCCGCGGCCGTGGCGCTTGCCGAGGCGCCAGCGGCCGGCGTAGGAGTCGCCGTTTGTGCAGGTGTGCTTGCCCCAGCCATGGCGCATGCTGCCCAGCGTGTCCCCCTGCGCTTGGGCTTGCTTCAGCACTGTGCTGCTTGCACCACTGTTTCCAGAAGGTGCTGCTACGTACCTCGTATCTGTCGCCGTTGGTAAAGTCCAGGACCTGCTGCTGTCGCATTGGGAGGTCGTCGTTGCTTGCATTGACATCGAACTCCTCAAACCTGCGGTAAGCAAGCTTGTCTGCGACCTGCAGTATGGAGAACCGTCCACTGCAAGTGCTTGAGCAAGTGCAAAACGCGCCCTGGACTGGGCGCCGGTGCGCCCTCGTCATCAGGAGTTCCAGGCGGTGAAGAGGCACGCTGGACTGCCAGCTTCAGGCGGTTTATCTCTGCCCGTAGCTCCTCATTCGAGTAGCTTGTCTCAGAACAGATCTGCATGGCGACAGCGCTCGCTTTCATGCTGCGCAATGTGTAACAGGCGGTTGAGGCGCAAGCAATGTTGCGCTCGGGCTCCCAGGTGTAACTTCTGCTGGACTTGCTAGCACTAGGGTGTCTGGCATTCATCCCGATCACAAGGCAATGCGCCTGATGATGTTGACACGTCCACAGACATACCGCTGAGTACTGCTGATCTTGCGCTTGTGAGCGCTTGTTGCGCTGCGGCTTGCAACCTGCTCCACCTCCGCGATGAGCGCGACCCCCGCACAGTCCTCGATGTGGCAGCGTGCGCTCGTTTTCTTTAGCCGCGAGCAGCCACCGGCGGCGATCGACGTGCCGCTGCCCACGGACAAGCTGCGCGGCTGCAAGGATGCCAGGGATGCGCGCCGCCGGCTGGTCGTGCTCGTGGCCTGCGGCAGCTTCAACCCGCCCACTGTGGCGCACCTGCGGATGTTCGACCTGGCGGAGCATGCCCTGGCCCAGGTGGAGTCCGCTGACTCTCTCGATGACACTGTTCCAGCACGCAGCGCTGACCATGCAAGCATGCAGGCTGACCTGTCCCTGCCACTGCAGGCCGGCTACGACGTGCTGGGAGGGTACCTGTCGCCTGTCAACGACGGCTATGGCAAGCCCGGCCTGCTGCCCGCCGCGCACCGGCTGCGCATGTGCGAGCTCGCCGCCGACGCCGCGCCGGCAGTCATGGTGGACAGGCGCGCTCCCCGCTCAAACAACAAGCGTGCCATGTACGCCTCTGTGCCTTGGTCGCTTGTGTATCGCCACGTGTCTTTGCCGCTGGGCTGTTTTGCTGGCCGCGACGGGCAGTGCCGAGTCGGGAGGGAAGCTGCAGGACTCAGCCTGCAGGCTGAGGACCTGACCCTGACCCTGCTGTCCCACCAGGTGGGAGGCCGCGCAGCCCGGCTACCAGCGCAGCCTCTGGGTCCTGGAGCGGGTGCAGAGCCGGCTGCGGCAGCTCTTTGCGGTGCGCTCGGCTGCAGGCGCCCCTGCCGCCGCCGGCGGCCAGGCCGGGGCTGAGGGCGCGGGCGGCGGCCGGGCCGCGGGCGGCGCGGTGCCCGAGCCTGCGGTCGCCGAGGAGCCCGTGCGCAGCGTGCTGCTGTGCGGCGCGGACGTAGTGGCCTCGTTCGCTGCGCCGGGCGTGTGGCGCGAAGACCACCTGCGCAGTATCCTGCGCGACCACGGCGTCGTGTGCGTCGTCAGGCGCGCGCCCGGATCCGGCGCGGTGCTGCCGGCGGCGCGCGCTGCGCGTGTCGCGTGCGCTGCGAGGCCGGGGGCAAGCGGAGGCGGCGCTCTTGCTGCTGAGCGCATCCACCTGTTTGCCAAGTTTGTTGGGGCGCTCCGTCTCTGAGTGAAGCTGGGGCGCCGAGCCCTGCTCCGCCTGGTCATTCAGGGGCTATGCACAGCGCCCGGATGCGTTGGCAGAGCAGTGGCAGAGCAGTGTCACTGCATGAAAGGGTACCGCAATTCACAAATAGCTTGTGAGGCACGACGATGTCAACGGACAGACGCCTCGGCGTCAAGAGCTGTCTGTGGTGTGGTAAGGTTCGGCGTGCGGCTGCGCAGGGAGGGCACGGACGTGCAGGCGCTCCTGGGCGCGGAGGGCACGCTCCTGTTTGAGCTGCGCGAGCATGTCACGATCGTCACCGACCCCCTCCCCAGCACACTGAGCAGCTCTGCTCTGCGCGCTCTGGTCGCGCAGGTGCGCCCGCGCCCGCCCTCAGCATGTCAGCTTTAAACATGCGCAACGAGCTTGTTACTGTGGCACTGGGATGGTGGCCCGCTGTGTCTGGGGTGCTGCGCATGTGCTTCATTACCAGCTCCACACGGCTGCTCACGGCCTCCAGATTCGCAGTCACCCATAGCCTGAAGAAAGCATGCAATGTTCAAAGAGCGGTGGTGGTGCTGCATTGCTTACATCATTTTCCTTCCTGTGTAGCTCACGCGTGGATGGTTTGCTCGCTCAGCGAGCAGCCTCAGTGACGCGCTTTCGCAGCTGGGCAAGTATTGCAAGTATTGCGAGATCTCTTTCATTCAATGCATCATTTGCTGTAGGGCTCTGCTAACGGTGAGGCGCTCCGCATGTAGGGCTGCCCCATCAGGTATCTGACACCGGACGCCGTGATGACCTACATCGCCGACAACAAACTGTACACGTCTGGGGCAGCCTAGCACTGCCTGGGCGCAAGCGCCGGGCATGGCACCAGCGCGCCACTATGTACCCAGCGCGCGTGATGTACCACCACATTGTACTATATAGCCTGATGTGCCTTGCATGTATAGACTGCGCACACGCGGGGAACCAGACTTCCTTTTTTGCCTCGCAGCCGCGCTTGTTGGTGCCGCTCAAGCAGTTGCGACCTGCGTTGCCAAGCCACTTTCTTCAGTTATTTTGTAGCGGTTTGCTGAAGTGATGTGACTGTAGACAGCTGTGGGCAGAGCCAGAGTTGCGTTCCGGCACCAATGTAAGAATCAACACCCACTTGCGCGCGAGTGCACAGCGCACCGGCAGTGCTGGGGCTGCCGGTTGACTCGAGTGCCACGTGTACCACCGCCGCAGCTGGTTCAGCTGCACGCCCTCGTTGCAGACGTGGCACGCAAAGAGCAGCAGGTTGCGCGGCTGGATGGCGAGCGCAAACCGCATGAACAGCGCCGAGTATATGCACATTGCTGTGGTCATATTCGGCGAGATCATCTCCGGGGGCTTCTTCGTGTCTGCCAGGCCCTGCCGCAGAGCAGTCGAGGTGTCACGAACTCCAGTGGGTGTGGTGAGTGAAACGGCTGGAGCGATGGAGCGCCGCGCACCGCCACTACAAAGCCCCAGTTGGCCACGGGGCCCCAGAAGTGGGTTGTCTTTGGGCCGGTCGGAGAGTTTATGTACGCTCTCAGCTGCGGTAGATGGCCGCTCGCCTTCGCAGCGGACATGCTGGGCGTGGCCAGGCTCCCAGGGCCCCTGTTTTGCACCAACCAACCGAGCAGGTGGCTCAACTCCTTCTGTCACTCAGCTAATAAAGGAGGCGTGCAGATCAGACAGAACCGCAATTGCAAATGTAGTATGCAGGCGAGCACAAACCGGGGTTGCTCCTCCAAGGAGCTTGAACAGGCTTTAGCACAGACGCCATGCAATGGCTGGTGCCAGCGGATGAGAGTTTCGCACTCTCTCCGCCTTGGAGCAAGCACCCCTGGTGTGGAGGATCTGTGCTTTGGCTGACACCACATGCGGGCTGACACCACATGTGCTCTTCAGAATTCCCCATCTTCTCATGTGGCGCGAGGGTTGCCTTCACAGCACGCGCGCTTTGCCGCTGAAGTGATGTGCAGCGCGGGAAGGTGACTAATTGAGGAGCCTGCAGATGCAGAGAACAGTCCAGGCATCAATAGATACAGCCCTGCTGGCCTTTCTACCAGCGGCTGCGCTAGTCGTCCTCAACCTCAGACGTGTCTGCTTCCTCATCAGAGTCCTCGTCCTCGGTCTCAGCCAGCCGCGGGCGGCGCCGCGAGCGCCGCCGCCCCTGCCACACCCGGCGGCGCCAGGAACAGGTCCAGCTGGTTGCGCGGCTTTTTCCGCTCGTGCTGTGCGGGCTCCACGAGGACCGCAAACTCGGCAGCCGCGCCGCGCAGCTTGGCCATCTTGGCCTCGCAGGCGTCGTCCTGGGCCTTGGACACCTGCATGCCAGCCGCGCCTGGACGCCGAGACGTGCCGCTCGACACTGACACTGAGGCGTGCGGCAAACACGCTCCCCATGCTGATATGCACTGCGGTAATAGCTTGAGCCGCGAGCCCTGTCCCATACTCCTCTGCCCAGCCTGTTTTCCACCCATTCTGCGCACCCTGCTCCAACACCATGGGCCGCATGCTCACTCAGCCAGCACGAAAGCTGCACGGCATGAGGTATTCTACTCGGCATGAGGTATTCTACTGCAAAATGGGTCGGTTGAGGAGTACCAACATGTCCAGCACCAACAGACTTTGGGCATCTGCTGCGCAAGCTCGCATGCACCAGGCCCTGGTGCAGCAACTGAGCCGGGCGGGCGCAGTGCCATCAGCGGACCTGCATTGTGAACCTCACGCGATGACCCTTCCCTATGAACCCGCGCGCCATCCGCAGCTTGTTGTTCAGGTCGTTTTCCGCGATGGAAGCGCTCATGCGCAGCTGCAGGCCAGCAGCAGGATCTTCAGAGGCGGCCGACGCCCTGCTGCCATGCCCACCCAGCAGCAGTGCCTACATGCATCTGCTGCTTTGCACGCTATAGCAGCGTCTAACGCCATAGCAGCCTTGCTACAACCATCACAGATATGCTGACATGAGCCTGTGACAAGGAGACAGTAAACCCGAACCCCGTCACCCGGAACCCCAGCCTTCACAGTCGTCGAAGGCCGCCCGTACGGCGCATGCATGCATGCCATGCGCGCTTCAATGATCAGGAGCAGCTGCCCAGCGAGCTGCCGGGGTGCGCGCGCCTCCTTGACGGTCATCAGGCGCCGCGTCTTGATCTCGCGCTGCTTCTCCTCCTTTCGGCGGACCTGGGCCCGCAGCGCGCAGGCTTCTCATCTCGCGACGCGCCCCAGCAACAGAGGCATGTGTGCCTCAAGCAGGTTGCTTCGGGCGCCAGGTATCGCTGCACATGCCTGTCAGAAGATAGTTATAGACCCCAGGATGCAGCTCAAGATCCATGAGACGCCTGCAGCACCAGCACGCAAGCCGCGTCCAGACAAGTCGGGCCGGCATGTGCGGCGCCGACGGCAGCAGCCGGCCATGTGATGGCTGGCTGCTGCGCCCTCGCAGCAAGGTCACCAAGGCACCACCAGGATTACCAGGCACCACCAGGATCATCAGGATCATCAGGCTGCGGCGGCGGTGGGCCGCGCGCCTTGGCGGCGTAGGAGCGCTTGCCGCGCGAGCCCAGGCGGAACACCGGCGGCGCCGCGCCGGCCTGCACGGCGATGAGGTCCAGGTTGGCCGCGCGCGCGGCCGCGAGCGCGTCCGCGTACGGCACGACGCGGTGCGCGCCGCCCTCCTCCACCAGCCGCACCGGGTCCGCCGGCTCCAGCAGCAGGCCCTCCGGCTGCTCCTCCGGCGCGCCGCGCGCCGGCCCCGGGTCCCCCAGCCCCGGTCCGGGCTCGCGCCAACGCGCGGGCGGCGCCAGCGGCGGCGGCCCTGGGAACGGCGGCCCCGCGCGGGGAGAGGGCCCAGGGTCTGCTCGGCGAGCGAGCCCGGGTGGTGCCACGCCGCGCGCTCCTGCGGCCGGCCTGAGGCCCCGCAGGCCCGGCGGCGCGGGCCGCTGGGCGGCGCCCGGCTGCACCCGCGCCACGCCCGCCCCCAAGGGGGCCGGCGCCGCGCCGGGCGGCGGCCGCTCGCCGCCGGCGACCGGGGGGCGGCGCACGAGGCCGGGAGCCGCCGCGCTGCGCGCCCTGGCGACGGCTGACAGGTCCCGCAGCCCCTCCGGGCCGGTGCCGCCCGCGCCGTAGCGCGCCGCTTCGCTACCGCGCGGGCGCGGCGAGCTCGCATCGCCGCCGCCAGGCGGCCTCTGGCCGTCAGCGGCAGCCTGCAGGGCCGGAGCGCCCGCCTGCGGCCGCTCTGTGCCAGGCGCGCGGGTCGCCATGCCGCGCACGCTGCCGCAAGACGGGCAGCCCGCGGCGCCGCACGCCGGCTCGCAGGGCAGCGCCCCGCCTGCGGCACGCTGTACGAGGGGGCCGAGCCAGCGCAATGCCGGGCCGGCCCACGCGTGCGCATAGCGCTGCTGGGGCGGGGCTGGCGGGCCGCCCCGCAGCTGCAGCCCCCACAGCGGCCGTGCTCCCCAGGCGCACGCGGCCGCAGACCTGCTGGTGACAGCATTTGGGCCATGGTCCTTCGTATGCTGCGCCGAGGCGTGGTCTGCCTGGCCGGCCTCCCTCCCAGGCAGGCCGGCCCGAAGCGGGTCGCCCCGCAGGTGCTCAGCAGCGCAAGCAGCCTGCTGCCGCACCAGGTCGGCGCCGCCTGCGGCCAGCGGCCCTGGAGCCAGCGGCCTGCCCCGCTGCGCTGCCGCGCCTCCGCCTGCCTGGCCGGCGCGCGGCGCTGCCGCGGCGGCCAGCGCCCGAGCGCCTTGCGGCGCGCCGGCTGCGCCGCCCGCCTGCTGCTGCCACGCCCTGGCCAAGCGCGCTGCCGCGGCCAGCGCTCGACGCGCCATGCGATGCGCCTCAACTTAGGTGAGCGAGCGGCGCCTCGGGCATGCCCGCTCAGAAGAAGGTGCCGCGCCGCTTCCGCTCGTCGATGCGGTCCTGTCGCATCTTCCGGGCCTGCGTGCAGCCCTTGTGAGCGGACCGCTGTCCTGCAGCTCAGCACAGGCGTCAGAGCAAGGTGTGCAGGTATGCACGCGCGCCTCCTCCGCCTTGCAGTCCTTGTACGCGTTAAACTCCTTGACGCACCGTTCGCGCTCGTAGCCGTTTTTGTCCAGGCCTGCGCGGTGTGGGGACGTGGTTGCGTGTGTGTGCACGTGCATGGGTTACTGTGCTTCCCGGAAGCGGTGACTAGAACAGCTGCGTCGGCTCACACTCGAGTGACGCGCGGTAGAGGGCGCTGCACATGGACTCAGACAGCTTGTTGGTCGTTCCCTCGACCTGCTTGCCAGTGCTGATGGGCATGCCTCAGGCGCGCCGTGCAAGGATCATTGCGTCTGTCGAGGGACAAGCGCAGCTGTGTCTGTGGTGGTGAGGTGCGACGGTGTGCAGCGCTTTTGTCAATGAGACATTGCATTGCCGCTGCAGTGGCAGGGGGGTATACACCCATTTTCCTGTCTAGGCGCCCAAGTAGGCTGCCTGGGCCTCTTCATCAGTCCCTCCCCTCCCCACTCACCAACATCGTGTGTGGTTTTGCACGCACTGTCAGCCTTGTTTCAGTACAGCGTCACAGGCCGGGGAGGGCTAGCGGCAACTGAGCCGCGGAACGCGCTTGCCGTGACGCCTGACAGCGGCATAAGTGTGTAAGTGGGGCGCTGCGATGATAAAGCTGCTGCCAGCGCAGCTGCTGGGCCGCGCGTTCCAGCCCGGGAGTGACCGGGCGGCGTTCCTGCGCGCCGAGCTGCTCAAGCTCGTGCAGGCTATCGGCGTCGTCGGCGTGTTCCACGAGTTCGTTGGCGAGCTGTCAATCGTGCGCACACTCAACCAGCGCTGCGCTCTGCGCACCGCTGCTTCAACCTGCTCCCAGTGACCACTCAACGTCTGTGAGCGCTATAGCAGGCGTCAAGCCTGAGCCGCGCGGTGCAGGCCACCGGGCCGAGTATGCTTCCCACACTCAACGCGGCACACGACTGGCTGGTCGTGGAGAAGGTGTCAGTGTGGCGCAACCGCATTGAAGTAGGTGCGGCGCCCACACACGCTCAGCAATTGGACTCAATAGCTGTGCTTACTCAGAACCAGGCCCCAGGCCCACCCAGCGGTGCCTGCACTGCCGACCAGCAAGGCCCCTTCCCTGCTCTGCTCACAGAGAGCCACCAGGCGCCGCTGCGGCGCAGGCGACGTGGTGCTCACGCTGAGCCCGCGGAACCCAACGCAGCGCATCATCAAGCGCGTGCTGGGGATGGACGGCGACACTGTCAGAGTCGAGTCGTCCAGCAGGCGGGGCGCTTCCACAGTGCACACGGCGCGCTGAGCCCAGTGCCGGGACACTTGCTACATAGCTGTTGATTTACCCATTTATCAGTGCCACCCAGCACCTGATGTGCCAGCTTGGCCTGGCTCTGACAGCCGGGCACTCATGCCCACTCGCGGAGCGTGTTGCACGGGGAACGCCTGGCAGAAGGCTGCACGCACTGCCACGTCAGGCGCTTAAGTGGTGCTGATGACAACCCATCCCTGTGCAGGTGCCGAGGGGGCACGTGTGGCTCCAGGGCGACAACACGCTGAACTCGACCGACTCGCGCGACTACGGGCCCCTGCCGTACAATATGATGCTGGGGCGCGTAATTTGCAGGGTGCGCCTCCCAGACACCCGCGCGCTCTTCGGCTGCGTCGCAATACGGCTGCCTGTCAGCAAACCAGGCGTCCTGCTGCACTGACGCTTGAGCGCAGTGCGTGGGGGCCCAGCACAAACTCGCTCGGCCAACAGTCTGGTCGCACTCCTTGCAGGAAGTCATTTTACCTGATCCGTCACTTGGCTGATCTTGGACGAGTGAGCGCGCCGTGCCTGTAGTCCTGCATCAAGCTTAATGCGAAGCAGAGGGCGTGCGGGCATGCGCTTGCGTGTGTGTCCACCCTAAGAGGAGGGCCTCACAGGAGCGCCACTGCCCGCAACGGACTGCGCAGAAGCGCGAGCCTGCAGCGCAGCCGACTGTGTACGGCTGCCGCTCGCGCGCAGATATGGCCGCCCGACCAGATCGGCTGGGTGGAGCGGGAGGTCCCGCCCCCGTTCTACGGCGCGCCCAGGAGGCGGCGCTGATGGCGTCTAGCGAGCTGAGCCTGCAGGGGGGGGCGTGTGCAACCAAAGGGCGCCAGGCGCGCTTGCCTGAGCAGAACCCCACCTGAGGGCCACGAGCGGAGGCGTGTGCCAGTGCAAGAACTGTGGCATTGGCAGTGCGCGCGGAAGGGGGCTGTGGCATTGGCAGTGTACGAGGAAGTGCGCCACAACAGGCGCAGATGCCCGGCGCACTGCGCAAGTGGCCATGAACTTTGGGATGCATGCGCCTCTGTACATTACTTGACCGGGATTGCATCAAAATTTAAATTCTGCCCATGGCCTAGTCTGACAGATGCGAGCAGTCTCAACATACTGCTGTCGTGTCCCTGTATTGAGGACTTGTACACCACATGTCCGCAGCTTCTGTGTTCACAAGGCGGCTGCACCGAGTCACCACGCCTGTGTAAGCCCGTGGTACAGCGCAGTTCGTGCAAGGCCAGATTGCTGACAAGACTTATGGACAGCCCTTGTTGATATCGCCATGTCAACGTCACATACTGCGCTCTGGCTTGCAGGCCTGCACGTCTAGCCGCAAGCACACCTCATTATCAGTGTTGCCTGCCACTCCTGCAAGACATGGATGCAAGCCTCTGTTTCGACTGTCAGCAGACGTGGCAGCACGCTGGGCATCCCAGGGAGACAAGGCAGCATGCAGCGAGGAGTTACAATGTGCCGTCACTGCCACCGCCGCTGCCCCTGCCGCGCCGCAGCAGCGCGGCCTGCAGCTCGGTCGGCGACACGCCCAGCGCCGACTGCGGCGAGCCTGCCGGGGCCGCGCTGCCCGGCGCGCGCGCCTTGCGCTCCCGCACCTCCTTCTGTGCGCGGCGCCCCTCTCCCTGTGGGGTCTCACAGTGTGCGCAGCTGCGCATGCAGCATGCATGCACATGTCTACCGTCGCTGCATGGTCATGTACCTGGTGCGACCGCTCCGCAGGCACCAGGGACCAGCCTGGGTGGGCGCACAAGAGGCCTCACCGAGACACAGAGCCTGGCAGACAGTTGCAGCCGCATTGCGAGTCTGGCCTGCAGCACCCAGGGAGTCCGCCGTGCATACCGCCCATGCACGTCCGGCATGCCACCAGAGGGCTTGTGGCAACCTGGTGCGGCACATGCCCACCATACCCACCACGAAATCGCAGACACGGCGCCGCATACAGCGCACGCAGAACACTGAGCGAGGCGACTCAGCAGCATGTAGCCTGCACATGCTCGGCGCACGCGCGCACCATCCAGGGCCCGGCCGCGCTCGCGGGCGTGTTGACGGGCATGGCGGTCGCGTCCGGGCGCTGCGCCGCCAGTGGCGTGCTCGTCGGCGCGCTGCCTGGGCCCTCATCGGCAGCGCCCCCGTCCGCGGCCCTGCCTGCCGGGCTGGGCGCCCTCGGGCTGACGCCAGCTGCGTGGCCCGCCAGCGAAGCCCCCGGGCCGGCCGCCGGCGCCTGCGAAACAGCCGCCGGCCTGGGCGCCAGCGCCGCCGGCGTGCTGTGGGGCGCGGCGGCTGTGGGCGGCGGCGGCATCGCGTGCGCGAGGCCGCTTGGCCGCGGCTGCCACGGCGGCGTGGTCTCGGCGGAGGCGCGGTTGCGCAGGATCTCGCGCGCCGCCGGGCTGGCCGTGGGCTGTAGCGCGCCGCGCGCGGCCGCGGTCATGCCTGGCAGCACCATCGCCCCCAGCGCCGGCCGGCCACCCATCGCCGCCAGCCTGGACGCGTCACAGCACCCTCTGCTAATAGCTGCCTCCTGCGCTGCCAACGGGCCTGACATGTGGCTGCGCTTGACACGCAGTACGCGCCTTGGCAAGGTCACGCGAGCTGCCAGGGCAGGCGCACTTGTTCAACACTGTCCCGCGGCGGTCCTCCTCGTTTGTCAGGTGCGCACGCCCGTCCACTGCCCCCTCCGTCTCGCAGGCCTTCTGCCGCCCCACGCACCCCGGAGGGCCCAGCTTATGGCCTGTTTTGCACGCAGGTGCTCTGCGTTGGCTGCCAAGCCCGGCACCGGAACGAATGGTTGTAACGGGGCAGAGAAACTGACTGAAGTTATGCCAAAGTGCCACCACTACCCCGCGTTTGCACCAAATACAGGGCCAAACCATGGCTTTCACGTGCGCAGCCTGCTCACCAACAGATCTGCTTCACCGCGCATGAACGCGCGCCAGGAAGCCAGCTGGTGGCTCAGCGCCTTGACAGCGCGCTCCCCCTCAGTGGCCAGCAGGCACAACGCCTCCGCCTCATTCAGGCCGTGGAGCTCGGTCAGCGTAGCCGTCAGGTTCTGCACATGCGTCTCCGCCTCATTCTTCTGGCGCTGCAGGAATGTCGCAGCCGCCTCAGGCGCAACCTGCATGGCCCGATTCCCTCGCGTGCGCGTGAAGCACAAGGAGGCGCGTAGCTCTGCAGACTACTGCGGCTTGTCAAGAGCTCTCTGCTTCATCTATATCCGAGCAATCACCGAGTGGCATGGACTCGGTGAAGTCTCAAAAGTGTAACCCACATACCCTAAGTCTGGCTGGGCCTGGGTAAAAGAAGAGCTCCTGTTTATTTAGTGGTCTTGCTGTAGGAGAGGAGCAGGAGCTTTCGCCAGGCACGCCGACTACAAGAGCTTGCAACACGGTTCTGCCTGCAGGTGGAGTTCCAAGGAGGCCATGGACTTCCCCGGCGGCGCCAGCTCTAGCGGGGCCGGGCAGGCCAGCGAGCAGCAGCTTATGGACGAGGTGACGCTGCGTGTGCTCTTGCACCAGCTGTATCTGCTGCGAGTAAGCCAACTGAAGGTGTGTGTGTTGCTGACGGCATCCTGGTGCTCGTGGCTGCGCAGGTGGCGCTGCGGATGACGCTCAATCAAATCCAGACGTTCTTGAGCGTGCGTGCACCCTTGAAGCGTTGCTGCGGCGGCATTTGCTCCGCTCTGCGGCGTGAGGCGCAGTGTGGCTGGTCAGGCGCACAGCACCTGCGCTGCGGAGGCCGCTGTCTCACAGTGTCGCTTGTTGCAGACGGCGCGCGACAAGTGCTTCCAGGTGTGCGTGACCAGGCCATCCAGCAGCCTGGGGAGCAGCGAGCAGCAGTGCCTATCCCGCTGCCTGGACCGCTACACGGAGGTGCGCAGTTGAGAGTGCATGGAACCGGCCTGCAGCCGTGCTCGGGCCTGCACCAGTCCACGCATGACCTGAGCTATTGTTTGCGCCTGCGCAGGCCACTGTGGTGGTGGCAAGGGCACTAACTGAGAACTAGCAGGCGCAGCAACATACAGGCCAGAGCGGTCCAGAGCGCCTGCCCGCCATATGGGCTGCAGGCGCTTCCAGCATATTGTGTTCCTGCACATGCACATGCCTGCACATGCAGACAGACAGCAGCTTTTGCAATGCATGCCTGAGAGCACAGTCGGAGTTTGAGGTGCTGGTGCAATTTTGGGGTTGATTTAAACCAATGTGCTGCCTCTTTGGATTTAAACGCATGGTGCCCTCAGCAGCAGGACTCATTTACATGGTGTAGCAGCTGGCCGCCTCAGCAAGCTGGCAATCAGGCTGCCAAGAGCCGCCGCAATGGCAATGTGCTGTGGCCATGGCCATGGCCATGGCGCCAAGGCCATCAACCCATGCTGGGTCTGGCACAGCTCTATATGGCACGGCCCGGCGACCGGCCTCCAGACATAGCTGCGGCCCTTGCGGGCTAGCGCACTGAGCCTTTCACAGGGGAGCCTTGGCGGGCGTGCCCTCGCGCCGGGGGTACTGCGCCGGCGTGGGCCGCGCCTTGCGCACGATGACGACCGTGCGCAGCCCGTCCGGGGCCAGTGACGCCACCGGCTGCACGCACTCCAGCTCGCCGCCCAGCGCCCGGATCGCGCGCGCCGCCGCTGCGACCTCTGCTTCGGGGTGTGCGCCCTGCAGGCCCCACCCACCCTGAGGCACAGGCGTGCTTGCAGCGCGAGCCTGGCGGGCAGCACCCTCGGATGGCTATGTGGGGGTGAGCTTGCACGTCCCAGGCGTGTGCCACCGAGGCACTCCCCTGACCGCAGGTGTGCGGTCAGCGCGCCAGGCGCTGTTGAGGCGGCCGCCTTGTCAGGTGAGGCTTTGCTGCTGCGAGCGCAAGCGCGCGCCAGCACGCCGGGCAGCATATGGCAGCCAACAGCAGGGACGGCGCATGGCCAGGCAGCGGCCAGGGGCACCTTTGCAGCGAGCCACCAGCCGCCCACGCGCACGAGCGGCAGGCACAGCTCGGCCAGCACGCGCAGCTCGGACACCGCGCGCGCGACCGCCGCGTCGGCCGCCTCCTGCGTGCCGCGACGCCGCCGGGCTCTCGCGGTCACTGGCGCCCTGCCCTGCATGCCCCGCAGCATGCCCTGCCGCATGCAATGCATCGCATGCATGCGCTTGCGCCTGGTGCCCTGCAGCAGGGGCAATGGCCCTGCCACTGTGCTGCAGCGAGGTGCGTAAGGCGACACAGAAGTGGCCCTGCAGGCGACCCTGCACAGAGCCATGCATCGCACGGCGGTGCCCACCGCCCCGGACAGAGCAGGGAGAGCCGCACGCGGTGCACTGGGTCTCGGCCCGCAGCTTCGGCGCGCGCCCAGACAGTCTGCACGTTCGCCGCGCCGACTGCCGCCGCCGCAGCAGTCATAAAGTCACAGCGCTTGCGCAGCGAGTCGAGGAGCAGCACCTGGGCGCTGGCAGGCGCCGCGCAGCCTCAGGCCTGGCAGCCGCTGGCTTGGCTAGCCAGAGCAGCAGGCAAAGCTTAGAGCCAGTGTGCTCCTGGACAGGCTGGTGTGAGAGGTGTGAGAGAGAAAGGTATGCTCAGGCGTCAGCGCGACCCACACCTGCCAGGTCGGCCGCGCGATGGCCAAAACCGCTCCAGGGAAGCCTGCCCCAGAGCCCACGTCAACGAGCCTGGGCTGCACGCGTCCGGCTCGTGCCTCGACGCGTGCGTCCAGAGCCGGCAGCAGCGCCAGAGAGTCGTTAATGTGGCGCTCCAACGCCTCTTCTTTGCTCCGGATGGCTGCGGGTCGCGTCGCCAGGCTTTGCTGAGCAGTGCCAGCCGCTCGTCACTTTAGTGTCGAGGAGCGCGTCTGTTCGCACCCGTCAGGTTCATGGTCTGATTGGTCTCCATGACCAGGTCCAGGTACTGTGACATCTGCAATTGCTGCTGAGGAGAGCATTGCGAGAGACCTGACGGCTCAGCGCAGGGAGGTGCGGCAAGGCAGTGCGTGCTTGCTGGTCTCCGCCACAGCGGCTGCCAGCCCCTGAGCTGCACACGGTGCAGCAAGCACATACTGGGGAGCGCAACGAGACGTAGTAACAGAGACAGCAAGCCAGCTCACAGGCTATGTTGCAAGGCGTCCGTCCTCACTGCAACCAGCTGGCTGGCAACACCTACTAAAGACATGCTCTGAGCACCCCAGGAATTACTTCGAACTGAACTCAGACTCAAGTATTAAACCTTTGCTAAACAAGCTTGTGAAGCAACACCGGGCCTCCAATGAGAGGAGAGGCCGAGTATTGCATCCACTCAGCAGCCCACCCTGCCTACTCCACCTCCTCTGCGATGGCCGCCAGTCGCGCGCCCGCGCCGCCCACCACAGCCAGCGCGCTCGCCAGCAGCACCACCGGCGCAGCGGGCACCCCGTGCATCTGCGCCCCGCACGTGCGCGTTCACAGCCCGTCGCTCAGCCCTGCGGAGGCGAGGGAGCGTGCCAGGCGCCCTGCAGGTGCGCGTTCGGTTCCTGACTTACAAACCCTGTATATGTTCAAAGGCCAGGCGGCGCGCGAGGCGCTCCGCGCACAGGCTGCCCAGCAGCGGCAGACAGCCATAGCGTTTCCTGACCTCACAACGCACCAACCCAGCACCGCCCTGCCCGCGCCACGCCAGCTAACCGCCGGGCGCAGCAGCAGCACATGCCCGCAGGAAGAGCAGACATGCAGCAGAGGAGTGCCAGAGTGTGCAGGTTGGGGGGGAGGGCGCGCGCGCCGTGACGGTGGTGACGAGCGCTGCAAGCGCGGCCAGCGCCTGCAGGCAGGCGCGCGCGCGCGGCGTCAGCGCGTCGGCGAGCGCCAGGCCCGCACATGCGGCCGTTGCAAACGCCACCGCCGACAGCAGCATCGCCGTCACCGCCGGCACGCTCAGCTCATGGCTCACCTGGCGCGCAGCGCGGGTGCCGGTCGGCATCCATGCGGGCAGCCTTGCTCGAGCGCGCGGGTGCCGGCGAGGCTCAAAGAGCGGCGCTGCCGGGACGGGCAGCTTGGGGCGCTCCCCCGGCCGGCACCCTGGCACCCTTCATCTGTACACGCGTCGCGCACTTGCAGGCCCCGGGCTCTTCAGCTACGCGCGCGCTGACCACCATGCCAGCGCGGCGACCTCACCACAAGGCACCCCAGCCCCGTTTGTGTGAGGACCATGACGGCTTTGGCTGCAGCCTCGGCGGCGACCATCGAGGGCGCGATGCGCCTGACTGCAGAGGGACGCCTGGGGGGCCTGCGCGGGGCGCCGCGCCAGCAGCGCGCCCTCCCGGCACAGGAAGCCGAGCACCAGCGCGGGCGCGGCCGGCAGCGCAGCGCGCAGGAACTCCGCGGTCGCGGCGTCCACGCGCGCCTCGTCAGCCGCCACGCCGGCCAGTCGCGCCGCCACCGCGTCGCCTGCCGCCGCAGCAGCTCTGCCGCTCGCTATTCATGCTCTCTGTGATAGGCCCCTGTAGAGCAATCACCTTCTCACAAACTGTCGCGGCTTGGGATTGCGAGCCCGCGTTGCATGATGGCCGCTCAGCGAGCGGATTGGTGATGTTTGGATTGCATGATATCCCACCGGGCAGCGTCCACGACCATTCTTGAGTCGTGGCGTAGGCGCCGTGACAGGGCGCAGCCAAGGAGTCCTACTGGGGGAGGACCTCACCCAGCAGCGCCGCGCCGGGCGCGGCGCCCTGCCGCGCGCGCTCCCAGGCGACTGCGGCCGCCTCGGCCGCGCCCCAAGCGCCCAGGCACAGGGCGGCCATCGGGGACGGCCGCGCGCCCGCCAGGACCGCACCCGCAGCGCCCACCGCGCCCGCCGCCACCGCCGCCACCTGCGCATCCGCCAGCGGTGGTCGCAGGCCCGAGGCGGGCATGCAGGACAAGCGGGCGCCCGCAGCTGGAGCGCTTGCCGCCACAGCGCCCGTCATGCCTGCCGCCCGGCAGCAGCATGCGCAGCGACTAGGGTGGCAGTGGGTGTCAAGGGTGAGGAGCGGGTGTCTGGCAGCCGCGCCTGCTGACGCCTGCATCTCAGCACGGGATGTAAATTCAGCTTTGCAGTGCTCCTGGACACTCCGTCGATGCTTTACTGTTGCAAGTGAAGAGCTGCGGGCACCAACATGACCTGACTGATCGGGCCTGGCCGCCGCGATGAGGGCGGCCGGCACGGCGCGGGCGCGCGCCTGCGGCAGGGGCGGCCGCCTGCCGCTGGCGAGGCGCGCGCCGGCGCGCAGCGCCTGCGGCAGCAGCGTGGTCGCGCCCAGGACCAGGTACAGGCTGCCGTGCAGCAGCGCGCCGAACAGCGCCAGCACCTGCCGCCCGCGGCCGCCGAGCGCTCGGTCGAGCGCGCTCACTGCATGCGCGCTCCCGCATGCGTGCAGCGCCGCCGGGGGCAGCCGCTTCGGCATGGACACTAAAAGGTAACACGTTGGAGCACATGCTCGTGGAACACACTGTGTTCACCGCCACATGAGCACCTGCAGTGCCTGTGACGCACTGCAGGACGCGGCTCGCAGGGCGCGCGCCTGGATGCCGGAAAGCGCCACCTGGATCGAGCAGCCGCGCAGCGTCTTCAGCTGCAGCGGCCGCACGTCGCAGAGCAGCCACAGCGCGCCGACGGTGGGCACCAGGTGCAGGAACACCAGTATCGCCGGCGTCTGCAACCCCTGCAGGGACGCCTGCGCAGCGCGCCACCCGTGTCAGGCAAACGTCTCTTGCCGCTCAGGTGTCCGCCCACCCCTGCGGGCCCGCACTGCGCGCCTCTGGCACCGAGTCAGTGTACTGCATGTTGCGCTGGCTGGTGGTCCATTGAACGGGGCTTGGCTTTTCGCCCAGACAAGAAGCAATGTGCGTGCATTGCTGCGGAAAGCTCTGCCCAGCAATGGTGCGTGACCGCAGGTCCCTTCCTGCCCTGCTTTCTGTCCCAACACACAGCGGGCACGCGCCTTGATTAGAACCGGGCTAGCAGCGGACGCTGCCAGCAGCACGCCGCCAAGGAAGTAGAGCCGCGTGCCCTGCAGGACCAGGCCCACGGTCTCCAGGTCCGGGTCCTCCGCGTCCGCCGGCGCCCGCCGGCGCCCTCGCGGAGGCTCGCTGTATGGGTCCTTGCCCTTGTTGGCCTGCGCGGGCACGCAGCACTGCAGGGACTCCAGAGTGTGGATGCCCGGAGCACCGCAGTAGTGCCCGCTTGCGCTACAAGGCTGACAGCAGAGCAGCCAAGGCTTTCAGCATATGCACAAGCATTGAAAGCAAGGGCTGGGGGGCTGTGCATCACCTGCGCCAGGACCTTTTCAAAGTACTCCTGGCCTGCTTTGCGGAGCTTCTCTTTGCGAGCATCATCGTCGCTTTGCACGCCCTCAGGTGCCGAAGCGGACCCAGCTGCTTCGGGCATTGCTACGTGCACTGAGACCGCTGGCACACTCTATCGCAGCTGCTTGATGTAAGATTGCAACGCCAGCAGGCCTTGGCAAGCGCTCTAGAGCTGAGCTCTAGACCATTTGATTGCAAAATATATTGCAGCAGATCGGAGTGAAGCACCCGAGGTGGTACCCTGCTCTGGTGAGCTCTGCCAGCAGAAGTCTGTGTGAGAGGGAGCTTGCACCGGAGCCAAAGTGGCTTCCGTAGCAAAAGCCTTGTCTGCACACACGCCGAACCATGCCGCTGCCGCAGCTGCCGTACAAGCGGCCTTTCTTCCAGATTACTCTGGCGCAGCATGAGATTGAGGTGCGGCCTGTGTGATTCGGTGTCGTGCAGTAGGGCTGGCACACCTGGTATCAAACTGGCCTTGCTGCAGGAGGACCTTGCTGTGATAATCACGAACACGAAGAGGCGGCGGCGCGCGTCCCCGCCAGTCACCGTCAAGGACAAGGACAACTAGCGGGGGAGCTGAGCACCGGCCTGCTCATCCTGCGGAGCCTGGGGAGTGCTGTTGCAGGGCCGCCTCTCTGCATCCGCGCCTACGATGAACACGCCTCCGAGGGCCCTCTAATGAACGCGCAGGTGTTGCGGCTGCTTATTCAGAGAGCAGGCTGATTCTGCGTGTATATGCAGAGGCCTTCCTGGGTGTGTGTATTCTGTACATTGCGAGCCCTGCCAACACTTGAAAGTTGCAGTGGAATATGGCACGCTAAGCCGCGCCTGGAACAGTTGTCCTCGCTCGCAGGTAGTTTCTTGATGTTGTGTTGTAGGGCTCAGCAGTGAGAAGATGCCAAGCAAGTCACCAGTTACAGTCCAGCAGTGAGCGGTGAGTTGTCATAGAGGCAGGTGTGCAGCACGGACCTGCTCCTGATGTGCTTGTTGTAAGCCAGATAACAGATGCCTGACTTTGACTTCTCCATTGGGGCCATACTAGCACAACCTACTCCATATCGCCGAAACGGCCACAATGAGCACCTTGGTGCAAGTTTGTTTTTTGACTTAGGCAAGGGCGAGAGATCACTCGCTACAGCGTGCAAGGGTACATTTGAGCTTAGTAACAGTGTTGAGCGAGACGCAGGGCAGCTATGCAATACTTGAAGCGTGCAGATATCCATGATGCTATGTTCACTCGTCCCATGCTAACCCTTACTTTCAGCTAGTTGATCACCTCATTGCACAGCACCCTATACACCATGTCGGCTCACATCTGAACACAGCTAGTACCACACATGCAGACAAGCGCGTGCGGCTCTCAGGCAGCGCAGGAGGGCCCGCACACACGAACACTACCTGCCGTACGATCAAGTCCCTCGGTATGCCTCTTAGACTCGGTGCCAGCAAAGTCACCGTGCGGGTTGCAGGCAGAACAGGGCCTGTCACGGTACCGGGCTTTGCTAGTGTTGGCCACACCACGTGTGGGCACAGTCCACGCATCACTTCACGCTGTACCCCACCAGAGTCCCGCCGCGGCCGGCGATCTCGCCCAGGCAAACCCAGCCATACAGCTCGGCGGTAAAGGCCAGTGCGATGCCGACCTGCGCGCGCAACCCCGTCGCTGATATCATTGATGCCCAATAGACTGGTCTCTTAGGTGGGCCATGGGGTGTGCAGGGTGTGCAAGTTAGCCAGAGCAGGCCCGGGATGCCCCGAGCTGACGTGAGGTGGCAGGTGCCAGACGGAATACGCCCACAGCATATCCGTTTGTACGGAGGACCACTCAGCGGGGGCTGCAGGCGAGCGGGAAGCCCACCTGGCCCAGCGTCACCTCGCCCCTTCGGATGTGCCCCCACTCCAGGTTCTTGGGGAGCGCCTTCGCCTCCGCCGCGGCGTGCTCGAGCGCCCCCGGTAACCTGCGGCAGCGCGTGTCAGCGCCTGCTGTGCCAGCGCGCACTAACGCCTCCCGCACCCCCAGCAGCGCCTCTGCCCTCGCCTCCTCCGCCTCATCTTGCGGCAGCACACGCCTGCACATCAGCGTTGGGGCTCTATCCTGGGCTCGCAGCAGCACATCCCCTTTGCGCACGGGAGAGCACCCCATAAGGCGCCACCATAAGTGTGCTTCAGGGCAGCAGGGCACCCGCAACGCTGTGCCGAAGCACTTGGCTCGCTGCTCCAGCAGCACAGGGTGCGTGGGTCGGCACCTGGACATCCTGGTCCAAAACCACTGCTGCAGCAGCTTGTCGGCGGCCTCCTGATCCTTCACGACATACTGCGCGTTGTTTTTCAGCGCGGCGTTGAAGTGCTTGGACACGACCGTCTCCGCCTTCTCGTACGCAATCGGCACGCCCACGGTCACCGCGCTGTAGCCCTGCTGCAGGCCCTGCACGACGCCCTTGAGCCTTGAAGCAGTTGTCTGCACGGCCTTGCCCGCGCTCATGGTGCACGGAGTGCGGGGAAGGAGTAGAGGGAGGCTTGAGCAGACTGCTGCGATCTCAGACGGGGCTGAGCTGCGAGCAGGAAGAGCGACATCCACTTTTAGGGTTACAACAAGCCTCACTCAGGATTGGCACCTCAGCTGCTTTGCTGCCTTTACATGCTCAACGTTGGTTGCCTGCAAACATGCTAGTCTAGCAGTCGTGCACTCTTGTGCATCTGACGAAGCACAGGTGCATCAAGGTGTGCACCCCTCACCCCAACGTCTGCCTACGGAGTGCAAGGGGGGGTTTTGCACGGGCACGTGCAATGTGCACACCACAATGCAGTGTTGTACACACACGGATACATGTATGGCCCCAGTGTTCTACAGCAGACAGAGGCCAGCGCACAGGCTGGTATATACAGGGGCTGTGTGTACAGGGTGCTGCGGCGTGGCTCGCGCGGCGGTCACGCCATCATACGGCAGCTCCAGTTCTGGGGCCAGCTGGCCGGCCTGGACAGAAAGTGGCCGTGCAGGACGCCTGCCACCGCGCTAAACGCCTGCGGCCACAGGACAGAGAGCCTCAGTCAGCGTAGACATGGGGTTGCAAGTTTCACACGAGTGAGAGCCTGCGGGTGCAGCAAATGCAGGCGCTGCAGTGCACTACGCTGATGCCAGCAGCGTGACAGCACCATAGGTCTGTGCCAGGCTGTGTGCAGTTGGTCGTGCATTTGAGGCAGGATGTAGGTTGCAAGCAGCCAGTGCCTGGAGCTGGGCATGCACGAGTGCATCGGCAGAACAGTGGTCGACCTGCAGCGCCGCGATGCTGCCGCCAATGAGCGCGGTCGCCTCTGTCCGCTGGTTCATAAAGCGCAGCACTTTGGGCAGGGCGCCCGTGAGGTCGAACGGCGCGGCGGCCCAGAAGAGCGGCCTGCGCGGGGCAGGGCGTCAGCAGCCTGTTGCGCGTCCCGCTTATCGCTGGCACCTGGTGTGCGCAGAAAGGGGCCGCGCACAGAAGTCCACACGTGCACAAGCAGGCACCAGAGAGATGCCTTGCTTGTGATTAGGTGTGCTGGCAAGCACCAGGTGCAGGCGTTTGCAGCTGGCGGTCGCTCTCGCGGAGTGAGTGCGAGCAGGGCAGGGTGCTGGCACGCCACAGGGCGGTGCAGGTTGCGGCCGCACTTGTAGTGGTAGTAGCAGGCACCCAGCATTGCCTCCACGTGCACGCTGATGAGCACCGCGCCCACAAACTGCAAGCGACCTTGCGGTCACACACCTCCACAAGGTGCTTCCACAAGTCTGCTGACCACAGCAATGACACCAGGCATGCGCGCGCACACGGGTGAGCGCTGTGATTCTGGGAAGCGTGGACACACACTGGTTCGGCACACTCAGCCTGACACGCAGCCGATTGGCACAAGAGCAGGAACGACACGCGTGGCTCTACCCTGAAAGCACTCCAAGGCCGGCGTGGAGGCAAAAGCATTAGCTGCGCACCATGCCAGTGCTGATAGGGCTGTCGGCCAGGGCCGCGTGCAGGCCGAGCAGACCGAGCCACAGGACGAGCAGGACGAGCAGGCCGACCGCCAGCACCACGTTGCCAAAGCTGCCACCGCAATCAGGCGTATCATCACGCCATGCATGCTGGCGCACTGAAACACACTCGCGCGCTGGAGCCGCCCTTGCAGTTCACACATAACTTAAGTCATCAGTGCGCGCAAAGGCACCGAGCGGGGCCGCACATATCCGAGCCGGGCCACAAGGACTTTGCTGCCAGCTCAGCTGCATGCAGCAGGCGTTGCGACTCTGTCAGCAGGTACACAGCCAGTCCCAGGTATACTGTGGCGGCGACGAGGAGGTAGACGCGTCCATGCGTGCGGCGCGCCTCGGGGCGCGGCAGCACCGGGCACAGGCGGCGCGGTTCCCCGCGCGGCGCCTGGTACGACACCAGCAGGAGCGGCTCGGCCTCGCTGGCCATCGCTGGTGTGTCCCTCGTAAAGCGAAGTGATGGTGCCCGACATGCTCGAGCGATGCCTACCCGCGTGGGGAGCTGGGTGTCTGCCCAAGACGACCAGCCTTGCATGGTGCTTGGAGGAGCAGTGCGCTGGTGGCGGAGAGTCCTGAACTGTACTGACTTCATTACTGATACGAAGGAGCGCAGCTCTGTCGTTTGGCTCACCTGGCAGAGTGTGGCATATTGCATGCACTGCTAAGTAAACGGGCCGATGCACTGGCTGTTGGTCACCGCATGCCTGACAGTGCTTGCACGGCACTGCCAGCCAGTGCAAGGAGCACCGTTGCGTAAGCATCCCTGCCCATGTGTGATGCGTCATTGGCGCCATCTCAAGCTTCAGCCGTTAGTACCCATGCGTTTGCTTTGCAGGCTCAGCAACGCACGGTGCTCCATGCAGGCTGCGGCGCAGACACAGACGCTATCTCAGAGCAAGACCAGACCTGCCGCATGGAGTCAAGCGCAAGGAGGACAACAGGCTTGGTGCTGGGCTACGTGACGCCTTGGTGAGCCTGGATGTTTAGTGCCTGTATAGCCTTTCTGCTGGAGTCTGCTGCCAAGGCATTGTACTCGGCATCTTGTAATGTAGAATGAGGCCGCGCTACCTATCATGCATACACACAACACCAGCCAAAGACGGCAAAGCAGCTCACTACTGGCTGCTCCATCCTACCAGGAATGGCCGCGGGCTGGACGTGGCCAAGCGCGCGCGCAGCAAATTCACGCACCTGGCACCCGTGTGGTACCAGGTCCGGGGTAGTGCGGGCCGCCTGGAGCTCACCGGCGGCCATGACATGGACACGCGATGGCTGCAGGCGCTGCGCGCCCCGCCGCACAAGGTGGCCCGCCCGCGCCTGCTCTGGCTGGGACGGCCGCGCCGGCATGCTCTGCCGGGCTGTCGCCCCCAGACGTGCGAGCTGGCTGAAGGCGCTGGATGCGCTGCCGTATCCGCCGCCGCCCTGCCCCGGCTGATGCTGGGCTCCTGCCTGCAGCACGCGGCAGATGGATAGTGAGGCCTTGCTGGGGCCGGGCCCTGTCTGCGCGGCATGCTGCACATGCTATACCCGCACAGACAGTGCCTGCTTGCACAAGCAGGCCTGGCCGCGGCAGCCGGGCCCCAGGTGCTGCCAGCAGCGCGTGGGCGAGCGGTGCAGGGCGTCGGCACTGAGGAGGCGCGCGCGCTGCGCAGAGCGCACCCACGCCGCGCATCGTGCCGCGGGTGGTGCCCGAGCTGGCGGGCGCGGAGCTGGCCAGGGTCCTGGGAGACCCCCGGCCGCTCGCGCACATGCTGCGCGAGCTGTGCGATGCGCACGGCTATGACGGCTTGGTGCGGCCTCCCGCTCGCAGCGAGAAAGAGGCAGTATGCTGCCTGCCGGACAGCTTGCATGCAGGCCCATGACCGGCGGCCCAGCATATGCTGGAGTGGGCCCACGGCTTAGGTTGCCAGCGAGCCACGCATCTGGGCACATGTGCTGCTTGGCTGCGCACAGCCGCCAGGCATGCGCAGCCGCGCAGGCCCACTAGCCTGTCCGCATGGGCACAGCTCTCAGACGGTGTCAGGCAGGTCCTTTGGCAGGGGTTTCTTCCTGCCAGTGGTTCTTCGTGCCTCCTCATCTTACATATTCCTGCCCTGCGGGTATCGTGGCAACAGGTGCTGGAGGGCCTGGCGCAGTGGGCGGGCGCGCTTGCGCAGCCGCGCGCGCGCACGGCGGTGCTTGGTCTCTTTGCAGCGGTGGGCACCGTGCTGCATGCCGAGGGGCGCCGGAGGCTGGTGCGAGCTCAGGGGCGCCTTGTTCCTGGCAGGCACCACAGCATGCCCGTCACACCACTTTGCGGTGCTTGCGGCCACTCCCACCCTGCCCCCGCCGACCTGCCAGAGCAGGAGCAGATGCGCCTGTCCGCGCGCGGGCCTGCAAGGGCGTGCGCGGCGCGGCTAGGCAATTGAGTATTGAATGTTTGCTACTACCACCAAGATCTGCAACAGGCGCCGCTTCACCCCGACTCGCGCCGCAGGCTGCGTTGTAACGCCCGCGGCCTCCTACTCATGGGGGCCTCGCACTTGCCCCCATGGCCGGCCAAAGGCCGCGCACTTGAGCGTCATCCATTTTCGGGGCTAATTCATTCGGTAGGTGAGTTGTTATAGATGGGGGGCCAGCACTGACAATCCTCTATGGCGGCTCGCCGCACCGCCGCCTGGATGCGCTCATTAGCGCCCCGCCTCAGGCGCGCGGAGCTGCAGCCACACCGGCAGCGGCACCGACGCCGCTGCGGAGGCACCGCGCGCGACCCCCTTGACTGCGCTGCTGCGTCAGAGCGGCAGGAGCTATTGGCGGTCATCCCGCCAGCGGCCGGCGCGGCGGTCAAGCAGGGCGCCGCCGGCGCGCGCCCGTTTGGCGCCGCCGATATGGAGGTGCTGCTGCCGCACGTCGACCTCTTCTCGCTCAACGCGTGCGCCTGCTGCGCGGGCCCGCCCGCGCTGCCCAGAGTCCTGCCGTGGGGCCGGCGGGCGTGCGCGCGGCGGCGCCATGGGAGGCCGAGGAGGCGCAACCTGGTCGGGCGCCCAGCAGCGGCGTGATCATGCTGTCGCATTCGTGTGCTTGTGGTGGGGTGCTGCGTGTAGATCGGCCAAAAGAGGTGCTGTGCATGGCACCCTGCAATTGATGGCATGCAAGCCAGATGTGTTCTACTCCTGGCTCGCGTCCCGGCGCACAGCGGGCGCCAGGCGGCGCAGGTATGATGCGTCTGCGAGCCAGGGCAGGGTCGCAGGGAACGCGCCCCTGCCGTGGGTGGAGGCCAACCTGGACGCGCTGCTGCCACCAGCCAACAGGCAAGGCCCTTTGAGGGTTCCATACCCTCAGCACTGGAGGGTCGTTGGCAGCCATGGCTGGCCTGCCTCCTGCTTGTTGACTCAAGATTTGCTGCTCTCAAGAGTGCTTTTATTAGCCTGTGACAGTAGAGTGGTGCACACCGGCTTGCGCTGAAGGAAGCCACCCTGCTGTCAAGCCTGCTGCGGGTCTCCCATATTGTGCTCGTCTGTGCCGTGCAGGCACATCGCGGCGCGCGTGCTGCTGGGCCTCAACTTCTACGGTACGGACTTCCAGCTCGCCGCCGGCAAGGTCGAGCACATGACCGGCACCGGCTACGAGGCCGTTGTCGCGGCGCATCGCCCCGCGGTGACCTGGGACGCGGGCGACGCGGAGCATGTGACAGAGTACCGCGATGAGGACGGCGCGCCGCACGTGCTGTACTACCCGAGCGCGCGGTCCATCCAGGCGCGCGGCCGCGGGCTGCCACAGCAGCTTCGTTGGACTAAGCTGGCAGTCTTGAGTCGCAAGGGTGGCAGATGCTGGACTCCGCGACGAGGCATGCGCGCTGCGACTGCAAGGCCGTCTGTGCCTGTTCGTTTCATGGACGCGTGCCGCCGTGGGCCGTTGGCTGGCGCCCAGCTTTCGCACGTGAACCTGGGAGCATGCTAGGTGCATCAATGATCGCTACATGCAGCATGTGGGCGCATCTGCTATTGCATGCGCGCATGGTAGACTTGACAAGAGTGCGCGCCATCACAGTTTCGTATTGGCATGCATGCATGTGCCCTGCGTTCTCAACATGTTGCGCTGCCACAGGTGGATGCCCTTACGCTGGATATTCCATGTGTGCAGTAATGATTGGCGGCAGTCCGCTTTGCAGTGCGGATTCATTCATGCTTCGCGGCGCACCTGGAGGCAGGAGGTGCGGGGTGCGGCAGGCACGGCTGGATCTGGCGCGGAAATATGGAGTGGGCGTTGCTGTCTGGGAGCTAGGACAGGGCCTGGACGAATTCACAGACCTCTTGTGACCTGTAGACTGGCAACTGTCGCTCTTTCCTGTCTAGCTATTGACAAAGCATGCGAGAGATAAAGGTCGCAACCTACGTGCATTACCATCATCTGTTCTCACGTCGGGGTGCGCATTGCAACTTCTGGCAAAACAAAGGATGTTTAGCGCTGTCAGGAATGTTGAAAGTAGCACCCATGCCCTTGACACTCTGTTCATTCTGCATCACACATTGCCGAAGCGTGTGCGTGCTTACTGTAACAGTGTTGATTATGGCAATATAAATTATTCTGGACCCAACAGCACGGCCCGGCGCTATCTCCTCCGCGCGCGGTGCGCGTCCAGCGACGCGTCCACCGCCGCGCGGATGCCCGCTGCCGCGGCAGCCGCGTCCGGCTGCCCAAAGATGGCCGACACCACCGCCACGCCCGCGCAGCCGGCCTCGACGGCGGCGGCGGCGTTGGCGGCCGTGATGCCGCCAATGGCGACGACCGGGATGGACACCGCCGCGCAGATCTCGGCCAGCATGTCGAGCCCGATGACGCCGGTGGCCTTGGTCGCGGTGGCGACCACTGCCGCCGCAGCGCACGCCCGTCAGCCGCACGCCCCAAGCTCACCTGCAGGGTGGCGGCCCAGCGCGCGGGCCGCACCCGCGCCGGCGCCCAGGTAGTCGGCGCCGTCTGCCTGCGCGCGCAGCGCCTGGTCCACTGTCTTCACCGACACGCCCAGCAGGCGGTCGGCGCCCAGCAGGCGCCGCGCGGCCGCCGCCGGCAGGTCGTCCTGGCCGACATGCGCGCCCGCCGCGCCCGCCGCCAGCGCCACGTCCACGCGGTCGTTGATGATCACGCCCACCTGGGTGGGGGGTTGGGGTTACGCCCGCCTGGGTGGCGCTAGGAATACGCCCACCTGCGTGCGGCGAGTCGGACCGAGCGGCAGTATCCACGATCGTCCCCACCCGCAGCAGGCGTGGCGCTCGCCAGGCATGCCGGCCATGGGTGCCAGCGCAGGCCGGTGCGTGCAACAACACACACATCAGGCATCATGAAAGCGCCTGCTGGCAATGGGGCTGGTTAGGCTGCCCGGATCCACCGGCAGCTGCTCACGCCGCTAGCGTGCGGCCTCGGGGAAAGCGCTGCGGCCAGCGTGCTACCTCCACGTCAAAAGCTGTTTCCGCGTCAATAGCGGCGCGGCGCCCGCTGCGTGACATGCCGTGGCGCTCGCAGGGCAGGCGAGGAAAAATGCAGGCCCTCCTAGAGTCGTCCCACACGGGCGCGCGCCCCGTGCGGTGCCGCCAGCGCGACCAGCTCACGCGCGGCCGCCAGGAAGGCCGCGCCATCGGCGGCTTTCTCGTGCAGCTGCAGCAATGTCACGCCACCCGCGAGCGCGGCCGCCGCCGCATCCGCGCGCGAGCGCCCGCATCGCGCGTCGCAGCCCGGGTCCGTGACCGCGTACAGGCGCAGGTCCAGGCGCGGCGCGCGCGCGGCGGCCGCCCAGTCCGCAATCGCAAACCTGGCGCGGCGCGCGCGGCGCGGGTCGTACGCGCATGGCATGCGCACTCCACATGCACACTTGTAGTAGCACACTTGTAGCATTCAGGGCAGGGCGCATCGGTGGCAACGGCCGCACCCGTGGTTCATGGGCCGCTGGCGCCCGCTGCCGATCGCGAGCGGCGCGCTGCGCCGCAGCGCCTCGGCCACGTACGCCTTGGCAGCCGCCACGGCGGCCGCTGGCGTGGCGCCCTTGGCCAGCTCGGCCGCGATGGCGGCCGCGGTCGTGCAGCCGGTGCCGTGCGTGTTGGCCGTGTCCACGCGCGGGGCGCGCAGCTCAACTGCCTCGCGCCCATCGTACAGCACGTCCACGGCCATGCCGTCGCCCGCGCCTGCGGCAGGTGGCTGTTCAGGGCGGCCTTGACTCGCGCAGCTCGTGAGCGTGATGCATCACAGGCTTAGGCTGGCGCGAGTGCGTAGGGGCGGCAGAGCCAGGCGCTGTGCGCGGCGCATGGCGCGGCGGGCGCCGCACCGGCGGCGCCGGCGGGCAGGTGCCCGCCCTTGACGAGCACGGCGCGCGGCCCGAGCGCGTGCAGGTCGCGCGCCGCGTCGCGCATGGCGGCCACCGAGTTGATATGCCGCCCGCCCAGCAGCGCCGAGGCCTCCGGCAGGTTGGGCGTCGCCACCGCCGCCAGCGGGAACAGGCTGCGCGGCGCTCCGGCTCGTGTCAGTGCCAGGGCGGGCCACTCGGCATGGCCGGCTCCCCTGCAGGCACCGAGCTCTGCACGCGTCCTGGCGACACGAGCACGGGCGCCCGCTCGCAGGCGAGCGCGCGCCGACCTGGTCACCAGCGCGCGCGCGACGCCGTCGGCCGCCAGCGCGTCGCCGCTGGTGGCGACCAGGACGGGGTCCACCACCAGGTTGGTCACGCCATGCGCGCGCACGCTCTCCGCGACCGCCTCCACCGCCTGCGCATGCGGCGCACGCGTAATGAGCGTGTCTCGGGGCGGTGCTGCTCGTCTGCGCGCGCAAGCAGCCGCCTCGCTGGGGGCCTGGAAGGGAGACGCGGGGGGGCTGCGGGTACCGGGGGTTGCACGACATGGGGGCAACTGATTCAGGGAGCAGGCTGCACGTCCGAGTAAGTACGAGTAAGAAACACCATCAGCCTGATGTGAGGTGACGGGGGCAGCGAAGGCAGCAAGATGCGCTAGGCGGCGCGGCCGCGAGCCCAGCACCTCCCCCGGGCGCTGCATGCAGCTCCGCGGCATGCCTGCGCTGCATGGCCTGGGCAGGCAGCGCCGGCATGGGCAAGCCGCGCAGGCATGCCGCAGCGCTGTGATGCCTCAGCAAGCCCGCCCGGGTGCACGCACGCCGGCCGCACCTCCACGCTGGGCAGCATGCCCGTCTTGACCGCGTCGGCGCCAATGTCGCCCAGCACGGCGTCGATCTGCGCGCGCAGGAAGTCCACCGGCACCGCGTGCACGCCATGCACGCCGCGCGTGTCCTGCGCGCCGCGTCGCGCCGCATGGCACTCGGGCAGCGCCCCAAGCATGCTCCTCACTCGCCCGGCCCTCAGCGCAAGCTGGGCGTCGCAATAATGAGGGACTGTACAACACACCACCGGCCGCGACATCATGCTCGGCCGCTTTGACTAGCAGGATCGGCACGTCAGCGCTTGGTAGCAGCGCTTGGTAGCTTGGTAGCAGGCGGCACCCGCAGAAACAGCCCAGCGCACCGCTTCCAGTGCCGTGGCGCCCACCTGCACGGTGAGCGCGCTGATCGCGGAGGCGCCAAACACGCCCAGCGCCAGGCAGGTCTTCAGGTCGGCCTGGATGCCGGCGCCGCCGCCCGAGTCGCTGCCCGCGATGGTCAGCACGCGCGGCACCTGCCGCGCGCGGACGCCAGGGGCTGGTGCGCTTGGACGCACGCTTAGCGCGGGCATGTGTGCGCGCCGGCCGGCTTGGGGGCGCGGGCGCGAGGTGTCTGCCTCAGGTCTAGATGTCAAGAGGCGGCTGGCTGGCGCTTCACGCAGCAGCTTGGGAGGGCGGCTGCCTCACGAGGTGTATGTGTGCCCGGGCAAGCACCTGGATAAACTGCCAGGAGCAGGCACGGCTGGGGGCGTTGTGGCTCTGCCCTCTGGCGAGCCGAGAGCTGGGGCAGAAGGAAGCGCGAGCACCTGGATTTCGCCGCCGTCCTCCGGCCGCGGCCCAAACAGGCACGCCTCGATCTCCGCCCAGGAGCCCGCCTCGTACAGCGTGCCGCGCTCGGCCTGGGCGTTCATTGGGGCTGCACCCAGGCGGCGGATGTCAGCTGTGCATGTGCCAGCCTGTCAGCACTGCTCGGATGTCAGAGCGGCTCAGTGTGCTCCCGAAGCGCATTTGCCCTACCACGCTGCAGCCTTTGGGATGCACACCTGCATTGACCCTCCTCTCGACTGCTGCACGCCCGTAGGCAGCGGCACAAGACAGGCGGCGTTAGTCACTGGACGGCCGCCTTCGAGTCACTGCACTCTGCACACGGAGGAACCGCACGAGGACGTCAGCACACTCGGCCGCGGCACCGCCTCGGGCCCGCGCCAGCGCACCGGCTGCCAGGGGCCGCAAGCGCACGCCGCCAGCGGCGGCCACGCGGCGCAACAGCGCGTTGCCGCCTACCACGACGCCCAGGTCGGCGGCCAGCAGAGGCGCGAGGTCGGAGGCCGAGTCGCCAACGTACACGGCCAGGCCGGCGGCGCCCGCGCCATGCTCGCGCCCCCCGGGCGCGGCCGCCACCAGCCGGTCCAGCACCGCCGCCTTGTCTGCGCCGTTCTCGACGCGCCTGCGCGCGCCGGGCGCGCAAGCGCGTGCGTCAAGGCGTGTTGCCCTCTCCGCGCACAAGCGCACCGTTGCCGGTGGTGATACCTTCCCGCCTTCAAGCCAAGGCGTAGATTTGGTCTTCCTGTCTCCCAAGTTCGCTGGTCTGCGATGACACGCAGAGCAAAACCCCTGTCTCAACGCAATGCTGGCCTGCTGTGGCCTCTGGTCTGGACCCGTCACCTTGCGTGCCTCCAGCGCCTCTGTTTGCACCGCCGCGCGCGGTCCGCAACAGCTGATGCAGGCAGGACACGGCAGCCTGGCCGCGCCTGGCCAGGTCACCGGTGCTGATGCCGCCCTCCGAGTAGCGCAGCTCATTGCAATGCACCACCGCCGCCTCCACACCCGTCCCGCCCCGCCTGCCGCGGCCGCCCGCGTGTGCACCCCAGTGCGGCTGCGCTGCTCCATACGGCCACCCGACAAATGCCTGCAGCACCATGCGAGCGCGCCAGCCGAGGCCTGGCATGCATACGGGTGCGCGCGCACCCATGCGCGACCGCGACCGCGCCCTGCAGCGCGCCGCGCACCAGCTCGCCGGACCAGCTGACCGAGAGCACGTGCAGCGGCACACGCGCGCGCTGCGCGCGCTGCAGCGCACCGGCCGCGCCCTCCCGCAGCGCCGCGCGCCGCCCTGCCGGCCGCACGCAGTCCTTGGTCGGGGTCTCCGGGCCGCTCGGAGGATGCATGGGCACACTGCTCTATCGCCTTGCCCTCCGGTCTATGGTGCCTGCCCCACGGCCTTGCCGCCGTCTGCAGGAAGCTGTTTAGGTGGAATGGCTACCATAGCCCGAGAACTGCCCGAGCCAGCGCTGGCAGCGAGCACCACGGGAGCACCGCTGCCCTCAGCGCTGGTGAACAGGCTGCCTGCAGCGCGCGTCGCTGGCTGAGACCGCAGGAGCCAGGCGCCGGGGCCTGGCGCGCACCGGCGCGCGCGAGAGCCCCGCGCGGCACGCCGGCCAGCACGCCCGAGTCCACCACCGCCTGGTTTATGCGCGCGTCGAACTCCGACAGCTGCTCCACAAAGCCGTCCACCCAGGCGGCATCGTACGCCGCGGGCCGCTCGTGCTCCTGGCCCTGCAGTGCGGCGCGCGCGTGACGCCAGGCCATTGGCTGGCAGGGCAGCCTTTGCCTGTGCGGCGCCCGGCAGAGCGCGCGCCGTGCCGTCGTGGGCATGCACGCTGATCAGCGCGGCCCAGCGGCATGGTCGAAGGCGGCTGGCTGGCGGACATGAGCCACAGCACACAACAGCTGACGTGCACGCCATGGCCCCTTAGGCAGCTGCTTGCGCAGGGTGCCCGCATTGGCAATGGGGAGGACATGAGTGGCAGGACATGATTTCCGTCCTGCGGAGATAGCTCTGAACCCATCTCAGCTCGCGGCCGGGTCATGGCCACAAGCGCTGGCGCAGCCTGCCGTGCACGCGCGCCAGCTGCGCTGAATGCACCCTGGCGCTTGCTCTCGCTGCCTGCAAGGGCTGGCAGGCTAGCACCCCGCTGCCCTGCCCGCCGCCGGCGGCGCACCGCGGGAAGCTCGGCCGCCAGCAGCGCGTCCCGCTCACGCGCATAGTTCGCCACCAGCCTGTCCCGCACGGCCTCCCGCTCCCGCCTGACCTTGGCCTTGAGCTCGCCTGTCGCTCGAGCCGCCAGTGCGTCAGGCGCCTGTTCCTGGCCTCTTGCTGACACTGCGGCGGCAGCACCAGGTGCTTGCTGCCTCCCACAGGTGACAACGGCGGCTCCGCAGGCAGCAACTTGCCGCACCGCTGGCGCTGGCCTCCGCGGCGGTGACCGCGGCCGCGATGATACGCGGGGTGGTGTCGGCCTCGGTCAGCGTCTCGTCAAAGTCGACGACTAGGAGGTCCACGCAGGGCCGCGGCGGGCTGCCCGGCACCGCGCTGAAGAAGCGCACCTCCAGCCGCATTGCGCGCCTGTACAGCGCCCGCATCCGGCCTGCCACGCACGCACGCCGCTGTGTTACAGCATTGATGGACACTGAGCTGGAGCTAGTGTCTGGGTGAGAGAGTAGCGCGCACTGCTCCCCACGAAGAGGTCTCCACGGCCATGCAGGCTGACGGAAAGTCTGCACAACACACTCCTGCTGCTATTCAGCTTCTTCATCAGCTCAAAGTGTTATCTTTGCACTGCCGATGCTCTGCAGACTCAAACACTGTGTCTGACGCATGGCGCAAAACAAGCCACGGAGCAAACGGGTCATCAATAGTGTGATAAGAGCAGCACGTATGCGGAACTTCCTGATGCTCGAGCAGTCGTCGTCAATGTGCGCAGTCGGGCGGGATGCATCATATTGCCCGCGTTCCGGCAATGCTGGCTCTAAACACGTACTCACGAGGAGCTCATAGGGGGAGTAAAGAAATGCCCGAGCAAGGGACCTCACCAAAGTCTTCCGCCTCTCCCAGCTCGTCCAGCAGCGCCTCCATGCGCTGCGGAAGCGCCTGGTACTCCGCATCAGCATACGTGCGCACCCATTCTATGTATGGGCTGTCGGCGCGGGTTAGCGGCGCCAGCCGCGTGCCAAGGAACCCGTACAAGCGGCTGCAGGGCGTCATAGCGGCCAAAATGCATGGAACACTCTGCGCACACAGATGAGCGAGGTCGGAGATATGACACGCGAAGGCAGGGTGTGCTTTCTGTGCAGGGACACGAACATACTTTACCAACTCTCTTCCCGCAACTCGTTTCAAGCAAGTGAAAGCCGCTCTGGCAATGCTGCAACCGTATTCATCTCACGTTCAGCAGCCCACAACATGGGCGCTTACCTCGTGCTCGGCAGCCCTGAGCAAGAACGACGTGTACTCTGTGGTGGCGGCGCTCGGGACAAAGTCATCTGCAAGTGTCACGCCCCACCTCTGCATTACAAACGAACAACACTGGATCAGCGGTGTGCACTGGTGCTTAAAAATAAAATGGTATGAAGGTTGAGCGGCACTTGCACGGTGTTTTTGCTGATGCCGCGTACTGTGTCGCACAGCATGGTGGTTTCCTAAACTAAAAATCACTGCTGACCATAACCGGGGCGTCGACAGGCCCGTCCTGACCTTGCAGCTGGTGCCTCTGTCACTGTGTTATGAAATGGCAGTGCCCTGCTGGTCCAGTGCCAACTACCTGCTCTATCAGCCCCAGCAGCGTATGCGCTCGGGACACAAAACACGGGAGCGCAAGGCGCGCACCGCAGCATATGACTCATGCATTCTAAGCTCTTCCTCCACTCCGCGGTGCAAGCTCTCGATGGAGTCCACAAGCTTTGAGTCCAGCTGCTGCTGTTCTGCCTTGCGTGCCGCCAATGCATATGCGCTCGCAAAGGCCGCCAGGAATGCAGCATCTTGGGATATAAAGAACTGAAACGCGGACCTGCGCTCCACACTTGCTTCGCCAAGCGCTTGTAGTCGCAGGCTTGGCCACTACACCCCCCCCGTGTGCAACGGCAACTCGCCATCTTGCACTATTGGTTGCTGCAACACAGACCTTGCATCTCCTTGGTCCTGTTACAAAGGTGTACACAAGCAGCAGGCGCTCAAGGAAACAAGGCACATCAAGAAGAGGAAATTGTTTAGATAAATCAGGTGTACTGCTCACACAGAGCAGTGTGTCACACGCTTATTGCACAGCACGTTCACGGACTTGACCAACCTTGGCAAGACGCCATTTGACAGTGCACGTATGAAAGGGTGATGGAGCGCCGCCAGCGCATCAGGCTGTGCGTCCAGCCAGAGCCGGCATGCCAGGGAAGGCATGCAAGGCTGCGCCTCCCTTTCCTCCCTACTGTTCTCCACTCTCGCCAACCGAGCTTGGTCACTTCTGCTGGACACTGTGCCCGCGACAGCTGGACCCTACCCTGCTCCAGTTGCTGAGCTTGCCTCTGGCCTTGGAGTAAGCAGACCTTTGCCTTGCAAGGCAAAGGTCTGCAAGTGCAGGCGCTGACGTAATTGAACAGGACTTGCCAACACTAACAGGGCCTGTCCATATTGGTAGCTGCTCTGCAGGCTTGTCTGCAACATGCACCTTGAGCCCACGGGCGCTTCTGCCTGGGCGCTGTTGAAGAAAGTTCAAGAAACAAATCCACTCGTGCAATGTGCGCCACCACTATGCAGCTGCTGTGCCGCACTCAAGGCGCATGGTTGTTGCTTTGCTGCAGCGCCTGCCTATCGTCATACTGCTTGACAGCTTGCCCAGCGTCGCAGGTATCACAAACTTTGTCAGCATGGATATCATGGCCAACCTTCTCCTGGCAGCAGGTGCATCACCTGCCATGGTGCGGCTGGGCTTCAGCTGGTTGTCACAGTGCGGCACAGCATAGCAGTGCCGGCGCTGTGCACTAGTGCGCCTGCGTGTGTGCTGTGTGTAGACGCCTTCAGCGGGCTGTGTACACGCAGGCTCACTCCAGGGAGGAGGCGGCAGACTTTGCCAAGATAGCCTCGGCGCTGCTTGTCAACGTGGGCACGCTCAGCCCTGAGTGGGTCGACGGTATGCGCGCCGCCGCGTGTGCAGCAAAAGCTCTTAACAAACCGTGGGTGCTCGACCCGGTGGGCGCGGGCGCCACGCCTTTCCGTACGCAGGTGCGCCCTCCATAACGCACGACAGTTTGACGCCAGCGCTTGGCTGTATCCTAGGTATTGATGTCTGCGCTTCTTCCTGCTGCAAGCTTGGCTTGATACTGGGCAGCGCCAGGCAAAAGCAGCCAACCACACTTGCGAGTCAGGGCCACGGGCTGGCTGCGAACGGCGCTCGGCTTGCGCCCACCCGGTCACTCGACTGACTGCCACCCTGCGCTGCAGACCATCATGGGCCTGGTGGAGCTGCGCCCGACGCTCATCCGGGGCAACGCGTCCGTGGTGCTGGCGGTGGCGGGCGAGCTGGGCGGCGGGCGCGGCGTGGACAGCACCGCCGGCCCCGCCGAGGCGCTGCCGCTCGGCAAGCGCCTCGCGCGCGACGCCGCCTGCGTCGTCGCCATCTCCGGCGCCACCGACCTGGCGCGCGCCCGCCCGCCGCCCGCCCCCCGCGTGAGAAACCTGTGCCTCGGGGCGGCCGCTCGGCGTGCTGGGCTGTTTGACAGCCCAGGGGCGCAGCGGCTCGAGCACGAGCTACTCCCAATCAATGCCGTGTGCAGTGAGAGTGTGTCATCCGTATGCAGCGCGCATCTACCTGGGATGCTCTGTACAGACTGCCCGCGCGCCTGTGTAGACGGCTGCGAGGCACCACCACCGTCAGGCACACATGAGGGTGGCGGGAGTAGGGAGGCAGAGTGACGCTGCATCGCAGCTCTGCGCCCGCGCGTGTCGGCGTCCGGCATTGTGGCTGCATGCGCTGCCGCGCGGCAGGTGACGGACGGGACCAGGGTAGTGGCGTGCCGCAACGGCGTGCCCATGCTGACAAAGATCACGGCAACCGGCTGCGCGGTGACCGCGCTGGCTGCGGCCTTCATCGCCTGCGCGCCCGCGGACCCCCTGCTGGCAACGGCGCATGCCCTGGCCGTGTTCGGGTGAGCGGCTGCAGGGCCCCTCTGACATTTCCAAGCGCACATAAATTGCACGAGTTGCTGGACCCCCCTCCCTCGCCCCCGCGTCGTGTGAGCACTTGCAATGGTAGGTGCTGCGCGCTGCTCAGCATGCAGCGCCGTCAGGACATGTCCACGTGCATGCAAGTATGGCGAAGATGGTGCCGATGCCGCCTGAAACTATGCCAGGCACCTGTTCTGTAAAATTTCTAGGCTACACACAGAACGGGTCCATTCTTTCACGGTCATGGGCTTGAGCCCAGGCAGCTGTTAGCTGAGTCATATCACCAGCGAGCCTGCAGCAGCCCCATTTCAGCGCCTCTTTTTGTCTGCGCGCAGGCTGGCGGCGGAGGTGGCAGCCGTGGATGCTAAAGGGCCGGCCAGCCTGCGCGTCGGCCTGCTTGACGCTATCTTTGCCTTGAGCAAGAACCAGGTCTGCAGGGGCGTCAAGTTGCATCAGCTCGACATTGAGCTGTGATACGTGAACGAACATTGCGTGGGAGCCACAGCTCAGATTTTGGCGCAGGCTGCTATCGTGTGTGCGCCAGCGCAAGGTTTCATAAGACCTTCGGCTCCGCTCAGCCGCGCACTCCGCTGCTATGACAGTAAGGGAAAGGAAGAGTGCCGCTGAGACTGAGCTGCTCGAGGCTGCACTTGCTGCAGTGCGCAGCTTGTACTTTTTCCATCAGAGCGCAGCAACTTGGAACCAGCCACCCCTGCCACCTGCAGACTCCTGCCAAGAAACAGCGGGTGCTCCACCTTGCCTCCCAGTGCTGCCACTGCGCACGCCCTCTCCTACTTCCTGAGAAGCTGGTTGCCAGCTGTCATATGATACACCCATGGAACGCACTCTCAAACGCAGTGGCAAGGGGCTGCGATGTGGACGGGCCTCACAAGCAGAAAAGCCTCTCACACGGCGCCACTCCACTGACTCGCCACACCCACCGCAGCCTCGCCTGCCCAGCACTGGCGCGCCTTCCAAGGCCTGTGCTGCTCCCCTCGCACGCGTGGCTGCCTGCACCAGCAGACCTCTCCCACAGCTGCCGTGAGGGGCGCCCGGCGCTCGCCCGTGTTGCTACGGCAGTCCCATTGGGCGCAGGCGGTGCGCGGCCAAACCCCGACAGCTCAGCAAGTACGCTGCCAGCGCGGCGCCCGCGCTCACGCCAACGCTGACTTGACATCCGGGCTGGCCTCCTTGCCAAGCGCCGTAAAGATGTCTGTGCGTGTGACAATACCGATGAGCTTGGCCTCCGGGTCCACAATCGGGATCCGGTGCACCTGCGCGCCCCAACGCCGCCGACATTGGCGGGGACTCCTAGGGCACTGGCCCGGACGCCAGAGAATCAAGCATGTTTGCCCTGACCTGGGCGCACACAACGGCAACAGGTCCTGGAGGACTGCGAGACAGCCGGCGCGCGCAACGGGCCGGCGGGCGCCCACCTTGTGCTTCAGCATGAGCACTGCGGCGTCCGCCACGGTGCTGGTGGGGCGCGCGGCGACGGGCGGCGTGCTCATAATGTCAGACACGGTGGTCCCAGACTTGGACAGGTCCTTCTTCGACAAGATGCCGACGAGCGTCCGGTCAGTGTCGCTCTTCACCACGGGCACGCCTGTCACCTGGTGCGCTCGCGCAGCCGCTGGCATCAGCTTTTGACCAGCGCCTGCAGAGGACGGCATCCGAGCGGGCGGCGCATGATGAGTGACTGGGCGCGCACCTTGTTAAAGATGGGGCCTAGCCCATCCACGCGCGCGTCCGGCGTGGTGGTGGTCAGGTCCGTGGACATCATGTCGCCCAGGACCTTGCCGGGCGGCGCCGCATCCTTAAACAGGTTCTGCGAGAAGAACTCGCCCACATCCTCGTAGCTGGCCAGGCTCCAGTTCACGGGCCACTCGCCGCTCAGGCCCTCCGTGTCAGCATCCGTCTCGCTGCTGGCCCGCACGACCCGGGCGCTGGCCCGGGAGGGCCTGGGCAGGCTGCTAGGGCAGGACCGGACCCATTGCCGCTGAGTACCCACGTGCGGCCGGGCTGCGCCCTGGGCGGCAGCCAGTTGGCAGGCCAAATGTGCCATCCTCCCACTGCACCGCCAGGTCGGGGAGCTACAGCAGCTAGATTTGCGGATCGGGCTGCAATGCAGCTGGAAATACCCTAGCTCAGGGCAGCTTGGCCCAGACGAATTCGCCTGCAACAGGTGCTCACTGCTGGCGCCGGACCCAGGAGGCCGCGCGCACCGAGGGCGGGCCGCCATGAACAGCCGGCGGCAGACCTTGGCCGCAATGAGCCCCGCCGCGCTGAACAGCCGCGCGAGCCTGGGCCCGGCGCGCATTGCCAAGGACGCGAAGGGCGCAGCCAAGGCGCTCGCGCCTGCAGCGGCGCCGCCGCCAGCTGCGGGCGTGCGGCCGCCGGCTAACAACGTGCCGGCGCGCGCCGCGCCGGGCGCTGGCGTGCAGCGCAGGCGCGCACTGCAGCACGCCGTGCACGCTGCCGAGCTGTGCCGCTCTTGCGCCGCACAGCGTGCTCCGCCAGCACAGCGCGCTCCGCCCAGCGCGTTTTGGGCAGTCATGCTGCGACCACGCCGGCACGACACAGGGCCCTGTGCACAGCGCGCCTCGTTCGCAGCGCCAGAGGCGCCGCTCTGTGTGCACCCGAGGAGACACCTGCGCGAGCGCCGCGGCGGCAGGTCGAGCACGTACGCCAAGCCGGGCGGCCCGCGCAGCGACCCGCGGCCCGTCAGCGACAAGGCGTACCAGGCCAACTGCATCCGCGTGCTCATTGCGTACCTGTCCACGCACGGCTACGACCAGCCGCTGGCGCCCAAGCTGCTCGCTTCGCCAATGAGCAAGGACGTCACGCACATCGTGCAGTTCCTCATGCGCCAGGTGCGCGCGCCCGCGCCCGGGCCACAAGGCGCCCCCGTTGGCCCTGCGCGGCCGCACATCCCACTGAGTGCCCGGGCCGCCGCACGGCGGGCCCCGGAGCTCGGTGCGCAGCGCGGAGGGCGTTCTAAAAGGACGCCAGCTGTCTGGCTGCTCCAGTCTGGCTCCGTCGTGTGCTTGCCACTGAAGTTGCTGCTGCTGGGCAGCTCACTTGCGCAAACGCACACAGGCGCTGCCGCGCGCGCGGCGCAGGTGGACCCCAACCTCACACACCCCAACCTCGTAGACCCCACACAGGCGTTGCCACGCACGGCGCAGGTGGACCCCAACCTGGCCGCCAAGAGCCTGGGCAAGATCGAGGACGACGTGCCGGCGCTGTTCAAGCGGCTGCGCTACCCGTTCGGCATCAGCAAGAGCTCGCTGTTCGCCGTCGGCAGCCCGCACACGTGGCCCAGCCTGCTCGCCGCGCTCACCTGGCTCGCCGAGCTGCTGAACTACGAGGAGAAGGCGGTGCGCGGCCCCGCGCGCGCGCGCTTCCCTCGCACAGCCCGGGCACTCCGCTCCGGGAAGGAAGCTGCAGCCGGGCCCCCCCAAGGCGCAGGCTGGGTGGCACACCACAGGGCGCGCCTGCGTGCCGTCGCTGGAGCAGGCCGCCCCTTCCTGCCCCAGCGCACCGCGCGCGCGTGGCCACATCCCGGCAGGGCGCCGCGCGCCGTCGGCGGCCTGGCAAGCGCCCGCCTGTGCCGGGCTTTCTGGCGCGCGCGGACGGCCGCCTCCCCGCGCCTCCCTGACCATGCGCCCGGCACCGAGGCCGCCCTCGCTGGGCAGCCGCGGCACTGCGCAGCAGCCGACCCACGCGCGGCGCGCGGCCGAACGACGCACGGTGCGCGGCCGACCGACGGGCGGCGCGCGCGCGGCGCGGCAGGAGGCCGCGCGCGGGGAGGGCTTTGACGGCCGCGCGCGCCCGGAGGCGGAGTTCTTCGGCTACGTGGCGCGCGCGTACCGCTGCTTCCTGGCCGGCGACGACGCGGGCGTCGAGGCCGCCGACGCGGAGCAGGCGGCCGCGTTCGAGGCGCGCGGCGCCGCGGTCGCCGAGCACAACCGGCGCTTCGAGCAGGTGCTGCCCGCACGCGGCCCGGCCCGGCCGCGCGCTGCGCGCCAACTCACGCACTGCCTGCGCAGCCTCGCGCGGTGGTAGGCCATAGGACGAGACCGACGCGCGCGTGTGCTGCTCGAGCGGCGCACAGGCGTGACGGCGGTGCCCCAGAGTCTGGTGTTCAGGTCGGTCGAGCGCTGCACGTGCAGTGAGTTGGCCGGGGGTGCACGCGCCCGCGAGCGAGGCCGCGAGAGCGGCGGCCCGGCGCGCGCAGGAGGCGGCGCAGCTGCGCGGCGAGATCAAGGCGCTGCGCGAAGCGCCGTCGGCGCTGGACGTCGCGCGCGCGCGGCGCGACGAGCACGCCGCCGACCGCGCCAAGTTTGCGCAGCTGCTGGACAACCTGCAGGCGCGGCCCTGCTTCATGGCACGCCAGCGTCACGGCGCCCACGGCCGAAGCCTTGCGGTGGGGCTGCAGCCGCGCCTGGCAGAGAGGCGCGCGCCAGCATCCTGGCTGCCTGGGCACAGGGGACCTGCCGTACGAGTCTGGGAGCATGCAGGTGTGCTGCAGGCGGCTGCTGGTGAGGAGCGCGCGGCGTGCAGAGCAGCGGGTGGTGCACTACGCGATATCAATGAAGCTGAGGCTGCTGTCGCGGCGGGCGGCAGGGCCACAAGGCTGCCCTGGCGCGTAAGCTGGCCGAGCGCCAGGCGGACACGCGCGCGAAGCAGGAGCAGCTGGCAACGACCGAGCAGGCGCGCCGCCCGCCCGCCAGCCCAGGACATGAGAGTGCAGTGAGTGGCCCCGACATGGATTAGACAGGGCCCCATGCTGCAGTAGGCTGAGTGGCTCTGCGCTTCTCGACGGAGCCGGGGCGTCGGGCGGAATGGTGTGAGATGCCGGCCCGACCCTTTCGCGGCGCGGTGCGCGCCCGGCGCTGCGGAAAGCCGCAGCGCTGGCCGAGGCAGGCGGGACGAAGCGCGGCGCCTTCTGGCCAGCCCCGCTCAGGCGCCTTGCTGCTGGGCCTGCTGACGCGCGGCCGCGTCGACGCCCTGGGCGTGCCGTGACTGGCGGTCCATGTGGCGGCGCTGCGTAGGAGATCGTGGAGCTGCAGGCGCGCGTGGCGGCGCAGACGGTAAGCCGGGACGACGTTGTGCGCATGAACACCGAGCGGTGCGGCGCAGCACGCGCGTCCGTGCAGCGCCCCTGTGCGTGCCTGCGCCGGGCGCCGTGCGTGCCGGGCGCCGCGCACGCGCGACGTGCCGGCGCTGCGGCGGGCAACAGGACGCGAATGTTGGTTGGGAACTGAACGGCTGCCGAGCGCGTGCCGCGCGCGCTGGAGCGTGCCTATACATATCAGTCCGCGCCCATGTGCACTTTCCCGCCCGTACCTGCTGCTTGCACAGGCTGGGGCGGCCATGCGCAGGGGAGGAGCGTCAAAAGGTGCTGGCAGATGTGGCCGCGCAGCGCAGCGCTCAAAGCGCGCCCTGGCACAAATAAGTCCTTTCCCTGGCGGTGCCTGCCCCCGTCGCCCGCGCCTGCGGCGCTGCCACGCGTCACCGATGGAGGTGGAGAGGTGAGACTGTAGTGGACCAGGAGGCGCGCGGCCGCGCGCAGGCAGAAGCAGGAGGGCCTGCTGGCCAGCGCGGCCGGCCAGCGTGAGGCCGCCGACCGGCGCGTAGCGGAGGCCGAGCTCGCCTGCGAGCGCCACCTGGACGACCTGGAGGCCGCCCTGCAGGCGCGGGGCGCGCGCTCACCCAACCTGGCCCGAGCCCTGCTGCCCGCGCCGATCGCGCGCCTTGGCGGAAGCGCGACGCGAGCGACGCGACCCGGCCGGTCGCAGTGCCGCAGCGCAGGCTGTGCTTCCTGACCGAGTCGTGCCTGCTGGGGCTCCTGTGTGCGGCGGCGCGAAGCGTGCGGCGCGCGCCGCGCAGGAGTACCATACCGCGGCGGACCGGCTGCAGCTTATCCCGGCCAGCGCAAAGCGCGCCGGCGGCGTGCAGTTCGAGATCGCTCTGGACCGGGCCGGCGCGTCCGCCGCGGAGATCGTGTCTGTGGATGTTAAGGCACGGCCCCCTCGCAGCGCACCTCCGCTGTGATGGGCAGGCTCCCCGGACACACTGTGAAAATATTGCATCGGCGGCGCTCTGGGCCGCATGGCTTGGACGCTGCGTCAGCATGAGCTGTGCGCATGGACGCGCGCGCTGGGCTCGGGTGTGTGCCTGCATACGTGTGGGCACATGCCAAGGGCTGTGCGTAAGGGCAGGGGGGACCAAGCAGGCGCGCAGGGCGCCGACGCGGCGCGCGCGGCGCGCAGGGCGTGGTGAAGGCGGCGCTGGGGCGCGTGCGCGAGGGCGCGGCCGCGCGCGCGCGCGAGCTGGGCGACGAGGCGCTCGCGCTGCAGGAGCGCCTGGACGCCGGCCGCCACACCGCCGCGGAGCGCGCGGAGGACGCCGGCGCGCTCGGCGAGCAGGCGCGCACCGCGCCCGGCGCGCCGGGGTCAGGGTGTGGTATGGTAGGGCTAGGAAGTAGGCGCGCGCTGCGCTGCGCTGCGCGGGGAAGGCCGCTGCGATGGCGACCAGCGCAGCGGAGCGCCCAGACGCGGCAGCCTGCCGGACGCCTCTTGCAGAGCACGCGCTGGTGTGCATGCGTGGGCGGCTCCTCCGCCACCAAGAGCTGCTGCCGGTCCTGGCATGCATGCAGCCTTCCCTGACACGCTCTCAGACTGCCTGCATGTCAGGCCCAGCAAGCCCGGCGCCTGCCGCGCGCGGGCGCGGAGAGGCGGGGGCGGGGGCGCGCGCAGGTCGCCAAGCTGGAGGCGCAGTTCGCGGCGGGCAAGGCGGCGCTGGAGGCCGACGTGCGCGCGGCGGCCGAGGCGGCCGAGGCGCTGCGCGCGGAGGTGGCCGCGCTGCGCGGCGCCACGCGCGAGCGCCTGGCCGCGTCGGAGGAGCGCCTGGCGGAGCTGCAGGCGCGGCCGCATGGGTGCCGGGGGCATTGGGCTATGTGTTCAATGGGTTCAAGGACTCGCCCTGCACTCTGGGCGCCTGCGTGTCCGCTGAGTGTTAGGGTTAAGGCTTCAAACAGCACGGGCAGCCATGCTAACGGCGAGTATGTTTTGGTCTGTGAGCGATCGAGGGACGCCGAAGCTCGGCGCTTGGAGCATGGGCACGTGTCACGTGTCGACGTGCTTCAGGGGATGCCAGAGCAAGGTGGGAGCGTGTGCCGAGGCGGGCATGCGGCGCCCGGCACTGACGCCCCCGCCGCTGGGCGCCGCTGCAGGCCGCGGCGGAGGCGGCGGCCCGCGGCACGGACGCGGACGCGGAGCGCCTCAACCGCGACCTGGCCGAGGCGCTGGGCGTGCTGGTGGACCACAAGCTGCACATGCAGCGCGCGCTGGAGGGCGTGCACGCGCACATGCGCGCCGTGGCCGGCCAGGTGGCCGCCGCGGGCGCCTGACGCGCGCGCTCAGGCGCTCCACTGTTTAGGTGGACCTGACCTGTTCGCGGAGCAGGCTCGTACGTGGGGGCTGACCTGCGTGTGACGCTGCCCCGCATGCTTGCCTTGTCCTCGTGTGGCTGTGAATGCATGTTGACTTGTTGCCTGCCAGTGATGCGCACGCCGCCTTTGTGTCCAGACTGTCTTGTATGTGTATGTTAGCGTCCCCCAACATGGGTAAGGAAGTGTGTTTCTGTGGCTGCGCTGGTACCCATGCCAGCATGCTACAGCGCAAGACAGTGTGCGCACAAACTTGCAACTATCAAATTGGCTATTACTCCTGATGAAAAGTAGGGCCGGGCCTTGGAAGTGGGAATTTTAGGGCACCAAGACTCGGATGCAGAGCATATAGCGCTTTCGACTGTCGTTCAAAGAGCGCAGCTCATGTCCAAGCGCTTGCCCAAGGCTCTCCCTCCTCCCGGCCAGTGCCAACCAATGCTTGGGTAGAGCCCGGCGCTGCTGCACTCTGGGGGTTGCGCAAAATGCTGAGCAAAGCGAGGAGGCTGGTGCAGGCGCTTGAGGGGTCGCGGTTGCTTGCATCCAGGCGCGGCCAAGCGCGTTGCTCGGGCTCGCACTGCGTGCACAGCGAGCAGCTGCTCTCGTCCTCCCATCAGCTTCTGAACGTTTCCAGGTCCACGGTGCAGCTGACGACGTGCACACGTGCATGCAGGGGGTTCTGCAAGCCAGGCTTTGCTTTTCAGCCTTCCACAGAGGTCGCAGAGGTAGACATTGTCAGGCATGCGGGCGTCGACCTGCTGCATGACCCGCTGCACAACAAGGTATATCCCGCCCACACGCTGGCCTATGCGCTGTGTGATGCCGGCGAAGCTGCATTGGGCTCAAGGGCAGGCCGCTGCGCACAGGGAACAGCATTCCCAGCGTCGGAGCGGGAGCGCTTGCAGCTGCGTGGCCTGCTCCCGCCGCGGATACTGAAAATGGACGCGCAGGTGCTGCCAGGCCCGAACGCTCCCGTTTGTGCTGGCGCCAGCAGACACTGCAGGGGGCTGACGCTTCCGCTGGGGGTCGGCCCAACAGATAGAGCGCTTTATGGACGACTACACCTACGGCAAGACCTACCTAGACCCGGAACACGTGAAGGGGGGCGGCGTGACGCACGAGCACGTGCGCGCCCGCTGCTGGCGCACCTGTGCTGTCTCCTGTGGGAATGGTGCACCCTGTCAGGCTCGGCGCTGATCGCACTGGACTGCAGGTGCGGCGCTGGAAGGCGCTCCAGGAGCTGCAGGTGCAACCCGCCTGTCTCTGCTTCCCGATGCCAGTGAAGCTGCTGCATGCACGCCGTGAGCAGGGCACACCCACCATATCTGACCGCATGGTCCCTGCTGCGGCCAGGACCGCAACGAGACCCTGTTCTACCAGTGCGCCGCCGCCACCTTACCCCACTCTGTAGCGCATTGTGGATGCCTGCACCCTGCAGGCACCTGGCCTGCGACCATAAGCCATGATCGTCCAAGCTTGCCAGCCTGCAACACATGCTCCCTGCCAGGTGGCACGCCCAGCACCATGTCACACCACTGGCATGCACCGCATGAGAGATCCAGAGTGGCTGCTGACGGGCCTGCCCCTTTGAAGGCGTGGCCGGGCCTGGCCTTGCTACCCGCGGGTCTCAGCCGAGCTGCTGAGGAAAAGTTGCAATAAGTGGGCTGCGCGGTGCCAGGATCCTGCTGGACAACTTCACGGAGATGGCGCCCATCGTGTACACGCCGACCGTGGGCTGGGCGTGCCTCAACTACCATCTGCTCTTCCGGCGGCCGCGCGGCATGTACTTCTCCGCCAACGACAAGGGCGAGATGGTGCGGCACGCGGCGTGGTCAGGGTAGGGATGGGTTTAGGGTGGCGGCCTCATGTGGGGGCCCTGACGGCTGGCAACCAGCTCAGCGCGAGGCTGGCGTGGCGCGGCCTGTGGCAGCCGGGGGTCGCTCGAGCCAGTGTCTAATCAGTGAGCTATGAGCTGGGCTGGAGCGCGTCTCGCCCGCGGCAGGCCTCCATCGTGTGGAACTGGCCGAGCCATGATGTGGACGCCATTGTGTTGACCGACGGCTCCCGCATCCTGGTGCGCCTGCGCTCGCTGACACCACCGAGGTTTTACGCATGCGCGCCTAGCCGAAGCCTCGCTGACGCGTGGCTGCATGCGGCCTGCAGGGTCTGGGCGACCTCGGCCTGAACGGCCTGGGCATCTCTGTCGGTGCTGGCCCCTCCCTGTGCTCAGGCAGTGGGCAGCCCATGCGGTCTGCATGCGTCGTGACACGGCCATGCCTCTGAGTCACGGCTGCTCGTGGTGCCGCTCGAGGCTGTCTTGGAAGCTGTCAGCCTGGGCTGTACAGACGAAATACTCCACAGCTTGGAAATGCTCTTGGTCAAGGCAGGCGAGCAGCTGGAAGGTCACAGGCCAAGCCTGTGCAGAATGCTGCCGTGCCACAGGGAGTCGTCAACATACTAGTAAAGCCATGCCCCTGCAGCTCTTGAAACCCGGCCGCGCGTGCAGGCAAGCTGGACCTGTACGTCGCGGCGGCGGGCTTCAACCCGGCGCGCGTGATGCCGATCGTGCTGGACATGGGCACCGACAACGAGCGCCTGCTCAACGACCCGCTGTACATGGGCCTGAAGCACAAGCGCATCAACGGCGACGCCTACTACGAGGCGCGCGCCCCGCCCGCCGCATCAGCCAGGAGCGGCATCGACTGGGTCGGGCGATGCGGGGCGGCCTGCTTCCACAATCGCGCTGCCGACAGAGAGCGCGGCCTGACACGAGCCCTGCCCGCCGCATCACCCAGGGGCGGCATCGGCTGGGTCGGACGATGTGCAGTGGCTTGCTTGTGCGGTCATGCTGCGAACACAGAGCGGCTTGCTGACAAGCGCTGCGAGGTGCATTGAGGCTGTGCATGCGCAGCGAGGTGACGCGCGAATGTCGGCACGCAGGTCGTGGACGAGCTCGTGCGCGCGCTCTTTGGGCGCTTCCCGCACACCGTCCTGCAGTTTGAGGCGCGTCCCTGGTCACGCGCGTGCACCCCGTCTCTTTATGTAACTTCTGCAGAGGCCCGAGTCCTGCTTGCATCAGAGGCCCAAGTCCTGCTCTGCATTCAGAATATACCTTGTACAGAAAGCACTTGACTCTGTTATCGTGATCTCACGTCCGCAAGCCATACGCATTGCATAGATGGTGGGACGGGGCGCAGGACTTCAACATGGCGCATGCAGCGCCCCTGCTGGAGCGCTACCGGAACACGCACCTGGTGTTCAACGACGACATCCAGGGCACCGCGACCTGCGCGGTTGGCGGCGTGTACGGCGCCATGGCCGTCCTGGGCATGCCCTCCGCGCACCTCTCGCACACTATTCGGCCAGATGCACCAGATCGATGAGCAGTTGCACCACCTCTTGGGGCTGGTCCTGTTGGTTCTTGTAGCAATCAGTGTTGCGCCTTGAATACCAGAGTGTGCTCTGCCAGTGCATTGTGTCCTGCTGATGCCCCTGATGGTGAGTCGGTCGGTGCAGGCAAGACGCCCGAGGCGATCACCGAGCAGCGCTTTGCCGTGCTGGGCGCGGGCAGCGCGGGCATGGGCGTCGTGTGCATGCTGGCCCGGGGCATGGTCAAACATGTGCGCCCCGGCAAGTCAGTGTGGGGTCGCAGAGCATGGCTGCGGTCGCCCTGCTCCCACTCCTTGCTGCCAGAAGCTGCAACAGTCTCTGGCACGTCCCCGTGTGTACCACACCATACCGTGCCCGCTTGCATGCCCAGGCTGATACGTTGGACACAGCACGCAGCCTCAGTGACTACTTGCGAGCATCTGCAGGCATGAGCTTGAGCTAGCACCGCGTGTGTTCCTGGGGATTGATGAGGAAGCTTGTGGCATTCAGTGTGCGCGCAGCGCATCTTGAGCTGGGCGAGCGCTGTTTGCGGAGAGGTTCGGCCATGCGTGGCTTGAATGCAGGAACAAGCAGTGTCGTGGCAACAACGCAAATCAGCCCATCCGCGCATCTGAAGCCGGATTGCACGGCGGCGGTCGTATGAGCGGAGGTCTCCGCACCGGCCCGGGCGCAGGGCCTGACGCCGGAGCAGGCGGCGGAGCGCTTCTACATCCTGGACGCCGACGGGCTCGTCACGCGCAAGCGCGGCGACGCGCTGACCGACACCGTCCGCCCGTACGCGCGCGCGGAGGAGGACCTGGAGGGCATGCGCCTCGAGGAGGTCGTCAAGCACGTGCGCTGCGCGCCGCACGGCTCCGGCCCTGCGCGCTGAGCTGTCCAATGCCTGCTCCAGCGCGCCTGGCCATACCCTGGCAGGCCCTTGGTTGTGCGGTGTCACTCTGGCGCGTGCCTCGGATCGCGCTTTGACACACAGCCTGGTCGAAACCCATCTTACCGCTGTGTTTGAACCTCCGGAGCGTACCGATTAACCTCGCCTATGCACGGTCCCAGTGCTTTGTGGCCGAACAGAGGGCGGGCGAGTGAAGGCGGCTGCCGCGCCGGGACAGGGCAAGCCGACGGGGCTGATCGGCCTGTCGGGCGCGGGGCGGCTGTTCACGGAGGGCGTGCTGCGGCTCATGGGCGAGCTGAACGAGCAGCCCATCATCATGCCCATGAGCAACCCCACGCACCGCATGGAGTGCACCGCCGAGGATGCGCAGCGCATGACGGGTGCGGCCCGGCAGCCGCGCGCGGTGACCAACACTGCCTGCGGAAGGCAGCAGCTGCAGCGCCCTGCTGGCCCTCTGAGCCGGGCAGCTGGCAATGCATGAGCCTGCCACCGTCTCCGCAGCAAGTCCAAGCATGGACTGCCTGCTTGGTTGTCGTGTAGGTCCTCATGCGGCCTGGCATGCTTGCGAGCGTGAGATGCAGAACCGTGCGGCGGCAGGCGGCCGGGCCATCTTTGCGAGCGGCAGCCCGCAGCCTGATGTCGAGATCGAGGGCCGGACCATCGCGTCCTGCCAAGGTGACGCGGCCACCCCACTGTCTCGTTTTCAAGCTCTGCCCACCGCGCGGCGCCGCCAAGCTGTCCCAGCAGATGCCTGTGTCAATTCGGACACGCGGCCCTGCCTGTCAGCGGCCAGGCGACAGGGCACCGTTGCTGACACTGCTGGGGCCGCGCGCAGCAAACAACCTGTTTGTCTTCCCGGCGATCGCGCTGGCGGCGCATCTGGGTCAGACGAAGGTGATCACCGACCACATGCTGATGGCTGCAGCAGAGGCGCGCCCCACCTTGGTCGCTGTTCTGTTGAGCTCCTCTTACTGACACTGTACGCACCGCTCTTATATGTGTCATGCATGCACTGAGAGCAGGCACAATCAAGGCTGCTGGTGCATATGCCGCAGAGCATTGCTGCAATCCTGACCACCGTTGATGCAATGTCGGCTGGGCGCCTGACGAGTCATTTGCCTCAAGCAGGCACTGCCGCTGACTATCAAAGACGAGGACTTGAAGCGCGGCTGCGTGTACCCATCCCTGCACGACATCAGGTGCTGGCTGAACCTGCCATGACTCCGCACACACCACACATGCAGTCCTGCAGCGACGTAGCACGACGTGGGCTCACAGAGTATGGTTGTGGGTTGGCATGCCCGATACCGAAACCTGCAGGCCACTGAAGCAGCATCCATGCAAAGTGCGGCCCTGGGCCGCGCGGCAGCCCACGACAGCCGGCAGTCAAGGTGGCCCTGCTGCGCTGGCGTGGGGTGCGCCTCTGGCAGCCGCCCGGGCCGCCGCCGCATGCGCGGCGCGCCCGCACCGGCGCGCGTGCGGCAGCCGCGCGCCCCGATGCCGGCACTGCCCCGACCCTGGCGCCGGCGCGGGCCGGCCGCGCAGGGACATCAGCATCAAGCTGGCGCGCGAGGTGATCAAGGAGGCCGCCAAGGAGGGCCATCTGGGCAACCTGGAGGCCGAGCGCGTGCTGGAGAGGGGCGGCGACGAGGCGCTGGAGGCCTGGATCGGGGAGCACCAGTACGTGCCCGGCTACCGCCCGCTCGTGCACCTCCCCACGGGCGTGCTGGAGTGAGGCGCCGCGGCGCTGCAACCAAAACATCAGACCTGTCTCGCGCGCCTGCGCCCTGCCTGTGCGTCTGCAGCCGAGCAGCCCGCGGCGAGATTGGCGCCAAACTGAAATGACAAGTGTAAGGTGCAGCATTCGTTCTGCCGTGCTGGCGCGGCATGCATGCCTCGGGCGGGCAGGCATGCTTCTCGGGTCCCAATGGTTTGATCTGCGCATGCTATTGGACAGAAATGTGGTCGACAGGCTAGTCACTGTGGTGTCGAGGGGCTTTCAGACTGTTTGAATTGCACAGTCGCTGTCTTCCGTTTTTCGGGGAGGTCCTCTGCTTGATCTGTCTTCATGGGTGTTCCTGTATGTGCATGTCACATGCATGCTCTGTCACGTGAAGTTGCACAGACAGTTGGCTTGTGGTCCTGTGTGTTGCTTTGCGTATCATCATGCAGTGGTTTGCAAGTTGCAAGTTTCTTATTCAAGATGCAGGACAGGAGTCCAGCACAATGGTCTGGTGCTGGTGTCATGATGTAAGTACAGGGAGCAGTGGCAGATGTATATCTGTATGTTTTTGATGTTCCCAGTTCAAAAGTGCATGTCGGTGTTGCCTAGCAGCGTCAGCAAACTCTGAACATGGCCATGTAGCCTTGACAGGGAATTGACCGGGGTTTCTTGGAAATGTTGCTAGCTGAGAACGTTGCCAGTGGGAGGCCCCCGCCTAGGCAGAGCTTGGCAAGCCATGTATGTCGGGCATGGTGGTGATTGACCTCACTGCTGAGCAAATGGGCGAGCCCGACGCTCCTCCCACCATCGACCTGACTGCGGAGCCCGATGTTGACGAAGTTCTGGAGGTCTGCGCCTCTGTCTCTGGGCTTCTCTGCCTTTGCGGACAAGGCTTTGACCGGACTGCGGCTGCAGCCTGACACGGAGGACGGGGTGTGCTATGGCGTCTTCAGAACCAGCGTGGTTGGCGTTCAATACTACGTTGGACAAGTGAACCTCGGCGAGGCGCGCTGCGCCTTGTTCCTACGCCCTCCAAGCTTGTGACACTGTGCCTGCTGCATCTTTTCACTACATTGCCAAGCTTGAAAGCTCTACATCTCCAGCACATGCAATGGATGACTGCTACTCAAGTAGCAGTGCCAAGCATTGAGGAAAGCTTGCACTGGGCGCAGATGGTACAGGTAAGGAACGACTTTCCGCTTCCATCAGGCTCTACCTTGTGCTTGTCGTACAAAAGTGGCTGACTTGCTCCTCCTCAAGCGCAGCTGGAGCGCGAGCCGGACAACCCGTATGACCACTGGTGCGCACCGTGCCACAGTGTGCCAACGTGTTGCACTGGCAGCCAGCCCTGAACGGCAAATTAGTCTGCAAGTGTGTGACTAACTTGCCCACTGGCTCACCAGGGCGATACGCGTCGACAACGTGTTTGGCGTGAAGGCACGCCCTGCCTGAGCAGGCCCACCTGCCCGCCGCAGGCACGCTACTGTCCAGCCACGCAGCTCACTTTTGGGGCGCGGCAGGTTGGCCACATCGGCCGCAAGATTGCGGCAGCGGTGCGCCCGCTGAAAACTCGTGCGAGCTCGTGCGAGCACAATTGGCAGGGTGGAAGCGCTCTGAGCGATTGTGGCCGCGCCGCAGCTGTCGCCGCTGGTTGACGAGGACCTCATCTACCTGGAGGGCGAGGTCACCCAGGCGAGCAGGTGGCCCCCTGAGCAGGCGCTCCCGTGCTGACAGAGGGCCCAGCCTCCAGCCTCACCCGTTGCCGCGCCGCGCAGGAGCCACTTCACGATCCCGCTGGACCTGTGCGCGCCCTCGCCGCCCGCTCCGTGTTTGGCCGCAGCGCTTGCGCGCCGCGCTGTCGCTGCCGCGCCCTGCTGTGCAGCAGCAGGACGGACCCCCCCGAGGCCGCTGCCCCGCCGGCGCGGCCGGGCCCCTGACGGGCGGCGCGGCTGCCGCCAGGTATGTCTACGGAGCGCCTGAGAACCAGGAGCACGCGACCCGGACCCTGGCGCGCGCCGGCGTGCGCCTGCACGGCGCGGATGTGCCGCTGCCGCTGCCTGCTGGCCCGGGCCTGGGCAGCCCGCCGCCGCCGCGCCTGGTTCAGGGCATGGGCTCGCCTCCGGTGAGCGCGCCTACCAACCCTGGCCGCGCACATGCTTTCCTGATGATGGAGGGGCTGCCAGCGCTGCATGGGCGGCAGGGGCAAGGGTGCCACTGTGCCTTGGACCAGGCCGTTAAAGCGACACTGGCCCCATGGCTGCCCCCGAGGAGTAGCTGCCCTTGTGGTGAGCCGTCGAGCGTCTCGCTGATCGCCAGTCAGGGCGGGGCGGTGAGAGCGCGCGCGTCGCGTGACAGGGGTCCCAGGGTTCCCAGCGCAGCGGCAGTCGGGGCGGCGGCGTGGCGGCCGCGGTGGGCGCGGTGCGCATGAGCCGGCGCGCGGTCGAGGACTCGCTGGACCAGCTCTTCTCCAGTGCGTCCGCGCCGGCCCTGCCGTGACGCTCCTGCCTGGTCTCCGTCGACGCGTGCTGGCGGCCGCACGTCGCGCGCCCGCCCCCGCGCCAGGGCAGCGCTGCGCACCTCTGCAGCAGCCGCCGTGCCTGCTGCAGCGCAGCGCCGCAGCACCGCTCGTCGCTGGCTGCCATGCAGCCCCGCGCGCTTTGCGGCCGCCCTGCCCGGCGCGGCCGGGCATTGCGCGCCTGACCGCGACGCGGCGGCGGGGGCAGAGATGCTGGCGGGCACGGACAAGGGCGAGCGGCGGCGCATGGAGCCCAACGCTGAGGTGGCGACGCCGCTGTACGCGCACCAGCAGGAGGCGCTCGCCTGGATGATCGAGCGCGAGAACAGCGGGCGGCTGCCGCCGTTCTGGGGTGCGCGTCGCGCGCCGCGGCCTGCATGCATGCGCAGGGGGCATTCACGCGCCGGCATCCCACTCGGCAGGGGAAGGGCTTGAGGGTCAGGGGGTTTGGCCATGTCCAGTCGCAGCAGGACGCCAGGAAGGCCGCGAAGCTCAGCAGCATTAAGAGAGCCTGTGAAAGGCTCTCTCGCTAGGAGATTTGTTTTCATTTCAACTTCACCATGCACTCTGAGCTGTATCAAACTGGCTTTGGCATGCTCGCATGTGTTAATGCCGTCTCGCGGCTAGTTGACCACTACACAACAGGGGCGAGGGCCGAGCAGCAACGTCAGCCGTCTAGAGTCGAGCAGAATGCACCTGACGGTTTGCATGCTGCGGGCTGGCCCTGCAGAGCCGCTCCAGGCCGGCGGCGCCAGCAGGCTGTCATACGTGAACACCCTGACCAACTTCATCTCGACAGACCGCCCGCAGCCGCTGCGGTGCGCCTTCGCATGCCCGTGACTGCCATGGGCTAAGACCATGCCCTGTCTACCTAGGGGCTCGTCTGAGGCTCATCATACACTTGTCTACTTACTCAGCATAGAAGCGCACGTTGCCTGGCGCCGCAGCAGGGCCCGCGCGCAAACCTGGGGCTGTGCTGCATGGCGCCCGCAAATACGGATCGGTGACAGCGGCTGCGGCGTGCAGGGGTGGCATAATGGCCGACGACATGGTGACCCCTCCCGCCCGGGCGCCCCTCTCTGCCTCGCTCTGCTTGCGCGGCGCGCCACGCGTTCCCTGGGCCTGTGCGCGCCGCTGCATGCATGCGCGCTGCTCTGCCGCCTAAGCTGTCCCACTCCACCCTACCCTACCCTAGCATGCGTTGGAGGCCTGACGGCACGCCCCTGGCCCGCCGCAGGGCTTGGGCAAGACGCTGGTCGTGCTGGGTGAGCGCCCTGCCCTGCCCCGCGCTCCAGCGGCCACGGCGGCGAGCAGCTCCTTCCCTGTCGCTGCTGTGTTGCCGCGTGCGGTGCCAGTGACAGGGAACGGCGCCTGCCGCACCGGCTCGGCACTGATGCGCGCGGCGTGTTGGCTGCGGCAGCGCTGATCGCGTCCAACCGGCCGGGGGTGCCCGTGCTCGCGGCGCGATTGGAGGGCTCGCAGCAGAGCGAGGGCGGCCCCTCAGCCGATGCAGACGCTGATGCAGCAGACGAGCGGCCGGCCAAACGCCGGAAGGTGCTCCCCCAGCAGCGCGCGCACTGGTCACAAAGCTGCTCGCAAGTATGCTTTGCACGCCGTTGGGCCGGCTCAGGACGCACAGGCTTGCAGCAAAGTGTGTGTGCAAGATGCGGGCCTGTCCCTGCGCAGACTCTTGCCTTCGTCTTTGCAACTGAAAGGCGTTTGCAGCCACTCGTGTGTGCCTGCGACGGCGGCCAGAGGCGCTAAGCGCCAGGGACAGCAGCATCGGTGTCGTGTGCAGTCTCAGCCACGACTGGCAGAGGTCGTGCTGGCACCGTGCGCAGAAAGGCAAAGGCAAGGATGCTGCTCTGGAGCCGCCGACGCCGTCCAAGTCGGGCGGTAAGACAGAGGCGCGCGTGGCGGCGGCGGCCGCCGCGGTCGAGCCGCCGCCGGCGCCGCCGCCGGCCGGCGGGCCGCGTGGGACGCTCATCGTGTGCCCGCTCTCCGTGCTCACCAACTGGCAGATGCAGATCCAGGAGCACACGCGCGGCGGCCTGCAGGCGCGGCGCGACGTCCAGCGCGTGCTTCACAGCTCATCGGACTAAATCTGTGTTGAAACCAACACTTGTGCCGTTTACTGGTGAACAGGGACCATCCTCACTTTGTCAGCTTCGAGGCGCACGTGCCTGCTTTTTGCACTTTCTGCGACAGGAGGTTCTGCAACTTGCATACCCAGGGACCGCACCCTGCGTCTTTTGCAGAGGAGGCGGTGCACCCCGCTGACAGCGACGCGGCGCGCTCGCGCGCAGGCGTACACGTACCACGGCCAGCAGCGCGACACGCGGCCAGCGTTCCTGGCCGAGCAGGACATTGTCATCACCACGTATTCCACGCTCGCGCAGGAGCTCAAAATGCGCACGGGCCTACTGAAGGCGCGGTCCTCGTCCCCGGCGGCGCTCGCGGAGCCTGCAAGGGGCAGGGTTGCATGGCTGCCCAGGCAGCGCGAGCCAGTCAGAACAGTGCTGCGAGCGAGCTCTCGCCTGTGCCCCAGGATTTGCATACCGCTTGCGTCGAGAGTGTGTGTGTGTATCACTGCACACGGGCTCTTCACAGCTGCAATGTATATCCTTCAGTGTTTCTCAGCTGTTGTGACGTTGATGCAGGTGCCATGGCTGCGCGTGTGCCTGGACGAGGTCCGCCCGCACTGACCTGCAGACCTCATGCTCTGGACATGTTCTTGTGTTAGCATGAGGCCTCCTGCCAGGCAGCAGCACCCGCACATGCTCTTCACCAAGTGTCCTCGGTTTGCTTATCAGGAGTCGCGCATGTGCAAGGCAGGGGCTCTCCGCTGTCCACTTGTTTGCGCGAACGGCGTCAGAAGGTGCAACCCTGCGCTGTTCGTAGGGGCACACCGTGAAGAATGCCAAGACACAGATGGCCAAGGCGGCGGCCGCCCTGCAGTGCTCGCGCCGCTGGGTGATCACAGGGACCCCCATCCAGAACAGGTGCGGAGCGACCGCAGGGCAGGTGGCCTGCAGGAGTGGCTTGCACGGAGCCTGCATGGAGCTGCAGGCCTGGGTTCAAGCTCATCGGCGTGCCGCGAGCGCCGCCACATGCCTTGGCTAGGACACAGCACCATTTCATATGTCTGCATGGTGTGGCAATCCTTTTCAGGTATGAACGAGAATGAACGAGAAGGACAGGTTCTAACTGTCGGCTCCAGGGCCGCACGTGCGCGCAGACAGAGCTGCTAGGGCTGAATGCATATGTGGCTGGCCTGGCAGCTGTGCGCAGCCTGTTGCTGCTGCGTGCGCGGCCAGCGGCCACGCTGCTCAGCTGCTGCGGCCGTGCCTGCGCGCAGCCTGGCGGACCTGCACGGCCTGATGCACTTTTTGCACTTCTTCCCGCTGGCCGAGCGGCACCTGTTCACGCGCACCCTGGAGCGGCCCATCAAGGCCGGCGACCCCGCCGGCCTCATGCGCCTGCAGGTGCCGCCCGCACCGCCCGGCACCCCCAGCGCTTGGCACGAGCCTCCAACCCAAGCTGGCCGCTGCAGGCATGCAGAGGCAAGCAGAGCATGCTCAGAGGCTCACGGGAAGCTTGCTGAGTGAGCTTGGGTCCTTTACACCAAGGGCTTGCTGTGCAGGCCCGCTCCTCTGCGCCGCAGACTGATGCCCTGCGGACCGGTGTGCGAGCCTGCGTCCGCCCCTCTCTAGCAGCCCGCCAGGCAGGCTTGCCCGGCCCGTCAGCCGGGCTGGGCGCCAAGCGCGGCGCGCGCGCGCGCGCGCGCAGGTGCTGATGAGCGCGCTCGCGCTGCGGCGCACCAAGGACACGGTCGTGGATGGCCGGCGCGTGGTGGAGCTGCCGGAGAAGACCGTGCACCGCGTGCCGGTCGCGCTGTCCGCCGCGGAGCGCGCAATATATAGCCGCTGGGAGGCGCACGGCGCGCTCGGCTCTGCACGCACCGCACTAACCTTTTTGCTGCACGAACTACCAGGAAGAAAAAATACCGGGCCCCGACATGCACGCTTTTGACTAAGCTGGACTGATTCTGTTGGTGATCGTGCTGTCGCTGATGCAGGCTCTGTACCCCTCCATCTCAATCTCAACTGAGCTTTCTCCTGTATTGTAAGGTGCATGCTGCGCTGTAAGTGCCAAGTGCCTTGCAGCTGGTGACGTGCATGCCGGCAGAGCTGTCCAACCTTGGGACGCCGGCCGAAGCTGTGTGAGCGCACGTCCGCACGTCCGCGCTCCATGCGGACTTGTCAACAGGCAAATCAGGTGGCCGTATGGCGCTGTGCAGGGCGCAGCATCTTCCAGGACCGCATGGCGGATGGCACGCTGCTTCAGGTGATGAAAGAGGGTTTGCGTGCTGCTCGGTTGTCCACTGCTAGACTGCACTGGCTGTCACTGCAGCCCGCGCTCACCTGTCACGCCACCGGACCAATGCTGGCATGAACTGACATGCCAGGGCAGCTGCGTCCCAGGCCCGCCTGCATTGGACGCCGAGGGGCAGGCCGGCAGAGTGTTTGCTTGGTGTTTCCTGGTACCCCTTGCCTGGCTGACGAGCGTGCACGCCCCCCGGGCGGCCAAGGACACAAGGCGCGCTGACGCGGCGCGGGACCGGCCCGGCGGCGCGCAGAACTACACGAGCGTGCTGGAGGTCATCCTGCGCCTGCGGCAGATCTGCTGCTCCGCGCAGCTGGTGCCCAAGGAGCCGCCCAGCGGCGCCGGCGCCGGCGCGCCCAGCGACCCAGCCGTGGCGGCCGCGCAGCTCGCGCGCCTGCAGGAGCTGCTGGCCGAGGGTGGCCTGGGCGAGTGCGCGGGTGGGTCCTGCCTGCGAGCACGGCACCCACCGCCTCCGTCAGCCCCGGCAATCCACCCGACCTGGCCGCTGACCTGCACATTGACCTGTCATGCCGTCATGTCACATCTCAGCCCTCTCTGGCATCGTCATGATGGCTCGGTGACTTTTGACTTGCGTTACACCGACGCGCCACATGCACTGCAATTGAAATGTATCACAGCGGCCGGGCTAAGCAGCGGCTGTTTGCCTCGATTGCGCAGTGTGCCTGAACGAGCCGATGGTCGCGCCGTGCATCACGCCCTGCCTGCACGCCTTCTGCCGCGCGTGCATCGAGGACGTGATCGAGCGCAGCAAGCCCGCGTGCCCGCTCTGCCGCGCCGCGCTGAGCAAGGCGGCGCTGCAGGACCCGCCGCCGGCCGCCGCCGAGAAGGCCGAGGCCGAGCAGGTTTGCTGCGCCGGGCTGTTGACAAACAGGGGTTTGTGAGCTTGCAGCCGAGCTGTGCTGTGCTGCAAACACGTACTACCATGCTTCAACTGTAGGCTCTGAATAACGGGTTAGCTGGTTGCTGTTGCCAACCAGACGGCGGGCATGCGCGGGCTGCATGGCAGGGGTGTGGAGCCTGCGGCGCTGTCAGGTTGCCCCGGCATCCGTGGCCCGCTGCATATGCAAGAAGGCTCCGGGACATCTTTCATTTTCCTCTGCGTGTTGGGTGCGAGTGCGCTGCTGCGCCGGCGCCAGCGCACCCGCGCGGCGCGCTCGCGGCCGTGGCGGGCAGCCGCGAGCGGCGCGCGCTGACTGGCCGGCGCGTGCGCGCGCCGCAGGCGGACCCGGGCGCAGCGGCGGGCGCGGTGCTGAGCGCCAAAGTGGCCAAGATGGTGGAGGTGCTGCGCGCGGCGCGCGACGAGGGCGCGCCGGACGGCGGCCGGGAGATAAAGAGCGTCGTGTTCAGCCAGTGGACCGGTGCGTTGGCTCGACGCAGCCCACACGCGGTCGCGTCAAGCGGCGCACGCCCTCCCGCATGCGCGCGCATGACTGTGCATACAGGCCTTTCGTGTCGACGCCATGCCGAAGCTTTGCCTATTATGCCCGTGCCATTCTTGCACCTGTGCCCCACAGGTGCACTCTGGTACAGAAAGCATGCGAGCAGGTGGCACATGGACAGCTAAACATGTTGGTGCCATGGAGTGTGCAGCTTGTGAAGAGCACCACTCACATGAGCAGATTCAGCATGTGCGGCACAAGGCTCTAAGTGAGCAACTGTGAGTGGAAAGCGGGTGCACCAGCGGCCGCTGACGTGGCAGGCCAGACGCGGGCGGGCGCGCCGCGCGCAGGCGTGCTCATTCTGGTGCAGGCGGCGCTGGCGGCCGACGGCCAGCCCGTGCTGCGCATCGACGGCTCCACGCCCGCCAAGCGCCGCGGCCAGGCGCGCCAGACACGCGCCTGCCGCTCACACCATGCAGGGCCGGCCGTTCGCGCCTGCCGCTGGCGCTGCATGTGCAGCGCCTGCGCCGGTGGCGCTTGGCAATGGCTGACAATGTCCCGCCGTTTGTGCCACCCGCGGCCGCGCCTGTGCGCGCCAGGTGCTGCGCGAGTTTGCGAGCCGCGAGCCTGGCGGCCCGGCGGTGCTGCTGCTCAGCCTCAAGGCGGGCGGCGTGGGCCTCAACCTGACCGCCGCGTCGCACGTGCACTTGCTGGAGCCGTTCTGGAACCCTGCCAGTGCGCCCGGGCCTCCGCAGCTGCTCGATCAGCACTCTTAGCCGGCGCTGGGCGGCGCCACGGTCCCCGTGTACGACGCCACTGGTCATGCTGGCGGTCCCAGCTGAGCAGGCCGCGCCACTGGCATGTGCACCCTTTGTTTTGCTGGCGATGGGGCGCCCTGGCCCCATGCTGGTGGCGCCTCTGGAGGGTAGCGGCCGCAAGTGTGCTCGGCCCCTGTAGGCGTGCAGCGCTTTGGCGCCTGCAGGAATAACGCCAATCGGCGTTGTTGGCTCCCCTGAGCCTACCCTACCCTGCGCGGCAGCCGAGGACCAGGCGCAGGACCGCATCCACCGCCTGGGCCAGACGCGGCCGGTCAGCGTCTTCCGCTACATCGTGCAGGACTCCATCGAGGAGCGCATGCTGGAGCTGCAGGTCCGCGGCGCGCCGCCGGCCCTGCGCATGCTCCGGCCTGCTTGTCCTGCTGCACAAAGCTTGACGTGCCAGGGTCTGCTGTTGCTCCATGGGGGCGCCTTGGCGCGGTGAGCGCAGGGAGCATGAGCGCCGTGGCGTGCTGCGGTGCTTGGGGCTGCGCCTTGAGCTGCCTGGCCTGCATACGCAGGAGCACAAGCGGCAGCTGCTCTCCGCGGCCTTCGCCCGCAGGAGCGTGGAGGAGCTGCGCGAGATGCGCATCACGCATGTGCGCATGCTGCTGCGCGTGTGACACTGCCTGCCCATTGTATCTGGGTGTCATGCCACATGGAATAGAGAGGGCTTGGCTTATGCAAGTCATGCATGTACACTGCGCTTTAGCACAATATCTATGGGGATGCTCCTACTCTCTGGCTGCTGCATGTTTCGTGCTTGTCTGTGTGTTTGAACTGCCTGTGTACCAAGGCACTGCATGAACCAAAGCATGTGCTCTGCTGTGATGGGCGCACAGCGAGTTGTTTTGGCTTGCGCTGTGTTTGTCACTGATAGTCATGGTGGCACCATGGTGGTGTCATTGCAGTGTGAAGTGTGTAGTGCCAGGTTCCATGCAGTGCGCTTGGAGGCACGTTTCAGGTATCATTAAGCTGTGATTGCTGTGCATCATGCTTAGACATCGCCTCCCTGCATGCAGCCATTGCTGTCAGACCATCAGCAGACGGACAGCACGCTGAGCAGCGACGCAGGGCAAGGGGGCGCACTCTCAACTTGACGCCCCGCAGGATGGTGTCCTTGTCTGCAGCATCCAGCAGTCCCTGCGGCCCCGCCAAACCATGCGTAAACCATGCATTAAACCATGCATGATATCTGACGTGCATGTTTGCACATTGAAGGGCCCCATCAGAGCCCTGGCGCTCTTCGGGCTAGAGAACCTGCCCGCCCGTGATGTGCATGCCAGCTCACATCGGCGCACCTCGTGAACCACCTCGTCAACGACCAGGCAAAGCCGCGCATAGTGGTCCAGCAGCAGGGCCTCGGTCGGCGGTTTCCTCATAGCCTCACGCAGCGCTGCGGCCAGGTGACGCAGGGCCTCCGCCACTGCGCTTCAACGTACAGACCTGAAAAGAATTGCAGTGCATGGCCTATGAGCGAGGTCTCGACCCAGGAGCGCACGTGCCAGCTCGGTGTAATCGCCAGTGCCTAGAGCGTAGTACACTATGTCTGCCTCTGTCCTCGCCACCACTACAGCTCCCCTGGTCCCTCACATATACACTTAACTATGGGGATACAGTTAGCTGAGCTGAACATCAAAGAGCTTAGCATGATGCGTCCTGAGCTACAAGGCTTGAAAGGTGCACCTGAAGCGCGAAACGGACTCTGCCACCTGTGCGCTGTTCTCGGCGTCGTGCGTCTGCTGGCACGCCGCCCGAATGTCCGCTCTGTCCAGGTCAGTGAAGCGCTCATAGAAGCGTTCATAGATCACGTGCCCAGCAGTTGTCGCAACTATGAGCGCTTGCACCCGGCCTGTGTCCATTGGCGATGGTGCTCACGAAAAGCACAGCCTGCCTCAGATTCCTGCAACCACTCCCAACGAGCTTACAGCCACCAGCTGTCCAGAAAGCTCACACAACAGATGTCAGGGCTGGTAATATGGTATTAATCTTCGTCTCCCTCTTTCACTTTGTTTTTTTCTCTCGGCCTTCTGCAGAAACCCGTGCACGTGCGCTTGAGGGTTTGAGTTGCGTTCTTGGATTGTGACAGCGGGAGTGTTTATGTTGCTTTCCGTGCAGGTGTTCTGCCTTGCGCTAGTCGACGCGCTACCAAATCAAAGTATTGAAGCACGCTGCAAACGTCTCAGCACCCTTGCACTGGGACTGGGGAACTAGCGTTTTGCATTGCTGATGTCTAGGCAACAGCGCTGGTCGCACCTGGGCACTACATTCCCTGCCGATTACATCAACCAGGTGAGTGTGAAAGTGCTTGCATGCCGGGTAGCAAGCAGCATATCCTGGACGTGTCAGAGGTGTAGTGCGTGTTAAGTATTCGATGAGTGACGAGTGTTGAGCGTGAGCTGCAATTCTTTGAGCACGCTGTGTTTGCTGCAACAACAACTTGTGTGATGGACAGTACACCGCGGTGACGTAGCGCGCCTTGCTTGACCGGGCTGCAAGACATGCCGTAGGCCGGAGTGGAGCCGAGCCAGTGCACTTGCTCCTGCAAGAGGGCCTGCGCGAAAGTTTGTGTTTGCCGGCCAGGCAGAAGAGCTGGCCCGGGCTCCAGGCGTGCCACAGCGTGTGCGGGACCTGGCAGCGGCACTGCTGCGCCTCACCAGGCTGCGCGCAGCAGCTGCAGAGGCCGAGGCGCTCAAGGTGCGCTGTCAAGTGATAGAGGCGGCACGCTATAGGCAAGCAGGAATTGCGTAGGGCGTTGTTGGCTGAAAGTGCTGTATGTGCTTGCACTTTGGCTTTGCTCTCGGCTTGCCACTGGACTGTGCGACGGTTGAGCTCGGTGACAGGCATTTATGTGCGTGTGCACATGCTCTGCATGCAGCCCAAATATAAATCTGACGCGGCTGTGCTCAGCCATCTGCGGCAGCCCGGCACTTGCTATACATCAGAGAGTAGCTGCAATGGGAGCAGCACGCATGCGCGGCTGCTGGCGCTGCTGGCACAGCAGCTAATTTTTCAAATAGCGCTTCCGCGCGCTGCATGCGCGAGCCAGCCAGCCACTGCCATGCTGACATGGCCAAGCCCCGCGCGCGCAGGGCATCTGCAATGGCCTGGCGGAGCTGCCCGAGGACGGGAGCGGCTGCAGTGGCGGCGGCCCGCAGGCGGCGCTCCTGGCACTGCTGGCGCGCGTGCTGTTCCTGGAGCACGCGCGCCCGCTGCACCGCCTGCTGCTCACGCATGTGTGCCGGCTGCCGCCGGCGCGCCTGCGCGACTTTGCGTGCGCCTTTGAGCAGCAGGCGCGCCGCTGCCGCGCGCATGCGCGCGCTGGCCACCGTTGCATCCGTGCACGCCGAGCAGATGCATCTTTCAGGCATGCAGGCCTGCTGTGCCAAGCCAGCATCCGTACTCAGCAGCCTATGCACGCACGTCCAAACATGTCAAGCCCCAGTGGGCTGAGGCACACATTTATGGCGCTGCGGGCGGCCGCATGATACAGGTACGCACGCATCTCTGCGGCTTACGCTCTGGCTGCTGGCTGGTGAGGCGAGAGCCTGCAAGCCAGGGTAGAGGGCGAGCAAGTTTTAACGCATCTCGCGCCCTGTCCGATGGCAGGTGCTGCGGGAGGCCGCTGCGGCTACGGCGCGGGGCGCCCCCGATGCTGGAAGCAGCGAGGCGCTGGGGTCTGACAACAGCGGCGGCCACACGAGGCTAGGCAGAACGGGCGGACAGGAAGGCGGAGGAAATGGGAACGGAGGGCCTGGCCGCGGCGGCGCCCCCGCACGCATCCCGCTCGCGGATGCGGTGTTCTCTGTGCTGAGCGTCCCGCAGCTGCGCGGCCTCACACGGTGCGGCTGGGTAGGGGTCCGAGCTAGACATGATGCAGACCTTCAGGCCTTTGTGCAGGGTTGACCCGTGGTAAGGCCAGGGGTTCAACAAGCATCTTTGTTTTGGCAGGCAAGCATGCGCTTGTTGAAGCACATGCCTACTTTGCAGGAGCAGGGCTGGGATGCTGCTGCAGCAAGCTCACCCTACATAGGGCCGACCAGTTGTCCAGCATGGGCAGCTGAAGTTCAAATTGTCCTGTGAGCGCACTGAGTCACAGTCACGCTGTCGGGCACCGCAGGTCTTGCTGTGTGCCGGCGGCGGCGTCCATCGCCGCAGCGCTTGCACGCCTGCTGCGCCAGGACCTCGACGAGCTGCCCGCCACCGCCGACGATGTGCAGGCGCGCACAGCATTGCTCGACTCGACGCTCGCCGCATGCTGCCGCCATCGCCATTGTCCTGGGGGCGTGCTGAGCCATATACCGGCTCTCGCCGTAGAGTCGGTGGCAATTCCAGTGAGCCTGCGCCTGCCGCGCAGGAGGCGATGGCGGCGCTGTACGGGCTGCTGCAGCTGCATGGCTCGCGCATGGCCGCCAGCGGCGCCGGGCGTGCGGCGATCGTGGCGACGGCGGACGCCATGCTGGCCGCGCTGCACGCGCGCTCCCCGCTGCCTGTGCTGCAGCCGGACCGTCGAAAGTCTCGTGCATGCCCAAGACTCTGCCCCGCAGCAGCTGTGTTTGATCCTCACAGCTGAAATCTGAGGTGTCAGAGGTCGCAGCTGTGCCGGACGGCATGGCCGTGCTCTCGCCGGTCAAGCCTGTGATCTGGATACGAGCTGGGGAAGGGCGTGCTGTGCAGCGAGTGGTTACACGGCCCAAAGCTGAAGGGCGGCACGATGAGTGAGCCAGCTGCCCTGCCGCGCAGTGCTCGCTTGCGTCACAGGAGGCAGTGGCAGCGGCGGCAGCGACGCTGGCGGCCGCAGCCGCGCTGCCGGATGCGCCGCCCGCGTGGCTGGCGGCCGAACTCGCCGCTGGCCTGGGCCTGGCGCCTGCTCCGCCTGACGACTCGTCTGCTGCTGGTCACACGCAAGAGCGCCCGGCCACGCCGACAGCGAGCGCGGACCGTCGATCTGCTGTTTTCAACATCGAGGATGCAGCGGGCGGCCGCGAGCAAACACGCCGCGCAATGTGCGCGGCGGGTCCTGGCAGCAGCGCTGGGGAGCAGCCTGGGGAAGCGCCGGGCGCCAGCGACGGGCACAGCGTGGTGGGCGCGCACCTTGCGGCGCGTGCGCGCTCGCTGCGCGGCGAGCTGTCGGGCGTGGGGCCGCTGGCGCGCGTGTGCGCCCTTCGCGGCCTCGTCGCGGCGCTGCCGGCCGCCGTGCTCTGCGCGCCGCTGCGCTGGCCCGCGCCCAGCGCCCCGGCGCCCGACTCGCTGGGCGCGCGGTGCACGGGCGCTGGCGGTGGAGGCGGTGAACAGGACGCCGATGGGAGCAGCGGCGACGGCGGCAACGTCGAGCTGGCGGGCATGTGCGGGACGGCGGGGTTTGGTGAGCAGGGCGTGAAATTCAAAAGGCGGCTAGAAGCTGCCGAATGGACGCTGCTGTCGGAGGGCGCGCTGCCGGCGGCGGTGGTCGTGATGGCGGCGGCGCCTGATGCCAACTTCAAGTACCATGCGGCGCAGCTGCTCCTTGTCTGCTTGCAGCGCTTGGAGGCGTGCCTCCTGGTGCGCTCCCTGCCCGCTGTCCCCGGCACACGAATGAAGACAGCGCAGGCGCGTGCGTGCCTTCCTGCGCCTTGGCAGCTCCAATGGGGTGCCTGGCATGTGCATGCAGTCGCAGGCGATGCGAGTGCGTGCTTGTGCAGGCTGCAGTGGCGTGCCGCCAGGGTGGCTGCGTTGTTGTACCAGAACCGGCATCCCCCTCTCGAAATTCCTGCTCCTGCACTTTGGCAGTAGAGCACAGGTAGCAGAGCCCCGATGCAGCACGCCTCGTCCACGCTGGGCTGCACGGCGTCAATGCAGGGCGCAGCGCAGCAGCACACGGACGGCGCGGCCTGCGCGGGCGCGGAGGCGCGCCGCGCGCACCTGCGCGGCGTCCCCGGCCTGGCGGGCCTGAGCGCGCTGGCCGATGCGGGCGCCGCGGGCCGCCGGCCGCGCGGCGAAGACGCGCATGCCGAAGACGATGATGACCTGCTCTACCCTGACTTATCACCCGATGAGCCGAGCGGAGACGAGCTCGAGGCAGGAGGGCACCTGCGCCACGGCGACACGCCGCGCAGCCCGCCGTTTGCGACTGCGCACGGCGGAGGCCGCTCGCCTCAGCGCGAGCGGCCGCACGACGAGCGTGCGGGCGGCGGGCTGCGCGCGGCGCCCGACAGCGCGCCCGCCGCGCCGCTACTGCGGCCCGCGCTGCGCGCGCAGATCATGGCGCTGCTGTGGACGTGCTGGGAGGTGCGCACGGCAGCGCAGGACCCCGCTGCGCCCGGCTGGAGGCGCACAGCGCCCGGACTCAGGACCTCTGCATGCATGACTCTCTGCAAGAGTGACCTCTTGCAAGGCCCTCTCACTTGGAGGCCTCTCGTCAGCAGTGTGCGCACACAGTGCACCGGCCGCATGCGGCTGCCAAGCCCGGGCAATGCTGACGATGGCACTGCTGCGCGCCATAAAGAGCCTCCCACGCCGCGAGCTTCCTGTCGAGGTCCATGCTCGCACATGGCCCCGGTGGGAAGGCGGAGCCGCGGCGGCGCAGGACCCGCAGCAGCAGACCGTGCGCATGGTGCACGCGGCGTTCGACGCGCTCATGGACGCGCTGGAGGCGCAGCACGCGGCCGCCGCGGCCGGCGGCGGCGGCGCGGCCGCGGCCGCGGCCGCGCTGGCCGCCTGCGGCAGCGCGCGCGCCTTCCAGGAGGCCGCCGCGGCGGAGCTCATGGCGCTGGGTGCGCCGCGCGGGTCCATGACCCTAGCCCTTGGCGGCGGGGGTGAAGGGAGGCGGCCTGCAGCGCGGCTTCGGATGCGGCTGAGAGTGCCGAGTGTGGTGCGCGGGGACGGTGCGCCTGCACCGGCATGCCTGCAAGCACTCCCAGCATGCATGCTGTGATGGATGACCCCTGCCTGGGCACCAGGGGCCAACCGGAAGGGCCGCTACGCGCCGCTGCGCGCGCTGACGTCGCGGCTGGGCGCGAGCCGCCTGCTGGCGCTGCGCCCGCGGCTGCTCTGGGAGACCTTCATGGTGCGCTCTGCACCCCGGAGCGCGCGCGTGCCGCTGGAGACCAAAGCCGTTGTGCGCATGTCAGCCGCATTTGAGTGCTACTGTGCAGCCTTTGCAGCCGAATGCTTTCCAACCCCAAGCTGGGACAAGCATGCGTTCTATCGGTTTGCAGTCGCACCTGCTCTGTCTCCAACTGCATGCAAATCTGGGTGTATACACCAGGCAACCTGATTGGGCACGCTCGTGCACGGTTCACACTGGCGCGCATGCACGGCTCCCTGCCGTGCGCTGCGGCAGGCGCACACGCAGGAGTCAGTGTGCCCGGCGGCGTCGGGCTTTGTGGAGGCGCTGCTGGGCAGCCTGCGCCACGAGTGCGTCAAGGCCGCAGGCGCGCGCACGCCCAGCGCATCCCCGCACTTCTGCATCCTGTCACAGTGCGCCGGCGCATGCGGCTGCGACGGGCACTGGTGGCCTGCAAGCAGCAGCACGCGGCTACCGTACCATGGCGCCTCCGCAGGTGTCGAGCCGAGCGCACATGCGGCGCTCACGGCTGTGCGTGCGTCCTGCTCGCGGCACGCCACCTGGGCGCTGCCGCGCGCGCAGGCTGGCCGCATGGCTGCCTCCTCGCGCAGCGACCTGGTGCTGCCGCCGGAGCGCCGCACCACACCTTTGCACAAACATTGCGCTCTGGCACCCTGCTCGTGCCGACAGCCATATGCTTACCCCGCCGGTCACCGCCCGGGGCCGACGTGCGCGCAGGCGGCCACGCGGCGGGCACGGCGCGGTGGCGCGAGGCGTGGCTGCCGCCGCTGCTGGCGGCGCTGACAGCGCCGGACGCGCGGCTGCGCGCCAATGTGGCGCATTACCTCCTGCCGCTGCCGCTCGCCATGGACTCGAGCTCGCTGGGCGTGCTGCTGGAGCGCGTTTCTGGGGCCGCGCGCGCCGAGCTCGGCGACCCCGCGCGGGGCGAGGAGCGCGCGGGGACGCAGCGGGTGCGCGTGGCCGCTAGTGCCGGTGCGGTGCGGCTGAGGCTGCAGGCTGCGGCGGCACTCTGAGGCTGCGCTGGTCGTGTGCTGTGAGTGCTACAAGGGTAGCTGGCGTGCTGGCAAAGGGCGCGCGATAAGTATCGTCGTGTATCGGATGTATCGGATGCAATGTGGAGTACCAAACGCTCCGGGCAGTGCGACCAGCTCTTAGGATCAGTTAGGTTGGAAATGGGATGTTGGCGGGAGCTGCTCAGCTACCCGCGTCTTGCCTCCGCAGGTGGCTGCTCTGGTCGCAGTCCTGAAGGCCGCACGCCTCCTGGGTCTTATCAACGCCTTGGACGAGGTGAGCCCTCTTCACTCACGCCGCACCTCCGCTGGCCAGGTGACATGGTCGTTTCAATTGCAGATCACAGTGTGAGTCTCCTATTATATCATGTCGCCAAGCGCATGCGCATTGGTCGTGCAGGTACGTGTTCTGAGAGTCTGTCCCAGCACCCCGGCAATGTAGTAGTGTGGGTCACCAAAGCACTCTGATTTGACCCGCCTTGCTTGGACATGGTATGTAGCACGGGCTGCCGGCATGAGCACTCTGCAGGCTCGTTCAGCAGGGACCCTGCACGAGCCACGGTGAAGCACGGTCTGTGAAGCATTGGCGAGCGCGCCGAGCGCGGGCCCGCGCGCGACCCCACGCGGCGCGCGTAGGTGCGGCTGCCGGGCGCGGCGCCGGTACCGCTGCCGGAGGCGCTGCTGCAGCGCGCGGTCGCCTCCGCGGACGACTGCCTGGCCATCGACGCGGTGCAGCTGGCCTGCGTGCACCAGAAGCACGTCGTGCTGCCCAGTGCGCCGCGGCGCGCCGCTCCCCACCCGCCTCCTCGGAGGCGCCCTCGTGTGGCCGCGCAGGCACGGGCAGCGCCGCGGTGACGCTGCCAGCACGCCGCCAGGGGCACCTGCCATACTGGCGCTGTCGGTTTTAAGGCTTCCTGCGCACATGCACGCACTGCGGCGACAGCATCCTGCCTGCTTTGCAGCCTGCAGGCCGGGGCTCCTGCGTTTCCCTGTCACCACAGAGTGATGACTGCTGGCAAGCAACTCCTTGCTACGTTCTACCCTACCCCAACCCTAATTCTAACCTGTACTCTGCCCTACACCTGGGGGGCACATGGGTGCGCGCAGCGGCGCTGGAGCTGCAGCTGGTGGCGCTCGGCGTGTCGCTGGGCCTGCGCTGCGGCGACCAGGAGCGGCAGCAGCAGTGGGCGACCGTGCTCGCGCGCCTCCTGCGCCGGCAGCACCTGGGCGTGCACGCTGCGCTGCAGCGCGCACGCGGCCGCGCGGGCGCGCTCGCCGACGAGGACGAGCGCGCCGAGGACATGGCCGGCGCGCCACATTGCAACTATGCTATATTGCCGCTCGTGGTTGTTGGCTCTCTATGTCCGCCGAACCTTATTTGAGGAATTGGCTGCCATTTTTTATCCTTGCCAGATTGGACCTGTACTGCTAGCACGCCTGCGCCGCCCGGCCTGCTAAGTCACCTCCATGCGCGCCAGCCGCGCTGGCGCCTGCCCTCGCTAGCTATCAGGCAATGCATTGGACAGTGATGTTTGTATTGTACAGGTGATACGCAGTGCTATGCTTGCAGCTGCTGTCTAGAGTGCTGACCTGTTCTGGATGCTGATGAGCGCAGTGCAAGGCTGCATGCCCCCTTGCGTCCTCCGCAGCTTGCTCGTTGCAGCGTTGCCGCCTGGTCCCATCTGGCCACTGCTCCGATGGAGGACTGCGTAAAGTAGGTGTCGAGCCCCTGAGTCCCAGGCGCGGATATCTTTCAAACTGACCTCATAGCATCCCGCAGGCGTGCAGCGCCAGGCCGGCTTCCTGCGCTGGCTGACGCGCACTCTCTTGGGCGCGTGCTACCCCGGGTCGCCCTTCGAGCGCAAGTCCACCGCGCTGCGCCTGCTGTCCGTGCTGCTGGCCTGCTGGCAGCAGCCGGTTGCGGCAGGCCTCAAGGCGCGTGCCTCTGCGAGCGGCCCCGCCCGCCTGAGCAGAGAGGGTCGCTGAGAGGACACCACATGCGGCGGCGAGCTGCATGTCAAGAAGAGATATGGTCATTGCATGTAGAGCTGCAATGCATGCCCGCCTTTCTTTACCTTCAAAAATATAAGCGTGTCCTGTCTCAAAGTTGCAATTGAGGCGCACCCTGGCGGACCGCCCTGACTCACAGATGCTTGCAAGCCAGCCCCAGGTATGCAAGCGTGCAGGGCACCCAGGGCGGCGGGCGCGGCTGCGGGCGCAACAGCGGCCCCGCACCGGCCGCCAAGGGCGGAGTGGGCAGCCCGAGCCCGGCGGTCCTGGAGGATTTTGTCGCGGGCGCGCGGCGCCACGGCGTGGAGCTGCTCTGCCCCGGCCTGCTCGGCGAGGGCACCGTGCGCCTGCTGCTGGGTGCGCCTGCGCTGGCTGGCACGCCCGCGCGGGGCGTCAGCGCCGCCCGCCTGTCGCCTGGCATGCTCACAAACTGCAGGCGCTGCGGCCGCTGTCGGCCTCGTGGCGTGCAGTGCCTGCAAGCGGTGTGGCCCCGCAGAGGGAGCTCACAGAAGGCTCTGTCGCATGGGTGGTGTTACAGCGCTTGCGGCGCAGCTTCGCATGCATCGCCAGCTGCAATTGCCCACATGGCTGCAGGGTGCTCCTGTTGGACCTTTCTCGGCATGTGACCGCACCACAGGTGTGCTCACGGACCCAATTGTAGTATGTCGTCTGGCAGTCAAGGGCGGGTAGCCAGCTTGTACCCTACAGTACTCACCTAACCCGCGTTACGAAGGACCCTACCAACCCTAATATGGCAGACGCCGGCCAGGCGCGCTGGTGGACCCCTGGGACAAGCTGCGCGGGGGCGCCGAGCACGTGCTGGGCGCGCTGCGCGCGCCGCTGCCGGGTCTGGAGGCGCCGACCGCCGTCGCGGGGCTGCTGGCGGCCGCACGCCGCCTGCTCGCCAGCCCGCGCGTGCGCGAGAGCGACGCCGGTGCGGCCGCGCCGCGCCTGGCGCAACTCCCGGCTGCCCGGCCGGCTCTGTTTGGCCTGCGACAGGACTGACATCAGCCCCGCCCATGTGCAATTCGGCCTTTCAGTCTACGCCGGCCTTTTGCCTGTGACATCTCCGCTGTAACAAGCGCAAAAGGCAGTACTAAATATAGGGCCTGTTGTTGGTGTGGAGCACAGAGGCGCACTCTCAGACGCGCTGACGTGTGCGCAGCCTGGCCCCGCCGTCGCCTGTGCCGCAGTGCGGGCGCCATGCAAGGGCCTGAGCGCGCGCCCCGGCAGGGGCGCGGCTGGCGCGCATGCTGTTCCACAAGTACGTGCTGGGGCTGGGCTGGCGCGTCGTCTGCCTGCCGGGCGGCGGCGCGGCCGCGGAGCCGGCGGCGCCGGGCGGCGGCGGCGCCACGTTCGAGCCCGCGCTCGCCTTCCTGGACAGCCTCGCCGCCCAGCTGGAGGTGCGCGCTGGGCCTGCGCATAGGGTAGGGTTAGGGTAGGCTGGAGTTGCGTGCAGGGGCTGTGCATAGGGTAGGGTTAGGGTAGGCTGGAGGTGCGCGCTGGGCCTGCGCATCGGGTAGGGGTAGGGTAGGCTGGAGGTGCGCGCAGGGCCTGCGCATCGCAGGACGCGCGCCGTAGGAGCGGCTGCCTGCAGGCATGCACAGCGCCCCACACACGGAACTGCAGGTGAAGGCGTGCGGTGCGTGCGGCGTGGCAGTGCGAGCGGGGTGCCTGGTGGGGCCGCTCGCATGCAAGCAGCGCCATGGTCCCGCGTGGCTGAGTGGCCTGCTGGCTGTGAGCCCAAGTGGGTGGGCAGCGGCCAGCTTCGACCTGAGTCAGAGCTCACAAAGCGCCAACTCCTGCCCCTTTCATACTCAGTCGTGCTCCCGCTCCCTGCTGCAGCAACATGCCTCCAGCAGGCACTTCACACGTGTGGTACATTTTGGTAGGGATACCTGTGTGTTATGTCTTCATTGAATCATTGGATACACACCGCGCGCGCCAGGAGGACCGGGCTGAGGCAGAGGAGGACCTGGAGGCCGCGTGCAACCGCAGCCTCGCGCACGGCAGCCTGCTCGCGCTGCGCTACCTGGCGCCTGCGCTGCCCTGGGCGCAGCTGGCCGTGCGCACCCGCCGCGCGCCCGCGCCGCCGCCAGCGATACGCCTGCAGGCCTGCCTGCTCGCGGCGCATGCGAGCTCCTCGCGTGGACGATGACGCGGCGCAGAGAGCAAGTGGGCAGGTTGCAGTGCTGCGGCTGGCATGCGTTACGCCTGCCGAGAGGTTTTTGCCACAATTCACGGTGCGCCTGTGAGCGCCCTGCCCAAGGAACGAGCGCGACGGCGGCCTGCGCAGGGGCGTCCGGACCGCGCCGCGGCCGCGCGCGCATGGCTGGCGCGGCTGCTTGCGGCGCTGGTCGCAGTGGCCGAGGTCGCACTTGCGCCGCTGATCAGCCCAACGAACGCGCCAATATGTGCGCGCGCGCCTCGCTCCCGGCTCATGCATGCATGAGCATGTGGCGCACACCCAGGCTGTGAGCACTGCCGGCGTCTGGATGTAAGCAGAAAGACTATCAGCGCCGCCAGCAGGGCATGCGATGCGCAGGAGATGGGTCCTGCGCGTGGAAGCGGACGCACGCCATGCTTGCAAAGATGGCGAAGTAAGATACTGTGAGAATGAGGGGGGCTCGCAAGCGCGCCGCCTGGCTACGACAGCTGCATCGGCTCCCTGTGCGTCACATGAGGCGGCATCTGCAACGGATGAGGCAGTTTCAGGGCCCTAACCCTAACCCTATACCCAAGAGTGCCTGCTTGAGCGCGGCGCCTGCGCGCAGCGGCGGAGGACGTGGACCTGGACGAGGACAGCGGCAGCGGCGACGCGTGCGACACCGGCGACGACGCCAGCAGCGGCAGCCTGCTCGGCCCGCGCGCGCAGGCCCGCCCCGCCCGGTAGAGCGCGTCAGCCCGCCCTCCCGTGCCGGTAAGGACAGAATGGAAGCAGGGCCCACAGAGCGGAGCCTGCATCAGCGGCGTGGGATCTGCATGGTATTTGCAGCACGCTGGCGCCGCAGGCTGCCTCAGGCCCTACATGTTCACTAGCATTTGTGCTCCAGAGCGTCTGACCCCGCGCGATGCAGTCCAACTAGCACCGCACACCTCTGTGCTTGCTCGTAGTGGGGGTGCTGCGCAGCCACCAAATGCGCGCGGGCCGGACGTGCGACGGCGCTGGGTTGCTGCGCAGCTGGTGACCACCGGGTGCAGGGTTTGTGTAGAGTTATTACCCTAACCCCGGGGCCGCCGCGCAGCTGGTGACCACCGGGTGCTGGCTGACGCTGAAGGAGGTGTCCCTGCTGCTTGGCGTGCTCGCCGACACCGTGCCCCTGTCGGGTGCGCCCCGCACGCTGCCGCATGCACATGCCTGTCCCTGCCTAAGGGGCACGCGTCCGTTCGCGGGCCGGGCATGGGCCAGGCCCGCCCGCGCGCGAGCGTGGACAGCGTTTGCCCACGTCACGGCCTCGAATGGCAGACGAGCTGGTGGCGGCGCTGGCTTGTACGCCTGCATCATGCGTCATCCCCCCTCGCGACATGTTGACAGAAGTGAGCCCTGGATATTCTGTGGCGGCGCTTGGAGCCACTCGTGCGCGGCCCGGAGGTTGCGCGGCAAGCGCCGCGGGCATTCCCCAGCGAGCGCTCCTGGCGGCAGGCGACGAGCCGGCGGCGGGCGGCCTGCTGGGCGCGGAGCAGCTGGCGGACATGGGCGGCCGCTTCCAGCGCTACCTGGCCGCCATCAAGCACAACGGCGCCATCGACAAGGCGCAGGCCGGCTTTGTCGCGCTGGCGGGCCGGCGCGCCCTGCCGCGCAGCAGCCCCTGCCCCATCCCAGCCATCACTGCATCCTTGATGCATTCGTGAAGATGCCGGTGGGCCGCAGCCTGCCTGCCTTGGTCGCAGGCAGATGCCGGCACGAAGCAGCATGCCGTGCTTGAGCATCTGTGTGTTGCGCTCACGCCGGCGCCGACCCCGAGCATGGTTTCAAGAGGCCCCCGACCCTGATCAGCGCGCCGCGCGCCCGCGGAGCTCGCATGCATGGTGCCCATGCTAGCACCCGCCGCGCATGCAGCCCTGCGGTGCTGCCACAGTGCGCGGGGCAGGCGTGAGCGGGCAGGCGCGCGCGCAGGCTGCTGCGCGAGCGCGCGCCGGCGCTGCACGGCCTGCCGCGCCGCTGGCTGGCCGAGCTGCTCGGCCGCATGGCCGCGCCCGGGCAGGGCCGCGACGACATCCTGCGCCGCTCTGCCGGCCTGCCGGCCGCGGTCGTCGCGCTGTTCCTGGCCGAGGCCGGCCGCCCCGGCCGCGGCGCGCTGCTGGAGGCCGGCATGGCTGAGCTGCTGCGGCTCGCAGCGGCCGGCGGCGCGCCCGGCGCGGGCCCCTGGCCACGCGTGCACGCGCTTAACACGCTGCGCCGCGCGTTCACCGAGCGCGCGCTGGCGCCCGGCGCGGCCGCGTACGCCGCCGACGGCGTGCGCGCCGCGGTGCGCGGCGCGGCCGCGCCCGACTGGGAGGTCCGCAACGCGGCCAACCTGTGCTTCGCTGCGCTCGTCACGCGCGCCGTTGGCTACAGCAATGCGCACCGCGGCGAGGCGCCGCGCAAGGCGGTCTCCGGCGGCGAGTTCTTCCACCGCCACCCGGCGCTCCACCCCTTCCTGCTGGCCGAGCTGCGCGCGGCCGCGGCCGCGCTGGAGCGCGCGCGGGGCGCGCTGCACCCGTCGCTCTTCCCGGCGCTGCTGCTGCTGTCGCGCCTGCGGCCGTCCGCGGCGGCGGCGGGCGCAGGCGCCGCGGACGAGCCGCTCGCGCCGGCCGCGTTCGCGCCAGTCGTGCGCGCCTGCGCGCGCGCGCGCCAGGCGACCGTGCGGCACCTGGCAGCGCGCGCGCTGGCGCCCCTGGTGCCGCCCGACGCGCTGCCCGCCGCGCTCGCGGCCGCGCTCGCCGACGTGCCGGCCGCGCCGCCGGTCGCGCGCCACAACCGCGCGCACGGCGCGCTGCTGCAGGCGCGCGTCCTGCTGGAGGCGGCCGCCGTCGCCGAGCCGCGGCTGCCCGGCGTGGCCGCCGCGGCGGGCGGCGCCGCGCCCGCGCTCGCGGCGCGCGCCTGGCTGCTCGGCCCCGCCTGCGCGTGCGCGCCGCTCGGCGCGGAGTTTGCGGCGGCGTGCGCCGCTGCGCTGGCGCTCGCCAGCCCGGCCGGTCCCGCAGCTGCGGCCGACGGGGAACCTGCCGGCGCCGGCGGCCCTGCCGCGGCTGCGGCGCCGGTGGCGCCCCAGGTCGCAGAGCTGGCGGCTGTGCTGGCGCGCGCCTGCGCAGACGCGATCGCAGCCGGGGACGCGCCGGGTGCAGCCGGGCGCCAGGGCGCGGGCGGCGCCGCATGCGGCGGCGAGGAGGGCGAAGTGCTGGGCGGCGGGTGGGCGGCGGGCGCGGCGGGCGCGGCGGGCGTGCTGCAGGTGAGTGCCCGCAGACGGAAGCGGGCGCGCCCAGATGTGGGCGCGCCATGCTGCCGCGCCCGCGCTGCCTCTGTGCCAGAGCGGGCGTGCACGCATTGCTGCGTTCCAGCGCGCCGGGAAGCCTTTGGCAGTGGCCTGAGTGGCGCCTGCCCTGGCCTGCAGACGCGCGCGACTCCTGTGAAAGCCTGTGCGATTCTGACACCCCGGCTTGCTCCTCATGCGCAGGTCGGCCGCGCGGGGGCGCTGCGCGCCGCGGCCGCGCTGCTGTTCTCGCCGGAGCTGGTGCGCGCGCTGCGCAGCGCCCCGGGCGCCGGCGGCGGCGCGTGGCCGCTGACCGTGGCGCAGGTGGGCGCAGCGCTGGCGCATGCGGATCATGAGGTCCGCGCGGCGACACTGAAAGCCCTTCACGCGGGTGCGCATCTGTGTGCCCTGTCGATGCTCGGCGACTCCTCACCCAGCAGCGCTGCCGCCGTGCTCTGGCCCGTGCATTGCCGCTCAGTGTGTGGCGTCATGGGCTGTGCCTGGCCAGCCGCACCAGCAGCCCAAGCACACGAAGCCTACCTTGGCGGCGGCATGGCTCACGCAGCCTGCGTTCCATCCGCAGGGGACGCGCCGACGCTGGCTTGGCTGCCGCCGCTGCTGCATGCGCACCTGCATCGCGAGCGGCACCCCGAGTGCGTCAAGGCGGCGCTGCGCCTGCTGGCCGCCGAGCGCGAGCCCGGCGCGCCCGGCGCGCCCGGCCCCAGCCCCGCCGCCCAGCCCGGCGGCGCAGCCGCCGCAGCGCGACCCACCGCTGCGGCCGCGCCGGGCGGCGCGGCGGCGGGCGCGCCGGGCGCCGGCCTCCGCACGCAGTCGGACGAGACGCTGGACTCAGCAGCGCGCGGCCCTGCCGCAGCAGCGACCCAGGGTGAGTCGCGCGGCGGCCGCCCAGCCCTCGGAAGCGCGGGTGGCGACGCGGCCGGCGGCTGGCAGCCCCGCGCCGGCCCGCCCGGCGGCAGCGCGGCCGGCCCGGCGGCGGACTGGCGCGGCCTGGCCGCGCAGCTGGACGCCACGCGGCACCCCGGCGTGCGCGCGCGCTGCCTGCTCGGCCTGGGCGCCGCGGCCGCGCCGCTGGTGGCCGCGCTCCAGCGCCAACAGTTGAGCGCATGCACACTGACGAAACGGCGCCCAGAAGACGATGCTCAGGCTTGCCTGGCTGGCGCAGAGGGTGAGCCCAGCTGGGCGCCCGGCACGGCTGACAGCAGCGGGCGCCGAGGCGCGCCGGACGAGGCGGGCGGATGCCGAGGGTCCCAGATCCCGGACGGCACGGGCGCCGCAGCCGACGGTGCAGCAGGCACAGGCGCGTCGGAGCGGGGCAGCGCAGCGGGGGGCGCGAGCGCCGGTGCAGAGCTCGCCGCCGGAGCGCGGCCCGCCGGAGCGGCCGCGGCCGTGAGCGCGCTGCTGGACGCAGCGGTCCAGGCGGCGGCGCCGGCGCAGCCGGTCGAGGTGCGGGAGGCGGCCGCGGGCGCGCTGGGCGCGTCCGGCCTGCTGGTGCAGCTGCCGCCCGCCGCAGGCCTGCACCGGCCGGCCCTGCGGGTCCCGCACAACCCCAAGTCTGGCGCGGACATGCGGCCTGCTGGCGGCGCGGCGCCGGCGGCCGGCGCGGAGCGCGCTGCGGGCGGGCGGGGGTCGTCGGCAGCGTGCCACCCGCGCGGCTGCGCAGGCAGCGGGGTAGCGTCCGACGGTGCAGGCGCGCGCGCCGGCGGCGCTGAGGAGCGCGCCGGCAATGGCGCGGCCAGCGGCCCAGAGGACAGGCCGCGCCCTGCGAGCCCCTTGCTGCAAGGTGAGCGGCCCCAGCGGGGCGCTGAAGACGCGCACTCCAGCCCGGGGCGCAGTCGTTGCGCGCCTGCGCACGCGCTGGGCAACGGTGGGCCCGCAGGCGGCTCAGGCGACAGGGAGGTGCGCGCCTGCGCGCCGGAAAGCAGCGGGCGCCCAGGGGACGGGCCCGCGTGCGCGCCGGCGGGCGGCGGCGGCCTGGCGGAGGCCGCGGTGGAGGCGTGGGCGGCGCTGCTGGCGCTGCTGGAGGACGACGAGGAGGAGGCGCGCCCCGGCAGGGTCCCCGGGCTGGCCCACCCGCCGCAGCCTCTTGTACCATGACATCGAGCGTGCGCATGCACGTGCGCGGACGCTTGCGTGTCGAGCGCGCGTGCCAGGCAGCCACACCCCTTCCTGTGGAGGCGCCAGGCAACGGTAAAACTGCCGTTGCCTCCACATGGTGCCTGCGCCGCGTGTCCTGCGGCGCCGCCAGCGCGCAGCTCAGGCACGCCTGGGGGGCGCTGGCCGGGCATGGGCCGCCGCCGCGCACCCGCGTGGCCCGCTGCCAGGCGCCTGCACAGACCGCCGCCAGGCACCCTGCGCGGCCCGCCGCGGAGGCGCCTGCATGGGCCGCTGCCAGGCGCTGCATGCGCGCAGGTGCGCGCGGCGGCGACGGCGGTCGCCGCACGCGCGGCGGATGCGCTCACAGGCGGCGCGTGTGGCGGCTGCCAGACCGAGCTGGTGCAGCGCGCGGCGTTCCGGCTGCTGGGCGAGCGGTGCCACGGCTCGCCCGCCCTCCGCGCCCACCTCTTCCGCTGGATCTACATGTGCGCCGAGTCCTCGCTAGCCCACCCTAAACCTGCCTGTTGCCTGGGCGCGCTGGCGAGGGTGGAAAGCTGCACTGGTGGCCTTGCATGCTCACCGCGCCGTCTTGCAGCCTCGGCTAGAGGCATGCAGGCACTACCTCAGTCCAGGTGACGGGGAACTGCCAGGGCCGCTGGCACGCCCTCGGACCACCGAGGCTCTGCCGGCGGCCAGCCGCACAGCGCGGCGCACGCGCCGACCGGCGCGTCGCCCTTGCGCAGGCCGCAGCACGGCGCGGCGCTACCCGCGCGGCTGGGCGCGCTGCGGCCGGGCGCGCCGCGGCGGCTGTACGACCGCGACGCCGCGCGGCCGCACGCCGAAGCGCTGCTGCTCGCGCAGCTGGCGGCGTGGCAGCTCCGGCGCATGCTCGCGCAGGAGGGGGCCGAGGCCGCTCCGGCAACGGGGCGCGCTGGCGGCCTGGAGGGGCGGCCGCCGTTTGCGGAGGGCGTGGCGGAGCACCGACCGTCTACGGAGAGCTGCGGCGGCCCGCGGCCAGGCGGCGGCGGCGGGGAGGGCCCAGCGCCCCGCGCGGGCGCATGCGGCGCCGCTGCGGAGCATGCGGGGCTGCCCGGCGCGCCGCGCGGCTGCGGCTGCGCCGGCGACCTGGCCGCGGCCACGCGGCGCTGGGCCTGCGAGGTCGCGCAGGCGCGGGCTGCGCCGTGCTGGGCATGCCTGCGAGTCATGTGCGTTGAACGCAGCTCCTTCTGCCCTTGCCAGACCGAGTTTGCTAGACCAAGCAGGAGCTGTAGCATGTGTACGCAGGGAGGGCAGTGAGAGTGATGCTCGCGGGAGCCAGCACTTTTGCCGCTGCAGCTCGCGCTCGCTGGCGGGCGGAGCGCGCGCACGCGCTTGGTTCCGTGAAGCGCACGGAATCGCAGGCTTGCGGCCAGCCGCACCGCCGTTGTGCGCCCAGCAAGGCCGCGCGCGCCCGCAGGAGCTGGCCGCGGCCGCAGAGGCCGTGGCGGCCGAGGAGCCGCGCGCGGCCTGGCTGGGCGGGCTGACCAACCACGAGGACGCATTCCAGGCGCTGTACTGCATGCTGCTGGCGCTGCACGCCGCCGCCGCCGCCGCGACCGGCGGCCCCGGGGCCTCCGGCGCGCCGGACGGCTCCCCGCGCGCGCCGCCGCCGCCGCAGGCCGGCGGTGCACCGTCCCTGGACATTCGGCCAGGGGGGGCGGGCGAGCCGGAGGGCCGTGTGCCAGCTGGTGAGCCCATGCGCACACCTCAGTGCCGCCATGCGACCGACGAGCGCGGCGCGCAAGTCGGCCCGGGTGACAGCGGCGGCGCCTCAGACCGCGCCGCGGGAGAGGGCGCGCGGGGGCCTGCGGAAGGGCGCGAGGGAGCCGGCTGCGGGGCGGCCGTCGCGGCGGGCTGGGCGTGGGAGGTTGGGGCGGCGCTGGCGCGCGCCGCGCGCGCACTGCTGCGCGCGCCGCTGCAGCCGCTGCTGGGCAACCTGCTGGCGCAGGTGCTGCGGCCCGACCCGACGCATGTCCTGGCTTGCGGCGCGCGAGGGGGGTGGCACGCCGGGGCGGCGCGCCTGTGCTCGCTGCAGACGCCGGCGGTCCTGTCAGCGCTCCCAGACTTTGCACTGCATGGTGCCGGGCGGCCTCTATCATGCGCCCCCATGCCCATGACTAGACATGATCAGCGGAGTGGTGGCCATGGTGTTTCGCGCACTGCGGCTCCACCAGCCACTTTGGCTCCGCATGGACATCCCCACGACATTTCGCTCCTGATGGCCTGCCTCGCAACCCAAACAGCATGTGCCCGGCGCGCCAGGTGTTACGCGAGTGGGAGGCGCGGCTGGGGCAGCCGCTCGGCGCGGCCACCGTCGCTGCAGCGCTCGGCTGCGCGCACGACCCCGGCTACCAGGCCCTGTCGCTGCTCGCGCCATACCCTGAGCAGGGCAGCTCTCACGGCATCCTCCTCGCAGACCTCTGACCCTGGCTCCTGCGGCTGCGGCGCTGCACCTTGCTCGCACGCTGTGCTGCTGCATGTTCACGGTCGTGCATGTGCTGCACTTGTGGCAGCTGCGTCTGTGGTTACAGCGTTGGTTACAACTGCAGCTTCGAAGGCAAACGCGGCGCAACGCCCTTTCGCGTACTTTACAGATCACTGCATACTTCATGTGGCCAAGCAGCAAAACCCCGCTCGCCGACACGCCATGGCTGATGCCACGATGTGTGCAAGTGTCAAGTTCTGGAGGCAACGGACGTGCCAGGCGGTTGCATGCCACCTCGCCTCAAGTCCAAGAAATGAGGCCAGACACATGAACCCTCGCCCCGCCCTCTGCTGCCCAGTCAAAAGTGATCGATCGACTTCGCCTTATGCACCATGTCGTCGATGTAGGTGCCCATGCTGCTCTTAAACGTGTAGTGCTTCTTAAGGTCTAGACGAAGCTGCACGCCCGCCGCCTGCAGCGTAGCCGCCAGCAGGCTCCTGGCACCAGCACAGTCCCCGCTCAAGGATCCCATGCAGCATGGCTGCAGGCATTGATTGTTTGGAGTTCCCCAGCTGCTCTAGACACAACAGGACAGCGGCCCACAGACTGACCATCATGCAATCATGGGCTTACGTGTCAGTTCTGAGGGCCTGACAGCACATAGAGTGCCTGCCTTACCCATTGTTGTGACAGCCTCTCAGAACTTGCGCCGAAGTCCACTGCCATTCAGTGCTTCACACGTACGAGCTCTGAGCAGCGCGGGAGGGCACCTGTGCAGTACGGCTTCTCGCAGCTCGTCTAGCACGGCCTGGGGAGCAGCAGTGTCGACCTGCAAGACGACCAGGCGGATCAGGCAGGCCGTCGGCCAGTGGTGGGCGCTGCAAGCGCGCCCAGGCCATGCATGCGGGCCATACAGGCGGTGCCAGGCGCATTTCGGCAAGTGCTCAGGGCCCAGAGCAGACAGGTCGCTCCTATGACCGGGTCCGCACACGTTTGCCCCAGACTCAGGGAGTGTCAGGGAGCGCCAGCAGCGCGCGCGGGGGCCTGCCTGGGCGGTGGTGCTGACCGACGCCAGGCTGGGCGCGCCGCCCTGGCCCTGCGCTGCCGGCGCCGCGACCTGCTGCCGGTACTTCCCCTCCGCCGCCCAGCGCACCGTGCCCAGCGACACCTGCAGCACCGCAGCCCCAGCTCAGCCCCAGCCCTTGCCCCCCCACCACTGCCAGGGCGCAGGTCAGCAACCAGTTTCTGCTAGGTCAACGCAGCCGGCGCGTCCCACGCCTTGGCACCAAACCGTGGCTGCAGCAGTGCAACTCTGTCAGCCTCCTGCAAGCAGCCCGCAGGGCGAGGTGCTCCTGCGCGAGCCGGGCTATGCGCTCACCTGGCCTTCGGCCGCCGTGGTGTGCAGTGCAGCCTGCAGGCAGCCGACCAGGGCGCCAATCAGGTGCTGCGGCGGCGACGCCGCAGTCCCCCGGCCCCCCTCCTCCGACGGCAGGTCCACCGTGAAGGAGAAGCGCTTGGGCTGCGGCACGTCCCCAGGAAGGAGCGCTGGGGTGGCCACCAGCGTCGCGGCCTGGTTGCCCACGCCGCACACCGTGGCAGACGACCACCCGTCGGTGCTCAGCGTGCGTGCGGCCAGCGCGGCGCTGCGTCGGCGCGCTGCGACGGCGCGCGCGCGCAGCATGCCGGCGCGAGCAGAGCCGCAGCAGCAGCCTGGGGCTTCAGGAGGTGGGCCGGGGACCGATCGGACCGCTTCTCACGTTTTGGGAGTTTGCTCGGCTCGCTTCTTACTATATTATGCCAGCCTGCTTTCCCGCTTGCTGCCTGGTTCATCACAGAAAGCCGTTGCTCCAGTGAAACGGACGTGAACAACTCTGTGACAGGCGTGCACGACCTCACCGCAGCCCGTCTGTGACCCGCGCTCTGAACATGATGTCCGGCAAGTTGGATTTCAGGCAAACGAAAGCGGCCAGCGAGCCGCGGAAGGCTGCGCTGCGGAGCGCATCGAAGGAGCCTAAGCCCGAGGCCTCGGCGCAGGCAGCGCCCCAGGCATCTGGCAACGCAGGTGCGCTTTCAGACAGTGCGCAGAGCCAGGTGGGCGGGGTGCGCTGGCCAGCGCGTGTGCGCGCCGGCACGCGGCGTGAGAGCAAGGCGTGACGCACCAGATCCTGCATGCAGGCGGCCTGGGTGAGCATGAGCTGGAGGCGCTGCGGCAGTTTGACCTGACCGGCCGCTACGGGCCCTGCACGGGCATCACGCGCCTGCAGCGGTGCGCGCACGCGCTGCCGCAGCAGACAGGGAGGCTGGCGCTGGTGCTCACGCGCTTAGGCCGGCAGCCATGACTTGCACGACTTGCACGCTTTGGCCTCCCCGGCATGGCCTTCCCGGCCGTTTGCGCCCAGCAGCTGGGTCACGCTGCAACACCTGCCAGACCTGGCTACCTCTGCTTCAGCAGAACGCATAGGCACCACTCTGAGCCGCAGCCCCAAGCAGAGGCAAAGCTGCAGCCTCAAGCTGAGACGCTCTGCACCTGGACGAGCAGACGTGCCTGGCCTGGCGCCAGAGGGTTTTGGGCGGGCGACTGCGAGTCCCAGCTCCGGCGCGCGTCCGCGCAGCGGCCCAGGCCGTGTGGGGGGCCGCCTCTCGACTGGCGGCTGAGAGTGCGGGGTGCGGGCGCAGGTGGGAGCGCGCGCACAAGCTGGGCCTGCACCCGCCGCCGCAGGTGAAGGCGCTGCTGGAGCAGCAGGCGCCCGGCTCGGCGCACCTGGAGAACCTGTGGAGCGGGCGCGTCTGAGCCGCCGGGCGCGGCCGGCGGGCGGGGAGGGGGCGCGCGGACAGCGCGGCCGCCTCCACAGGCCGCCTCTTTGCCGGCGCGCAGCGGGAGGCTCTTGTCCTGCCCCCCTGCAGTGTGCGCGGGTGCGGCTGTTTCTGCGAAGCCGCTGCGCGGCCCGCATGCAGGCAGGGCACGGAGCGCTCACCACAAGCTGTGAGCCAGGGCGGAGCCTGTCGCCAACAAGGAGCAGCGAGCGCACAAGCCGTTTGGGACCAAGCGCGACTCGGCGCACAGCTCGTGGTGGAACCCGAGTATGAACAGTGCTCCAAGTGGAGCGGTGCGTGTTGGACATGCCACCAGTCTCTGCAACATCGTCGACTTGTTAGCTAGCATCCCGGGAATGCATGCTGTGTAATTGCGTCATTCTGAGAACAACAAGGCAGGCTGGTTGCGTACTTAGGGACCTAGGATCAGCAGGCTTCGCAGGGCCTGTCCCTCCATCGCCATCAACACACCGGTGTGAGCTATATCTGCACAGAAACAGCCACAAGTGACCAACGCGCACTCGCAGGGTGTCCTTGCCACACGGCATGGCCTGGGAATCCCGACCTGCCGCCCCCGCCCCGCCTCACCGTTATCCACCTCCGGCGCGTCTTCACCCCTTCACAGACGCCCAGGCCAGACCGTGAGAGCACAAGCAGCCGCCTCCGGTCGCGCTACTCTCCCTGCGCAGCCCGGCCACCGTCCGGCTGCGCATCGCCGGGCCCCTCTGGCTTCAGCACCGCCGCGGGCACGCCGATCGCCGGGCCGCCGTCCTGCGGCGCGGTCACGGGCGTCCCCAGCGCCGTGCCGGCCTCCGCGTCGCCCGCGGCCAGCGCGGGCGCGGGCGCCGCGGGCGCGCCGCCCGCCGCGACCGCGGCCGCCGCGGCGGCCGCGCCAGTCATGTACGCGGCCTCTGCGAGCGCCGCGTCGGCCATGCACTCCAGCCGCGCGCCTGCGCGCCGCGCGGTGCAGCCCTCACAGCACGTCGGCTGCCCCGCCAACAGGGTGACACACATGTCATTACCCATGACACAGCCGCATGCCCCGCCTCTGACCAGCGAGTGGGTGGGCCATGGCGTCCACCCGTGCGTGCAAGCAACGTGCTTGCCTTCCCGCATGCGCACTGGACCCCAGCGTGCAGTGCAGACGTGCATGCAAGCAGTGACGGAAGCGCGGGGCGGGCGCAAGGAGCGCGCTGGGTGCGCGTGCCCGCACCGCCTGCCGGCGGCTGCGCGGGCACGTAACCAAACTGCTCCGCGGCCGGGTCCAGCTCCGGCTGGCCCGTCACCTGCGGCCGCACCCTCGCTGAGCCGCGGCGCCGCCACCCCAGGCCACGCCTTGGACAGCGGGTGGCTGACACTGGGACACAGGGAGAAAGGGATCGCTTGGTGCGGCGAAGCCGTGCACTCATTGCAGCACGCTAACGCCTGTCTCTGTTTCCAGCACGCTCACGCCTGTCTCTGCTGCTAAGAGAGGACCTGCCCCAGGAGCTCAGAAGACGGACGGGCCCCCACACAAGGTGACGCAGCACAGCACTGCTCCGCCCCGGCCGTGCAGGCGGGCCGACATGGGCAGGGAGCGTCCGCGCGGGGGGCGCGTGCCTGCAGCGCGGCGTCGCGCGCGCCCCAGGGCGCCATGGCGACCGCGTCGGACGCCCGCGCGTCGCCCTCCGCCTCCGCCTGGCGCCGAGCGCGCGCCGTGCATCAGGCCGCTGCCCGCGCACGTGCGGTGCGTCGCCCCATGACAGTTCGCGCGAGGACGACAGCGGGCGCGCGCTCGACAAGCGCTCGGCCTCGCAGCGCGCGCCTGGCGCCCCTGCCACAACTAGTGCGCCAGGAGGCCGCAGGCGCTGCGGAGGCGCTGCGGAGGCCGCAGGCGCACCGGGCCGTGCGGCGGCACGAAGAGCACGCGGTTGTCGGCGTCTGCCTCGGCGCCCGGCGGGTGCGGCATGACCTCGGTCGCGGCCTGCCCCGCGCGGCGCGCAGCCCCATGGGCCGCGAGGCCGCTGGCGCCGGCCGCCTCGCAGCAACAGCAGGCGGGACTGCAGAGGGTCGGGCGGGGCAGCGCCCGGCGCAAACACTTGCGCCCATATCCTGAGCCTGGACACCGCGGGCCTGCATGCGACGGGGGGGCAGCCATGCGCAGGGTCCTGTCCTAATGCCACGACGTGGGCTGTGTTGCAGGGCTGCGTGCTGCGTCCGCGCTTGGTGCGTGTCGGAGGCCGCGCGCCTGGGACGCGTCGCCCGCGCCGGCGGCCATGCGGCGCAGCGCGCGCAGGTGCGCCGGCACCAGCGCCTCCGCAAACGCCGGCGTCGCGTACGCCCACGACTCGCCCTTGTCGTTGATGCAGAACATGAACACCTGCGCGATAGGTGGAGTAGGATTGCGCCCAGCCCTGCGCTCGGGGCGGTGGGGGCGCTGCAGGGGGACGGCCTCGCCCGGGCCGCCCCAGCGGGAGCCCCGCGCCCTGGGCGGCAGGCGGGGGCGCTCCTTGGCGTCCGCGATCTTGTGCAGCTGGTACGCCTTCTGCGTCAGGCCGCGCTTGCGCTTGGCGAACGACTGCCGGATCTGCGCGGTGCCCTGCGCCGCCGCGGCCGGCGCTCAGCGCGCGGCGCCGCGCGCGCTGCCTGGCTCGCGCAGCGGTCTGGGGCGGGCGGCCGGCGGCGCACCGTGGGCTTCTCCGTCGCCTTGCGCCGCGCCTTGTTGCGGTACGTGGTCTCGCGGCCGCCGTTCTGCGGCGCCTCGCCGGCCTGCGCGCCCTGCTGCGCCGCAGCGAAGAGCTGCTGCTGCAGCAGGTGCTGGTGGAGCATCTGCTGGTGCATCTGCACGTGCTGCTCCGCATCGCCCGCCCCTGCGCGCAGCAGCGTACTAGTCGGCGCGCACCCGCGCCCGCCGCCCAGGGGCGCACACCGCTGGCAGACTCGGTGTGCAAGCCCTCGGCGGCGCACCCAGGTCGAGCAGGGCGCTCGCAGCAACAGGACACGTGCTGCGCGGTCTGCATGTGTGGCGCTGCGAGGGCCCCACCTGCGCCCTGGCCCGCCTCCAGCGCCTGCTGCTGCTCCGGCGTGAGCTGCGGGTACCCCGCGGCCGTCGCGTGCGCCAGCAGCGCCTGCGCCACGCCCGGGATGGCCAGCAGCACGGCGGGGTCGCCGCCCTGCCCGTACCAGGCATTAGCCTGGCTGTGATGCAGCAAAGGTTGAAAGTGGCGCCCTTTGAATGACAAGGGGCGAGCAGTGCAGGCTGCGTTTCACAACCTCAGAGGGGTGGTCGCGCGGAGCGACACGTTGGCTGCAGCATGCTTGGCCAGCAGCGCAGAGCGTTATCATGTGTGGATTCCTGGAACCTCGCAGTAACAAAAACCAACCAGCAGCCGTGGCAGGCGCTTGAGGCTGTGCCATGAAGCAGGGCCATGCCTCTGCAACAGGAGTCTCCCTGGCCCGCTTGCTGGCAGGCGCGTCGCCAGCGGCCTCTTCCATCACACCCGTTCCAGCTCCCCAGCAGCTGAGAGCGCGCGCGGGAAGGCGCTCGCCGGCAGCTCGGTTTGTGTTTCGAGCCCGTTTTGGCTGGAGCTTCAACAGGCTCGCTGTTCTGCGCATTGCTCTGTCTTAGACCCTGGTAGGTTAGGGGCCAACTCAGACCTGCTCGGGCAACAGAGTTCCAGCCCGATTTTACATATTCTCGTTCACATGCCCCAGCCAGAGCTACTGTTGTGGCGGCGGGTAGCCGCCCCACGCCTGCGCCGGCCAGGCGTGCGTGGGGTGCGGCGGGTAGCCTGGAGCGGGCTGCTGCCAGGCGCCAGGCCATGCGCCCGGCGGCGCCGCATGCTGCCAGTGCCATGCCGGGGGCGGCGCAGCATACTGCAGCGGCGGCGCCGTGTGGTCGTGGGGCCCAGCAGTCGCCGGGTAGCCTACAGGGTATGCCAAAGGTCCGGGCGGGTAGGCACCAGGTGCGACCGCCGCGCCCTGCTGCCCGGCCGGACCAGCCGGCGGCCACGCCTGGTGGCCGGCCTGCGGCTGCGCGGGGGAGGGCGCCGCGCTCTGCTGCCCGGCCGCGCCGCCGGGCGGCCATGCCTGCTGACTCGCCTGCGCAGACGCGGCCGCCAAGCTCGGCTGCCCTGCTGGGGCCGCCGGCGGCCACGCCTGGTCGCCGTGCGGCGGCTGCGGCGGGGCGCCCGCGGCCGCCGACGAGCCGCCTGCTGGCCAGGCGGGCCTGTCGGCGTGCTGCTGTGCGCAGTCGCGTTCGCCGCTGCCATGCTCGCCACCCACGGCCGCCGGCATGGATGTGCCAGCATGCTCGCCCCCGGCCGCGCGGCTGTCAGCGTGTGGGGCGGCCGCGCCGGCGGCAGCATCGCGCGCGACGTGCGCACGCACCGGCACCGCGCCCGCGGCTGCTTGCGCACCGGCGCTGCCTGCTTCGGAGGGTTCCGGGGCGACGGGCGCGGCGGCGGAGTCAGCGGCGGCCAGATCGCGGAACGAGGCGCCGCCGTCGCGGCGGCGCTCGCAGGCGTCGTCGCCGGTGCGCTCGCGCCCGTCGTCATGCCACACGAACTGCGAGCGCTTGCGCACCTCCCGCAGGCCCCTGCATGCGCGGCACGCACCCCCTCGGTGTGCATGGCCCGGCAGGTATGCGCCTGGCGCGTGAGGCACAGGGGTGAGAGCATGGCAGGCCCAGGTGGGGTGGGCAGCGCACTGGCCGATGCTGGCCTCCACGTCCGCGCGGCTCTGCTGGTATATGTCCTCAAAGCCCAGGTCCATGAGCTCGCTCGCGGCCTCCGTGAGGCGGTCGAACAGCCGGCGCGCGTCGGCTGCCGCGCGCTCCGCGTCCGCGTCTCCGCCTGCAGTGCGCTATACCCGCGTGTCACGAAACGAGCCTGGCGGCTGGGAGCGAGGAGCGTGGCGTACACGTCCTCGCTGAGGCCCCGTCAGGGAAAGCAGCGGGGCAAGGCAGGTCGGAAGCTGTGAGCAGGGCCCGCACCCTCCATCTCCCGCTGCAACTTCTCGGCAGCCCTCCTGTTCTCCTCCAGCTCCCGCGCGCTGGTGCCCCACACCACACTGCTCACCACCCAGCAACAGGCACTGCGACACGCCCTCAAAAGCACCGGTCAAGCAGCACGCGCTCACCGTTTCCCGCCTGCCCGTCGGCCTGCTGGCCCCTTTGGCGCTGGCCGCAGCCGCTTGAGGGCCCTGCAGTTGTAGGCGCTCCTTGTGTCACAAGGTGACAGCCATGATAACGTTGCTAGGACAGCACAGTGGGTGGGAGCTCTTGCCTGGTCACGCTCTCGCCGTCCTGCAAGATTTCTATGACAGTGCGCTTCAGCATTATCGTCCCTGCCCCCTGGATGTTCTCACTGAAGCCAAGCTGGCCGCCAGACACCCATGACAGTGCATTTGTCTTGGCCCGCTTGCTGCTTTCCATGCTGTCGACGTCAAGCACCGCTTTACCTGGGAGTGCGGCCTCCTACATTGATTGCATTCTGCCGTCTGTATCCCGCTGCGCGCATGCGCAATCGAGCTGAACTCCAAGTGCAGCACAACCTTTGCAACGGGTGGACTTGCGGGCCTGTAGCCGACCTAGGTGTATTTTTCGAAAGGCCAAATTCGGAGGGCCGAGGACCTGCCAACCAAGTTAGTCTCTGAAAAGTTTCTCTCACTGCCATAGAACACGAGCGCCAAGCATGCGCGTCCAGAAAGCGTGCACCTTGTGCAGAGCGCCTGACAAAACAAGGTAGCTTGTAAGCTAACTAGCGCAAAGGCTGCGATGTTTTCGAGGTGTGTCGCGCTGCTGAGCCTGTGGCGCACGTGCTTGTCTGGGCAGTGCCTGCATGCATCACTGTCAGGCGCAGCAGCGTCGCGCAGCCACCAGCCCGCGTTTAACGCCGTGCAGCGCCACGCCGCTGCATCTTTTGCAGCCTCCCAGCACAGCCCACCAGGCAGTGATCCGGCCAGCGCGGCGCGCGTCGCATGCTTACAGCGGCCAGAGCAGGGGTAAGCGACGGTGTCTAACGCTGTTTCCTTGACCATCACTGCGCCACGAGTGCTCTGGTGAGAAGTTTATTATGGCGGGTACATCTGCTCTGGTGTGACGACAGGCGTGGTGCGGCCCTGTGCTGCGCAGGTCTGGCGGAGCTGCAGGGCCTTCGATTGTCGAGGCCGAGGTGCACAAGTTCGGCAAGGTGGCTGCGGAGTGGTGGGACCCCAAGGGCAGCTTCAGGCCGCTGCACGAGCTCAACCCTGTCCGCGTGGCCTTCATGCGGGACGCCATCTGTGACACCCTGAGGCGCGCTCCCTGCACGCCGTCGTGCCTTGCGCTGGCTCTGTCGCGTGCGCGCTCTGCCCACCACTTCAGCACTTCGTACGTCTCACAGCTCCGTTGCCCCGAGGCGCCAGGCCCAGCGCAGGCAGGCAGCGCGCTGGCGCAGCCGCGTCACACCGCGCGGTCCGCGCAGGCGCAACGCGTCGCAGCCGGCGCCGCTGGCGGGCCTGGCGGTGCTGGACGTGGGCTGCGGCGGCGGGCTGCTGGCGGAGGCGCTCGCGCGCCTGGGCGCGGACGTGACCGGCGCGGACGCCAGCGCCGAGTCGATCGGCGTCGCGCGCGCGCACGCGGCGGCCGATCCGGCGCTCGCCGTGGCGTACCGCGCCGCCACCGCCGAGCAGCTGGTGGCCGAGGGTGCGCGCGCTCGGAGCGGCCCGTCCTGCACTGCGCGGACTTTGGGCGGACTCGCGCTGTCGGACTTTGGGCGGACTCGCGCTTGGGCGGACTCGCGCTGTCCTGGCCAGCGCCTGCCTGCTGGATGCCGCTCGTGCGCAGGCAGGGACGTTGCCAGCTCCGACTGCCGAGGCACTGCGCGCATCAGCCAGCGCTTGCATGTGACCAGGCGGGATCCGAGCAGAGTTGCATCACAGACAGAGTGGTTGGGCCTGCAGCGCCGTCGGTGCCCTGCCACTGCCACGCAGTACCGTTCCCGCGCCGCGATCGCCCGGCAGCCGGCTGACGAGGGCCCTCACTCGCCGCGCAGGCGCACAGTTCGACGCGGTGGTGGCCTCCGAGGTGATCGAGCATGTGGCGCAGCCGCGCGAGTTTATGCGCGCGCTGGGCGCGCTCGCGCGGCCCGGCGGCGCGGTCGTGGTGTCCACGCTCGCGCGCACGCCGCGCGCGTTCGCGCTGGCCGTGGTCGGTGCGGAGTACATAATCAACCTGGTGCCGCGCGGCACGCACGACTGGACGCGCTTCATCAACCTGGGCACGCGCCCCGCTGCGCTCACGCGCCGGCGGCGCTGTCTGACAGAGTCCGACTGTCAGTGTGCCGCTCTCACTGTCACAGCAGTGTCACTGTCGCAGCATTGTCGGAGCATAGAGCGTGGGCGCATGCGAGCTGGGCGCTGAGCCAGCGGCGCGCGCGCAGAGGAGCTGGCGCTGCTGGGCGAGGAGGCGGGCCTGGGCCTGGAGCGCGCGGCGGGCATGTCGTACAACCCGCTGACCGGCCGCTGGCGGCTCAGCGGCGACACGGGCGTCAACTACATCGCCAGCTTCTGCCGCACCTCTGCCGCCGCACCCGTAGACCACCCCGCGCCGGCGGCCGAGTCAGCGCCAGCGCACCCGTCTGCCGCCACTGAGGCCCCCGTGTTCCGTCCGGGCGATCTGGGCCTGGGGCCGCTGGCCACAAAGGCGTGACAGGGTGCGCGCGTGCGCGGGGGACGCGCTGCGCCGTCGGCGCCGGCGGCGCCAGCGACTGCCGCCCGCGCGCTGCGGCCGCGCCTGCGGGGTGTGTTCACCCGCAGGGACGTGCTGGCCGGGGCAGAGCGGTCTCTGCGCATGCTTGTCCCACAGAGGTGGGGCCGCCGCTTAGGGAGGCGGCGATGCATGCCCCGCGAAACGCATGCCATGTACTGGTGACGCGAAGCTGGGTACTTGGAAGTGAGGTCCCCTGGAAGTGCTGCGACGCATGCTTTCGCTCCCGGTGTGCCCCGGGCTGCTTGCACTTGGCTAGGACAGGAGCGGCTCGCTCTGCAATGTATCCGCCCCGTAGGTACTACTCTCAGTTTGCGCCTCAACATTCTGCTAGTGGACTGCGACATGTTTGCTGTAAACATCCAGCTCAAGACAGTGGTCCCTCTCCAAGCGGGGCGACATCAACCAGGCATACGGGCAATGACAGGCACTACAGCAACAAGCAGATCGCAACCTCTAAAGGTGACCAAAGACGGCGCTGCATCACGTATCAGCCTGCTGAAGCCCGCGGTGCCACTTGAGTACGGCGTCAAAGGCCAGGTTGCCGCCGAAGATGTCCAGCGCGCTGCCGACGGTGATAGCCACGCGGCCGCCGCCGGCCTCCTGCACCAGCTCCAGGTCCTCCTGCAGGCCCGCCGCGCAGGCGCCGACCTGAGCGGCTGCGGTTCCCGAGGGTGGAGGGTCGTGGACACGAGCAGAGCCAGGCGCGGCGCCGGCTGCCGCTCCAGCCTCAGGCCGGTCGCGTGGGAGCGGCCGGGCGCCCAGGCTCTGCTCGGCCACGCGGCCGGGCACGGCAAGCTCGCCGCCTGCCAGCTTTGCACATGCCGGGTCGGCCCACAGCGAGCGCATGCGCCTCCGAGCCCCGTCATGGCCATGCAGGGGTTACAGCAAATGGGGAACCTGATAATCATGAGCCTGAGCGCGGGGCCAAAGGCGGCGACCATCCAGTATTCACTCGGGTTCCTCCACTGCTTCAGCGTTCCGCCCGGGCCTGCGACCTCGGCGGTAGTGCTGATACGGTCGCCGGGGACTGGGGTGTCGCGCCAGACGTACGCCAGAGCCCGGCGGAGTACGCCGTTGCAGCCGCCCATAGCAAGTTTTCGGCTCTGTGCTGCACTGGGCTATGGCGTACGTCTGGCGCGGCACCCCACTCCCCGGCTACCGTATCAGCACTGTGGCCCAGCTCGCAGGCAAGGGTGGGAAGCTCAAGCAGTGGACGGTACACGAGCGAACACTGGATGGGTCTCCGTCTTTGGCCCCATGCTCGGGCACGCCATGTACAGCAGGCCGTTCGCAACTCAACCCTAGCAACACCCTGCCTGCCCCCTGGGCCCAGGCGCGCGCCAGCGTGCGCACGCCGCCGGCGTAGGTGACCGGCAGCGGCGAGGACGCGCCGAGCAGGCGCACGAGCTCCTCGTCCACGCCCAGCCGCATGCCCTCGACGTCCACGCCGTGCACCAGGAACTCCGCGCAGCTGCCGCCTGCGCCCGGCGCGCGCGCGCGGTCCGTGCCCGGCCGCCCCCCATATCCGCGGCTGTGCGCGTGGGGCCGCGACGCTGCCGCCTGCGCGCGGGCGCCTCGCACGGCCCCTGTACTGCAGCTCCACATGTCTATGCTATCCCCACAAGTCACATATCATTCTTGGCTTCCGTAGTGGCGTCGCTGTGCCAGCAGAGTCCACCTGGTATGAAAACCAAACGCATCAAGGTTCGCGCAGCATGAAAATCACCATGGGCGTCTATGCGCACTGCCCCTGTGCGCAACAGGCCGCCCATCAGGCACGGTGTAACAATGGCTGGCTTTCGGCAGCTTGCATGGTCGGCTCACAAGCCTGTGTCTGAGCGCGGTCTTTCCAGAGTCGCCCTGCACCAGCGAGCTGCTTGCGTGCTTGCGCAGCGAGCATGCAAGCAGCCCAGACAGGTGCATGATGGGAAGCGTTCCTTTCACGCAGCTGCTCAGGCTGGACAGCTGCACACGGGCGGCGTCTGGCAGACCCGCGGGAAGCAGCTCTGCCTTGCTGCGCTGCAACGTCCCAGTGCAGCCCAGTGCACAGCACCCTGCTCCGCACAGCCGACGACGCCGCCGCTCGGGCGCGGGCGGGGGGCGCGCCCAGGTCTGCGAGCGTGGCCGCGTCGACGACCAGATCGCTGAAGCGCTGCCAGCGGTCCGTGACGACGTAGTAGCGCCCGTCGTCCTTTCTCCTGCAGCTCAGGTCCAGCACCAGCCGCTCGCGGTCCGCCGCCTCCACCTGCCGCACCTCAAGGGTTTTGCCATGCGCTCCGTGATGACCGTAGCGCCCCGCACCCGGGCAGGATGCGCCAGGCCCCACACAGCCGCTCACGTGCGTCAATGCAGACGTACCAGCGCTGCCATGCGCGCGGCATCCCGGGTTGGCCTCCCCAGAGACCTGGTGCACCCTCCGCCTCGACCGCTCGCCCCTTGCACTGCCGGGCACCAGACCGCTTTCGGGCACGCGGCCCGGCGCTCCAGCGCGACACATGCGGCGGCGCTCCACCGCGGCTAGCCCCCATCGCGCAGGCCGCACCAGTTCCGCTAGCCGCTGGCGGTCCAGGCGGCCCTCCCGGAAGACCCAGGATGTGACGACGACGTGCGACGCGCCCGCGCCCAGGTACATTGCCGCGTTGTCAGCATTCACGCCGCCGCCCAGCTGCATGCCGCCCGGGTAGGCCATGAGCGCCTCGAATGCGGCCGCCCTGCGTCCGCAAGCGTGCCGCGCACACGTGAAGACGCGCATCAAGCGCAGAGACGGGCGCGAGACAACCAAGCCCAAACCATTCCTGAAAATTGCTTGTGGCTTCGTAGGGGTTTGATGCCGTGTTTGCTTTGCATGGACTTGCTTCTGTCCCCGCATACGGCGCCGGCAGGCTCTGCCGCTCAAGCAACCACCGTCACACGGCGCGCCGGTGAGGCTCAGCACCTGCTGGCCGCATCGTCGCCCAGCATGACGATGTGGCCGCCGGGTAAGCCGCTGTGCCTGTACAGGTGCGCGTAGAACGCGCTCGGCAGGTCCGACTCAAAGTTGGTCACGAGGCCCGCCGCCGCGCCCTCCCTGCGAGGTGTTGCCTAGCGGATTACATGGTGCTTCAAGTACGCATGTGATAAGGCATGCCCCTTGGCTCGCGTGTGCACAGACAAGCTGGCTGGGCCGCACTGCAAGCGCAGGTGAGCCGCTGCTTGCCCAGCCGCACTGCCGAGCGCACAGGTGCCACATCTATTCTTAACGTGGCTTTGCTTGGTCCTTGTCTGGCAGCCCACTGCGGAGCCCTTACTACGCCGAACAGGCCAAACAGGCTGCAGACGCACTGTTAACATGCTTCAAGGATAGCACTTGTCCTGTACTCCTGCACTTACATTCCATCTGTGTGCCCTCGCTGTGTGCTGTGGAGCTGGCCGAACAGCTCTGCGTGCCACTCCACCCATGGTCCTGCTCAAGGAGTCCAGCATTGCTCGGGCAAGGTGCATGCAAAGAGCACCCATCCCAGTCATGGCAGGCGCGCCTGGCTTTCTCGCCCAGGTCCTGCAAGGTGGAGCCCACTATCTGCTTCACCTTGCCCTGCGAGCGCAGCAGCGCGCTCTTCAGTCTGACGCCAGCAGGTTCATGTTGAGTGCATTGTGCGCTCCAAACGTATCTTTCCTCAGCACTTCCTGCGTGCGCTCGCGGGAGACCAGTCTTGCGGCCTGGACGGGTACCTTGTGGATGTCGATGCATGGGCGGAAGCCTGCCGCGGCGTGCACCGCTGGCCTCTGCTGCGGGCCTGCCTCCACAAGCGGCGCTGCCGGGCCTACACCAAGCACCACAAGAGGCGCACGCACTCTCAAAGGCACGCCTTGCCTGTACTGGCCACTGCACCACTGCCCGCCCAACAACATTGACATCATCAGTCTCTCCAGCTCCACACGCTATCACCAAGACACCAAGGGTAGTGCAAGAAGGAGCAAGCCTTACTCAGCAGACTCCCACAGGTGCAAACTCCCACAGGACCTAGCTGTCCAAGAAAAAAAACCTTGGGGACGTATGTTTGCACACTGCAACTGGTGAGCATACTTTGCAAGCAGAAGGAGACGCATTGCGCTCCAATATTCCTCACAGAGTGTGACGCTGTTTCGGACAAGATGCTGCCGCAACGTGCAATGCCAATGCATGCAACCTGCTCCTCTGTCTTGCTGGCTCTCGACCTTGCAACATTGACGCCCGCTGCATGATGGCGGCGGCGGCATCGATGGCCAGCGGGCGCACCGCGGCCGGCCCGGAGGACCCGCTGGCCGCGATGGAGGGCCAGTTCGAGGCCGCGCGGCGCTTCGTGGACGAGTGGCTGCTGCAGCTGCGCGACCGCGGCGCGGCGCTGGAGGACGAGCTGCTCGCGCCCGGCCCCGTCAACCTGCGCCCGGAGGACTGGGCGCCGTGCCTGGTGACGGACCTCCCCTCAGCTCTGGTGTCGAGCAGCAAGCGGCACCTGCTCGGGAGCACGACTACATAGGTTGCCTTGAAGCGAGTGCGCGTGGAGGAAGTCTGCCTTTTCCTGGCGCTGCCTGCTCAGCACTGGCGTGCTCAAGTTTCTAGCGTAAGCCCTCAGGACTGCAGGCGGTTCCCTGTGAGGGTTGGATGTCTGGGCAGCCCTACTTTGGTGACAGGGGCTGCTGCACACATACATGTTGCTTCATGCTGGATACTAGGATGCAGCGCGAGGCGTCCTGGCTTGGCAGCAAGTGTTCAGCTGTAACGCTTGGTATCCAGTGCAGGGCGCAGCGCGCAGCCACAGCAGCTCTGCAGGCGACCACCGGCTGAGCCACGCGTGGCCCGCGCAGGTGGCCGCGGTGCCCTGCGAGTGGCCCAGCCCGCAGGGCCTGCTGGAGTGCGGGAACGCCGCCTTCAGCAAGCTGGGCTCGCTGCTGACCTACCTGGCCACCGAGCTCGAGGGCCTGCAGCGCCAGGCGCGTCGTGCATGCTCACCTCTGGCACGCATGGCATCCGCAGAGCGAAGGCGCCGGCCCGACCAGCATCATACGACACCCCGACAGCGCTCCGCAGCGCTCCGCGAAGCTGGCACTGCATGCCTGTGGCTGTGCGCTCCCCAGGATGCGAAGTTTCGCATCAAGCTGCAGCCCGCTGCTTGCGGGGCGGCTGGCATGCATCCCCACCCCTGGACACCACCCCATGCTGCTGCTGCCGGCCATCCGCGAGGCAAGCAGGCAGCCGCTCGCGCGCTGTCCGACCTGAGCGCGCGGCATGACGCGGCATGGAGACAGCTTTTCAGCGCGGGCCGCCCTTGTGCTGACACACGACCGGCGCCCCGCGACGAGCGCACCGCGGCGGCGCGGCAGGCTGAGGCGGATTTCTACCCCGTGCTGCTGCTGTTCGGCGAGGCGCCGGGCGGGGCGCGCGGGGACGGCGAGGCGCAGGCGGCGCTGGCGGCCGCGCTGCCGGCGCTGCGCGCGCTGGGCCGCCTGCTGGGCCACCTGGAGGCGGCTGCGGCCAGCCTACTCGGCCAGCTGGGCGCGCTGTGCTGCGCACAGACGCGCAAGGCGACCATCCTACAGGGCGCGCCCTGCGCGCCGCGCTCATCGCAAACCAGCGCCGGGGCGGCCCGCGCTCGCTGTGCCAGCAGACGCGCATGCAGCTATGAGCGCCGACATGGCGCTGCCCGACAGACCGCCTGGCTGCATCAGGGACCTGACGACCCTGCCCTGGCCAACTCTAATTTCACCCTCGCCGCAGGCGCGCACGCGGGCGCGGCGTTCCGCGCGCTGGCGGAGGCGCTGGGCGTGCTGGCGCGCATGGAGGCGCTCGCCGGCCACAATCGCCACCTGCACGCCGCGTTCGCCGCGCTGCGCAGGCGCACGCCGCCGCGTCTCGCTAATTCCCCCACCCGCACGGGCCGCGGCGTGCGCGTGACGCGGCCGGATGACATCGCCGCTGTGGCTGATGCGCGGCTGGGGGAGGGGCGCATGCAGCATCTCTTGTGTTGGAGTGCGCATGCAAGCAAGCCATTCTGAGATCTACCCGCGCAGTGACTGGCCCGCGCAGCAGGACCAGCGCGTGTCCGCCAACTTGGTTACTGCCACGGGCTCGGCATCATGCACCATGCGCCTCGCGCGCTCCGCACAGCCGCCAGACCTGCTGCATCCCCGGCCGCTGCGCACCACCTCGACGTGCCCCCCCTGGGCAGACACCCGTGCGGCGGTGCGCGCAGGGCGCTCGCGGCCGCGCAGGCAGGGCCGGGCCGCTTCGGCGAGGAGGCCGCCGCGGGCGCGTCCGCCGCGGCGGGCCCCGCGGCCGCGCTGCAGGAGCGGCTGCTGGGGCGCGGCGTGTTTCGGCGCTTCCTGGAGGCGCACGTTGCGCGCGGGTCGGAGCACTACGAGGCCTGCGCGTCCGCGGGCTTCCTGGCGGCCGCGGGCGGCGTGCTTAGGTGCCGGGCCCCGCGGCGCCGCGCGAGCCGCATCGGCTTGCTGCTGCCCTGACTCTCCTCTGGTCATCGTGTCATTAGGATCTGCGGCAATGCCACAGGATAATAGGAGCGCCGTTGTCCAGACCGTTGCATCGTCGAAGCCGGGGCTGCCGCCGCGCCTGCCCTGGCAGCCAACCGGGCGTCCGCCGCGCACGCAGAAAGGAGGTGGCGGAGTGGCAGGCCCTACCCTATACCCTACAAACGGTTGGAAGGGATGCGGGATCCCGTGTGCACCACCAAGCGCCCGCGCCGCGCGCAGGCAGGAGCTGGCAGAGCGGCAGGCGCGGCTGGCGGCCGGCGGCGAGCGCGCGGGCGACCGCGGCGGCCTGGTGGGCCTGCTCGCGCTGGGCGTGGTGTACGCGCGGCTGACCACCGACGAGGCCCCGCCCGACCGCCGCCTCGTCCGCCAGCTGCTCGAGCTGCACGAGCAGGCGCGGCGCGTGCTCAGATCGAGCGCGCGCGGCGCGGGCTTGGATTGAGCGCGGTGTCACGAGAGCACCCGTTCCTGGCGCAGTCAGGGGAGAGCGGCGGCTCGAGTGGGGTGGGCGGCGGAGCGAGCACCAGCGGCCCGAGCAGGGGCACGGAGGGCTGTAGGGCGATGCCTTCTTGGTGTTACCATCACCCTACCCTAACCCTAGGCGGCGGAGCGCGGCCGCGCAGGTGCCCGTGCTCGAGGTCTACCAGGGCTTGTCGCTGCAGCCAGCCGCGTTCCTGAGCCTGCACCTGCCGCCCACGCTGGACGCGCTGGTGCCGCCCACCTTCACGCGGCAGGCGCGCCACGCCGCCCGCCCTTGAGGCAGCTGGAGGGGTCGTGCTGCGGGTGACAGGCGGGCCCGCCGGGGCTGCGGGCGCACGTATGAAGATGCGAATCTTGTAGGCAAAAGCTCGCCTACTGTATATAATATATATACATCCCTTGTGGGTAGCAATCTTGCTTCCTTCCACTTGTTCAGGAGCTTTTTTAATAGGCGCTGTGCCTCTCGCTGATTGGGACCCCGGCAACGTGCAGCGCAGGTCCGCACTCATGTCACGCCTGATTTACCACGAGTCTGTGGCGGCGCCCGCGCGCAGGCAGCGGCGCTGCGGCCCGCGCAGCTGGAGCGGCTGCGCGAAGCGCTGCCGGCCGATGTGGGCGCGCTCAATCTGGCCGCCGCCGCCTGGCTGTCGCGCTTCGACGCGCTCATGGCGCCCCACCGGTGCGGCCTCCGCCTGCCGCGGCCGCCTGAAAAGCAGCCGCGTGCGAGCGCGTTGTGGGTGCCGAGCGAGGCGCGATGCGCTGCTGCGCTCGCAGCGAGGGTTTTCAGAATCTGCAGCGTCTGCTGCATGTCAAGCAACATGCGGTCGGGCTGCAGTCATCCCCGGTCACCAGGCGCCCTGCAGTGGCCTGCACGCAGCACTGATGAGCGGCGGGCATGCGACGCCCGCTGCAGGTCCAGCGAGGCGAGCCTGACGCGCACGGCGGCCGCGGCGGTCGCGGGCGTGCACCTGGCGGCGGCCGCGCGCGGCCGCGCGCAGGCCGCGCTCGCGCTGCACGAGGTGGCCGGTGCGGCGCTGGCGCCCGAGCTGCTGCGGCCGCTGGCGGGCGCGCTGGCGCTGGCGGCGGCGCTGCGGCGCGCGTTTGCGGCGCACGCACCCGCGCTGGCTGAGGCGCTGCCGCACCTGGTCACGCACGCGCGCTCCGGGCTGCTGGCGCGCGCCCTTGAGCGCGCAGGGGCCGGCCAGCTGCACCGTGGCCAGAGGGCGTGCAAGCGCCTAATGGCATGCTGGGGCAGCAAGGCAGTTAGGATTATCGCAGGATACGCGCGTGAGCACTCCGTGCCTGCCATGCCCCGCGCGTGCGCCGCGCCCGGCTCGCCATGACCAGCCCGCTCCGCGTGCTGGCGCAGGGGCTGCTGGCGGCGGCGGCGGCGGGCGTGCGCGCGCGGCTGCGGCAGGCGCAGACGCTGCAGCCGCTGCTGCAGACGCGCGCCGGCCGCGAGCGCGCGCAGGCCGCGCTGCTCGACGCGGGCGCCGCGCTCGAGGCCGCGCAGCGCATCGTGCAGGGTGCGGGCCCCCGCTGCCGCGCTCGCCATTGCTCAGTGCACGCCCGTATGCATTGCGGACGCACTGCCCGGACGCGACAGCAGGCCCGTTCCGTTCCGCGGGGCTCGAGCGGGGGCTGCGCGCGCCGCGCGCGCCCCAGGCCCCGCCAGCGGCGCGCACCTGGCGGCGCTCGCGACGTGCCTGGACGCGGTGGCGGCCAGCGGCCAGCTGCCGCTGCCAGACCTGGCGCGCCTGCGCGACGCGCTGGACGCGCTGCGCACGCTCGCCTACCTGCAGCCGCTGCTGGAGCAGGCGCGGCCCGCGCTGCGTGCGCAGTAGTGCTTGCCGCATCTCCCGCTTCTGGCCGGGCTGCTGCTCAAGGCAATATGCCATCCAACTCTGCTGGGCGCACCTTTCTTGCAAGCAAAAGCACTGGTGGTGGGGAACTGCTCAACATGCAGGAACCAACATGCAGGACAGGCCTCCCTGTCACATGGTGAGGGATTTGTCACATGCATCCACCCAGCTGCCCAGCTGCCTTGCTGCCCGGAGAGAGACGCCGCCGCGCCTGCGCGCGCCGGCAGGCGTCCGGCAGCGCCTTCCTGTACGCGCAGCGCGGCCTGCTGGCCGCGCTGCTGGCGGACGCGGCGGCGCGGCCGGCCGAGGCGCGGCGGCTGCCCTACCTCCTGTCCGCGTTCTGCGACGCGCACGGCCTGCTCGCGCGCGCGCCCGGCGACGCCGCGGCGCTGCAGGAGGTGCGGCAGCGCTCTGCTCATGCAGGGGCGCGCCCGCGGCGCCGGTCGGCCGCGCGCGCGCCCTCGCGCGGCGGCGAGCAGCGGCGCGACTGCGCTGCATGCGGCGCACGCACCGCGCCGGCGCGGCCGACCGTCCGAGGCGGGCGCGGCCGGCCGTTTGCCCCCGTTGCATGAGCGTGCAGGGGCGCAGCCGGCGGCGCGACCGCGCCCGCAGGCTTTGCACTGGCGAGCGGGAGCGCGCGCGCACAGGCGCACGACGAGCTGCTGCTGGCTGCGCTGCGCCGGCACGTCGTGGAGCCGCTGGCGCGCAGCTGCGAGGCCGACCTCCGCCTGCACCTGGCGCGCGGCGCTGGCCTCCATTTTCTGCGTCCGCTGCCTGAGCATGCGGGCGATGCAGTCCCTCTAGCGACCTGCTGCAACCAGGGTCCCTGCATCCGCCTTTGCCTCTGGTTGACAAGCAGGCGGCCATATTGCCAGGTGGTGCAGCGCAGCTCAGGCTGCCGCCATGCGCAACGGGCGCTGGCGCTCTGCGTAAGCTGCGGCCCCTGGCCAGAGGCCTCTGCCGCCCTGCGGCCCTGCCAGGCTCCGGTATGTGCGCTGGGAGGCGTGAGGCCTGATGAGCGTCCTGGTGGCCCTGCCAGGCTGCCGCGGACCGCGCGCCGCCGCTCAATGCAGCGGCGACCGGCGCGCCGGACCCGCGCATCCTGCTGCACCTGCAGCCGCTGCGCCTGCGCGCGCGCGCGCTGAGCATCAGGTGGGTCCCTGTGCGGCGCGCGCCAGCCCACATGGGGTTAATGAACAGATGTGGCAGACAGACCTCGGCAGGGCGCAGCTTTTGCATGGACGGTGCATGCGGCTGGCGAGCTGCCAGCGCGCAGCAGGCTGGGCGAGGCGCCAAGGCCGGCGGCAGCGCCGCTTGCAGCGCAGCGCCTGCGCAACGGCGTCTGCGCGGGGGCGCACCAAGGATGTCCCGCAGTGGGGGTTGCACGGAGGCAGGCCCGGCGGGCTCGGGCCGCTGCAGCGCTCGCCGCATGCATGCTGGACGCCGTGGCGCCTGCCAGCCTGTGCGGCGTCGCAATGCGCGCGGCCGGGTGACCGTACCCTAATTTTACCCCTACCCTGCTCGCGCCGCACCGCAGGGAGTTCGTGGAGGCGGACCTGGCGGCCGCGCTGCATGCGCACGCGGGCGTGGCGCCCGCGGACTGGCGCGCGTACGGCCGCATGGCGGGCCTGGCGGCCGACAAGTTCGGGCTGGCCCTGGCGCCGCCCGCGCTGCCGCCGCGCTCACTCAGCCTGGGTGCGCGACCCGCGCCTGCACGCGGGCGGATGAAGGGGCTGGTAGGTGTGATGTGCGCGGGCCCTCAGCTGCTTAGCAAGCCATCAACGCTGGCATGTGATTGCGAAGCAGGCGCCTTCGGCGCCCCAGACAATTACCCAGAGTTGCCTCTTGTCACGCCTCCACCGCGTGCTAATGAGGGCCACCTTGCCGCTGGGCTCGCCCAGCAGCGCCTCAGCAGCGCTCGTCAGGTGCGCCGCGCGCAGGCAGCGCGCCCGGCGATGCGGGCAGCGGCCTGCGGGGGCGCTGCGGTCCGCGCACGCGTGCTGCGGCCCGCCCTATGAGTAAAAACTCAGGCAGGATTTGTGCGGCATATGTAAGGCGAGTTTTTGCGAAGCATAGTAGGTAAGGCAGTGTTTTTTCAGGCAGGGTGTACAAACCCTGCCGAGCTGCCGCCGCCGCAGGCCTGGACCTGCTGGACGTGCTGCGGGACATGCCGCAGTTCGCGGCCGGCTACGCGTACGCGCTGCCGGGCGGCGAGTTCCTGGAGCGCGCGGGCGCGGCCGCGGCCGCGCGCCACCTCAACACGCTGGGGCCGGCCGGCGCGGCCGCGGCGCTGGCCACGCACGGCCTCGCGCTGGCCGACGCGGTGGTCGCCGCGGCCTATCGCTTCCTCGCGCGGCAGCTCGCCGTGCTCAGCCAGGCGCGCCCCCGCCGAGGACAGGGGCACCGCAGGGTGTGCAGGGTCCAGGGCTAGCGCCGACCAACGGCCCCGTCCATGGCACAGCTGCGCCCAGCCAGGCAGCGCTCTGCAAAACGAAATGCTGCTGTCTGCTCTCGGGGCATTTAATGACCCAGGTTGCGGCGGGAGCCGTGAGGTGCAACATCAGCAATGAGAGCGCAGAGCCAGCATGCGGCCAAGCAGCTGCATCGTGGCCGGCCGAGTCATGGGGGCGCGGGCAATGCGTGAAGTGAATGCACCATCAGGCCCCTAGTACGGGAGAACTGAGCGGCTGCCGGTGTCGCATTACTGCCCGAGCAAGTGCTTGCAGCGCGGCCTCATGCAGGGTACATTTAGGGATTGCAGGGTGACGCACTTGACCCGCGCGCGGCGCAGGTGCTGTACCAGGACGCGCTGAAGGCGCGGCTGGGCCAGCAGGCGCACGCGCGCGCCGAGGCCGCGGCCGGCGCGGGCGCGGCGCCATACGACGTGGCCGCCGCGGAGCGCCTGGCGGCCGACCTGGCGCGCCTGGGCCTCGCGGCGGGCGGCCTGCCGTACGTGCCCTTCCTGCGCCGCCTGGTGACCGGCGCGCGCCCTGCCCGGCCGCCGCGGGCAGCACGCGGGGTTTACGTAGCGCTGGGGGCGTCGCTGCGCGGAGCGTCCGCGCCAACGGTCCTGGCGGCCGTCATGTGGGGTGTGCACCAGCCATTCTTTGGCGACCAGGTGCTGCGCGGCAACTCTGGTGACGCGCACCTGCCTGCGCCCTGCCTCCTGCTGCCGCATGGTGTGGAGAGCTGAGGGGCGCCAAGCTGCATGCTGGGAGCGCTGCATCCTGACAGCTGGCAATGTTGACCTCGATCGTATCTGCTGCTGTGCGAAGGGGTTACACGGACGAGGGGGCCCATGCCGGGGCGCAGGCATCGGCAACGCGCTGGGCCTGGTGCGCCTGGTCAAGGCGGCGCGGCTGCGCGCGGCGGCGGCGGCCGGGCGCCACCTGCCGCCGCCTGGCATCGCGCCCGGCTTTGCGGCGGCGGCCCGGCGCGGCAGCGGCGCCGGCGCCGGCGGCAACGCGCGCCGGGCCGGCGCCGATGGCGATGGCGACGGCGACGGCGATGACGGCGCGGCGCGCGCGGTCACCGAGGCGCTCGCGGAGGCCGCGGCCGCGCTGGATGCGGCCGCCGGCGAGCTGCGCAGCCCCGCCGTGGAAGGTGGGGGCCCGGGCCGGCGGCGGCCCGGGTGCCCCGGGCGCCTCTGACTAGGCGCGCCGGGCGGGCCGAGGCAGACCGCGTCTGCATCAACGCGCGGCTGGAGGAAGCGCCGCCTGACCAGACCGCGGGCGTCAGCGGTATCGGGGATCGCGCCGATCCAGCCGCAGCCGTGCTGCGCCCGAAATGGGAAGCAAGGCGCGCCAGGAGCCGGCCGCAGACGCTGCGCTCGGCGCGCTTGGGCGCCTTGCATACCCATTCGGGCGGGGCATTGCCGCAAATGCAGCATGGCTGCGGCTGGATCGGCACGCTCCACAATGCCGCTGACGTCCGCGGGCAAGTTGGGCGGGGCTTCCTCTGGCTGCACAATGACATAGAGGCGGTCTGCTTTGGCCCGCCCGGCTGCGGCCTCAGTCCGCGCCGCGGCGCGTTGGTGGTTGTGGCGTGCGTAGACTAGGACGCCGCGATTAGCTGCAGCATGCCGGGCTGTGCCTGTAGTGTCGCGCAGCTGGAAAGAGTGGCGCCCAAGCAGAGGGCGTCGTGGACCGCTTTGCACCCGTCCGCGACGATGCAGCGCCCCAGCGGAAGCAAGGCGCCCGGGCGCGCGCGGCGAGCGCAGCCGGCGGCCGCTTCCAGTCTGGTGGTGTCCGGCAGAAGCGGCGTGGCCGCTGCAGCTGAAGGGTGTGGTGCAGTGTCTGCGCGCGCCCGGCAGCCGGCCCTGGAATGCTGCATTGCGAGAGTTCTGGTCTGCGACACGAAACAACACCTCGGTCACTGAGCGCTTGGCGGGGCTGCAGTGACCGCCCTCACCTAGGCGCCCGCTGACCGCCACGCGGCCTGCCGCGGCAGGCCCCGACTACCTGGCGGTTCTGGCGCGCGTGTGCCAACAGGGCCTGGCGGGGCCCGCGCAGGCGCACCTGGGCTCCATGTACGTCGCCGCGCCCGCGCTCATGCTGGACGCGGTTGAGGCGCGCACAAACACTTCTCTTTCACCAGATAACATTGCTGTGGCAGGCATCCTTCCGTATCAGCACAATGAGGATGCGGACGTTGACTCTGAAACGCCTGAAGTCTGGCCTCCACAAGCCGTGCATGCGTGCACAGCATATCGTGAGGGGTGCATGGGCGCATGGCACTGAGCAAGCCCCGGCGCGCAGGCGGCGCTCCTGGGCAAGGAGGCGCTGGCGGCGCGCCGCACGGGCGCGCCCGAGGCCGGATTCACCGACGACGGCTTCGCCCTGGGCCTGGCCTTTCTGCTCAAGGCGCCGCCCAGCCACCCGCGCTCAAGCCCGCCCTGGAGCAACAGCATCCCTTTTGAGCGCTCCAGAGGGCGTCCAGGGCGGTTCAGTCGCGCGCCTGAGATGTGCGCGTCCTGGGGCCTGCTGCGCGGGGCGGACGCCACTTCTCATGCCGCCGCCTGCCAGCCGCCTGCCGCCTGATCCTGCCCGCTTGCGAACCAGTCTGCCTCTTGTGTCAAGCAACGCCGGGCAGCACGCTACTGCCTGCTGGCGTGCACGAATCGTGGAGCATGCGTGCTTGCGCACCAGGGACCTGGGCGGGCCCCTCAGCGCCTGCGCCACATCAATTGCCGAGCGAGTTTGGGTGATGAGGGCAGCTGCGCCGGCGTGCTGCGCAGGTGCTGGAGCTGGACGCCGACTTTGACGCGCTGCGCTGGCCGGGCGCGGCGGTCGCGCACTTCGCGCGCGAGCGCGAGCGCGCGGCCGCCGCCGCCGCGCCGCCGCAGGCCGGCCTGCTCGGCTGGCTCACTGGGGCGGCCACCCGGCAGGCGCCGGCCGCGGCCGACGCGGGCCCGGCGCCGACCCTGTCGGCCGCGCCGCCGCCGGCCCCGGCGCAGCTGCTGTCGCCGGGAGGGCTGTTTGCCGCGGAGCCTGCACCGGGCAGCCCGGCGGCGCTGCCGGCGCCGGGGCAGGCCGATCCGCAGGGCGCCGCGCTGCTGGCCGCCAAGATGGGCCGCTACGCGGCCGAGTGCGAGCTGCTGCGGCACACGCTGGTGTGCGCGCGCGGCGTGCTGCTCGCGGTCGGCGACCCGCCCGCGGCCAGCGGGCCGGACCCCGCCGGCAGCACCCCCTGAGCTTCATGGAGCGCGCCGCGCACTTCTACTGGTCGTGTGACGAGTGCATGTTTCGGAGCCAGCGCGCGTGACTCTGGTGGAGTCGCTTGCTTATTGAGCGCTGTTGAACTTTCGGCTGGGCATAGCAGTCGGCTGTGTGTGATCAGACAGCCTCATGCAGTGACTGACTGTCAGTCTGATGGGGCATGCCCTGCGAGCTTGCTTCGCGTCTGCTTGCATGTCCTGGTGGCTGCAGGGCTTGTGCCCTCACATACCGCAGGGCATGCATGCGCATCTGAACGGACCCAAACAATGCGCATGCATGCATGCATGCATGCATGAGTGAGGGTCTACAAGCTCGCTCACTTTGCAGTCTGTATCCTGCAACTGCAACGGTAGGAGCAATTCTAACCGTAAACGGCCCTCGCCCTTCATTTTGCTTGCCATCAAAAGTGGTCTCAAAGAAGCTTGGCAAGGTAGCGCTTTCCTGCCTGTCGTGAGACCCAAAGACAAGCAGCGGCCGTGCAATGAGTGAGGAGCGCCCTGCCGACACCAATGGCACCGCCGCCGCAGCGCCCAGCGAGAGCTTCAAGGTCTTTGTGGGCGGCATCAGTTGGCACACAACTGACAAGGCACTGACGGACGGTGCGCCGCGCTGCGAGCTGCTCCCTGCGCTGCCGTGAAGCAGTGTGCCAACCGTGGTGTGATGCTGACCAAAGCCCATGGCCCGGTGCACAGCGTTCGAGCAGTACGGCAAGGAGCCGATGGAGGGGCACGTGATGCTGGACAAGGCGACCGGCCGCAGTCGTGGTTTCGGCTTCGTCACCTTCGCCAACAAGGAGGACATGGACGAGTGCATCGCCAAGCTGCACGGCACTGAGCTGGATGGCCGCAAGATCTCGGTCACTCGGGCCATCCCGCAGTCAGAGATTGCGCCTGGCGCGCCGGTGGGGCGCGGAGGCAGCTACAGCGGCGGCGGCGGCCGCGACCGGTGCGCTTGCTGGCATCAAAGGTCGCTGGGCTGTTTAAGAGGCTCAGCGCCTGTCGTCGGCCGCCTCTCCTGCCACTGACACAGAAAGCGTGCTTGCGCATGCAGGTACGCCGGCGCAGACCGCTACGCAGGTGCGGGCGGCGGCGGGCGCGCATACGACCGCGGGTACGAGCGCGCGTACGAGCGCGGCGGCTACGACCGCTCCGCGTATGCTGACCGCGGCGCATACGACATGCGCCGGCCGCCGGCCGCGTATGGTGCCGCCTACGAGCGCGCGCCCTACCCCGACCGCGGCGGGTACGAGCGCGCGCCGTACCCCGACCGCGGCGGATACGGCGGCGAGTACGACCGCAGCGGCTATGGCGCGCCGGTCGCAACTGGGTACGAGCGCGGGGCGGACCCGTATGGGTACGGCGCCCGCGACGCGTATGCGCGCGACCCGTACGCTGGCTACGAGGGCTACGAGGCGGCGGCGCCGGCGTATGGCGCGTACGACCGCGCCGCGCCAGCCGCCTACGGCGGCGCGCCCGCGCCCGCCTACGACCGCGCGCCATACCCGGACCGCGGCGGGTATGCGCCGGAGCGCGGCGCGGCCTACAGCCGCGCGCCCGGCGGCGGCGCGCCCGGCGCCTCGTACAGCCGCGGGTACGGCCGCGCGCCCGCCGGGCCAGACAGGGAGTACAGCGCGCCGCGCTACGGGGGCGCCGCCGCCCGCCCGGGCCCGTACGACCGGGCCGCGCCGCCGCCGGCCGCGCGCGGCCCGTAGGAGCCCGCCAGCGTCGGTGCGCCTCAGCGAGGCCAGCCAGCAGCCTGGCGTGGGCGCGAGGCAGCGCCAGAGCCTCTGAATACGAAGGGCTGCACGGGAATGTGCAAAGGCAGCCAGCGGGGGGGCTCTATCTATCAGCTGCGAGAGCGACCAGCGCGGGCTGGGAGCTGAGCGCAGGTGTCAGGTGTGCAGTGTGGGAAGCTGCGGCTGCGCAGCAGGCAGTCGCGCGGCCCTTCAGCTGGTGCTACGGCAGGCAGTGCGCTGCGGCAGGCGAGTGCGCCAGGGGTCTGCGCACGCCCAGGGAGCCCAGCGGCTCAGCGTGCTAGGGAGGCCTCAGCCGGAGCAGCTGTGGTGTGTTTAAAGCCCAGCTTTGCGGTAGATAAGCGATGCAGCTGGCAGATTCACGGGACAGTCCAGATGTAGTGCTTGCTGCCCCATGTAAGCTGGTCAGCCCGGCTGCTGAGAGTGCAGTTGCGCTGATTTGTCCTGGCGAGCCAGCGATGGCAGAGGCGCATGCAGCTGCAGCCTGCCTATCCCAAAGATGAAAGAGCCCGTGCGTGATGAGCGCAGAGTGGCAGGCAGAGCTCACACCCTGCAAAGGTCAGCCACAGTCGGCGCATGCAGCTGCAGCCTGCTTGTCTGCCTCCTTGCAAGAGCTCGTGCGTGATGAGCGCAGAGTGGCAGACAGAGCTGAAACCGGGCACAGGTCAGCCACAGCCGGCCCTGGCAGGGCTGCGGATCCGACAGTCGCACGCCGACAGGCAGGCGCTTGCAGCCCTTGAGCACAGAAGCGCAAGAGCGGAGAGTCTGCAGTCTGCTGTTACAAGCGATAGGTAGCCGTCAGCACAGCCCCAGCCTGCGTGCCAAGCTCCCCTGTGTTCCACGAAAGGCCCGAGAACCATCCGGTGCCACGCCAGCCCAGCGCGTCACAGCCCGGCGCAAGTCTGGGAAGAGCGGCCGCTCACTGTCAGGTGCGCAGAGCGACGCCACCCTGCAGGTGTGCACCTGTTGCATGTCTGTGTAGCACCGTGTGTGTGCATGGCACCCTCTGCCTGCAGGCACATGGGTAGGTTGAAGGCTGGCAAGAAGTGCTGGCGTCGGAGCGCTCTTGGCTGACGCCGGACAGGTCAGCCTTGTTGCATGGCCAGATGTGGTCAATCTGCCTAGCCCATGACTTCCTACGCCATGTGCTCATGTGAGTGGGCCTTGAGCATGTCTGCATCTTCCTCCATGCTGCAGCCCAGCCACCACTCAAGCTTCTATGCCAGCATGTTTGCAGCCTGCACAGGCAGCTTAGTGGAGGTGGCTGCATGCCGTTCTTGGACCCTTGGTGGCTGCATGTCTACGGCCTCATCCCTGCATGCCTGGACTGATCAGCGTTGAGACGTGGCTGGGCTGCACCATGGAGGAGGTCACAGACATGCTGGAGGCCCACTTTGATGAGCACAGATGTGCGGAAAGACAGGCCAGGGTGGGAGGATGGCCTTGTCTGGTCATGCAATGAGGCCGACCTTGTCCGGTCGCTCAGGCGCCAGCACTTCTGCCGGCCCGACATTGGCATTCGTTTGTCGTGCATATGTATGGCATGGTGCCATGCCGGCGTTGTTGGCTTGCAGGGTCGACAGTGTGCATGCCGAAGACATATGGTCAAAGTGGCAATTTTGAGGCTAAAGGTACACATCATGATAATCGCCCTGATGGGGCCTGTAGCGTGCCTGTGCATATGCATGCAGCACAATCACACCGTCTTCCTTTTCACGCTGTATGGGAGGCGGACGGCGCACTGCTTGCGCTGTGTAAAGATTGCCCGTCACATCAGTGCGTGAATGTTTATGCAGGGCACCGCGCTGTTGCCTGGCGTGCTCCCCAAGCGTGTCGTGCACGCTCCGTGTGATGCGCAGTTGACAGAGCAAGCCGTCGCAGAGCCTGGTCTCACAGCCCGCGATGCTGAGCAGAGACGCCGAGCAGGCGGAGCAGCACAGGCCACGGCTGTGCAGGCAGCGCAGTCCGCACAGCTGGCCAGCAGGCTGGATAGCGCCGAGCCGACTGTGCAAACAGGCCGTGCAAGGGATGCAGTGCAGGGCGGCATGCAGGCGCTGGCGGGCCTGTTTGGCGCAGCAGGCGATGTGGCTACGCGCCTCAGGCGCGGCTTCGAGCCGCACCCGGCCGGCTTTCCTCCAGGTGCTCCAACCGAGCGCCTCCACTACCTTGTTTCGCCACGCCGCGTTCGGCTCCAGCACTGCACACTGTGTTGCAATTGCGTATGCTGGACCGACCTTGCAGCCATCTTCCCTTCTCAGGTCCGCGCGGCGAGCTCGTGTTCGAGCTGCTGCGCGACCCGCTGGCCTTCCTGGAGGCGACGGCCGCGCGCCACGGCGGCGCGGCCGCGCTGGTGCTGGGCGGCGAGCGCGTGGTGCTCGTGTCGGACCCGGGCCTTGCCCAGGCGGCGCTCGTCGACCAGGCCGCCGACTTTGTCAAGGCGCGGCGGGCCCCTGCACCGCGTGCCCAGCCCCTCCGCCCAGCGTGCGGCCCGCCTGCCCGAGTGCCAGCCTGGGCGACCCCCACGCTGCGCTGGGGCGGCGGCCCGCTCAGCAGTCATTTTGCCTGTTTCGAGCCCAAGCATGTCTGCCTGTGCAGTCGCGCTTGGGTACCACGCTCGCGCGCGGGCGCTGGCAGGAAGCCACGCCAGGCCGACGGCGCTCAGCAGGACCGGCGAGCCTGCCCCCGTGCAGCCGGCGGGCCCGGCTGAGTGCTGGCGGCGCGCGCGCAGGAGGGCACCGCCTTCTTCCCCGGCAGCAGCCTGGCGGGCGAGGGGCTGCTGGTCAGCGACGGGCCCACCTGGCGGCGCCAGCGCCAGCTCGCTAACCCGGCCTTCCGGCGCGCGGCCGTCGACAGCTACGCCGCGGTGCTTCCCGGGCCCAGCCGCTCTCCATCAGTGTGAAATGCATGCGGTGTCGGGCGCGCTCTGCCCGGCGTCGGGAGCACGTGCGCTGCGTGCAAGCCTCCGACTTCACGACCAAGTGGCTCAAACAGTGGCGTCCCGCATGCCAGCGCGACCCTCTGCCTGTATCAACGCGCCCAGCAAGTTTCAGGCAGGGGTGGGTGGCGATGCCCGCCCCAGACGCAGGATGCCTGCCTCCCAGTCTTGCTGCCGTGGCATGCACTGACCGGCACACTGTGACAGGCAATGGCGGCGGAGACGCGGCGGCTGCTGGACGGGCCGTGGGCGGGCGGCGGGCGGCGGAGCGTGTACGCAGACTTCAACACGCTGACGCTGGATATCACGACCGGCGCGCTGTTCGGCGCAGAGCTGCCGCGCGAGCAGGCCGCCGACGTCACTGGTGCGCGCTCGTGCCCGATGGCGCGTGGGCGGCCGGGCGCGCCGCACCCCTGCATGGCAGGGAGGCGCCTGCGGGGGCATATGCAGGCAGCAGGACAGCCTGGGCGTCTGCGTGAGCTGTGAGGTTTAGGGTGTGCCCTGTCACAGCATTTACAAAGTACCAGATCGGGTGCGGTGTGAGGCATGCTGCACGCTTGTGGTGCACACTGCGGGCCGCCCATGCGTGCGAGGGCGTGCCTGCACCGTGTCCTTGCGGCCTCCCGCCGCGCTCGTGAGGCACACCTTGCGGGACCGTGTCCCCGTGATGCAGCATTCTGTGTCAGGCTCCAGCGCTCATCCCCCGACGTGCGATGCGCGCCGTGCGGAGAGCGCGGTGTCAAGCCGCACCAGGCTGCCGCAGCAACATGCGGCAGCCGGCGTGCGCGCGCTCCGACCCCGCCCGCTGCGGCAGGCGCCATCCGCACCGCGTTTGAGTTCTTCTCGCAGCGCGCTGCGAACGGCTTCGCAGTGCCGGAGTGGGCTCCCACGCCCGGCAACGCCGCGTATGCGGCCGCCGTGCGGCGCCTGGACCGCGCTGTGTACGGCGTGATCGACCGCCGAGCGGCCGAGCTCGCGGCCGCGCCCGGGCCGCCGCAGGCGCGCCCTCAGGGCGTCGTCGGTGCCACTGTCAAAGCCGACCCAGGCCCAAGGCGGCGGAGGATGAGCAGAAACAGGAAGCCTGAGGCCGGCCGCGCCGGCCGCTGACGGCACAAACATAACCAAAAACTTTGATGCTGACGCCGCCTGGGCACGCTGGTGGCATGCCGGGAGCCTGGAGCCCTGGCTGAGCCGCGTGCTTGAATCTGCAGTAGTGCGATTGCCATTCCCTGCTGCCCCGCCCTGGCTGGCAGGGCCAGCGGGGCGCTCTTGTAGCCAGCTGTTGGTCTGGGTCGTAGAGGGCCGCGGGCATTGCAGCATGGCCAGCACACCCCGGTCCGGCTGTCAAGCATAGCGTAACCTAAAGCCACCCTACCGGCAGCGAGGCGCGGCGAGCCGCGCGCAGAGCCTGCTGGACGCGCTGCTAGGCGCGCGCGACGACGCCGGCGCCGGCATGGGCCGGCGCGCGCTGCGCGACGAGCTCATGACGCTGCTGGTCGCCGGCCAGGAGACGGCCGCCGTCGCGCTCGCCTGGGCCTGCGCGCTGCTCGCGCACCGCCCGGCCGTGCAGGCGCGTCAGGGTAGGTTTGTGGCTAGCCCTTATCTGGGTGTGCAGGGCGGGTCATGGGGTCCCCGCTCGTGCCGGCGGGGCGGGGCTTGCGAGCGCCGGGCGCGTGCGCGGACGCGCCGGGGCCCGTTTGGGGCACCCGCCGCCGGCGCGGCTCGGATCCTCAGCTTCTGGCCTGCAGCTGGCAGGGCGGCGCTCGCCCAGCCGCACCGCGGGTGGCCCGCGTCCTCGCCGTGCGCGGCCTGGGGCGCCCGCCCCGTGTTCGACGAGCCCGCCCGCGCCACGCAGCTTCCCAAGCAAATCTGACGGAATCTGATTGAGGGCACTGCGGCCTGGGTGGGCGGGACACATGGCGCGGCCTGCGCCCATGCGCAGGCGCGCGCGGCGGCCGAGGTGGACGCCGCGCTGGCGGGCGAGGCGCCGGGCGCGGCCGACGCGGGCCGCCTGCCCTTCCTGGAGGCGGTGGTGCTGGAGGCGCTGCGCCTGCGCCCGCCCGCCTACCTGGTCGGCCGCTGCGCGGCGCGGCGCGTGGAGCTGGGGCCCTACAGCCTGCCTGCAGGCGCGCGCGCGTGACGCCTGCTTGGCTGGAGGGCTGGGGGCGGGCCTCTCGCTCCAGGGAGGCGTGGCTGCCCCCTGGGGACCACGGGGCATGTGAACGGCGCGCCTGCGGTGCGTGGGTGAGCGCGCTGCCCGGTGCGAGCTTCTGTGACGCCTTGATCATGGCGCTTCACTGCGTGCGAGGCTAATCAGTGTATTTTACCCTACCCCTACCCTAAGCGGCGCAGGCACGACCGTGCTGGTCAGCCCGTACCTGCTGCACCGCGACCCGGGGCGCTGGCCGGCGCCGGCCGCCTTCCGGCCCGAGCGCTGGGAGGCGCTGGGCGGCGCGCGCGCGGCGCTGTCCGGGCTGGGGCCCAACGGCGCGTACGCGCCGTTCGGCGCCGGCCCGCGGAACTGCATCGGCACCGGTGCGCCCGACGCTTGGGCTGCTGAAGGCAGGCCTTCAGTCAATCATGCTGCCCAGTGACAGAGGTGATGCGCAGACTGAGGGGCACGCGGCCGCGCTTGGTCGCATGTGAAGGCACGCACGTGCCGGGCAGCGCTGGGGCTGTGGAGCGGATGTGCACCGGCAGTGCAGACCCTGCTCGGAACGCAGCCGGGCTGGCGTGCATAGGCTTTGCCATGCTGGAGGCGGTGGTTGTGCTGGCGAGCGTGCTGCAGCGCTTCCGCCTGGCGCCGGTGCCGGGCGCGGCGTTCCCAGCCGCGGAGCCGCGCATCACGCTGCGGCCGGCCGCCGTGGAGCTCATCGTGGACCCACGGTGACCCGCCATGCTGGCCACCGTGCCCACAAATGCTGCAGGACCACTGCATGTATGTTGCGCCCGTACTACGAATGTTGCATCTGTTCCATTGTCGGCTTCAGACTTGTAATGCGCGTCTCACCGTTGTCTTCTTACATACGACTTTCGGGTACCAGGCTTGTGACATCCGCACCACTGACACCGTGTACTACACGGCGTGTAGTAAGGTCACCCAGCAAGCAAAAAGCAGCCGGCCGCTTGCGGACAAGCCTCATGCGCAATGTGCAGCAGTACTTACAGCCTGCAAGTGCGCTTTCGCCACATCGGTAAGTTCCTACAACGCGTGTCACCGCCAAGCAGACTAACACGCCTGCACCAAACACGCCGATTGCTGACACCCATTGACAAGATCAGGGGAACAGCCTGAGCTGACGCTGGGTACCTCTGCAGTGCGTCAAAGACACTGCAACCGCTGATTTCTCACACCTGATGCTCAAACCAGCAGCCCAAAGTGTTGTCAGATCACATCATGTCCGGCCACAAGCGCATACCATATGTTCAAGCCCAGTACGCCAGTTTAGACTCTGAAGTGACCGGCCAGCGCAGCTGGTACGTCCAAGCGGGAAAGCAGTCAGGCTGGCAGAGCGTCTGTGTCGCAGCATGCGCAGGTGATGAGCCCGGGATGCGTCAGGCCACGCGCCCCCCCTCAACCAGCGCACCAGCAGCCACGCCCGGCACGGGCGCGCCATCCAGGCCGGCGCGCAGCGCGGCAAAGCTCGGTGCCTGCGGCGTCGCCAGCCGCGACCTCAGCCTGGTCCTGCACTGCACATTTGCCACACCAAACACGCCTAATAGGCTCAACAACTCTGGCAACACACTTTGATTTCATATATTCAGGGCCACCAAACACGCCCTTTCATGCAGCAGACTAAGCGTGCCGCTCCCAGCACTGCCGGCACCCGCCCCTGCTTACAAAAGGGCGCAGGAAGCTGCAGAATAACGTGCGAGGGGCCCTGCGCACGTCCGGCGTGCGCCGGCCCGAGCGCGCCGCGCGCGCGCTCTTTCCAGAAAACTGCACCTGCACGGCAGCCGGGACAGGCCGCGTCAGCCTGCAGCTGATGGGGCCTCGACTTTGTCGTAGCCGCGCGCGCGCACAAGCCCTCACTCCGCCGAGGGCTCGGGACAATTTTGCACAGGGTGCAAGCAGACGCTGCCCTCTGGCCCCCACATGCACACCAACCACTAGCGAAGCGCGACCGCGTGTGCTCCACTAGAGCGCGAGCGTATAAAGCGTCAGCGCAGGGCTACAGCATGGCGCCGTGGCGCGCCAGCAGCTCCATCTCGCCGCCCAGCTCCGCCAGCGTGTCGCCGGCGAAGCAAACCACCTCGTCTGCCAGCAGCCGCTCGCCCGGTTGCGCGGTCTGCGCTGCCGTGCTGATGACAAGCCTGCGCGCGCGCGCGGCGGCTTGGGTCTCAAAAGCGCCCCCCAGCAGCACGAGTTGCGCCCGACCCCCCGCCGCGAGCGCCTGCCTGCAGCGCACGCATCTGGCGTGTCAAATGCGGCGGTCAGGCGAGGCGTGACAACACCCAACGCCGTTCATCTCGCGGTTTCCATTGCAAGCCCCCATGCCTGGCGAAGCGCTGGCGACGCACAGCAGCAGCTACTGTGCAGGGCTGCGCGCGCACCGGTTGCGGGAGAGCTTGCGGGAGAGCAGCCGGCGGATGCCGCCGCCGCCGGGCACGTCGTCGCCCTCGCCGCCGGCCGACACGTTTGACCCGCGCCGGCTGCCGATCGCGCCGGGCGCCGCGGCTGCAGCCGGGCTCGCATCGCCAAAAGCTTCGCTGCCGCTCCTGTGATGCCATGAGCTTGTCAGTTGCTTGTGCATGCTCGGCTCCAGGGAGACAGATAACGAGTTGATTGACAGCCAGGGTATCAACTGATGCTGGGAGATCTGGTGAGGCAGGGCAAAGCCAGCGCCAGGGTCGGCCAGCAGCACTTGCACACAGAACTGGTGGTGGTGGTCGCATGAGACACAGCCCGCGCGCGGCAAAGGAGGGGCGGACATGCAGACCGACTGCTGGTCACAGTTTGCTGGGCGACAGATCTCGCTCTTATTATCGAGGCAGCCAGCGCACCCGGCGGTCGGCGTGCCCCCTGGCGGCGTGACGAGCGTGAACAGATCGGCGGCGGTCGCGACGCGCCAGCGGCTGGTCGCGAGCCCGCCGCCCACGCTGCGCGAGCCGACGAGCCCGTACGGCTTGAGCGCGCGCGCCGCCGCGCCGCGCTCGGGCAGCCGCGCCGCCCCCTCCGTCAGCGACTTGCTGCGCCGGCGGAAGCCGCGCGCGCCGTCGCCGCCGGCCAGCGCCTGCCCGCCCCGCAGCGGCGCCGGCCCGCCCGGCTCGCCAGCGGCCGCCGCACCGTCTGCGCGTTTGCGCGGCTGGGTCGGTGTGGCGGGGTAGCCAGCAGCAGCACAGGAGTGAGGCGCTGCACAAGGTGTCCGCAGCGCGGCAGCTCTGTTGCGTCAGCATAGCACCAAGTCGCGACCAGACCTGCGCGTCATGGCGCCAGTGCAAGACCCCAAATGCACCTCTGTGCACGCAAGGGCAGGCCCTTGCTCGGCATACCGCCCGCACCTTCGCTCGCATCTGCACAGCCCGCCCCGCCCCGCCCGGGTGGCAAGCCCCGCAGGCGGCTCGCGAGCGCGTGCAGGAAGCTGTTGCTCCCCCGGCGCTGGAAGCCCGCTGCCGGCTGTCGCGCTTCCACATCAGCAAGCGGCTGCGCAGCGGAGCCCTCAGCCTGCGCGGGTACGCTTGAGTACGCGACCTTGCACCGAGTCATATGTCCGGTGCCAGACACTCGCACGCTTCGCGCGCGCTCACTGCTGAACGTTGTGCAAGTAAAAGGCGCCGCACCGGCAGCCCGGGGCCCAGCTCGCCGTGCTGCAAGCCGTGCTCAGCATGCAGCACCGCAGGGTCGGTTGGCGACTGTATGACCTCTCCTGGGGGCTCCTGCAGGCAGACCAAGGTTCAATGTGAGCACGGGCGGGCAGGTATGAAGGTGGGAGTGCGCGGAGCTGCCAAACATGCGGAGCCACATAACGGCCCGCCGCGCCGCACCGCAGCACTGAAGCTATCTTGGCGGGTGCGTGCACGGCCGAGACTGCGCTCCTTTTGCAGGGCCATTGCGCTGCGCAGGGCCCCCCCTTTGGCAGCTATAACACTGCGCTGTTGCGGCGAGTTCCGGCCGCGCTCGGGCACCCGCGGCTCAGCTGCTCATGCAGGCGCGGCCAGAGCCAAGCGCGCAGCTCAGCTTCGCGGCTGCCGTCAGAGCCAGGCGCCCGTAGGTCACGAGTCACACACGCTGCCGCGGGCGGCTGCAGCCAAGCCAGGCCTCTGACGCCCTGAGGAGGTTTGAGCAACGGCTGGCGAGCCAGGTGCTGAAGCTGGCTGGGCAGCGCCGCCCCAACCAGCTGCTTTTCAAACTGGTGACGCGCCACCAAACACACGAGTTCACCAGCCTGGTCTCGGTCAGCAGCACCCTCTGCTGCGTGATGCAATGGAACACCGTGCACCTTCTGTCTCCCGCGTCCTTGTACTCCCTAGCACACCCTTGAAGGGGCTAGGGTCGGTGCTCAGGCCGCCGCAGTGCGCGAGCTGCTCCTCCTGCAGGCGCGGGCTCGGTGGCAGTGCGCGGCCATGGTGCTCAAGACGACCACCTGCCGCTTCAGCGGCCTGCGGATATACCCCGGACGCGGCATTCTGTTTGTGCGCACCGACGGTCAGCAGTACCTGTTCATCAACCAGAAGGCCAAGGGCCTGTTCAACCAGCGGAAGAGGTCTGCCAAGATTGCATGGACGACCACATACCGGAAGCAGCACAAGAAGGTACGGGCCCTTGCTGCTCGCGCTGCGGCGCTACGGGCTCGGGGCGCTTAACAGCACGGGCAGGCGCGCGGCGCGACCCGTGTGGGCTGCATGGAGGAGTACAGGCGGCCGGAGCCCTGGGAGCTGCTCGAGCGTGTGCGTGTAGTATGCGCAAAGGCCCGTAGCTGAGAGCGCGCCTGCCGGGGTCCAGGATCAAGACGCGGTGGTGGCCCGCAAGAAGCGGCGCACGACCACGCGCGTGCAGGCGCGGTCTATCACCGGCGCGTCGCTCGAGGTGCGACCAAGAGCCCTGCTATCTGTGCATAGCTCACAAGTGCTGTTCGAGAGTGGGGGTGTGCGGCGTGGGCCTGCAATCCATCCAAGCACTGGGGTAACTTGACAAGCGACACGCAGCTCTTGAGGTGACGTGGAAAAGCAGGACGGCTGGGTGAATCGGCGCAGGTGATTAACAAGCGCAGGCTCGAGAAGCCGGAGGCCCGCAAGGCGTCCCGGGAGCAGGCGCTGCGCGAGGTGCGCGCTCCGCTGCGCCGCTTTTTCCGCAGAGCACCCACCGGTCATTTTTGTGCTGCAGACAGCACAGAGCGCAGTGCGTACTGTCAGAGCTGTTTTCACAGGTCGCGAGGGTACTGTTTGTGACATGTAGGGCGATGTGTGATGCGAAAGACTGGCTCAGTGCGGGCTTGGAGAGAACAGGAGCTGGGCTTGGGGGCAGGTGAAGGAGCGCATGAAGAACAAGAAGCAGGAGAAGGCGTCCTCGCGGACGGCGGCCGGCAAGGCGCCCGGCGGCAAGGCCGTGAAGAATGTGCCCATGACGCGCGCGCCCGCCAAGGGCGCCAAGCGCTGAGCAGCGCGCGGCCAGCCGCGCAGCAGTCGTCCGCGGCGCTGGGCTGGGTGGCATGCCGCAGGCAGCAGGGCGGTTCTGCAAGCGCGGCTCGTGTGTCTCAAGAGGGAGTGTGCGTTCTGCCGTGCACAGGGTGCTGTGTAACCCACTGGGTCACTAGGTGTCTGTAAAAGCACATGTGGTCGGCGTGCATGGCGCTTGCACAGGTGCCATACATGCATATCCATGACACAGCACAGAGCCGCTTGGAGCCTTTAGCACCTGGAGTAGTTCGCTAGTGCGCTCAGCTGCTTAAAGCGTAAGCAAGGGCGACGGAGTGCATAAATTTCAAATCTGCAGCGTGCCTGACTCTGCATGGCTGCCGAGTCTGAGCGAGCCCTGAGAGACGGTCAAGAGCCCGCAGTTGCATCGGCGTTCATTAAGGGCCACAGCGATCTGCACAAGCCAGGGCCGGGCTACAACTGGCGCGCCACAAGATCTGTTATGGCACAGCCAAAGCGTTCCACACATCGTTGTGCTCCCAAACCACGATGGCTCATGCACAGCACCAGCGTAAACCCAGCCACGCCGCAGAAGGAGCGCGTTGCTGCGCGCGCTCGCGCGGGCGCGCGCGCCGCGCCCCGCTGCACAGCCCCACCCCACAGGTCGCTTCCGCACAAGCAGACACGCACGGCCGGCCTTCGCCGCTTCATTGCAGCTCGCAGCTCGCAAATTGAGCTGGTGCGCGTCCGCCTCAGGCAGGAGGCTGAGGGGTCAGCGCGCTCACTCCTCCATGTACTCCTGCAAGTCGCGGTCCAGGTCCGCCGCAGACCGGACGACGCGCTCGCGCTCGCGCCCTCCCCCGCGCCCGCGCCCGCCCCCGCGCCCCCGGCCGCCCTCCGAGCGCAGGCCGCCGCCGCGCGCGCCGACCGCGCCGCCGCGCGCGCGCGCCGGGCGCGCCGCCACCGCGATCGCCTCGCCGGCCGCGCGCTGGAAGAGCGCGCCGCCGCCCACGGGCCGCCCGCTGCGGCCGCCGCCGCGCGTCACGCTGCGCCACACGCAACAGCCCAAGCGCTCAGCACCTCTGGTCAGCAGAACCGCACCGCTGCACCCTAAGTGCATGCCACCGCTCGAGGAGCGCGAAGGCAAGTCACACAGCACGAGGCTTTGCACACGTATCTCCTTCTGTGAGCATGCACTGCCTCAAAGGCTGAGCAGACCACCTTCGCAAGCACCAGACAGGCGGCAGCGCAGCCAGTAACCAGGCAAGTAGACGGCAGAGGGGCTGCAGTCAGGTCCATACGCTGCACGCTGCAGGAGAGAGCGCGCTGCGGAAGGGGGGCGCAAGTCAGGCCGGAGTGGATGCGCACGTGATGCCGCTGGACAGCGTGCGCTGGCCGCCATCGTCGCCGGGCGCCATCTCAATCTTCATTGCCTGCCCGTCCAGCGCCACGCCGTTGAATTTCAGCAGCGCGCTCCGCGCGTCCTCGCGGCGCTCGAACACCACGTACGCCGAGCCCTCCGAGCGCCCGCTGCGCGAGTCGCACGCCGCCCGCAGTCAGGCCCTGCACCCACCCCCTGCACGCCACCAAAGCGCACTGCGCCGAGCCTGCACGGCCTGCGCTTTCTGCAGCCCTTGCCAGAGTGGCGAGGCATGGAAAGGGCAGGGGCGAGAGCAGGGGCGGCGGGCGCTGAGAGGCGGGACCAGCATGGTGCGGCGCGCCTGCGGTCATACTGCACATTCCACTCCTTGAGCGGGCCGCAGGTGGCGAAGAGCTCCTGGATATCGTCGTCGGACACGTTGTACTCCAGGTTGCTGATGATCCTGTTGGCGGGCCCGCCGCGCGGCGCTCAGCCGATGGGCCGCCTTCGCAGCGCAGGTGCCCCCAGCAGCCGCAGGGCTGTCGGAGCGCGTCGACCCCACAGCCCAAGAACCCCACCAAAAAGGCATGGCCGCCCCTTACAGCAGCATACAGCCACCAGGCTCACCACTGACAGCATGACCCATGGCTGCCTGGCTGTGGACCCGCGACCGCGTGGAAACAGTGCCAAACTCCTTTACAAAACCTTTGGTAGTGAGCAGGCTCGAAGTCGCAGGCAAGCTGGTCGCGCCTCCCAGCGCTAAAAGTGTGGCAAAGCACACAGGTGCACAAGCAACACCGGCGCGGCAAATACATGCAGACCTGCTGCGCAGCGCGCTGCTGGCCAGGGCTCGGCAGCAAATGGTTGCTGACTACGTGGCATGTTGCTCCGCCTCTCCCAGTCGGAGCAGCTAAGAGTGCTGCGCCGCAGCTGGGCCGCCGACGTGCGGGGCCCCGGAGGCGTGATGATCAGGCCGTTGGGGTGCGCACAGCTTAAACCCCGACGCCGGTGCGCTGCGCAGGCGCGCAGTCAGGTCGCGCCGCGGGACACCGTCATAGTCCTTGTACAGGTCGTGGTCCCACTTTGTGTCGCCGTCCAGCACGCCGGCCGGCCGCGGCGCATCTGGCTCTGTGCGCAACCGGCCCCCAGCCGTGCCGTTGCGCGGCGCCTGCGGCGACGGCGCGCGTCAGCAACCGCCAGTCTGGCGCGTTCGCGACGCACGCGCCGCAACTCCGCGTGCAGCGAGCCTCCGACACTGCCGCTGCCGCTTCTGGCAGCCCTGTGAACCCAGGCTGCGAGCAGTAGTGCCGGTGCACCGGCATCCCACCGCCCCGGGCAGGCTGATCATTAATCTTCCCAGTTGCCAGGCACTCACCACCAGCACTCGACCTCGTCCCGAGCCCGCCTTCCGCACGCCGGAGCCCGCGACCTTGAGGCTGGCGGGGGCAGGCCGGCCGGCCCCGTTCTCGCCTGCCTGTCGCGCCCGGCCACCCCTGCTTCGCTGCTGGGGCCGGCTCGCTCCCTCCTTACTGCCGGCCTCCTCCTTGTTCTTCTTGATGATGTCGTCCAGGGACATGTTCAGAACGTCCCCCATGCTTGCGCGCACGCCGGCTCTGCTCTGCCGCTGCCGCGCGTCCGGCACGGGTTGCCAATCTGCCAAGCGCTGCGCTGCTCGCACTGCTGGCTTGCCACAGCTCTGGCAAAATTATGCAGACCGCAGAGTCAGGGAAAGTCGTCTGATGATCACCAACAGTAGGCGCGACAGACACTTTTAACAGAGCTAACACAGCTAGGAGCCAGCAACCTAGACCTAGAAGTAGCAGCCGTTTTCAACGATTGCCTACAACTGGAATCTGGAAGCTTGTCGTGCTCGTTGCTCGGGCTTGATGTCGAAGCTCATCCTGTATGGGGCACCCATATCATCCTGCTCGTTCCGAGTGCGCATAGCGCTTGCGCTCAAGGGCCTGCAGCATGAGGATATCAGCCTGACCTCCACTGCTGCGCGGCGCACGGCGGAGTATGCAGGGCTAAATCCGCAGCAGCTTGTCCCGCTTTTCATACATGGCGACATTAAGATTTCGCAGTCAATCGCCATCATGTGTGCAGCCCCCTCGGTGCACTCTGTAGCTGCGGTCATATGCAGGGGTGCATGCATTTGGTGACAGGTGCACATGAGAGTGCCGGCTGTTGTGCAGGGAATACATGGAAGAGACATGGCCAGACACACCGCTACTACCCACTGACGCTGAAGGGCGGGCGCGCGTGCGCTCGATTTCACAATACGTTGTTTCGGAGGTTCAGCCCCTCCAAAACACGCGGCTCAACCCGTACCTGCAGAGCCTGGTGCGCTGCTGAGCCTCTCGGCCTGCGTGACCCTCGCCTGGCCTCAAGAACACCCCCTGAAAGCTCTAGCGAGAAACCTCCGGCCCCGCCTGCGGCGCCTGTGCTTCGCACGCTGCGGCGCGGCTGGCGAGCCAACCCCAGGGCCGCGGCCACAGCGAGCACCTGTTGAAAGCTGGCAACGCCGTGGCGCCGCGCCGCTTGCGGGGCAGGGCGTGGATGACTTTGCGTGGGCGAAACACTGGGTCAAGTACGGCCTGGAGCACCTGGAGGCGGAGCTGGCCGGCCGCGGCGCCGGCAAGTTCTGCCACGGCGACTCGCCGACGATGGCGGACGCGTGCCTGGTGCCGCAGCTGTGGAACGCGGTGCACCGCTATCAGACGCCGCTAGGGCCTTTCCCGCGCCTGGCCAGCATCTGGGAGAACTGCCTGCAGGTGGAGGCGTTCCAGGCGGCCATGCCGGAGCGGCAGGCCGGCTACCAGGCGCCGGCCCCGCCGCCTGCCGCCGCGTGATGGCTGGGCCGGCAGTTTTGCGCTCCCCTCGTCAAGCACGAATTGGGCTTGCTTTCTTTTCAGGGTCCTGTTATGTGTTGGTGCAAACTCTGCGTATTCTGAAATAGACCTGAAGAGCGCGACTGTGAAGCCTGACCTCAGTTAGATGCTGGGATACCGTGAGCTATAATGGGGTACATCATGACGAGGGCTAATGTGTTTGACGGTGGGGCGTTATGTGACCTGAGGAGATCATCACCAATGATGTGCGTCCCACATGTGACATGCGTCCCACACACCAGCATGGCGGACATGCATGTTAGGCCTGACGCTGTAAGAGGCAAGCGGCGATGCAGGGCCTGCGTCCTTGCGCGCTCCCCTCTTCTTACGCAGTGACGTTGCCAAAACGAATACGCAAGGTGAGACCAGCGCCAGCCCGTCATGTGTTCCCGCAGACGGTCTTGTCCTTGGTGAGCACGCCGTATCCCTGCAGGCACTGCTCCCACGTGCCGCTGGCCTGCGCCAGGCCCGCCAGCACACCCTGCGCGCCGTGCCGAGTGTCTTTGTTCCAAAGGCTTGCGCCGCTGCAGGCTCGCGGTCCATGACGTGTGCGTGCCAACTGTGGCTGGCTGCGGGTGTGCCGCGCCGGTAGCAAGCACAGCAAGCGGCTGGCAGCACTGCAGGTGTGAGTAAGCACACCACACCACACAATTGAGCGATCCCAGCTCCTGTAGACAAAGACATGCTGGCTTTGCAAACCCCTCGACCAACGAGGAGCGGGCGCGCGCGGCGGGGCCGGGCGCGCGCCTGGAAGCCGGCGTTGTCCTCGATCAGGACCTGCGTCGAGTTCAGGATGCGCACGTCCTGGAACGCGTCGCTGAACAGCGCGCCGCCCACGAGCGCGCCGTACAGCACGTGCGGGTTGGGCTGCGGGTTGAGCAGGCCCGAGACCGCGTCGCAGCGCTGCGGCGGCGGCGGGCACGACGCCGCGCGGCTGGCCGCGTGGCTCGGCGGGTCCCGCCCGTAGCCGACCACCAGGCTCTGCCCGGCGTCGCCCAGCATGTAGCGCAGCTGCGAGCGCGCCCAGCACACGTAGCGCGCCGCCAGGCCGGCGCTGCTGGGCGCCTCGTTGGCGCCGTACGTCGTGGCTAGGAACACCGCGTTGGCCGTGCCGCCCAGCGCGCCTGAATAGGCATTATACGCGCGCCCGCGCGGCGTGTACGCCACCACCTGCCCGCGCGCCGCGCGCCCGCTGCGGTGGCGCTCCCGCGGAGGCCGCTCCACAGACATGTTCACCGGAGGCGCATGCGAGGCACGTCGCAGGTCGTCGCGGGTCATGCGTTTGGGCGCACGCGCGCCGAGCTCGCTGCTGCGGAGGCGGGGGGCGGCGCGCCTGGTCGATGCCGCACACCCACATGCGCATGAAGTGCTGCGCGCGCTCGTGGTACGTCCCGCCGTCGGTCAGCTCGGCCAGCAGCACCACGGACGACCAGTAGTAGCTGGTCCAGTCGTACACGAGCCGCTGCCGGCGCCGCGCGCAGCGGGTGCCTCAGCGCCATGGCGGCCAGCTCCGGGCCATGCCGGCCTGCATTTTGATGTGGCGCCATGGAGAGGCACCAACAGCGGAGCCCCCACTCGCATGCCTCCCCGCCTGATCGCCGCGGCGGTAGGAGCGGGAAGGGTTTAGGTGTACGGCTGGGGTTGGTGCGCGCGCACCTCGGACCCCGTCTCGTCGTACAGGTGCGCGACGTAGAAGGTGCTGACGTCATCCAGGTAGCCTCCGTCGCCGGTGGCCCTGTACATCCAGGTGGCCGCCCAGAGCAGGCAGTCGTAGTACGTGCTGCCGTTGTACAGCGGCACCGCGGAGCCGTTGAGCTGCACGCTGGCCGGCACGCACTGCGCGCCCGTCGAGCCCCGCGCGAATGGGCCCACGCACGCCCGGAAGCTCGCCGCGTCGCCGTACCTGCGCGCGCGCGCGCCGGCCTCGCCCGCGTCCGCTCGCCTTTTCGTCGGGCGTCGCACGCCGGCATGCGCTCCCAGCATGTGTGCACGCGGCCGCAGCAAGGGGCCGCGGAGGCGCGCGGCGCACAGGCCAAAGTTGGCCGAGTCGGTGACGACCGCGTACAGGTCGAACGCCGCGGCCAGCAGCGTGGTCGCGTAGCCCGGGTCCGCGTCCGCGAACACCAGGGAGCTCGAGGCCAGCGCGGCCACCACCGCGCCGCCCACGTCCGACGCGTGGCTGGCCGGCGCGGTGAAGGCGGGCCGCGTGGGGTAGCCGCCCTGCGCCTGCGGGATGTCCTCCGGCCGGCCCCAGTACGTCTGGTCGATGGTGTAGTTGCCCACCTGCGCGCACGCGTCGCGTCCCCCGCATGTGTAGGGTAAGGTTAGGCCTCACCCTACCCTACTCTAATCACACGCCAACGCATCCGCCTCCGTCGCAAATGCGCCCAGCGTCCGGCGCGGCCGCGCCGGGCGCGGCGGCGACCGGGCGCGCCTGGTACACGATGCTGCTGACATTGCCGCCGGTGGAGTTGGCGATGAGCGTCTTGAGCAGGTAGTCGGCGCCCCAGCGCACGCTCGCCTGCCCGGCGGCCGTCTGATTGGCGGCCGCGTAGCCGCCCGGGAACGCCAGCAGGCCCCAGGCGAGCAGGGAGACCGTGAACGCTGTCGGCACGGTCATCTTGAGGTCGCCCGCGGCGCCGCCATTCAACCAGCCGCCTGCGCGCGCTGGGCGGCCGCTGTTTGGCGGGGGCCTTGCTCTGTACGCCCCGCTAGGACCGGCAGCGGGCCTGGTGTGAGGGCGCGCGCCTGTCAAGTCCTCGCCGCCCGGCCCAGCTTCCCAGAGCAGCGCGTCGGCGCGCCAGGCGACGCCGTTGTCCGGCGGCAGGTGGCCGACGCGCTGCGCGTTGTAGAAGAAGCTCGCCAGGCCCAGCACCTGGGCGCGCAGGGCGCCGTCAGCTGGGCGGCCGCGCGGGGCGGCGCGCCTGCCGGGGGCGGCGCGGCGCGCCTGCCGGGGGCGGCGCGGCGCGGGCGCGGCATGGGGGGTGCCGGCCACGCGCACCTCGCCGAGGTCGTACTCCTTGGGGTACAGGCCCCACATGAGGCCCACCGCGCAGGCCGCGCTGAAGAAGGAGAGCACCATGCACGCGCGGCAGACCCACTGCAGCGACACGCCCTGCGCGGTGCGCCGCCGCGCCGCTCGCACACGGCCTGGCGGGCTGCTGCTGAGCGGCGTCCGCGCTTGCATGGCTGCATGAGTAGGGTCTACGTTAAAGCTACCCTATACCGCAGTCCTGCACCCCACGCATGGCGGGCGCACGCCTTGGACACAAAGGCATAGTACATAACGAGCGCCTCCGGGATGAGCGCGTAGACGATCCAGACGATGGAGATGCAGAGCGGCGACGCGATCGTCGCCGCGCTGCCCAGCTTGATGAGGCCCAGCAGCAGCGTGGCCAGCAGCAGCACGAAGCACAGGCCGGGCATCCACTGCGCGGCCCAACGCGCGCCGCGTCTGGCCGCGCGCCGCCCCCGGGGCCCGCATGAGCATAAAAGTGCGCGCGGGCGGGCACGGCGGACCATGTCCCGGAAGGCCGTGTTCATGAGCATGGCGGCGCCCTTCATGGTCGTCTTGAAGGTGATGGCCTTGCCCAGGACGGCCGCGCTGAGCGCGCTGTGGAGCGCCTTGACGTACGTGAACCACATGAGCGTATTGGCGACGTTGGAGAACCAGAGCGCCTCCAGGTGCTTGGGGCTGCGGACGTAGTACAGCACCGCGTGCGTGGCCACCATGTACACTGTCAGCCCGATGGCCGCCCACTGCGAGACGACGATGGGGAACACGCCGCCCCTGGCGGCCGCGGCGCGCCATGACCAGCGGTGAGCGGGGCACGCTGTAATGCTCAGCAGGCATGCAGTGAGTGTCCACCAACATAGAGATGGTGCTAGTAAGCTTAGTAGGGGCAGCATTTCCAGGTACTGCCAGGATAGCACTGAAGAAAAAACCACATGTGGAAAGGTGGTCGGCGCTTTGTGGGCGCACCAGACGGTGACGATGGGGATGATGATGAAGGTGGGCGTGGAGATGGCGCCCACGATGTATGCCCACACGCCCGACATGTACATGACGCGCATGAAGACCGATAGCCGCCGCTGGAACAGCGGGCAGTGCTCGTAGTTGAACAGGATCTGCAGCCGCGCACGCGCTGTCAGCCAGCGCAGCGCAGGGCGCCACTCGCCGCATGCGCATGGCCCTGCAACCCAAATCTGGCACGCGCACATGTGGCCGCCTCTGGCGTTCGCCAGCGAGCGTGCGATCTGTCCGCTTGGGACCAGTGCTGTAAGCGCATGCATTCCACTCTGACGCATGCGTGCGCAGGCGCGCGGGTGCGGGCGCGCGCGGGCGGGGGCAGGGATGCGGGTGGGGGCCGCCCGCACCTGGAAGTGGCCCTTGCACCAGCGCGAGCGCTGCTGGTAGCAGTTGCGGATCTGGTCGGGCGCCTCGCCAATGGCCAGGTACTCCTGCACGTAGCGGCAGTTCCAGCCGTACTTCTTCAGCTCCATGCCCAGCGCAAAGTCCTCGGTCAGCGTCCACGTCGGCGAGCCGCCCACCTCCATCATCGCCGTCGAGCGCACCTGCCGCGCGCGCCGGCCGGTGGGCGGGAGCCTCCCTGGGCATCTTAGCCTCGCGCGGCGCAGACTCCCATGTGCCCCTGGCAGAGGGCCGATTGACAGGGACAGATAGGGTAAGGCCATCCTGTGCGCATTCACCCGTAAGCCTTGACCCTAGTTTAACCCTGGTTGTGGCCCGGCGAGCAAGCCCGGCGGGGTGGCGGGCACCAGGAAGTTGGTGCCGGTGCAGGAGATGAAGCCGAGCGCGTCATAGCCGGGCTGCATGTACTCCCAGAAGTGCACGTTGGAGTGGTTGAAGATGTCGGAGTGCAGGTTCAGGTTGTGGAAGCACTGCGGCGAGAGCACCATCGCGATGTCGTCGCCGCTGTCGAACAGCGGCAGCGTCTTGAGATAAAACTCCCGGCTCGCGACCTGGCGCGCCGATCTACACTGGCACCGCGCGCAGGTCGGCAAAAGGAGCGCGGGTCGCCACGGCTGCATGCGCACATGCAAGGACGCCGCAAGCGCGCGAGGCTGCGTGCGAAAGCACATGCGGGCTCCGCTTCGCACAGACCCTCAAGGAATTCCTGTTAGGAACCCAGCGCCTGTGCACCGGGCTGCACAGCGCTCCACGCCGCCTAGCAGCCTTGTGCCTTTAGGGCGGGCGCACGCGCCTGGTCGGCGTCGAAAATGCAGAGCAGCTCGGTGCTGGGGATGGGCGTGCCGGCCGGGTACAGCTGCGCGCACGCGTTGTTCAGGTTGCCGGACTTGCCGTTCATCTCGCCCGGCTCGCGCCGGCGGCCGGACACGTAGACGACGCCGGGGCCCAGGCTGTCTACCCACTTGCGCTTCTTGGCGTCCTTGCCGTCGTCCAGCAGGTAGATCGTGCGCTCGCAGCCCTCAGGCAGCGCTGCGTCGAAGGCGGCCATGACCGTGCGGCGCAGGATGTCCAGGCCCTCCTTGTAGCAGGGCACGAGCACACGCACATGGTACGGGTGCCGCGTGAAGGGCTTGCCGGGGCTGGTCGGGTCCTCCTGCCACGCGGGCGGCACGCTTCGCCTTTGCCCGACCATGATGGGATTGGTGAGCACAGGCTTGCGCAGGGCAGCATGTTCTGCAGCGTGCGTGCAAGCAGAGGCATCTGTTCAGGTTCGTGCGGAGGGGCGGCCAGGCGCTGCCACCCCTCAACCAGCGTGCCTGGTAATGTTTGTACTCGTGCTCTCAATGCTCCACCCACACAGCGGTCCGGCAGGGTGCCGTGCGTGGCTGCCATGCGGTCAAAGCGTGGGGCCGGCTGACAGACCGCGCCGCGCGCCTGCACGTGGAACGTGGCGACCGGCATGCGCAGCAGGTTGATGCCGTACAGGATGACCGTCGTCGCGCCCAGGCACTCGATGACCAGCACCAGGATGCCGTACCAGCGGTAGGGCCCCAGGTCCAGCGTCTTGGTGATGCGCACCCACAGGTAGAACACGAGCGCGCCCAGGTACGCCAGGAACACCGCCACGCCGCACCTGCGTCATCCAGGCGGGCGCGCCCTGCTCACAGTTTGCGCTGGATGGCCGTCATCGCTGCTGAGCCCACTGGTGCAAACGACCGTGTCAGCTCGGGCGGCATGCAGAAGCCGCGCTGCACGGCCGAGCCGGGGCCCGTTGATGTAGTGTGATGCGGGAGCTCATCTTGCACCAGCGTCTTTGCTGAGGTGCGACACATCGGCGGACGCCAAAGTCATGGAGTGGGCGGCATTCACACCAGTTGACCTCGCTGACGCGGCGGTAGCGCTCAAACTCGCGCGTCTCGTCCTCCAGCAGCGGCGCCGCCCGCTTCCCGGCCTGCGCCTCCACGTCGGGCGCGTTGAACGCCGGCGCGGAGTAGTTGCGCGGCGGGCTGGGCGGCGCCTCGGCATCCGCCGCCGGCGCTGCAGCGCCTGCGCGCGTCCCCGCCAGGTGACCACTGGCAGCGCTCAGCAGACCAGCTGGTACGTATGGTCTAGGGCCCATGCCTTCTGCTGCGGCGCTGGCGACCACGGCGACGCTGGACTTTGCGCCGGCGCTTGCCTTTGCCATGGGTTGCGCATCAGGCCCCCCCTCCATGGCGCTCCTCCTGGCGCACCATATGCTCAGCTCTACAACGTGTTGGAAAACGCGTGTATGGCGAGTTGGCTGCAAACCTGGGCCGCGCGCCTCTACGCCGGCCTCCGCCCCGGCTCCATCGCTCCGTACTGCTCACAGCTCTCCTGTGCAATGCAGCGGTGCTCAGGCTTGACCTGCTTGGACGGCGGCCGGCGGTGGTGCTAAGCCTCCCAGGCAGCAGATATGGTCGGCATAGCCTCTGTCAACCTGCACCTCCTCAGCAGTGTGCGTGCACAGCTGCAGCTATGCACTCTCAGGCGCTTGTCCAAGAATGCCACAACATCTTGTTACATAGGTACCCTTGCAACCTGTCCTGTTGTCTCCCCAGGAGTGCAAGCTGGCTGCACTTAAACGTGGGACAGGCCGAGGGCTGCCGGCGCTGCACACGCAAAGGCTGATGGCGGTGCAGAGGGGCAGCGCGCTTTAGGTCTGCGAGGAGGTGCGCCCCGCGCCGCGCTGCACAGCGGCCCGCGCTCTGTGGCCAGCACGAGAGCCTGCTCGCTCCTCCAGCTGAGCAGTATCACTGGCGAGCTGCTACATGTCCTCAGCTGAGGGATGGGGTGTCCTCGCCAGGCGGCACGAGCAAGCAGCACCAGGTACCTAAAGGCTCAGTAGGTCCCAGCGCAGGTGTGTATGCCGCCAACGGCGGACGCAGAACGCCAGAACGGCTGGCCTCTTGTCGAGTTGTCTTCTTCTTCTCTTTCTGCTCCGTGTCTCTTGTTTAAATTTTGTACGACACTGGCTGCGAGCGGTACAGAGCGAGCGGTAAGCAATCCTCCGCGCTCACACAAGGAGCCTGAGCTTGGAAGGACGCTGGCGGTCTTGGACGAGACCTGGACGTTCAGGGCTGACTGGCTAATGGCGGGTCGGTTCGATCCGGACAGAGGCAGGGAGGTGGCGTAGCTCGAGTGCTTGAGACAGTGCGCAAAGAGAGCAGCTGCTCAGGTACTCGCTGTGATGGACCAGCGTGCCAGGTCCAGCACTCCCGACGCCCATCTGAGCGATTCTGCCTGCAGCTTTTTCAGATGGGTCGGTGTGCAGGAAAGTGCGCAGCCTGACTGCAGGCCAGCTTCTCTGCTTTTCTTCGCACAACTGAGCCACTGCCGCCTGGCAGGCGGTCCGCAAAGCGCTGGCGCTGAGGCTGCCACACAGTCCGGGCTCCCAGCAGCAGCGCCCCCCGGAGCCCGCTCGTGCCCTCCGCCGCCATTATGGGGCAGGCCAGCGCGCTGGACGAGCTGCTGGAGGAGCTGCTGCGCATCGAGGGGCAGCAGGGCCGGCTGCAGTCCGCGCTCAGCAAGAAGCAGGCCATCGTCGTGCACCCGCGGCGCGAGGTGCGCGCGCCGCGGCGCTGCAGTCCGGGATGCCCGCCCCCGCGCGTGCCCGCCCGCGGCTGCAGGGCGCGCGCTGCGCGCCCAGGTGCTGCTGCCCGAGGACGACCCGAAGAGCCCCAGGGCACCGAAGCTGCTCGTCGCGTCGGGCGGGCTCACGGGCTTCGGCGTGGCTCAGGCGCGGCGCCGGCGTGACACTGGCTGCAGCCCTGCCGTCCAGCTGCGCTGCTGCCGGCCGCGCCGGCCTGACGCCTACGCTCCCCAGGATCTGCTGGCGCTGGACTTCAGTGCGCCGGAGGAGGCGCCGGAGCAGTTCCGCGCCATCGCCTTCAATGCGCACGCGGAGGCTGTGCAGATCCGGCCGGGGCTGTCAGGTCTGCTCCTGCGCGCTCCGTATCACAGCGCCATGGGCCCCGAGCGGCGGCCGACCCCGCCCAGATGGGGCGCCGTTTCTGATATAAAGACCGCGCCGCCGCTCGCCATGAGGGGACGCGCTGCTCGCAGGCAACTTTGGCGTCATGGACCCCATGTCCAAGGACCTGCACACATACCTGAGCCGCCTGGAGGAGCAGCAGCGGCAGGTCGGTCACCCGCGCACGCGCCATGCCAGACTGCAAGAGCGCATGTCCGCTTCCCACTTAGGGCGTCGCCTGCGCCCCAGGCGCAATGCGCGCGCAAACAGCCCTGTACCCTCACCCGCTGCATACCGCCGCAGGTGCTGGACATGATCGCCAGCAGGCGCGCCGCGGCGAGTGGCGATGCCGCATTCTGGCACGCGGCCGGGCAGCGGCGGCCGTCCGCGGTGCACAGCGCGCCGTCGCGCGGCACGAGCGTTGCGGCCGAGCCGGCGCGCGCGCGGCGCGCGGACACCATGGGCGAATTTGCAAGCCCCGGGCCGCGGATGGTCGAGGCCACCATCTCAGGTGCCCCGCGCGGCGGGCGCCGCAGCCCATGTAAGCGCACCTCAGACGGCCATGTCTCCTGACCAAAGCCCTGCCAATTGGCCCGCTGCGGCCAGCCTTCACACCTGCGCGTGGTCGCACAATTGCCCTCAGCGCTGGCAGCATCAGGCGCCGACGCCGCTCGCTTGCGGGCATAGCGCGGCGGCCGACGCTGAAGATGGCGCCGCTGGACGAGGCCGGCCCGCCGGGCGACGCGGCCGCCAAGCCGCCGCCGGCCTGGCGGCGCACGCCGACGATTGACATGCGCTTCCAGTCGCACCAGCGGCGTGTCGCGGACCAGTCACGGCCGTCGCACCTGGACGCGGTGGGAGCGGGCCTGTGGGCGCTGTACGTCGCCGCGTTCGGTTTCTACCTGTTCTGCCGCGCCACGACGGTCGGGCGCGGCGCGCCGCCGCCGCTGCTGGCCTACCAGATTGTGGTCCTCATCGCCGAGGGCCTCGTGTTCACGTCCGGGGCCATCCTCGGCCTCAGCCAGGCGCGCGCGTGCGGCCCCATCTCTCCTGATGGAGCAGGCGCCGCGGCGCCCGTCTTTGCCAGCTGCTGCTGCCGCCCGCGCGCGCCCGGCGCGCGCGACGGCAACTTCAGCGCCGCCTTCGCCGTCAGCGACGCCGGCTCCGGCGTCGCGCGCGTGCAGTGCCGGCGCGCGCCGCAGCGCCGCCTGTGCGTGATGCGCGCGTGCCGCACAGAGCTCAGAGACGCCTGCGGGTCGCCTCTTGCCCATGCCACGACGCTGCTGACGGCTGCGGGATCATGTGCTGACACTGCGTCCAGGGTGGCCTGAAAGCCCTGCTCCAGCCTTGCCCTTGATTGCCGAAGTAGAGCTGCCTGCACGCCATGTCGGCAGGGTCGGGTGCAGAAGGAGCGCGCCACAAGGGCACGGCGCCGGGCGCCAGGCTGCGCCTGGAGCGGGCGGCCAGCGGTGGCGCACCGGCCGCCCCGCCGCCAGCCGGCTTCTCCAACTACACGTCGCCGGTCGCCTACGCGGGCTTGCAGGAGGGCGTGTGGGGCCTGACCGTGCGCGCCGCCGACCGCGCGGGCCTCGTCAGCGAGAGCAGGCGTGCCGCCGTTGCAGCGGGGCGCGGCGGGGTCAGGGCACTTCCCGTGACGGGCGCGTGCCAGACATGCCGGACATGCGCGCGTGGTCGCGAGCCGCCACCGCCTTGCGCGGCCTGTCGCCCGCGGTCTCAGTGTGAGCACGGCTCTGCGCTGGCCTCGTCCGCGAGTGCAGCCCCGACTGGCGCCCGTCTTGCGCGTGCGCTCGGCCGGGAGCCTTTGCTTCCTCGTGCTGTTGGTCGCGGGCCATGCCCACACCTGATTCTCAAGCCCAGCTCGGCAGCAGCTAGGGAAGCGCGCGCGCATGCCGCTGTCCTGCGCCCCTGCTGAAGGCAGGTTGCGCCGCGGGGCCTGACAGGTTTCAGAGTACGCGCTCAGAGTTGGCACATGGTGGGCCAAATGGATTGCTGACGAAGCGCATGTTCGGGGCTGCGGCAGCGAGGCTGCCGTGTATGTCAGCCGCACGCCGCCCAACGCCACGGTGACGGCCGGGCCGCCGCAGCGGCGGGCCGTGCCGGCCAGCGTGACGTTTGCGCTCGCCGCGGAGCTGGCCACGCCGGCCGGCGCGCCGGTCGCCTACGCGCAGTGCCTGCTGCGGCCGCTCGGGCAGGCGCGCACGGGCGCGCGGTGCCCGCACGCGGGTACAGTCAAAGCTTTGCTGATGAGGTTCATCCCGCGCGCCTTGACCAAGTGCTGCGATGGGGCAAGGGATGGTGCCACCCGCGCTGCACGCCACTCGAGGATTCTACCTTTGCCATGCGCTTGACCTTTGCCAAGCATCTGGGGGTGCATGGGAGATGGTACTTGGACATGTCAAGCTGCGCTGGCTGCGGGTATGTGCACCCAGACCGAGCTGAATGGGTGCCCGTGACCCCGAGTGCAGGCCGAGGCGCCCGCGCCTGCCAGCGGCAGCGTGAGCGCGCCGCCGCAGAGCGCGCCGCCGCCTGACGCGCCCGCTTCGGCGTGGGCCAGCTGGGCCAAGTGCGCGCTGCGCGCGACCTTCACGGTGCGCCCCCGCGGCGGCGCTGCTGTGATGTCTGGATGGGCGCTGCGGTCACACCAGTGCGTGCCGCGATGCGCTGTGTCCCCGGCCCCGACGGCGTCGCGCACTGCGGCCACACCTGGCTGCGAGGCTTTGCACGCCGGCATGCCGCCCAGTGCGCTGTTCCCACCGCGGCGGCTGCTGACGTCGCTGACATCAACGGCGTCTGGGCTGTGTCTCACTCCCAGTATGGCCGATCATTCGGTCAAATTCATCAAGGACCTTGGGCTTGGTCAGCGCTCACTTGACCAGCTCCCTGATCCATCTGCCTTGACAGGGCCTGCACAGCGGGCAGTACGCATTCCGCGCGCGCGCGGTGGACGCCGCCGGCAACGTGGGCGCGCCCACGCCGCCGTACGGCTTCACGGCCGACGCAGCGGCGCCGCTGCCGGGCGCGCGCGCGCCCGGCGACCCCTGCCTCGCCGGCTGGCGCCTGTACGCCGTGCTCGGCGGCGCGGCCGGCGCGGTCGTCCTCATCGGCGCCCTGTCGGCACTTTACCTCCTGGCGCCGCGGCCAGAGCAGCTCACCCGGCCGCTCGAGCCGGGCGGCCGGCGGGGCGCCCGCGCGGTCAACGTGACGTCGGGCAGCGCCGCGGGGGCGCCGCGCGGCACAAACACCGCGCTCGCGCAGGCGCTGCAGCGGTCGCTGGCGGAGCGGCGCCTGGGCGGCCGCGCGCGCGCCGACGCCGACCTGCGCGCTGCCGTATTGCAGAGCCTCGAGGCGCGCAAACACCCTGTATAGGGTAGGGTAGGGTGCAGAGCGGCCCGCGCATGCCGTTTGCGGCTCGCGCAGCACGAGGGCCGGCATGCTGCCTGATTGCAGCGCCTTGTGCACAGGCGTGCGCCGCGCTCGGTGCGGCAAAGTGTGCCTCTTTCTCTGGCGCCGGCCCTTACCCGGTCGGCCGCGCCTCCCGCGTCACCCAGCCGTCGACACGCTGTATCTGACGAGGCCCGTGCCTCCCCCGGCTGCGCAGGAGGCGCGCCTGCGGCGGGCGCTCACGCTGTCGCTGGCGGACTCGCAGCGCTCGTGGCAGCGGCGCGCCTTGACGCGCGGCTGGCCGCGGCGCTGCACCACAGCCTGGAGGCCGAGCGCCTGCGCCAGTGCGCCTCTCCGAAGAAGAGGGTTAGGTCAGGTTGCGCACCTCAGCTGTGGCGGAGGGCCTCTGCCAGTGTGTCCTCCGTTTTCAGAGCTCGATGGGCTCATGTGGCAGCGATTGGTGCGTGGTGTAGGAAGTAGGGATAGGTCGCCCTACCCTAGTCCCATCACAGCCTGGAGGCCAAGCGCCTGCGTCAGTGCGCGTGTCTCTTGCACAGCGTGACAAGATCGTGTGAGTCCGGTGGATGCACGTGTTGGGCGATGCATGGCATGGCTCTGCTGATTTAGCTGCCGATTTGCAATCTATAGTCCTGCGCACGCACTGCTGGCACGCACATGTCGCTTGTCTAGCGAGATGCGCCTGAGTCGGTAATGCCTAACGCTCTTTGAATGCCTGGTGCGCAGGGCAGCTTCAGCGTCGAAATAGACTGCGACAACTGCATGCTTTGCTTGCGCGTCCACCATGCAGGGGCGTCCATGCTGGAAGCCTCACACCCATTTGCGTCAGTTGTGCATGGCCCCCACTCTGTGTTGTCTGTTTGCTTTTTGTGCTTTAACTGTGCTCAATTGTTATTCTGGTCACGGGCCTGATCTTCGGTGTATGTAGCCAGTGTTACCGGACTGTTAGGCATGCCTCATTCACAGTCACCCTCCTGAGTACAACGAGCACCTGAGTGCAACGGGCTCTCCAGCGTGCACAATACACACAAAGAGCTACCTAGTCTGTAAGGCACGCCTGCACAAGGGCGGGGTTACCACCCGTACGTTGTGCACGCGTGCATCAAGCTCACTGAAGAGCCTGGATGCGCTGGGGTGCACTGCGCAGCCTCGCCCGTCAATCGGACAGCGTCCCCACGTCGAACGTGGTGTGGGACAGAAAGTGCGCCGTCGGGAGCAGGTTCCTGACGTAGAAGTCGCGCGCCGCAATTGCCTGCCGCCGTACCAGAGCATGGTCGTGTAGTGCAGTGAAAACACTTGCTTGAACTGCGCAGACTGCAACCTCCTTCAAAGCAACAACAGCTGCGCTACGACCTCCTTCAACCTCCTTCAAACCTCCTATCAATAGCTGCGCTGCGATCTGCGTCAAGCCATGAACAGCTGCGCTATGACTGACCACTATGTCACATGCAGAGCAGGGGGGCAGCCGCGGCGGCGCACCGGCGCGTACGGCAGCTGCAGCACCGTGCCGAACAGCCAGGACTGCACCGCGATGCGCACGGCGCGCACGGAGCGCTCGCGCTCAAAGCCGCGCAGCGCCTGCACCACGTCGGTGGCCGTCGCGGAGCGCAGGCTGCCGCCCGCGCCGCCCGCGCCGGCCTTGCGCAGCGCGCGCGCCAGCACCACCGCATCCTCCAGCGCCAGGCAGCCGCCCTGGCCTGTGCGCGCGCGCGGGGCGCGCCTGCTGCAGCACGCGCGCGATGCATCTGTACATGATGCCAGCACAACTGGCGACCATCTCTGGGGAGCCCACCTGTCGCCGGCATGTCCTCTATGCGCAAAGGCACGCCGGGCTGTTGCGGTCCGCAGGAACCGGGAGCCGGACTGGGCCACAAACAAGCACATGCACAGGGCACGACGTCGGCGGCATCAAACACCTGCTTGCAAGTTCTACTTGTGACGCCCCGCCTTGCCGCGCCGCGCGATCATGGGTGAAGCCGCGCACCCAGGTTGGGCGTGCACGGGTGCAGGGCGTCGCCCACAACCGTCAGCGCGCCCGCGCCGACCGAGCGCCCGGGCACCATCCAGCGGTCCCGGATCTTGGCATAGCTGATGCCGGCGACGTCAGTCTGCTTGATCACGTCACCCACGCCCCACTGCCAGCCGCGCACGATGTGCAGCGCGTCTGCCTTGCATCCTGCCGGGTCCGGCGGGCCCGGCTCCTGCACGGAGCGGCGCATTGGCGCGTTTCACACCGGAAGCAGCGCTGCTCCTTGGTGGAGGCGCGGACAGAGCAAGGCGGCACGGCAACCCCTCGGCGCACCGACTCTGGCCGGTTGTCGGTGACAAACCTGCCGGGCACGTCCGCGACATCAGCGCCAACGTCAGAAAACCACCCAATGCGTCCATTCCTCCAACAACTTCACACGGGAGCACACATCAGATCAGAGACGCATCACACATGCGCGTGCGGGGCAGGCCACACAGCCCCCGCCGCACCAGTAGACGTGCTTGTCGTCCAGCGGGATCATGCCCGCCCGCTTCCCGTGAGACCCAAACACAAAGGAGATGGTCTGCGCTGGGACTGGGAGCCCGTCATCAAAGCGCGCCACGCCCCTGCGCGCAAGCGCGCGTGAGCGCGCCACATGCTACGCCGTCGATGACGTGAGCAGGTCTGCGCTGCCGCTCCTCGCGCTGCCTGACAAGCTCATGCGCCCTCAGTCCCGCCCACTGACACCGCTGCCACGCACTGGCCCACTGAACACGCGCGCCAAGTGCAGCTTACCCTATTGAGAAAGGCATGCGCTGTCGCTAGCCCTTAGAGCGTGCGCGCCCGCCAGCGCAGAGGCTGCCGGCGCGCCTGTAGGCGACATAGCCCGCGTAGGTGGCCGGCGGCACGCCCAGCGCGTGGCCCACGACGCTGCGCGAGCCGTCCGCGCCGATCACCGCGCGCGCGCGCAGGACGCGGCCGTCGTCCAGCGTCACATGCGCGCCTGCAGCCCACAAGCTACGCGTCAGACCCTGCGATGACCAGGGTTAGGGTTGGGGAGTGCCCATCACAGTGTGAGCAGGGATGGCCACCTTGTCAGCAGGCACCCGGGACGGGTTGTGGGACAGCACAGCTCGACAGGGGGTTCCAGCTGTGAAGAGGAGGCGCACCATTGGCTTCGCTGCCGACGTCGACGACCTTGACGCCAAAGTGGAGGCGCTCCGGGGGGACGCCCCCCTCCAGCGCCTTAAGCAGGCCGGCGCGGAACACCGGCCGGACCTCGTGCGGGCCGCCGTGGCACTCGTCCAGGCCAAACTCCCGCAGCTTGGCGCCAGTGTTGCGCAGCATCCGTATCCTAGAGTCACGCGCACCCAGTGAGAAGGAAACATGTGGCAAAGGGGCGTTCTACGCAAGCGGTCACGTACGTTGTGCGCGCACCGCTTGGTGACAGGGTGCACCGCGCGGCACGGCTCAGCAACGCCCATTGCGTCGAGCGCCCTGAAGGCGTTTGTCCACCTGGCAGGCAGTGTGCGCCGGGCGTGAGTCGCCTGGCGCCGGTGTGCCACCAATGCCCAGCTTGTTCAGAACAGCAGCGGCGCACATGCCGATAGCAGCCCCCTCCTCGCGCAATTGCGGACTCCTTTCCAGCACAGTCGCTGGGATGCCCACCTGGAGAGGGGCAAAACACTAAATAAGGTACACTGCGCGCGCTGGCCTGCGACCTTGACCGGAGACAGTCTTATTGCTGCAACGCACCTTGTGCAGGGCAGCCGCCGTCGCCAGTCCGCCGATGCCCGCCCCAATGATTATGACGCCCTCGTCGCCGGGAGTCAAAATCTCTGCGTACACATGCATGCCTTTCTTAAAAGCCAAAGTTGCTTTGAACAACCTGGTCAACTGGCACGGGCATGGCCTCTGTGTAAGCCAGGGCATGCAGGAGCGCGGCGTGCAACTACGGGCGCGCGCCTTGGCACCGCAGCGACGGTGCGCCAACTGTGGCAGCAGAGCACTTGACGGTCTGCAAGCATGCAGGCGCCCGTGCCGGTCTCCCAGCCAGGCCTCGTCCCTTTGGCAGCAGAGCTCCTGCACCAAAGTGCATCGAGCATGGTTTCTGCATGTTGGGCGAGCTTGCAAAGAGTGTATATATGAAGGTACTAGCACCGTGCAAAACCGCTCGGAAGTGCTATAGCAATGTACAACACACTTTTACGCGAGGCCTGAGAGGGGGGTTAGAGGGGGGTTATTCAGAACCACAGTTGAGCGCGACATCGCCAATTTCAGCCCCGATAGCCGCTCCGCAGCCGATCTGACGCTTGGGATGCGGTTGGTAGACGTCCAGGCTGCCTCTGGTGGCGGGAGGAGGCGGGAGCCTGGCCCATCACTGAAATCGATTGATGAGCCACACCATGGCCACGTTCCAGGGCCAGCCCGGCCCACTGTGGCTTGTCAGAAGTCACCTGAGCTCGTTCGCGGCCGCTGATCCCCTGTTCACCGGCCGCCCGGGGCCCCAACAGGCGCATGCGCTCTACAGGCGCGGCCGCAGGCCGACTCCTTGCACCAGAGCTGTCTGCCAGCCCTGCCCTGGCCTTTGCACAACTCAGAGGGCCACCAGAGGCCGCCTGGTCACTGAGTGGGGTGCCAGGCCAGGCGCGCATGCACAGGGACCGGCGCGCCCGCGCCCGCCGTGCCCTGCCTCGGCCACGCCAATGGCGCCCTGGCCTCGGGCATAGCGGCTGCCAGCGCTGCCAGGGACCTCCCACAACGACGTGGCCTCCAGCGCCGGACAGGGCCGTCACGCCCAACCCCGCGGCACGCGGCCAGCTTGGCGCACCCAGCGCCGCGCCCCACTAGCGCACCAGGCCGCGGACCGACCCAGGCGCAGACAGAGGGCGGCAGGGGTTGCCCGGCGAGTGCAGCAGCGCGGCAGCGAGCGCGGCCGCTGACTATGTTGCGCGGTGTGCTAGAGGCACTCTGCTTCACGCGCGGACGCAGGCCAGCAGCAAAAAGAGGCAGTCCTTAATTCTAAGTCCCTAACACATACATAGGCCAGGTGTGCCGACACACTGCGCGACTGTTATAACCGCTGCAACCCGTACCTGTGTAGCTCACACAGTGTGAGCACTTCATATACCTCACAAGCAGTGTGTGCCGGATCTGCCAGAGAGCGTCGACAGAGTGGCACAGCCTGAAGCGGGACGACCAACGATGCGCTGTGTAGTACTGACTGCATATCGTACGTAATGCTAGTGCGGCAGCTGCATCACTGGTGCAGCTGCAGGCAGGCCCCGCCCAATGCCCCAGGCCCCACCACAGGCTTGAGCAGCCAGTGCGAGCGCGTCAGCGCCCGCAGCACTCCACATAACGAGCACGGCGGTCAGAGCCACGCCAAAGCCTGCTGCGCCCGTCACCCGTCCCCGCCTGCTGGCGCAGCCTCGTCCGCCTGCCGCCGCGGCTCGACCACGCCGTCCCGTGGCCCTGCCCCGGGCGCCGCTTCTGCACGCACCGCAGCGCCTGCGCCATCCGGCTCTGCCGTCGCCGCTCCAGCCGCCGCAGCGGCGCTGCCGGCCACCTCCCCACCGACTGCGCCGGCCTCGCCGCCCGCTGGCCGCGCGCCGTCCAGCGCAGGCGGCGCCGCAGGCGCCACGCGGACCGCGGCCGCAGGCGCCGCTGCAGGCGCCGCGAGCGCTCGCTGCGCGCGGGGACGGCCGCGGCCATCGCCGGCTGCGGCGCGGCGCCCGCAGCAACCGCAGTGGCCGCCGGCGGGCGCTCCGCGCGCAGGCCGCGCAGGCCGGCCGGCCGCACCGCGCGCAGCGAGCGCCGCCGCCAGAGCACCAGGCAGAGGCTGGCGCACAGCGCGAGCAGCAGCAGGCTCTCGCCCGCGTTGCCCAGCCAGGGCCGGCCGCCGGCGGGCCGCTCGCCGGGCGGCCCCCCCGCCCCGCGCTCGCCGCCCAGCGCGCGCTCGCCGGCGCCGGCGGCGGCGCCGCCGCCGCCGCTGCCGCCGCGCGCGCGCCCAGCAGCCCCGTGTCCAGCAGTCGCTCGAGCAGGCTGAGGCCGAGGCCGATGTTGTCGCGCGCGCCGGCCAGCTCGCCCTGGGTCACCGCCTGCAGCGTCGCGCCGGGATCGCGTACACGCGCGCCCAGAGCCAGTCCAGGCGCGCGGGCAGGTACAGGCGCGCGCGCTCCCACCAGCCGTGCAGCGCCAGCGACGCGAGCGCGAGCTGCACGGGCACGCGCGCGTCCGGCCGCGCCTCCAGCGCGCGGTCGTAGTGCCGCTTGGCGAGGTGCAGGTCGCGCGGCAGCCCGGCGCCGAACTCGTGCATCAGGCCCAGGTTGAACAGCGCCTGCGCGTCCTGGAACTTGGCGGCGGCTGCGTACAGCTGGCCCGCGCGGCCCCAGTTGCGGCGCACGCCGCAGCCGTACCAGTGGCTGTCGCCCAGCTGCAACAGCGCCTCCACGTTGCCCTGCCCGGCCGCGCGCTGGTGCAGGCGCAGCGCGAGCGCCTGCGCGGCCAGCCGCGGCCCGGCGCCAGGCCGCGGCCCAGCAGCCAGGCCGCGTTGGCCTGCGCCAGCTCCAGGCCGGCCTCCGCGCCGCGCAGGTACGCAAGCAGCGCGCCGGCCGCGTCGCCGGCCGCCCAGGCAGCGGCCGCGTCCTGCAGCACCGTCGCCCAGGGCCCGCGCTCGGCCACGCGCTTGAGCAGCTCGAGCGCGGCGGTGCAGCTGGCCCTGCGAGCGGCGGCGCGCAGGGTCGCGCGCGGCGCGGCGCGGCCGGGGCTGCCTGGGAGCATTTGCTGGGGTCTGACAGCCGCTGCCGACCCCTCCCTCTGCGCGCCTCGCGCAACCGCGGCACGCGTGAGACCGCGGGTGTGTCGAGCTTCAGAGCGCATGGCCTCGAGTCTGCCGCATGCCAGCCTGCTGGGGGCAGGGGCCGCAGGCGCGCGCGCGCGGGCAGGCGGGCGGGTGGGCGCGGGCAGGCGGGCGCGCAGGCGCGTGCCTCTCGGCGGCCGCGCCGGACAGGTGCATCATGGCCAGGTTGTACTGCGCGAGCAGGTGGCCCATCTCGGCGGCCAGGCTGAAGAAGTAGAGCGCCTGCGTCGCGCTCGCTGGCGCGCCCCAGCCGCGCAGGTGCAGCACGCCAGGAACCAGGCCTCCACGTGGCCCTGGTCGGCCGCCCGTGTGTTCAGGGCAAGCCTTCTCATGCTTTCATTGAAGTACAAAACAGCTTACCAAAAATGGAAGCACCTGCTTTCTCCTACAAGGCCCTTTGAGAAAGTGGCAAACGGGCGACACCTTGGTGAAGAGTGCCAGCCCCGCAGCATTGAGGGCTGCTCTGCAAAGGTTGAATAGGTGGCGCTCAGTTGTTGAGGCCTTGAGGAGCTTTCTCCTGCCAAGATGTCTCAGCACGGCGACCAGCTCTTGCATGTGGCGAACTGCGAGGTGTTTGAGGTGCGCGTGGGCCTTGGCTAGGCGTACTGAGCCGCACGTACCACACCCCATGCTCAATTTGAAAAGCGGGCACGCGGGCGCGCAGGTGACTGGGCAGCAGCAGCCCCGTGTCGCAGAGGTTGCGCCACTCACCGTCACTGCAGCAGCTGACAGCGTCGTGATCCAGGTAGGTTGCGCACGGGCGCAGGCCAGCGCGCAGTCTGCACAAAGGCGCTCCAACAGCTTCTGCTGAGGGTGCACCCGGCCCGCAGGTCGGCAGCCTGACGCTGCCGCTGGCGCGGGAGGTCCTGGTGCTGAAAAGCGCAAAGGGCGCGTACACGTTCGCAGTCAGCGGCGCAGAGAACGGGACGTTCTACCTTGTGCGGCTGCCAGACAGTGCGTCCCACCCCCGCTGCAGCCTGTGCAGCCAGAGGCCCCTTGGCGCACGGTGCTGGCAGTGCCTGGCAGTGCAGCACGGACCCTGCCTTGCCGGCGCGCGGCAGGCACGCCTGCGGCCGACGAGTCGCTGCTTGAGGAGGTGCTGGATGCCAGCACGTCGTACCAGGCCGGCCTCGGCGGCGTCACGCAGGACAGCATCGCGGCGGATGTGGCCGAGGTCGCGGACGCGCTCATGTCGCAGCCGCAGCCCGGCGCCGGGCCGGGCGCTGGGCCGGGCGCCGCGTCGGCAGCGCCGGCCGAGGCCAAGTCCTACGCGGAGCGCATTCACGATGGTACGGGGGGCCTCCCTCCCTGCCCGTGCGCGCGAGCCGCTCGCGTCGCAGTGACCGACGTGGGGCCTGAGTGCAGGCTCTGAGCAAGGCCATGTAAATTTCATCAATGTGGGGCCGGTCGCAGGGTCTGAGTAGGCCCAAAGCAATCAACACGGGGACTAGACGCAGGCTCTGAGCAAGTCCGCTTTATAGTCGTCGACGTGGGGCCTGGGCGCAGGGTCTGAGCAGGTGCAGGCAGCGGCCGCGGCGGCCGCCGTGTACGCCTGCCAGCGGATTGCGGCGCTGTCGGACAGCATGGCCGCGCGCCTGACGCCCGTGGACCGGCCGGTCACCGTGCACCCGATCCTCAAGGCAGGGACCCCGCCAGGCCCACTGCCTGGCCTGGCACATTCATGCATGCTTGGGCCGACACCTTTACGCATGCATGGGGCACCACCGAGTCCTCCTGAACAGTGATCATGAAAGCGTACAGGTTGCGGTCAGGAGCCTTGCACCGCTGGGATAATGCTTCCAGCGGTTGCCATGACACGGCAGGGTATGTCCTGCTGCGTCAGCACCTGTGCCCGAGGGCGGCTCACCAGCGCCGGGCGCGCGCAGGGCGTCCTGGAGCGCGTGGCGAGGCACAGCAAGCGCGTGGCGACCGGCGTGCTGCACGTGGCGCACGCGTGGCCCACGAAGGTCGCCGACGCGCTCGTGGCGCGCCTGGGCGGCCGCGCGACGCTGGTGCAGGACGAGCTGGCGCCCGGGCAGCCGCTGGCCACGCGGCGCGGCGCGGCGAAGGAGATCGCCTGCGCGTCGGTGCTGGCAGTGGTGGACGTGTGCGTGCCGCGCCCGCGCCCGCGCTCTGCACACTGTGATGAGCGCTGGAGGCACCGCGGGCCGATGCGGTGCTGTCTTTCCTTGGGACGACAACAGTGGCGACGCTCCATGCTCAGCATCGTTGCCATTATCATAGATTGCAACAACTGACCTTCTGGTTGTGGATGTGTTGATCTATGCGCCGTGCATGGCTGCAGTGGGGTCTGAAGCGCAGCAACCCCGGCAGGTACGCGGCCATGGCGGAGGCGGCGGAGACCGTGGTGCACACGAGCGGCGCCGCCGCCACGCGGCTGGTCGAGCACAAGTGCGCCCTGTGCGAGCGCTGGCTTGGTATGTGGTGCAGGGCGCGCGCTGCCGGCGGCTGCACTGGGCGCTGCCTGTCATCGTCACAAGGCCATGCCTGTCAGCATATTGGAGCCAGCTGGGGCTGATGGCTGGCAGCGAGCGACTGAGCCGCCTAAAGAGGCGCTGCGGCGCGCGCGCAGGTACGGCGAGGATGCCGGCCAGGCGGCGGGCAGCGTGGCCTCCGTGGCCAAGTCCATGACAAAGGTGATGCGCGCGCGGCGCACCGGCATGACGGCCGTGGCCACGCGCGTCGCCCGGCACACCGCGGTCGGCCTGGCCAGCCAGGGCCGCGCGCCCGCGGCGCCCGCGGTGGCGGGCGCGCGTTCCTCCTAACCCGGGCGCCGGAACTGGAGCGCCCGCCCTGCCCTGCCCTGTGCTGGAGTGCACGAAGCTCGCATGACAAGTTGATATGTTCTGAGACACTGAAGTGATATGAGGAGAATGAAGTTACTTAATTTGCGGCATGGAACTGAAGATCTCAGTTGGGATATAATAGTTGAGCAGCGGCGAAGTACTATGCTGCCGCTGTAAAGCAGGATCGAGGGCATTTGATTCAAAGATATCTTGTTGCTGGGTGTATACAAGACAACCGTTGATCTCACCCTGCAAGCTGCAGCTCATTTCGTGTCAAGCAGGCACCTCATACACATCTGACCATCACGGGCCTGCTATGCTGCAAAAGTGCACGTTGGACCTGTCAACAGGCTGGCTGCTTTGTCAATAAACATCATGCAGCCTCCAGCACCAATGCACACGCTCTGCTTGTACGCTCGCAGTTGGTCGGGGGGTTCATGCAAGGCCGCCCCGCAGTTTCTAGGCCGCCCCGCAGTTTCTGGGAACAATGGGCCTCAGCTGGCTGACGCTGTAGATACGCACACAGAGCGACGTCCCCGCCTGCTGGTCATGCAGGGTGGCCGTCAAAAGCTGTCGTCTGACGAGCCCAGCCCTCCATCGGCAAAAGCCACATCCTGCTTGCCACACATTGCGCTTTAGGAGCGTGCATGGCAGCGCGTGCAGCTGCGACGGAGCGGTGCAGACAGCGCGCCGCGGCCCGCACCCTCTTCGTCTTCTTTGCAGCCGGCTTCACAGGCAGAGGCCCGCCCGGCGGCCTGGACTTGGCCGCAACCGCCTGCGAGTCCACCGTGTATCCCGTCCCCGTCTTCGAGGCCGCCTTCGCGGCCGGCTTCGGCGCTGCGCCTCGGCGGGCTGTCCCTCAGGACCTGGGCGTGCGTCCTGCATGACCAGATCATCACTGGGAAGCGGCGGCGCACCCTTGGCGCTCTTCTTGGCCTTGGCGCTGAATTCCTCATCGTCGTCGTCATCGTCGTCATTGCCGCTGTCATCTGGACAGAGACACACCTGGCCTGAGCCTTCACCCTTTCGAGGCCTAGCACATGCGCTTGCATGCAGACTCAGCGCCCCATGTGATAACCTGCCGAAGCTGACTCCATGCATGACAGACGAGGTTCATGTCAGACACCCAGGAGCAGCGCGCCTGCCCGCCGCTTGGCCGGCCGCTTCACAGCGGGCTTGGCGCCCGCCGCGCCGCCGCCAGCCTCCTTCTTCGGCGCGGGCCGGTGCTGCTTGGCTGGCGACTTGCCTGGCGACCTGGCGAATCGCAGCGTGGGGTCAGCTGGCTGGGGTACGAATCACTGAGGAGCACACACGGCATGCCCTTGAGAAACTTCACTGCAGAGAGCCTGCTTTGCATGGCGCCACTTGAGGGCGTCCGCGAGTGTGCGACGCCTTTGGCGGCAGAGACTGTGTCACGCGGCTGCATGCAAACTGACATGCATGCGGATTGCATCGCTCCTATGGTCACAAAACAGGTACATGCAGGCGGACTCGAGGAGCGCACTTGATGCCCTTGATGCTGGCGAACAGCTCCTCGGCCTCCTCGCGCGGCAGCAGCCCATGCTGGAGCAGCCTGGCGGCGCCGCCCCTCAGCGCAGGCCCACGGCAGCCAGGGCGTGCAGGAAGCGCGCCGGCGCAGAGCGCGGCGGTCGGGCCAGCGCGCGTACCAGCGCTTGGCCATCTCGCTGCCAGGCAGCTGCTCGAGCGTGGACGTGTAGAACTTGCGCAGCGGGTCCAGCTGCGCGCCCGCGCGCCCACAGGCGTCGGCTGCGGTTCTACTATACCCTACTGCCGGCCCTACCCTGTCGCCGGCGGGCAGCAGGCGCGCGCCTCGTCCGGCGTGGCCTTGGTCTGGCCGGGCATGTCGTAGACCTTGCGCTCGCGCTTTACCACCGGCTCACCATCCTCCTTCTTCACCCGCTTGGGCGCCTTGCCGGCCTTCTCAGCCTTGCCGGCGCCCCTGGCCGCTGGCGCGCCCTCCGCGGCGTCCTGCTTCCCTGCCTGCGCGGGTATGTGCGCTTGAGCCTGAGTGCGACCAGGGCTGCGTGGGCTGGTTGCGCACAGCTTGGGCCTGACCTTGGGCGCCGCCTTGGCCGCAGGCTTGGCCGCCTTGGGCGGGGGCCCTGCACCATAACAGAGACGTTCACCGCCCTGCAAAGTGAGCGAGAGCCCAGGCCAACAGCGCCAGCGCCCACCCTTCTTCAGACGCGCGCCCAGCGGCTCGTCGTCGCTGCTGTCATCGCCGCCGGCCGCGGGCATGGGCTTGCTCGGCGGGCCCGCTCCCGCGCCCGGGCCCATGCCCTCCTAAGTGCTGCTCCAGGTTCGGCACCACTGACCGTGTGTTACCACCGCCGCCGTGTTTGGGCTGTGCAGTGGGGCGGACGACCTCGATCGCACTTGGACTGGCCAATCAGGCGCAGGCAGGCAGACGCAAGTCTTGCTGGCTGAGCTCAACACAGCAAGGGCACCAAGTTCTTGCACTTCAACACTCTACCTCTAGACTACAGGCCACTGGAGAGTTAGCTCCGTTTAGCCCTAGGGTTTGGCTCCACCTTTGCCAGCTGTAGACAGAGTGGCCTGCTGCGCCGCTGATACAAGTTGGCTGGTGTGCGAGCCTGCCGTCGTTTGACGCCCTGCGGACTGGAGGACACAGGGAGCGCTGCGATAGTGGCGGCCCCTTGTGCCCACATGTAGACGTGCGCCCAGTGCCCGGCGCCCCGCCCTCTGCCAGCACGGGGCGCTCCGTGTGGCACGCGTGCGCTGCAGGCATTCTGCATGCATCCTGGCGGGCTTTTGCGCTGGCGCGGCCGCTCACCATGCGGCAGGACGGGGCGGCAGTGTGATAGGATAGGCCTGAGGTGTTTCTGTCTGGTGTGTGTCCCCACTGTTGTGCGTTGCAGCAATTTAATGATGCTGGCTTGCGAGAGCTCGGGCCACTCGATTGAGCTCACCGCAGCCCGTGCAGCGGCCCGCAGCCCCTGCATTGGCCCGCAGCGCCGTCCAGCTGCGTCCAGTCTGGGCGCTGCCTGCGTGCAGGATGGGCCGTTTTGCAGCGCACCGGCAGCATGGAGCTGGCCTGCTGCTCCTGCTGCTGGCCGCCGCGGCGCTGTGCGGCGGCCGGGCAGGCGCGGAGGAGCCCCCAGACGGCGCGCAGCTCGGCGAGGCGGCGCTGCCGGCGCACGCGCACCACCGGCACGCGGGCGCGGGCGAGCGCCGGCACGCCCGCGTCGTGCACCGGGGCCGGGACGCCGGCGGGGAGGGCGCCAAGCACCGCCGCGCGCCGCGGCCGCCCTTCCACGCGACGGCCGCCGACGCGCAGGCAGCCGCGCAGTGGGCCGACCGCAGCAAGTACGGCGGCACGCTCGTGAACCGCGGGGACAGCCTGGCGGACCTGCCCGGCCTGCGCCCGCCCGTGCGGCGGCCCGACCCCGCGCTGGGCAACGCGACGGACGCGGGCGGTGGCGAGGCCGTGCCGCTGCTCAAGGGCAAGGGCAGCATCAAGGCGCGGATGCACGAGGTGGACTCGCCGCCGGACGCGCGGTGTATGGTGCGCGCCGCGGCCCCGCGCTGGCCGCCGCCGCCGCCCGGGCGCCGGGCGAGGGTGGGCGGGCCGCTGCCTGAGCTCCGCTGAAGCGCGCCAGACCGTCACCGGGAGAGCGCTGACCGACGGCGTGCTCCGTCAGGGCGCGCGCCAGCGCGCTTGCATCGGTGCATGTAGGGATCGGTCCACGCGAGCGCGCTTGCATTTGTCCGTGCAGGCATCGACTCACGCGAGAGCGCTTGCATCAGGCCACGCAGGCATCGGTCCACGCCAGAGCGTGCAAGCGCCTGCGCGCGCAGGTGACCATGAAGCTGCAGCTGGTGTACGAGGAGCCGTACGCGGGGTACCCCGACGCGGAGCTGGTCAAGTCGCCCTCGCCCGTGCCGCGCACCGTGCGCGGCGGCGTCGACCTGTCGGTGTTCAACAGCGGCAGCGCGCCCATCAAGGCGCGCGCGCGCGCCCGGCAGGCAGCATGTCTGCGGGCTCCCCGCGGGCGCATGCGCTGCGCTGCTGCTGCAGGGCCTGCGGCGTCGCGGCACGCTGTCGCACGGGACGCAAGGCGCGCTGCCGCAGCGAGCGGGCTGCTCGCAGCGGGTGGTCACGTGCGGTGCCGGCCGCGCAGGTGCCGTGGACGCTGACGATTGTTATGCCGCCGAACGAGAAGTTTGTGACGGTGTTCAACGCGCGGCTGACCGACACGAGCGCCGACGGCGTCAGCACCATGAGCGTGTCGGACGAGTGGCAGACGCTGCAGGCGAACCGCGTGAACGCGGCCGACGTGTCCTTCCTCGTGGACGCGTCCAGCCAGGTCCGCACCTGCGTCGCTGCCGGCTGGCGGAGACAGTGGGGCAGCCGCACTGGGCGAAATGCACGCTGCATGTGGGCATGCTGTGAGGCATGCTGTGCAGTGTGGGGCTGCCCTTGAGGACTCGGCAGGGCCACAGACCTGGCAGATGCTCCCACCTCCAGGAAGTTGCAAGCTTACCTGAGCAACAGCTGTGGAGCTTGTCGTGCACTCATGTGCTGGTCGCGCGACACGACGGCCGATGATAAAAGACGCGCCGCGCAGGACTTTGCGCCCACAAACGTCAGCGTGAACGGTGCGGCGTGCACGCTGTCGGTGGTCAGCGACATCGACGCACCCGTGCCCGAGCTGCCGGGCGCGCCGGCGGTGGACGAGATCCTGCAGCCTGTGTCCATCCGCAATTCCACCATCTACGGCATTGACGGCCAGCCGCTCAACATCCAGGGCATCAACTGGTGCGTCTCGCTCCAGCGCTGACCTCGCTGGCGGCGCCGATCAGTGTGGCCCATGGGACGCGACCTGCCTGCTGCCCTCGTCCGTGCAAACCCAGGAGCTGTTGAGCGGCGCATGTGATGCCCCTGCCTTGGTCGAGGCGGTGCGTGCGCGGTTGCCGCAGGTTTGGCTTTGAGACGTCGGCGACCATGACGGCGGGCCTGTGGGCGGGCAGCACCAGCCTGACCGCCGACTTTGCCACCGTCATCTGGCGCATCAAGCTGCTGGGCTTCAACACGATCCGCCTGCCGTTCTCGTTCCAGGTGCGGGGCGCTGGCCACGGCGGCCAGCGGCCACCGCATGCGCGCGCGGGTTTTGGTTAGGGTAGGGATCCCACACCTTTCCTGCGGCGAAGCTGGCGTGGCGCATGCGGGGATGGTTTTGGGTAGGGTTCAAACACCATTCCTGTGGGCGAAGCTGGCGTGGCCCGAACGCCGCCCGCGCGCGCCCCAGGTGCTATTCAACATCGCGCCCGTGTCGTACACATCCGCCTGCACGCATGCGAGCGCCGGCGCCGTGCGCGACAGCGTCGTGCCGCCCGGCATCACCATGCCGGACGGCGTCGATCCGCCCGCCCTGGTGCGCACGCCCGCGCCGTTGTCGCACTGCGGCGCGGGGCCGCCCCCATGGCATGGCAGCGGCAGGCGCGCGCGTCGCGCCCAGCTGGCCCCGTGCGCGCCGAGCGGCTGCTGTGACACTGCATAAGGTGCAGCGCCGAGTGCGGGCGCGCCGCGCGCAGCGCTCGCCGGCGAGCAACGCGCCGGGCGTGTGCAACGGGCACCTGCCCACCAACAGCATCTACACGCGCTTCCTCTGGGTCATCCGCTTCCTGGTCCGCAACCACTTCTACGTCGTCCTGGACAACCAGCTCAACATCGACGCCACCGCGCTGGACGACCCGGTGCGCTGGGTGGGCCTCTGGGAGCAGCTGCTGGCCGACGTGGTCGCCGACCCGGTGTCCAAGGCGCGCGTGCTGGTCGACATCCTCAACGAGCCCGACTCGCGCGACCTGCAGTGCGCCCGCCCGCCCGCCCGCCCGCGTGCTGAATTAGGGTGTAGTGTAGGGTATCCCAGACATCCTATATACCCTAATCAGGTGTAGGGTGTATTGCAACCGGCAGCTCTCAAATGCATTCCCATGCAGATTTTTTTTAATAGAATATCTGACCACGGCCGCGGCGCTCTGCGCACGGTCGCGCTCAGCCATGCCCAGGCAGGGGCGGCGATGGCGTGCTTGCCCGACCCCGGCAGCGCGCCGCCCGTGCGGCAGCGCGGGCGCGGCCCGGCAGGAGGGCGCTCCGCTGAGGCCGGATGCGACGTGGGGTGGCAGGTGGGAGGGCAGCGCGCCGCCCGCGACGGACGTGACGTGGTACTACATCAGCGCCATGGATGCGATGCACCAGGCGCGCCCGCCTGGCAGCGCGCCCCGCAGCGCCCAGCTGGAGCCTCCCGCCGCGTCTGCTGCAGGCTGGCGTGGCGGCAGTGTAGGAGCTCATACTGCAGCAGCCCTTGTTGAAGGTGTTTCAGTGGTGTGCAATTGGGTTGATTGATACGGCAAGGCAGTGCCGCTGCCAACGCGGTGTGCGCGGGGGCACGCAGGTCAGCCCGACGACGCTGTTCCTGGTCGAGGGCTGCGGGCAGGAGATGTTCGCAATGAACTGGGGCGACGGCTTTGTGACGGACAGGTGCGGGCGCCGGCGCCACCGCCGCCATGCATCGAGCCTTGTTAGCCGCGTCCGCCCCCCTGCTGACAGACACGAGCTGTGGTCCTCTGTGGGCCTTCAGCTAGGGGGACCCTCAGGATTCCCCCCCTGTGGTCCTCTGTGGGCCTTCAGCTAGGGGGACCCTCAGGGTCCCCCCCCCCCCCCTTAGGCCCTTTCTCCTGCGTCGCTGCCCACGCAGCAGCTCTGTCCTGCGTGGGGTTGGCTCACCGGCTGGAGGGCGCGCAGGCAGCTGATAAGGGAGCGGAATCTGTCCGACCCCAACTGGTTCTTCCAGACGCTGCTGGACAAGCCCTACCTCAACAATGTCATCATTTCGCCGCACTTCTACCCGCCCACTGTGTCAAAGTCAAAGTCCCAGTGCGCCTCCTACACTGTCCCCCTGGCCCCCCCCCAACTTGACTCAGAGAGCCTGGGAGTGCATGATGTGAGCACGCGTGGCATGCCTTTGTCTGCAACACAGGTTTGGCAATGCTATGAGCAGAGTGAAACTGACCATCTGGCTGCCTTGCAGCTTCACGGGCGAGTCGCTGTTCTGGCGCATGTCAAACTCCTTTGGCTATCTCACCAAGGAGGGCTACGGCGGCCACACATTCCCAATCATTTTCGGCGAAGTCGGCTCGCACCTCACTGCGGTGCGTGGGCTCAGCCCACTGGCTGGGTTGCGTTGTCCGGGCAGACTCTGTCATGGAATCAGGAGCGCTTGGCATGTTAAATGAATGGCTTTGAGTTAATAGACACACAGGCATCGTGGGTTGACAGCAGGAGGGCGGCCAGCATGCTACATGTGCGGGGGGTCGCAGCGTGCCTGCACAGGTAGGGCTGCCAGAGTGCCCTGTGCCAGTGGCACTGAAACCACAGAGCCGGCGTCCTCGGACTCGCAGGACAACGACATGAACATGATGGAGGACATGGCCAAGTACATGCGCAACGAGGAGGAGCCCAACGACGGGCGGCACGCGGAAATGAAGAACGTCATCTGGTGCGCCTCTGCACCCGCGCATCTGCCCACTGGCAGCAATGTCTGACGCATGCGCCTGTCCAACCACATGCCGTGCATTCTCTGTGCTGCTTTTGCGCAGGTGGGCATGGAATGCCAACTCCGCAGATACGGGGGGCCTGGTGACCAGCCCGAACTGGGACAAGGTGCACTGGCGCAAGATCGAGTGGCTCATTCGCTCCACCGACATGAGCCCCTGGTACCTGGTGCGCAGCCTCGATGCATGACGTGAAGCTGCAGGCAGCAGGCCGCCACGTGCATGCGCACGCCGCTCGCTGCGGCTGCGCCGCGCTGCTTTTCAGCGCAGGCGCTCCTCTGCAGCACGGTGTTGTATGCCTGCTCTGTGGGCGCGCATGGCCTGCCGGTGACCTGCTCGGGCGCTGCCGGTGGCCTGACCGCCTGTGTGCTGCGCGCTCGCAGTCCGTTGGCCAGCCGACAGAGTAGCGGAACCGAGGTCTGCGCGCATCTAGCCAACATACCTGCGTCAGGACAGCCGCGCCTGGACAGCCGCTTAGGGGTTAGGCGGCCGGCGCGCGAACAGGGGCTGCGACCGCTGCGTGCCCGCGCGGTGCAGCCGGCCGAGGTCGTATGTCTGCGTTTGTGTCTATACTTTGAGTCAAACGTGCCGCAAGCATGGTTCCCCGACCCTGGTTTCCTGGTTTGTGATTCTGAAGGGCGAGCGTGCTGCTTGCCGCTGCAAGACTCCGTATGGCAGGCCGTTCGCGACAGTGGGCGGTGCGCGGTTCACAGGGCGGATGGCCTGTGCTAGCTCTGCGCATTGGCAGTCCTAGCTAGCTAGCAGTGAAGTTGCAGCCAGTGCGGTCCAAGGGTTTTAGCAGGCACTTGGGCGGGCACTATGCCTCAGCTCCTGTCCTATTAATGTGGTGCTTGCAGCACCTTTTTGGGTAGTCGTTGTTCCTGCTGCTGCTGCCGCTGCGCAAAGTAAGATGTAGCTCCGGAACCAAACACGCGCGTGCGCTCACCGAATAAACAAGATGAGACGCAAGAAACTCATCATCGACACAGACCCAGGCATCGGTGCGTGTAGCGTCACAGCAAGCAAGTTCCATGCTGCTCAGGTGCTGCAGCGGTAGAAGGCCGATGTGCGCTGGGCGCAGATGACGCGATGGCCATCCTGGCTGCGTTCAACTCAGAGGAGGTGGAGGTGATAGGCATCACCACCATCTTTGGCAACGTGAAAACCAGTACTGCCACCGACAACGCCTTTATTCTCCTCAGCCTCGCTGGCTGCCCAGAGGTGCACCACTTGCTGTAGGTGGGCACAGGTCCGGTTGCACCTCAGCCTGTGCCTGATGCCTGCCTAAGGAGCAGGTGCCCGTGGCGGAGGGCGCCACGACGTCGCTGAAAGGGCTGACCAAGCAGCATATTGCTGACTTTGTGCACGGCACTGATGGCTTTGGGAATACGAGCCAGGCGGCTGTAGAGGTGCGTGCGCGGGCCGAGCTGCACCCCGGCCCCTGCGTTCCGAGCTGTGCCGCGCCCCCTGCGTGTGGCGAGCGTAGCGCGGCAAGCGTGCTGAACGCGGCGCGCTCCCGCGTGGAGCCGCAGGGCCGGACGGTGGGAGTGAGCGCGGCGGAGTGGCTGGTGGAGCAGGTGACCGCCAGCCCCGGGCAGGTCAGCGTGCTGGCGCTGGGGCCGCTGACCAACATCGCGCTGGCGCTGCAGCTGAACGAGCGCGTGACCCGGGACCTGGTCCGCCCACGGCCCCGGCCTCCGCCCTGCCTGCAGCCTGTATGCTCCGGGGCCAAGCCTGCGCCCAGTGCCTGGCACCTGACGCTTGCCATGGGCGCAGGCAGAGCTTGTGATCCTGGGAGGCGCATTCTTTGTGAACGGCAATGTCAACCCTGCCGGTGCGGGTTCCCCACACATCAGCCCGCCTGCCCTGCCTGCCTCGCAACTGGCGCCAGACTGAAAGCCCGTGGCGCCCTGCGCAGTGGAAGCCAACATCTTCAGCGGTGAGCGCCCCCACAGACAAGCAGGGAGGCCGCGCAGCGCAGTCTGTGTGCCTGTGGAGGGGTGTGCGCTGCGGCGCATGTGGCGCGGCCGCCGCATGCCTGCTGCGCGCGGCTCGTGCGAACCCGTGCGCCCGGCCGGCTGTCCGGCTTCCAGTCCAGCGTCGTTCTGCGAGGCTGCTTGACAGCATGCCTGTCGGGCTGACCCGCAGTGCGTGCCGCGGTGCCCGCCCTAACCCTAGCCTGCTGCATGCCAGACCCGGAGGCCGCGGACCTGGTGTTCGGCTGCGAGGCCAACATCCGCGTGGTCGGCCTGGATGTCACGCACGCGTGCCAGTTCACGGCGGGCGACCTGCAGGGCCTGGCGGGCCATGGCCGCTTCGGGACCTTCCTGCAGCAGATCACGGGCTTCTACCTGCAGTATCACAGGCGCGCCGCCTGGCGCGCAGCGCGCTATATCTCTCTCTCTCTCATGCGGGCGGCAAGCGGGAGCCTCTCTGCATGCCGCCTGCATGCCTGCTGTGGCGCATCCCGGCCGCCGACGCCCAGACGCGGGGACCTGAGGGCTCCGCCTGCCCCGGCCGCGCCAGGGAGGCATACGACATGGAGGCCGTGTACGTGCACGACCCGACCGCGTTCGCAGCCGTCACGCACCCGGAGCACTTCACGTGGCGCACGGGCCCGGTGCGCGTGCTGACCGAGGGCGTCGCGCGCGGCATGACCGTGATGGACGCCGGCCTGAAGCGCTGGAACAGCCCCAACGGCTGGACCGGCCGGCCCAAGGTGCAGGTGGCTGTAGATGTGCAGGCGGAGCAAGTCGTTGCCATGCTGTTACAGCGCATGCGCGCGTGAACGCCCGCAACGACGGATCAGCGCGGGCGCCACGCTTGCCAAAACACTATCTGCCAGACTGGTAATGGCTCAGACACGGGGAGCAGGCACCTGCAGAGCAGGTGCCGTGAGGCCGACGGCCTGAAACAAAATGCGGTCAAGGGTGGGCAAGCAAAGGGCAAGCAAAGGGAGCACTTCAACTGGTTCTCAGCTTTGAACACACTGGGATGAGCAGCACCTCAGGAGCTGCAGGAAATCAGCAACACGCCAGCATGCAAGCTGACAGCCTGTCGTTGCAACATGGCCACAGGCCCAGATACAAACGCAGCCGCATGGTGCTTGCGACAGAGCCCGCTCCTCACGGAGCCAACAGGTGCTGGAGAGCAAAGGCAGGAGACCGCAGGCGCAGCCCCCCGCAGACGTGTATGTGTTCGCCGCACACTTAGTGAGCTCCTACCTGAGCCTGCTGCCTGTGGACGCCTCTGCTGTACCCTACCCCTGCGCCTTCAGCGCCTGCTTTGGCAGGCTCGGCCGGGCCTGGAGGTCGAGCGCCGCGCCCCCGGCCCCGGCGGGCATGCCGTGATGGGCCTTGATGCGCTCGGGGCTGGCGCCCGCGCCCGCGTGCGCCTGGCCGGCAGCCAGCTCGAGCTCCAGAGGCAGGGCCCCCAGGCCCTGAGGCCCCTCGTGCGGCAAGCCCTCCATGCCGACAGCCTCCACCGCGACGGCGTGCGCGGGCGGGGTGGCTGCCGTGGGCGCGTCCAGGGCGCCGGGCGGGTCGAAGCCGGCACCGGCGAGCAGGCGCGTGCTCAGGTGGCGCATGGAGGAGCCGAGCAAGGTGAGCAGGCTGCGCTGGTCCGCGGCCTGCGCGTCGCCGCCGGTCGCGGCCTGCTGCGCGCGCGTGCGGCCTCTCGTCCGCAGCTGTGCCTCTGGCCGTGTGAGGGGCCTGGGCATCCTGTGGCCTTGGTGAAGCGACGGGGGCAGTCTCATCGGCGCAGCACGCCGTCAGCACAGCGCGGTGCGTAAGCGAGGCAGGTGCGGGGCGCACCTGGGGGCCTGCCGAGGCCTGTGAGGCGGCGGCGGGGTCGCCTGCGGGGCTGCCGCGGCAGTCTGCCATGATCACGATGCCGGCGCTCGGCGCGCCCTTCCCCGCAGACAGCAGGGGGCCGACCTGCATGAATAGACGCGCGTGAAACTTTAGCGCTTGCTCGGTGGGTGTCCACACACATTTCCCATGAGCCAGACAGCTTGGATGTGTGCATGCGGACCTGCACCTGCTCCGCCCGCGCGCCGCCGCCGTCAGCCGTCTGCTCCCGGGTCGCGCGCCAGCCAAGCGACACCAGCCAGGAGTGCCCCATGAGCTCAGACACCGTCGGTCGCCGCCGCGCCGCCTGATGCACGCCGAGGCCATGCTCACATGCGATGCTGCAGGCGTATGACGTGCTGGTGGCCCACGCATCGGCTGCATGCCCGACATGGGTTGCACAGGCGAGGGAGTGTGGCGGGGCATGCATGGGCGCGTGCGCATGCGGCAGGCAGGCGCGCCTTGGTGAGCGCGGCCGCGACAAAGTCCTGCGCGGCCTGGGACATCGCCAGGGACCCCAGGTCGGGGCTGCGGTACATGATGCACTCATATGTGTCCGCGCGCGACTCGCGCTCGAACGGCGGGTGCCCCGTGACGAGCTCCACGGCCAGCACGCCCACCGCCCACACGTCGCAGGCGCTGCCATACCCCAGCAGCTCCTTCTCCTTGTTCTCCTGCGGGTGGCTCTTCTCTGGGCAGCACAGGACCTCCTGCGCGGGGCCGCCGCCCCCTCGGTCCCGGATGCGCAAGGGCACTGCATGTATCCTGCACATACGTAAATCCATCGATGAAGCCAGCGTGAGCATGCAGCGAGGCGGCAGGGCGGCGCACGGGGGCCATGTAGTCGAGGGTGCCCGCGCGCGTGACGGGCCGCTCCGCCCGCATGTTGATGGACAGGCCAAAGTCTGCGAGGAGCCACACATTGCCCCGGTGACGCCGCTGCCACCGCGTGCTGCCCACACCAGGACCGGGCATAAGGAAGGCGCACCGGCCAGCTTCACGACCCTGTCTGCCGTCAGCAGAATGTTTTCTGGCTGCACACCGCACACCTATTTAGGGCGACTGCACACCGCGCACACCAATACGGTACACAGCGCATTGAGCGAGCAGGGGCATGCCGCCCCAATCGAGCGATAGGGGAGCGGCGCGCGCCTTGATGTCCCGGTGGATGATGCCCTGCGGGGCGGCAGTGTCTCAGGGCCCGGCAGGGAGCACTGGCGGGGAGGCGGGTCGCAGGGGCGGTGGGTGCTACCTTGGCGTGGAGGTAGATGAGGGCGGACAGGCAGGGCCGGATCACGTCGCGCACGGCGCGCCGCTCCGACACCTGCCCGCCAGAGTGCTTGAGCGCCTCATACAGGTCGCCGCCTGCGCGCAGCCGCGCAGCATCGCCTCAGACCCGGAGCGCCCGCACAGCCGGCGAGGCAGCGCGCTGCAGCCCCCACCCGCAGCGTACTCCTGGGCCAGGTACACGTGGTCTGCGTCCTCAAACGCGGCGTACAGCGCCACAATGTTCTGGTGGAAGAGCTGGCAGTGGATGACGACTTCGCGCTCCACCTGCCGCCGATGCCCGCCAATGGTCAGCCCGCGCACGGCAGCCCTGTGCGTGCGAGCCTGTGAAGTTGCTGGGACGCGCGCCTGGTACCAGTTCAGCTCGGACAGCCGCGACTTGCGATACAGCTTGAGCACCAGCGGCAGCGCCGACTGCCGGCATACTGCGCTGTACACCAGGGACGCCTTGCCCTGGCGGGCACGCGGCTCCTCAGCGCTTGCTGTATGGTGACCGGTGAAGAGCAGCTAGGTAGCGCTTGCTTAGAGCCAAGCAGGCACGCCTTGTACAGCTGTCGCTGCAGCTCAAAGTCCTCCATTTGCCACGGCCCGGGCCGCAGCATAGCCGCCGGGCAGTTTGGAGTCACCACAATGGTGCGGGGCGCAGCCGCGGCCCTCTCAAGGTGCGGCACGCCCTGCTCGCCCGCCCGCTCCTCTAGGCAATCGTCCATCCCTCCGCTCTGCTGCGCTTCCTGCTGCTTACACCCCTACATTCCCTGCTGCGGTCTTGGCAGCCCAACGCGTAGCCAGGCCCGCCCGCCTGGCAAGCAGGGTAGCGCGGGGATCTCAGCTGTGACCTAGCTACCAGGCTGCTTGGTGCGCCTGGAGCGCGTACTCATCCCGTACGATCTGCGCGCCCTTGTGCGGTGCGATGCGCGCTGGTTCTCGAGCTGCGCACTGCGATTTCTCGAAACTGAGTTTCCGGAAACCTGCGTCAGATAGGGCAAGGGCAGCCATTCAAATTGGCCTAATGCAGCATCGGCCCTGCCATGCACTGCCAACACTCCTGTACGCATACGCAGTCGGCTGCCTGTAGTTTGTTTGAGTAAATGCAATACCTGAGATTGCTATGCGTACTGCTATTAGAGCGTCAACTAGACCGCACTGCAGGTGCCGAATTCATGCTTTGCTTTGTTTGCTTGCCAATGCACAGTGTCAACGTCTTACGAATGAAGTGTGTATGGAATGTGACGTCTTACTATTAAGTGTGTTGCACGGTGGGCAGCGCCACGCCCGCATTGCCGTCCGAGGCTGCGGTGAAGTAGTCATTGATCTGGTTGTCGTACACGACCACCGCGACCGCGCCCGCGTCCTGCGCATGCCGCGCCTGCGCGCCAGCCCCAGCCCTTAGTACAGGGTTAACATAGGGTAGGGTGCGGCGCTTGCGCGCCGGCGCGCCCGCGTGCGTGCGCGGGCGGCGGCTGGCGCCCGTCCGGGGCACTCCTGCAGGCGCTCTGCAGACGCGGCGCTGCTGACACCCCTTGGCAACCACGCCCTGCCTGCCTGCAGGAGCGCTCCTCCACGCTCTCTCGCACGGGCTTTGCATCTGATTTCACTTCTGGCTCAGGCTCAGGCTCAGAAAGCGTGATCGCGCGGACGCGCGCCTTCTCCGCGATGAGGCAGCCGCCGCGCTGCACCAGCGCGACCGTGCCGGCGACGGCGACGCCGTTGCTGAGCGGCGCGCACGCGCCCGCCGGCGACGCCTCGCTCAGCGGGAGCTGCCGCCCGAACAGGCTGCTCACCGCGCCGCCGAAGCTGGCCTGCACCACCTGCGTCAGGGTATAGGGTTAGGGCCTCCACCCACGCCTGCTCCCCTCGGCGCCCAGCCCTCCAGGCCGCACAGGAGGCGGGACCTGGCAGGGTCCACGCCGGCCGCCATATTGGCGCGCGCGGCGGGCGCCGCCTCAGGTGTGCAGCAGGCCGCCCGCGCTGGCAACGCCCCAGACGAGCGCTCGGGGGCCTCCCGAAGCATGTGCGAGCACACGCTGAGGCTTATGCGCGCCGGCCCGGGCCGCACCCGGTAGCTCTCCACGATCTGCAGGCCGCCGTCGACGGGCTGCGACACGCTCATCAGGAAGACCGCGTAGGCCGCGCCGGCGCCCGCCGCTCCGGCCGGCTGCCCCGCCGCGTTGGTGGCGCCGGCCGCGATGCAGTTCTTGGACGTCGCGGGCGACGTGACGGTCGCCAGGCCGTGGCTCAGCCGGTTGGCCGGCGCGGCCGCCAGGCCCTCGTTGCCCGCCGAGAACACGCTCACAAAGTCCTGCCGCGCGCGCAGCGCTGGTCTCCTGTTGTGCCATAGTCCACTTCCTGCTGTCCCTGACAGAGGCCTTGGCGCCCCGCATGGTAGCACAACATGTCAGTACCCTTCGTCTTGGGAGGGCAGCATGAAAGCGAACCCTGAGGGCCGCGCTGCCCATCCTGCTGCAAGCCTGCAGGTTGAGGCACCGGCACAGCGGTCTGCGAGCGGAGGCCGCCTCCGCCGCGACCCGCATCCCTGCACGCCGGCGCGCCGCTGCCGGTCGCGGGAGGGCCGTGCGCGCCGGGACCTGCTTTGAACCCTGCGGCGCGCCTGATTGTGCCAGGTGAACAGGTCGACCTGCGCGGCCATGAAGTCGTACTCCAGCGACGCGCTGCCCCAGGAGTCGCTGTGCACGCGCGCGCCCACAGCGTACGCGGCCGGGAAGTAGCTCTCTGCCAGGTCCTGCGCCGCGCGGGCCAGGTCCCATCAGACCCTGCCAGGGGTCCCGTCAAACCCTGCCAGGGTACCATCGGACCATGCCAGGGCACCGTCGGACTGTGCCAGGGCGGTCGCCCGCAGCCCCGCCGCGCCCCGCAGCCTCCCCGCACCCGGGCGGCGCCTCGGGAGCGCGCCGCTGAAGGGGGCGCCCTCCTGCCCCTTGCCGGCAGCTTCCGCTGTGCTCTTTACCGGCTTGCTGCATGATGCGAATGCGCGCACCCCTGCTCGCACACCCCCGCCATTTGCATGCGGAGCGTCGCAGGCGTGGCGCGGCGCGCCTGCCGCATCTGGATCTGGCGCGTCGTCCCGTCGCCCAGGTCGGAGAATGCAACCTTGGCGTTTGGCGCCGCGCCCCTGCGCACGCCCCCAGCGTTAGATTGTAGGGTGTAGGATAGGGTAGGGTAGAGTGGGTAACCCCGGCGCGTCGGGCGTCCTGTCCGCGCGCGGCCACCGTGCCTCACGGGCACTCGCTGCTCGACATGCGATGGGCGATGCATGGGCGCTCGTCACCAAGCCTTGATGCTTAAGAGAAACCATGGAAGCTTACCGAGCATCATCCAGGACACGAGCTTCCGAGGATTGCTGGATGGTGAATGCTGCGGGCACGGCCGTGCGGCGCGGCGCGGCGCGCCGGTAGTTGACGGCGGTGAGGTCGCCCGCGTCAAGCGGGCTGCCGAGGAGCGAGCCGACGACGTGCGTGCCGTGGCCGTTGCTGTCGCGGTCGTCGGCGAGTGCGCGGTACAGCCAGATCTTGCGGTGCGCCTCGCTGGAGAACGTTGGCGCGCCGGTGGCCGCGTCCACGCCCGTCGCCGCCGCCCAGTCCACCGACGGGTCGCTGAAGAAGCAGTTGTCGCGGTCTGCCGCCCCACACGGGTTATGATTAGGGTTAGAATAGATATGATTAGGGTTATGATTAGGTTACGAATAGGATTACCGTTGCGGTCCCCTTCTGACCATGCGCCGCCGTGGGGCGCCTTGAGCGCGCGGCCGCCCCGCTGCTCTGGTCCGGCACAGCTGCGGCGCCTGAGCGCGTCGCTCGCGCGCTCCTGCCCGCCACGCACAGCGGACGGAGGAGGGTCTGGCGCCGGGCGGTGCCAGACTGGGCTGGCCGCCTCTCCTGCGCACGGCACCGGCGCCCGAGCGCGCCGGCCGGCGCCTTGGGGCGCGCGCACCGATGCCCGAGTCGCCCGCGCCGATGACGTGGCCGCGCCCCGTCAGCCCGGCCGCCCACAGCGGGTGCGTGCCCTGGTCCTGCGCCAGCGGCACGGGCGCCTCGGGCGCCGCGCGCGCGCTCTGGCACACGGCCGCCGCCTGCCAGTTGTGGACCGCGCTCGCCGCACGCGGCGCCAGCCAGTGCACCTCTGGCCGCTCCGCGAGCCAGGCCAGCACCTCCTGCGCCGCCGCGAGCTGGCTCAGCGCCTCCCGCGTCACGCGCCCCGCACTCTACGGTCCGCAAATGCCCCCTTGCGGACGGCAGGCACCACTGTCACACACTGCTCACCTCAGCTTAGCACCTCTTGCGGCACGTGCGCGCGACCCACGCCCTTCCAGATGCTGCCGTGCAGATGGCAGGGGTGGCTGTGACATAGTGCAAGGTGCACGGTCAAGTGCATGGGCGAGCAGGGCGCGTGGGGTGTGCACTTCAAGCACGCAGTCCGCAGCCCTGCCAGACACGCCGGGGCTGCGTCGCGCCGGCCGCCGCGCGGCCGGAGGCAACGCACCGGCAGCAGCGCATCGTCGGTCGTGGCCTCAAGCAGCGCGCGCCCGTGCGGCCGCAGCGCCACGCGCGCGCCCCAGCGCGCCGCGGCCACGCCCGCCCAGTCCGCCGCCGCGGCTGCGGGCAGGTGCACGGCCGGCGCGCCGCCGCCGCCGCCGCTGTCGCTGCCGCGCGCCGCCGCGCTCGTGCCCGCGCCCGCCGCCCGCTCCGCCGTGCTGTTGACGATGAGCGGGAAGATAACGTCGATCGCGGTGCGGCGCGCCCGGCCCGTGCGTTTCCCAGCGCGCGCAGCCGCCGCGCGCGCCTCCAGCAGCGGGCCCCACTGCGGTGCAAGCTTGTACTCCGCCTCTTAGTTGCCCTGCCGCGGCGCAGGCAGCGCCGCTCGCCCGCCTGGCACTGGGGCGCTGCTGTGGACGGGACGCGTGGCGCGTGTGGTGCACCACCTCCAGCCATCTGTACGCGCCCAGCACCAGAGCAGTGGGCCGCTCAAGCGGAGCAGTCGGACAGCCGCACAGGCTGAGTCCAGCATCTGCAGCGCGTTTGGGGACTAGGCCGGGCCGCACCACCCACAGCATGCCCGGCACGCGGCACAGCGCCCGCGCGGCGGCGGCGCCGCCGATGCCCAGCAGCGCGCTATCCGGCAGGTAGCTGCTGACCCATCCGCCGTGCGCGAGCAGGACCGCCCTGACGTCCAGCACGGCCCGGTCCTCCAGCGGGGCCGCCAGCGCAACCAGCAGCTGCTGCGCGCCGCGCAAGGGGCCCCACCGCGGGTCGCCCGCGGGCCGCGCGGCCGCAAGGCCGCGCCGGCGCTGCACGTGCGCGGACCTGGCGCGCGGCGCGCGCGTCAGGCGCGCCCGCGGCCGTGCGCGGGCGCAGGACCTGGCTCGGGGCAGGGCACAGGAGCGCGGCGGCACCCACAGCCGAGCGAGGGAGGCCGCTGGCCGCTGCAAACCCGCTCTGTGCAACGTATGTAACTACCGAGAACGAGAATGCCGTCCTCCGTATGTGTGTGTAGGCATGCAGCAGGTGCACGTGCTGCATGCAGCAGGCTTGGGCCCGGCAGGCCGGTGCAGCGGGTACGCACTGTGTGGGCTGGGCGAAGACATCAATCACGGCCGTGTGCAGATGTATCTGCGGCCGGTCCTGCTGCCCCTGCAGCCCAAATGCACTCTGCGGCGCGAGCAACGCAAGCGCAAGCAGGCAGCGCAGCGGGCTGAATGTTTTCTGCCCGCCCATCTAGCGCCGCCCAACCCCCCGTGCGCTACATCTCGGCAATATTTCACAAGCGCATCAAGCTCTGCCCCTCCAAAGGAGAAATGTCCAAGACTTTGAGCCTATGTTTTGCATTGGCAGGCCAGGTTATCACGAGTATCGCATAGCAAGTTCGGTGTTGCAAAATACAAATATGAAATTATATTCTATGAGCCTTGTAGTGGCCTCTGATACGAGACCAGGTGAGACTTGAAACCAAGCAGGCGCGGCAACGTGTACCTCACTACGCGCAGTGGCACCCAAGGCAGAACTGCACCTGCTGTCCAGCAAACACGCTTTTAGGCTTTACAGACAACACTACCAGGAAGCATCTATTTGGCCTGCATTTGCATTCCCTTTACATACATAGATGTGATGCAAGTACAGGCCAAGGACGAGTACAGGCCCACAACATCGGCCTAGTACTGCTTCGCGAAGGAGCAGGGCTGCGACGCCGGCGGGCAGCACGCCGCCCGCCGCGCCGCCGCAGCAGCGGCCGTGCGGGCGGCAGCACATCGGGAGCTGCCCGCGCGCCAGGTCGGCTCCCGAGGACTGGCGCTACACGTCGCCGCGCATGCGGCGGGTAGAAGCCGGCCTGGCGGGGTTACTGTCATAGGGCTGCATATGGCTGCATGTCTTGCATGCAGCGGGGCCTGCATGTCATTAGAGTGCTCAACCAAGACACACTCACTGGGCTGCACGTGTTGGCAGCGGCTGCCAGCGCGCGGGGGCTGATTGTGCAGCAGGATGGACTGCGCACGAGGTGGCCAGACGCGCGCGGCTGTGGCAGCTCCGGCGCTGGGAGCGCTGCGGCTTTGGGCGGGTGCGAGTTGGAGCCCCTTCTGGCGGAGCGCCCGCCGCGTGCCAGCGCTTCGCATGCATACCAGACCAAGTTGTGTACAGTGCGCTGTTTTGGATGCAAACGGGTGCCTGCTGTGTCGGCCGTGAACGGGTGGCTCCTGTAACATGCTGCTATATTACAGAAGCTGCATTACCAAAGCAGTGGCCTCCATGCGCGGCGGGACCAGGTCAGGTTTGCAAGCAAGCAGGCGCGGCAGCGCGTCCCTCGCTACGCGCAGGGGCACGCAAAGCAGAACCGCACGCGCTGTCGAGCAAGCGCGCTTCAAGACCAGCAACACAATTTCTCAAGGCAGCAAGTTGGCCTGTTACTTGCACCACCTCATATACAACACTGTGATGCAAGTACAGGCCAAGAACAATGACAGGCTCACTGCGGCCCGCGGAAGCAGGGATGCGGCGCCGGCCGCAGCGCGGCCGCCGCGCCGCCGCAGCAGCGGCCGTGCGGGCAGCAGCAGACCGGGAGCTGCCCGCGCGCCAGGTCAGCCCCGAAGGACTGGCGGCTGATCGTGGACGCGCACAGCAGCAGATAGTAGCCCGCCTGGCGGTGCCAGATGCCGTCCGCGCCGCGCAGCCAGCCGCTGCAGCCGTTCAGCATCCCGAGCCTGCCCTGCTCCGGAATGGGGACGAGGTAGCCGCGGTCGATGCAGTAGAGGCCCCAGTAGGGGTCCTCGAAGACATGAAGCCAGTTATACACGCCGGCGAGGCCGAGCTCCCACGAATGCGCGAGGACGGGCGCTGCGCGCGGCGCCCGCTGCGTGTCAGTGAGAGCGCCACCGCGGCACAGCGTCGCACGGCACGCCGCGGCAGGCAGCACCTGTGGCGCTCAGGGCAGCTGCGCGGGCACCAGGGCGCCGGCCGGGGGCGCACCCGCGGTGAGCCACGGCTTGCCGCCGCCGCGCGTCATCGGCACCAGGCTGCCCAGGTGCGGGGGCAGCCGGCTCAGCCCGCCGCCCGGCCCCTGCTCGCGGGTGGCGGGCGCCGCAGGCCGGCCCTGGCTGGCGACGGGCGCCTGCCGGCCCGCCCCGCGCCGGCGGCGGCGGCGCAGCGCGGGGATGAGGCCGCCCGGGCCGGAGCCGGGCGCGGCAGGGCCGGGCGCCTGCCCGCAGCAGCCCAGGGTGTGAGCATTGCTGTGTGTTGCCGATGCACATAACAAGATGTCAGCTCCCGCCGGCACGATTGCTCGCTCCGGCGCAGGCGCACCTTGGAGTACTTTGCGTCCGTGCCCGCCATGGCCGTGCTCGGCCCGCCTGCGCCCGCCGGAGTAGCTGAGTGGTCGGCAGCACGGCAGTGCATACTCCGAGAGCGGGCAGGGGGTGCACCGGCACCGCGGAGCAGGCAGGGGCGGGCCTGGCGCACCGTGCGTCGGCTGGTGCGAGAGGCAGCACAGCTCTGCGGGCAGCGGCTGAGCCGGAGGCTACGCGGAGGGTGCAGCGATGCCGGGTGCTCGGGCCACGGCTCCGCCTGGTGGGCTCCGTGCACGCAGCTCACGCTCAGCTCGTGCTGCACAAGCTCCGGCTCGTCCCCCTCGGCTGTTCTGGCTGCCTGGGCTGGGGTCCGTGCTCAAAAGACCCTGGCCCAGTACCCTTAACCTGCTGCCCATGCACGCTCTCCAAGGCCGCCTTGCGCGTTACAGGGGCCGCCCGGGTGGCGCTGGTGCCCACGGTGTCATCTATCGGCCGGCAGGAGCTGCGCGCGCGGCCAGCGTCGTGCAAGACAGGGCGGCAGGTGCGCGCGCTCGCCAGCAGCGCCGGTCACGGACGCAGCCCCGCGGCTCTTGCTGCTGCGAAGCGAGGCATCTGCGTGTGTCAAGCGCAGGCCGACAGCGGCGAACGAGGCAAGCCTGTGGACGCAGGCGCACGTCATCTGGCGGGTGCCAGTCCGTGGAGCGTGTTCCCCCGCGCGCCGGAAGCGTGCCTGGTGGTTCACTGGCCGCGGAGTCCGCTGCAGGGACCAGACCGCGTGCGCCTTCACAGCCGCCGCCAGCAGCTCTGCACGCTGCACGTTCGGGAAGCGCGGCACGCCTCCAGCAGACCGCGCGGGGAGCTGTGTCCCGTTGCGGCGGGTGCAGGCTCCTCCGGAAAGGACTTGGCTCCAGCAGGTTGCCAAGGGGCGCCTCGTGAAGCAGAGCAGGCCGGTGTTGTGTGCGCGAGGCGCGCGCGCCTGAGCAAGCACGCTCAAGGCACAGGGACCCTCAGGGGCTGCAGGTCGGCCTCAGCGCCTGCAGCGCAGCCCGGTCAAACTGACGTACTTGCGCAGGTGCTGGCGGAGCGGGTGCGATGCAGAGGTGCACCACCCGTTAGGTGCATCATGGTCACCTGGCAACTGACCATGCTGAGAGAGCTGCTACCGGCTGGGGTTGCGACAGAAGCTGGTGAAAACCTAGCCACAGTAGTCAGTTCTATCATATGCGACGACACCAATCACACTTGGAGCGGTCCACGGCTGACGCCAATCGTGAGCGCAACCACGGCCATGCCGCATGCAGTGTGCGGCGTGCACATTGGGTGTTCAAGCAGCCGCTGCGTATGCCTGTATGCATGCTTGCATGTGACCGCTATGCGCTGCACATGCGCGCTCTCCCTCCTTGGTTGCAACATGGTGGCATGCATGCTTTTAGCTCAATGTCACAGCATGCATGGCACGCTTGCGCCTGCTGCTCTTGCCTCATTGCTGCTGCTTGCATGCCTGGCCCATATTTTTTACTCACCCCCTTGTCCATACATAGCAGTGCAAACTGCTTCCTTGCAACCTTTCAACGTTCTTGGACAATGTTAGGGATGTCACCAGGGCTTTACCAACAAGCTTGTCAACAATAGTCCTTTGTCAACAGACTCTGGAGCCTTAGCTGTCGCTGTGTTTCATCTGCGCAGACGCCCGGCATACCTCCTGGCAGGCGCGGCAGCGTGTCTCTCGCTGCACTTCTGACAGCTGTTGTAGTTTGTTCCAAGGTTCCTTCTTTCGTCGGGCTGCTGGTTTTTAGAGCTGCCGCCAACGCGCAGGGGCAGGCTGTGCAGCCCAGAGGACTGTGGCAGCTCGCGCGCTGGGAGCGCGGCAGTCCTGGTGAGCTGGAGCTGTCGCAGGTGCAGCGCTCCCAGCATGTCCACGCTATAGGAGTGAGACCAGGCTATGCCGTCCCCGTGTAGCATGTGTGCTATGCAGGCTGCATGCCGCTTCCGCGGTCCGGACTGCAGCGTGCTGCTGTCTCACGCAGCTCGCTGTGTCGGTGTGCGTCACGCATGGCAGGGCTCCTTCAGCTTGCAGCGGGCCGGGTGCACAGCAGCGCGTCCCTTGCCATGCATAGTAGCACCAGACATTCTCACCAGGCTGTAGGTGGCAGGAGGTGCTGCCAGCGTGCAGGGGCTGGTTGCGCAGCAGGATGGACGGCGCACGCAGTGGCCAGACGCGCGGCTTTGGCAGCTCGGGCGCTGGGAGCGCCGCAACTTCAGGTATGTGCAAGCTGGAGCCCATTTTGGCGGAGCGCTGGCCGCATGCCAGAGCTTTGCATGCACACCACCTACTTCTACAGTGCGCTGTCCTACATGCGGGTGCTTGCTATGTCGGGCAATGGCACGGGCGCTTTCCCTAACATGCTGCTGTACACAATAGAACTCGAACCTTGCGGTGACTGCACGCACGGCGGGACCACGATAGCTTTGCAAGCAAGCAGGCGCAGCAGCGCATCTCTCGCTATGCGGAGTGGCACCGCCAGGCCCGCTTCTACCTGCTACAGTGCGCAGCGACTTACAGCCGCCAGTCTCTCGGGGCCGACATGGCGCGCGGGCAGCTCCCGAGGTGCTGCTGCCCGCAGAAGTAGGGCTGTAGCGCCGGCGGGCAGCACGCCGCATGCCGCGCCGCCGCAGCAGCGGCCGTGCGGGCAGCAGCACACCGGGAGCTGCCCGCGCGCCAGGTTAGCCCCAAAGCACTGGCGGCTGAAAGTGGACGCGCACTGCAGCACGTTGGAGCCGGCCTGGCTGTGCCAGACGCCGTCGCCGCCGCGCAGCCAGCCGCCGCAGCCGTTGAGCATCCCATGGACAGAGTTGTCCGGTATGCAGCCGTGGGCCACAGCGTACAGGCCCAGCCACGAGTCCTCAAACACGTGGAGCCATGTGTAGTTTCGATCGGCAATGCCCAGCTCCCAGCCGTGCACAACCACGAGCGCTGCGCACAGACCGCGACGTGTGTCAGTGAGAGCACCACCGCGGCACAGCGCCGCACGGCACGCCGCGGCAGGCCACACCGGTGGGTGCGCAGGGCGGCTGCGCGGGCACCAGGGCGCCGGCTCGGACGAATTCGCTGCTAGCAGGACATAGTGGTAAACCTGTCAAGCCATCAGCTGTTTAGCTTTTGATAGCTCGCCGAGCACTGCTCGGCATGCTGTGTGCTCATGCCGGATGCAGTGCGTGCATCAAGTATAATGCCAGCGTGTGCCGGCTCGTCTTTCCAGGATGGTAGGGGTGTGGAGCGCGTGTCACAGACAGATTAGAGGGTAAAGTAGGACGAGAGTCTTGATCACCACTTCCAACCGGTAGCTGCTTTGCTCGCTCTTCATGATTACACGAGATCTCCAAGTGTAACATCCTCCTGGTACAGGCGCGCTACATCATGGTGTGCATGCAGCGACACAGCGCGTCACTTCGCCCAAGAGAGATCAGTGGGCCAATATATACAAACCACACTTGACTTGACAATGGCGGTGATAGGCCTGTGCTTGTATTACATACGTCAGCCATCACATACTGGAGGGTCACATTCAAGCTTGCATGACTTCGCTTGTGATAATGCTGCTCAATGCCCGTCCAAACAAGACAGTCTCTCCAACCTGGTTCACACCCATCACTGTGTCCGCCCTAGAAAGCTGGCCGCCAAAATACAGTGGATATTGCATGATCCACTCCAAGGTCCCTGAGCCAAGGTCACTGATGCAGTAACAGTGCCCGACACACATGCATGGCCAATGAGCTCAGGGAATGCATGGCCAACAGCTAATGTGCTTGTTCCGGCCTCGCACGCCCCGCATGTGTTCTTCAAAGTCTGCTATATCATTGCCACATACAGGAACACACCGCTTAATCATGATCTGGGTACAGATCCTGCCGACAACTACATACGCACGGATGCATCGCTGCAAAACTGAGCTGCAGTGGGAGGTGCCTCGCTCACAAAGCTTGCACTCTGGTTTTTTTTGGGCTGGACCATCAGTCCCGTACTGCGCCCTCTGCCACGCAGCCCTCCTCTGATGGCGCCGCGGTTTGCGCAGAACAGTCTGACGTCTCAACCCCTTCGTCCGGGTCGCTGTGGGCCTGCGCCAGCGCTGGAAACATTTGTCCCGCTTCAAGCGCACTGCGCCTGTTTGGGACGCACGCAATGCGCCTCTTTGACATGCACCTCCTTACAAGTGCAAGAGCTCAGCGCTGGCAACGCGCTCGCCACGCACAGCGGCATGGCAGGGCGAAGCTCACCGCGCGAGTCGATACGGGAGGCGAAAAGTCCACGAGCTGGATGTCTGTGAGCTTGGCCTGGGGCGCGGACGCGGGCCCGCCTTTCCTCCGCCAGAACTGTGCAAAGAAGCTGCGCTTCAGGCGCCCTGCACACGGCGCCGCTTGTGTCATGAGGCCGGCACCTGCCGAGGTTGCAGGCGCGGCGGACCAGTAAATACCACCCCACACTGACCGGATCAGGCACCGAGACAGCAGGTCAGCAGCCAGTGTGTCCGACGGAGCTCTGGATCTAAAACAGCTTGCGCGCCTCGACTGCACCACACGCTATGCTCCGCACCAGCCAGCGGCACAGAGCCGCCGCTGGCAGTTATGGCAGAGCTCAGCGCACCCCTGAAGCTCAGCCTGGCCTCCTTGAGGCCCTCCATGGGCAGGACGCGCGCCAGCGGACGACTCTGCGGCCCACAGCAGCCAGCTGTCTGACGTATCAGGAGATTTTGGGCTCTTCACTTGTTTTACACCAATAAGCTTCCTGGAAGTACCTGGTCACGCAGTGGACTCCACTTTCGCTGACTCAGGAGGCATCCTTAAACAGGATCAGGGTCTCACGGTTTCTGACTTTTTGGTGAAGTTGTTAGGGCCCCCGGCGATGCTCTTCATTCATGTGTGTTTTCAGTGTCTGCATTGTACGCCCTCGCTCGAGTACCCGTGCCATGGATGGCAAGGGCTGTCACAGCTGTGCCCACCGGGTATTTACTCACCGAGTGTCTGGCCCTTCCGCTGGCCCCACAGACTGTGCTGCATACGCGCAGACCTGCCGCGGCGCCGCCTACGCGGCCGCCCGCGCCGCGGCCTCCGCCTCGCGCAGCGCGGTGGAGCTCAGCTTGCCGCCGGCCAGCGCGCGCGTGGCCGCGACTAGGTCCACGACCACGACCGCGAGCGGGGGAAAGCCGCGCGCCGCGCGCTGGCCCTGGATCTCGTCCGCGCCGGCCACGGTCTCGGCCGACACCACCAGCGCCTGCATGCCCGCCCGCGTGGCCGCCGCCGTCGGCTCCTGCCCGCGCGCCTCCGCTCTTCAGCGCGCGGCAGGTAGGCGAGGGGTCTGGCCGAGCAGCGAGCCAGCCTGTTGGTTAATGTGAGCATGTCTCACTCAGCATGCGCATCGTGTTGCGTCTGCAGCAACATCGGATCGTCAGGGTGATCATCTGCATGTGCCACGATCATCGCCTTGCAAGCCGTGCGACAGTCTCTCCGCACCCACTCCGTCGCTCCGTGTCACTGCACGGGCCGCCGCGGCGTCTCCCTGACGCAGCACAGCGCCTGCGCGCGCCGGGCGGGCGCGCCTTGGGGTCCAGCAGCGCGCCGGTGGTCACCGCCAGGCCCGGCCGCACGGCGAGCGCAAAGCCCACGGCGGCGGCGCAGCGCGCCTCGTAGGCCTCCAGCAACTCCGCCGCGCGCTTCCGCGCCAGCAGCTGCTCGCCTGCGCGCGGCGCGGGGCAACGCTGCGCTCGCGCACGCGTGTCCGCCCGCCGGCCCGGCGCTTCTGGGCCAAGGGCGCCCGCCCCGGCGCACCCCGTGCTGGGAGCGTGATAGCATGCAGGCTCGCCGCACATGCAATCTGTGCCCAGCACCACTGGATCGTGCCCGTGCGAGGCGGCTGGGCTCGAGCTGGGCATGGGCGAGGGCGTGACCCCGCAGGCGCACCAGTGACCCCGACGAACAGGCTGCCGGTGCAGACGAGCGCGGACGCGGCCAGCAGCAGCCGGTGGCCGGCGTGCAGCCGGTCAAAGGTGCCGCCGACGGCGACGCGCTCCCACGCCAGCGCGCCGCCGGCCCCGCCGGCGCTCCGGCCGGGCGCGCCCGCGTCCGCGCGCGCGCCCTGCGGCTCCCCGGGCCCTGCCCCCCGGCCCATCCGTCGACCGCGCACAAGGTGTGTGCACGCCCTTCGCCGCCGCCGGTGGAGGACCCCTACCTAGGCCACGAAAACCTGTGATTTCATGCCATCAAGGCCAGAGGGTCGCCGTGCCTGACCAGCCACACCGGGAATGCACAAAGCGGGCATGCATCCGTTGCAAGCGTGTGGTGAGCCCAGGGATACGCGGTGCACGGGTGCCGTCACGCCGAACCGCGCGGCCAGCGCACCGCGCGGTGCGCCGAGCGCCGGGCCGCCCAGCTCCGCCGCGCGCACGGGGCGCAGCGCGGCGCCGCGCAGCGCGTTCCAGGCGCCGACGCGCGCTGCCGCGGCGGCGCGCGCGCCGGGCGCTGCCCACACCACCTCGAGCTCCGGGATGCGAGCCACTCGCTCTGCGCGGGCGCACCAGCACCCCTCCCCACACTCCGGAGCCGGGAGCAGCTGCCGTGGGCGAGGCAAGGAGGCGAGCAAGGCTTGTGCGGGCAGGGCGGGGCGAGTGGCAGCCTCCAAGGGGGAGGCACCTTCGCTCCAGCCCGCAAAGGGGAGCAGCGGCACGGCATCAAGGCAGGGCGCCTCCCAGGCGGCCACCTCGTACAGCTGCCTCAGCCAGTGCAGCAGGTCCGCCTGGGCGGCCGGCCCGCTCCAGCCTGCCGCTCTGCGCGCCGCGTTGGGGCCCGGCGCAGCCTCATGCAAGCGCAGCGCGGTCATCCTTCGTCAAACTGGGCCGCACCGAGCGGGTAGACATACAGGCGCCTGCGCGTCCGTGCGACTGCCTGCGACAGCAGGCCCCGCCAGGCCGCGGCGGGCTGGTGGTAGTCGAGAGGCAGCAGCGTGTGCTCCATGCTATGCCCAGGGCGCACGCGTGGGCGCGCTCAGGACAGCGCTGGCTCTGCTGCCTACAAGTTGGGTAGGGACCGTGGAGCTGAACAGGATCAAGCGGGGTGGCCAGCAGCGTATCCCGCTCGCCTCCAGGCCTGAGCGGCTCTCAAGTGACTCACTTGGAGAGCTCTTACTAAAGGTGCGAGCACTAGCTTGTGCTGAGCTTGGAGCTATTAGCTCCCCACTCCCCAGACTTTGGGGGGGATCCCCTGCCCTTGCAGGAGCGAGCTGTTACAGGCGAGTCACTAGGGCGCAAGCCAGCTCACCAGCAACAGAGCACAGGCGGCGAGCCAGCGGCGTGCTGGCAGGGCACCGCCCGGTGGAGGCGCAGCACATGGGCCTGGCTGCAGACAAGCCCGTCGCAGAGGCCTGCAGCACTTCCGGCCGGGAGCTGCCCTCGGAGTCGCTGCTGGCGCTGCAGGAGCGCCTGCGCGGCCTGCCCTTCCTCGTCAAGGTGAGGGCAGCAGCTGCGGCGCCCGCCTACTGTGCACGTTCCTGCCGTCCGGCAGCGGCCCCGCCCATCAAGCCTCCCCCCTCCGGCCTGCTCGGCTCGCAGGAGCTCATCGCCGGCGGCACCGCCGGCGGCCTGGCAAAGACATGCGTGGCGCCGCTGGAGCGCGTGAAGATCCTGTTCCAGGCGCGTTTGCCGCTCTTGCTCCGTGCATCGCCCGGCTGCTGCTATTGAAGCGTCCCTGACCCCGCGCACGCCGCTGCGCAGACCGGCCGCATGCGCGGCTCCATCAGCGCCACGCTGGTCAACATCTGGCAGAAGGAGGGCATGCTGGGGCTCTTCAAGTGCGGCCCGCGCCTCACCCCCCCCTGGCCCGCCCTGCCCCGCCGCGCCCCTGGCCGGGCCGCGCCCGACGCGAGCGCGCGCCCCCACCAGGGGCAACGGCGCGAGCGTGCTGCGCATCGTGCCCTACTCCGCGCTGCACTTCAGCGCGTACGAGAGCTACCGGCAGTCGCTGGCGCGCATGTTTGCACGGCACGCCGGCGTGGCGGAGGAGGCGTACCATGTGGTGCCCGCCGTCGACCTGCTGGCCGGCTCGGCGGCGGGCGCGACGGCGGTGCTGGCGCGCGCCCGCGCCGACCCGCGTCGCGCCCGCAGTGGCTGCGCCCTGCCGCCGGCCCGGTCGCAGGCCAGGGGGTGCTCCAGCTTGCCCGCTGCGCAGGCGTGCGTCAGCAGAGTCGCGCCGCCCTGTTGAGCTGCTGCACATGGGCTGGCCGGCCGGACGTGTAACAGACGTAGCAATGCGCTGGTAGCCTGTGCCACACTCGCTGCTGCTCTGGGGCACAGGCGCACAGGTATCCCTGTTCCACTGGGCCCAGGTGCCACCCTGTGTCCTGCCAGGGCACGGCGCGTGCAGCGCAGCAGCAACCGCCAGCAGCGTGCCTGCGGCTGTGCGCAGGTCGTGTCGCGCCCGCGCTCCTGCAGCGACAGGACGCGCCTGGACCGCGCAGCCAAGGGGTCAGGTTGGGCCCTAACCCTATCCTGCGCGCAGGTGACCTACCCGCTGGACCTGGTGCGCACGCGGCTCGCGTACGACGTGGAGGGCCGCGCGCCGCCGGCCGGCGGCGCGGCCGGCGGCGCGGGCGCGCGCGCGGGCGCGCGGCGCGGCATCGCCGGCGTGCTCGCCGCGACCGTGCGGTCGGAGGGCCTGGGCGGCCTGTACCGCGGCATCGGCCCGACGCTGCTGGGCATCCTGCCGTACGCGGGCCTGAAGTTCTACGTGTACCAGAGCCTCAAGGCGGAGTACCGCCGGCGCGCGCCCGCCCGCGCGCGTGCGCGTCCTGGGCCACGCGTGCACTCTGATGCGTCTGTTCTGCGCGGCCTCGGCTGCGGCGGGAGCTGCTGACGCTGGTGCAGCTCGCATGCCGAGAGGCGTGCGTGTCGCCTGACAGGTGCGGCCTCACGCGTATGGGGGCTCGCCGACGCTGGTGAGAGTGTGCGCAGGAGGTTCCCGGATGCAGCCGGGAGCGGCCGCCTGCCGGTGGCGCAGATGCTGGCGTTCGGCGCGTGCTCTGGGCTGGTGGCGCAGACGTGCACGTACCCGCTGGACGTGGTGCGCCGCCAGATGCAGGCACGCCCGGCCCGCTGCCGCGCGTGGGGGTGGCAGCAACGCTACCCTACCCTAACTCTGAGGCCCACAGCGCCGTAAGTCACAGGTGTGCTTCACAGGGCGCATGGCATGATGCCGGGGCCCTAGGACGGCCCCTTTGGTTTCACCCACAAGCGGTTGGTGAGATGCGGAGGGGTGTGGCCTGCCAGGCCCCTGGAGGGCCCCGGGGCGACCGTTGCTTCCAGCCGGAGCAGGCTGGCGGGCGCGGCCTCGCAGCGACCGGCGCGTCGCGGCGCGCAGGTGCAGGCGCTGCGCGCGGCGAGCGGCGCCGGCCCGCCGCGGACGCCCATCCGCTCGACGCTGCAGGCGCGCCCGGGTCCCCCCCGCAGACGTCTGGCATGCTGCGCTGCGCACGGCTGCAGGGGCGCTGAGGCCGCGCCGCGCCGCCGCTGCGGCGGAGCTGCGCCCTCTGCTGGGCTGCTGCACCATGGCAGCGCATTTTGGGGGCCCCTTCATGTGGTCATGCGAACGCTGTGCGCGCCCTGTGCAGGGGCTGGCGGTCGTGGCGAGGGAGCAGGGCGTGCGCGCGCTGTTTGCGGGGCTCAGCATAAACTACCTCAAGGTCGTGCCGTCTACGGCCATCGGCTTCACTGCATACGACGCGCTGAAGCAGTACCTAGACCTGCCGCAAAATTTGTAGACTACCTGTGATATTAAAGTGAGTGCCGGCAGCGGCGCGTGTGCCTGTCTGCTTCAGTGCAAAATAAAAGTGTGGTCTCGGTCATAGTCCATGCTTTTGCAGTGTAATAGACTAGGAGACTAGGGTGCGCTGTGCCTCGCTGGCGCCCAGTTTTGGGACGCCCGGCATTGTTGCGATGCGGCACTCTGCAGCAGCTCTAGGCAACGCTCTGGCTGTAAAATAAGGGTGCGAGCGCCATAAGGACTGCATGCATCGGCAGTCCTGCCCTGGACATCCTATATAGCGACACCCACTTCAGCCCAGCGCAGTGTTACACACGAGAGTCCAACCTAAGCAAGAGGACTTAGCAGCTGATAGATAAATGCACACTGCACAGCAGCGCGCGCCTGGTGGCCCACGAAGCAGATGCAAGCTAGGTACACACCGCACAGCGGTGCGCGCCTGACGACCTAGGAAGCAGACCCCATGCAGGACAAGCGCCAGGCACTGAGCGGCACGCGCGCTCAGGCGCCCGCTCACGCATTGTAGTCGTGCCCGGCCGAGTAGCCGCGCCAGACGGCGCGGAACTCTTCGCGCGCGCGCGCTTGCGTGGCCAGGCGCGCCTTCAGGTTGGGCGCGCGCAGCGCGGCGTGCGCGGCGACCAGGGCGCTGCCTGCGTCCACAGGTCCTCGCCTCGGAGATGGTGGTAGGCCGGCCCGACCCCTCCTTGTGGACCTCCTTGTGGACATGACACCACCGGCATCGCTGGCAGCCGGGGCAGCGGGCGCGCACCTGCGGCGAGCGCCCACGCGACCCTTGCGAGGCTGCCCGCCCGCCACAGGATCAGCAGCGCGGCGAGGTAGCACGCCGCGACGACCGCGGCGCGCGGCGCGCCGGCAACACTCGCCCCGCCCTTGCCAGGCGCCCTGCAGAGTCGCAAGCACAGCCGCGGCTTCAGGACTACGTGCGCCTGCGGTCCGTCGAAGAGAGGTGCCTGCACGCGCGGCTGGAAGGGCGACTCACCCCAGGCCGGTCCGGCCGGCAGACTCGGCCCTCAGCCGCTCTGCCAGCTGTGGGTTCACCTTCCTGACGAGCCGCGTCAGGCGCTGGCTGCAGAGCGCGCACGCGCGGTCAGGCGTGGCATGTGGTGACAGCGTGCAGCGTGCACCGCACCGCGTCGGACCTGGCTTTTCGGGCGAGGACGTCGCTCAGGCACGCGGTGCCGGCCAGGAGCATGGCAGCGGCGCACAGTGCCGCTGGTCGCCTGACAGTCGCTGCCGCCAGGGCCAGGATCAGGAGGACAGCATAGTTCGCTCGGTAGCACCACCTGCACACATGATGTTATTCCCAAGAAGCGCTACGAAGACTTCTCGAGCTCGGCGTCAGCGCTGCAGGGGCGCACAGGTTGCACTTGAGCCGCGGGGCGATGCTGTCTGCGGCAGGGGGCAGGTTGAAGCGGCCGAGTCTCAGAAACTCGCTGCTTGGCGCCCAAGACAGCTCGGCCTATGTCGCCACATGACGGCATCAGTGAACTTCTGAAGTCACGGCTCGGCAAAGCCTGCGGGGAAAACCAGCGTCACCTCTCGCAGGGCAGCTGCTAGCTCTGAGAGAGTCACGTCGCTCCACTGCTCCATCACGCACTGCCTTCTAAAGCTTTGCTGCGCCAAAGCGCCAAGCACACTGCTAAAACGGCTCACAGCATAACTTGCTGAAGGCCTTGGGCGTCTCTGTCCCGCACGCTTCCAGGGGCAGTCGGCACTTTGCACTTAAATTGCATGCACTAATGCTATTTGCTTATCTATTTATTGTCAGGGGTGCATGTTGATGGAACCTGCGCAATGCATGCAGGCACGTGCGCTATGGCATGATGCACAGACTAACACCAACTCGTTCTGACGCGCGGGCGAGGTAGAGCAGACAGGCCCATGCTAGAGGGCCTGGCCGCGCTCGCGCACCGCCGCGTCGTCCTCGCATCGGCCTCCCCGCGCCGCCTGGAGCTGCTGCGCCAAGTGGGCCTGCACCACATACAGGTCAGGCCGTCCAAGTTTGAGGAGAACCTGGACAAAAGCCGCTTCACCGCCGCGCAGTACGCCACGGAAACGGCACGCCACAAGGCGCTGGATGTGTGTGCGGCGGCGGACTGCGAGGTGGACCTGGTGATTGCTGCTGACACCGTGCGTACCCCTTTGGCTTCTGCTGGTGAACGGCAGCACGCTCAGCAAAGGAGCACTTGCAGTGCTGCTGGCGAGCGCACGGGGCAGCACCGCCACGCGAACTGCGTGCTGCCAGGTCGTCGAGGTGGACGATGACATCCTGGAAAAGCCGGCAGACGCAGCAGGCGCCCGGAGGATGCTGCAGCGGCTGTCAAACAGGAGCCACAAGGTGCACACAGGTGACCCGCCTCTGCTCTCACAGACACGCGCGGCGCCTCCGGCTCCCTGCCGCAACCAGCTAGCTAACAAATAAGCAACTGCTCCGTTTGCGGCGCAGGCGTTGCCCTGGCTCTGCCCCGGCCAGGCAAGCCCTGCCCGAGCGTTGCTGCTGCGCTGTCCAGGCGCGCGTGTCGAAGCTGTCGCGGAGCTGGCTCAGGTGTCCGCACCTGCAGGTGATGCGATAACTCGTCTGTTTTCTCAGACGACCACTGTGTGGTTTTGCGAGCTTTCGCAGGCGAGGGCCCTCGCACTCGAGGCGGCACAGCCTAAGCCGCACAGATTGCCTCTATGCATGCACTCGCTCACTGCTTGTGCGCTGTATGTGCGCAGGCAGACATTGAGATGTATGTCGAGAGCGGCGAACCCTTTGGCAAAGCAGGAGGATACGGTGCGCCGCCTGTCTGGAGCTCAGCGAGCTCGGCAACGCACTTTGTATGAGCAAGGGTACGCATGCGGCGCCAGGCATCCAGGGCACGGCCGCAGCGTTCGTGGTGCGAGTGGATGGGTGCTACAACAACGTCGTGGGCTTTCCCTTGCAAGCGTTTGCAGCCCACGTCTCGAGCCTTATGAAGCAGCAGCTGCTGTGAGCCTCAGTGGCCGAGCGCCCAACCGCTGAGATTAGCATGCATGCACCCCGGCCGACTGCCGGGGGCTGTCAAGGTGCCGCAGCATGGCCGTAAGCCAGGTCAAGTCGATCACCTTGCCACCTAGGCCTCCATCGGCCACTGCCTGCATGCCAGGCCCTCCCCCTACCCATGCTCCCTGCCCGCTCCTGGCGCGCACCGCAGGCCGCTCCCAGTCCTTTGGTGTTCGTGGTCTGGGCCCGCAAAGAGACGAGCAAGACACAGGTTGAGGGCCTGCCAACTGCAGGCAGTGCCCAGACGTACTGGAGAGCGGACATGTCTCTCCTGCCAAAGCGCGACAGTCCCGCCACAACAAAATAAAACAGCAGCACGCCTTCTTGACACGTAAGCCACCACACAGTAAGTTGGCTGAGCAGCAGCCATATGCCACCACTGCCGACGCAGTGAGCCGCAACATGTTCAGACTCATGTACTAGGCATCACGGTGGGACGCTACGATTTATTTTGCATGTGCAAACAGCAGCGCAAGCTTTTGATTATGCGTGCGCGCGCACAAGGTGCGCGGCAGCGTTAGGGCGAAGAAAAGCGTCACATGAACGGCGGCCCCTCGCCGCCCTGCCCTGGAAAGGCCCTGGCACTCTGCGGTCAGCATACAGAAAAGAGCCCGGCAGGCATGTCGCGGGCAAAGCCAGTGCACACAGACCGTGGGGGGGGACCGGAGAGGCTCCCATACATACACAGCCAAAGCTTGACATGTCCACGCCCCTACTTCTCCTGCCACCGCTCCTCTGCGCCGCAGCATGGCGGGCAATCGATGTGTTGCGCGCACGCTGTCCTCATCATCTCACCCAACCTGCCCCACGCTTGATCACAGCCGGACCCTCTCACCGCAAACCCCAGGCACCTTGGAGCGAGCCTCCAGCCTTGACCCACCCACACTGCGGCGCCGGGCTCGCCCCCCTGCACGTCTGCGACAGCACCCCAAGCCGCGAGCGGGCACTCCCAGTTTGTCAGAATAGGGTAGGCTCTGCCTATACCCTAGCCGCGCCGCAGCGCCGCCAGGAAGTTGCGGCGGCAGCGCGCCTCATGCGTGTACAGCAATGCCATAGGCAGAGCGCCGCCCAGGGCCGCCTGGATGAGCACGCCCTTGGCCACGCAGGCGCCCAGCGCCGGCACGCCCGGCTGCGCGACCTGGCACACCCACGGCACGACGACCAGGCCCATCACCGCCATAGCCAGCGCCTGCGCCAGCAGCGTGAGGCGGAAGCGCACCTGCGCGCGCAGCATCACCCGTTTGACCCAGGTGCACATAGATTTGTGCCAAGGGCATGTATGCCTGGGCCGCCCACGGCACGTTGTTGCGCATGACGGCGGGGAGGCTGCCAGACACGAACAAATGCAACTCATGCAATAGCAGGGCGGGCGTGGCGGGCGGTTCGGCCTCACGGCGCGGGCGGGCGGGGCGCACGATGAAGATGAAGGGCAGCGTCATGAGGGACTCCACGTTGATGCCCTGCGCGGCGCGCGCGCGCTCGTCAGGCCGCTGCCGCGCCCGGGAGGGCAGGTTGCGCCGCCGGCGCCGGCCGAGGCTGGGGCAGTGGGCCGCGGCGGCCGCACCCGCACAAAGCCGACCGGGTGCGCGAACTGGTGGGGGTCGATGGCATTTGCGCGGATGTTCTGCCCGCCGTACCAGTCGGCCACGAAGATGCTCAGCACGCGCAGGCCCAGCATGATCCACTCGCGCCAGCGCATGTACCTGCGCCGCGGCCGCCGTCATGAGTGCTGCCGCGGGCTCGGATTGTTGGGAGCTTGCTAGCAGACCCCAAATGCAAGCTTTCTCGGCCTGCCGCGCCAGAGCCAGCGCTTCGACTGAGGCACGCAGCCGCGCTGCAGAGCGCAGCAGGCCGCGCGCAGCGAGGCGGGGACGCGGCGCGGCGCGCGCGGGCGGGCCGGCGCGCCTTGCGCTGTCGCGCCGCCGGAGCACCAGCACGGCGGAGTAGAGCGGGAGCAGGTACAGCAGGGCGGCGGCGCCCACGGGCGCGGCCTCGTAGTAGATCCAGGTGGGTATGAAGACCAGCAGCATGCACAGCCACAGCGCCAGCGCATCGTGCTGTGCAAAGCGCCGCTCGGGGTGGGTTAGGGTTGTGGTTAGGGTACCGTAACAGTTGGGCTGGCGCCGGGGTCGGCGCGCGGCATGTCACCGAGCGGGCGTGAGGCCAGCAGCCACGCTCGCTCAAAGGTGGCAGGTCAGGGCCACAGAGCTGGCGGCCAATGCTCTTCTCTGGCCCTAGCAGGCCAGCCGCGCGGGCGGGCGCGCCTTGGACAGCTGCGCAGCCTGCGCCGCGACGAAGCGCGCCTCGAGCGCGCGATCGCGGAAGGTCAGCCAAAGCCAGTGCGGCTCCGCCGCCGGCGCCATGTCGCCCAGCTTTGCTTTCTTGCCGGCGTTGACCTGCGCGTCTGCGCCGCTGTCCGGGCCGCTGCCCCCGGGCGCCGCCGGGGCCAGGCGCGGGGGGCCGGCGCGCGCGTCGGCCGGCGGCGCGCCGCCTGCGGCGGCGGCGGCCGCGCGCGCGCGCAGCCGCAGCCGCGCCTGCGCGCGCGCCAGCGACGGGCTTTGCAGCGCGCCGGCGGCGTGCCCGGCTCGTCGTCGGAGTCCAGGCACGTCCCGGCCGCGCTCCTCTCGGAGCTGCTGCGGCCGGCGGCGGCGGCGGCGCGGCCGGCGGCGGCCGCGGCCGCGCCCGCGGCGGCCGCCGCGCCGTGCGCCGGCGGCCGCGCGCTCAGCAGCGCGCTGTCCAGGAAGAAGGCGCGCAGCTCGGCCAGCAGCGCCGGCGCGCGCAGAGCGAGCACGCCCGACAGCGCGCCCGCCAGCCGCGCTGCGGGCGTGCGCCTGCGCGGCGCCCGGCAGAGCCGGCCGTCAGCCCTATGCCGCGCCCTGCCTCGCGGCGTTGGGCGGCCCGTCGCAAGCCCATTGCACGCTGGCTGCCAGGGAGAGCTCCCCGGCCCCTCCCCATGCCCTCGCCACACTGGCGGCCGCAGTTGCGGAGGACCGCCTCGCTGGTGGGCGAGCTGGTGACGGTGGTTGCGCAACCCGTGGCAGGGCAGGCGGCGGCCGCGCCTGGCCTCCCAGGCGGCCTCGTCCTCAAAGCCCAGCAGCAGCCAGCCGACAAAGCCGACAGAGTAGTCCCCCGCGCCGGGCGCTTCCGCCGCGGTCGGCAGGCTGACGCCAAACCCGCACCGCGCGTCCGCAAACACCGCCTCCGCGAACGGCTCGCCGAGGCTGCGCGGACGCGCCGGGTCAGCCGCCGAGCCGGAGCACAGAATGGGGACGCGGGCGGCATGCGGGCGGCGGCGCGCGCCTGCATGCAGCTCCGCGCGCCGCGGCCACGGTGCGCAGGCCGAGCACGTCGGTGTCGCAGCCGCAGTGCCACAGCGAGAAGAGCGCCGGCGCGGGCTCCAGCAGGCAGGCCGACACGGCCACAGTCCGCCTGGTCACCGGCAGCACGAGCCTGCGGCGGGCCCCACCCGGGCGTCGGCGCGCCTGCGCGGCTGCAGCCCTCCCGGGCCCCGCGACGGGCGGCGGCCGGCGGCGGCGCGGGCCCCGCACCTGGCCGTGGTGCAGCCGGGGAGGAATGCGCGCAGCGCGCGCGCCGTGTCCTCGCTGACCCCGGCGCTGATGACCGCGGCGACCTGGCGCGGCAGATTGCCGAGCTCATCGGAGCCCACGTTGGCGAGGTATGTGGCGAGCATTGGGCCCGCTCAGGCAGACGCGCGCATGCCCATCCTGCCGCGGCGCGGCTGCTGCTGCTGCGCTGCCTCACAGGCGCCGCGCTGCATGGGCTGATGTGCGGTCTGTCGCAGCATGAGTGAGCGCTGCGGGGCACCGGGGCGGAGCTTGATGGCCTTGACGGGAGCAATGTTGGCTCCAATGTGCAGCCCGTGGCACAGGGGGCCCACACTGGGATGTCACAGTGGGTAGCCAAGGTAAAGCTGGGAGACGACGCGGGAGGACACTGCTCGGTATGGCCGGCGCGCCCGGCGCGGCGGGGGAGGCCATCGTGACGGAGCAGCTAATCGCCAGCCTGAACGATGGCAGCGTGAGCGCGCCCCGCTCGCTCTGCAGCACCAGCGGCGCCCGCGGGCGCCGCAGGCAGCCGTCGGGCCGGCATCCCCGAGCGCGGCGCCGCCTCTTGCGCAGGTGGTCGCATCTGACGTGGGCGCGACCATCCCGGGCGTCACGCCGGACGGCGCGCGCGCCTTCATGCACGCGCTGGCCCAGACGGCGCTCCGGCGCGGCCTGCACGTGGAGCGCTTCGCGGTCGGCCTGCGCGCGGCGGGCGTCGCGCGCCGCGCGGGCGACGCGGCCGGCGCGGGCGACGGCGTGGCGGCGATGCTCGTGGAGCTGCTCTGGTGCCCGCCCCCTGCGAGGCCGGCCGCCGACGAGCCTCGGCTCCCCCGCCCGGCTCGCATGCATGCGCCGCATGGCGCGCCGCTGCTGTCGCCACTGCTGGCGCGCCCGGGAAGCGCGGGCCGCGCGCGCAGGGTGCTCTGGGCGCAGACGGAGGGCGCCGACGGCGAGCGCGGCCGCCTCGTGGAGCTGTGCCAGGACCTGTACCTGAAGCAGGCGCTGGTGCGGCGCGCTCAGGCCGGCTGCAGGAGGCCGGATGTCTGCTGCGCGGGCGCAGGGCGCCGCTTGAGGCAAACACTCGCCTGGCCGCGCCGCGGCCGCAAAGGCGCTGGTGTGCGGCGCGCGGCCTGCTGCAGGAGGCCGGATGTCTGCTGCGCGGATGCAGAGCGCCGCCTGAGGCGCTTGCTCACCTGCGGCCCAGGGCGCACGGCCTGCTGCAGGAGACTGGCTGTTTGCTGTGCGTTGCAGGGCGCCGCCTGAGGCGAATGCTGACCTCGCCGCGCCTGGGCCGCAGGCGCTGGTATGCGGCGTACGGCCTGCCGCAGGAGGCTGGCTGGTTGTTCCGTGCGGACGCAGGGCAAAAGTGCCTGAGGCGGTGCCGTCGTGGCCGCGCTGGGGCCGCAGGTGATGCTGTGCGGCTGCAGGGCGCGGCCCGAGGCGGGTGCTGACCTGGCCGCGCGCGGGCGGCAGGTGAGCAAGCAGCTGCTGATGGAGAGCCTGGACTCGGACATCCTGGCGGCGGTCGGCTGCGTGCCCAACGAGGACGTCTGGCGCAAGAAGGAGATCAAGGAGAACACGCGCGCCAACCTGACGCAGCGCAAGTGCGGCCCCGCCGCGCGCCGGCGCCGGCGCCCCGCGCCCCGCCGCCGCCGCGCCGCGCGCCCGCGGCGCGCGCGCGCGCCGCAGTTATATAAACTAAACCTAACCCTACCCTAGCCCAGCCGCAGCGAGAGCGCGCGGCGCCGCGCAGGTTCAACCTGCTGCGCGAGGAGAGCGAGGGCTATGCCAAGCTCATCGCCGCGCTCAACCGCTTCGGCGCGGACGCGCTGGCCGACGCGCAGGCCGGCGCGCTGGCGCGCGCCCGCCCCGGCCCCGCCCGGCGACGCCGCCCTGCCGGCCGGGCCGAATGAGGGCCTCCCGTGACTTCGCGGTGCCCGTGCACGGCGCCCATGCGCTCGCAAGGCCGCCACGCCGCCCATGGCTCGCCGGGCGCGGCCGCGCGCGCGGCGCGCGCTGCCTGCGCCGGAGCTGCGGCTGCAGGCCGCGCCGCGCAGCAAGCCCCAGCTGCGGGCCGCGCCCGACGCGGGGGCCCGCCGCGCGCGCAGGCGCGCGAGGTCGAGCAGCTGGTGGGCGCCTTCGACCTGGACCCCAACCGCGTGCTGGACCTGGTGCTGGGCGCGGCGGCGGCGGCCGGCGCGCCGGGCCCGCTGCTCGCGCTGCTGCGCCTGTTTGCGCCGGACGCGCGCCTGCACGTGCTCGGCTTTCGGTTCCAGGCGCACGCGGGCGGCGGCGGGCCGCCTACGCCGCCGGCGCTCTTCCGCGTCGCGGCCGCGGCCGTCCAGGCGCGGCGCCGCGGCCGCCCGCGCCCGGCGCTCGTTCCCGCGGCTTGTTTTGGTGTGGCCGGGCTAACAGAGTGGAAAGGAAAGCCTCGCGGCCGCGTGGGCGGGCCAGGTGGGCTTGATATGCCGGACATAAACCTACCCCGACCCTGCACTAGGTTAGCCAGCGCACGCGGCCGCGCAGGCGGGCCAGGTGGGCCTGGAGGCGCTGGCCGGGCACCTCGCGCCCGAGGACGCCGCGCTGCGCGCCGCCGTCAAGGAGGGCGCCGACGCGCTCGTGGCCGCGGTGGCCAAGATCGGCAAGGTCGTGCTCACCGCGCCGGCCGACGGCAAGGCGCGCCCCCAGCGGGGCGTGGTGCCGCGAGGGTGCCCTGCCCGCGCGTCGCGTCGTAGCTCGCGCGTGGTACGGCGCAGGGCGGGGCGGGGCGCCGCGCACGCCGCAACACCTCCATCGCAAAGCCTCTGGGTCAATGTGGACCCCCCACATTGGCGCAGTTTGGGTCCCCCATGCCCCAGCGGCGCCTGGCGGCTGCGTCCGTCCCAGGCGCTGCGCGGCTCGGGCGCCCGCCGGAGCCGGCGCCCCCGCGCCGAGGCCGGCGCCGCGCGCGCAGGACGAGCCCGGCGCGGTCGCGGTGAAGTCGGGCCTGGCGGCGGCGCGGCTGGAGCTGGACACGCGGTCGCTGCGCGCGCTGGCGATCGCGCCGGCCGCCACCAACAACCAGCGCCTGGGGCTCGCCGTGGGCATGCTTGCGGCGCGCGGCCCCGCTGCAGCGCCCCCAGCCTACCCTAATGTACCCAACCCTGTTGCACCCGTCGCCACTCACAATCAGCGCCTGGGGCTCGCCGTGGGCATGCTCGCGGCGCGCGGCCTGCTGCAGCACCCCCATCCTACCGTAACCTAATCCTACCCTATTGCGCCGGTCGCCACCAACAACCCAGCGCGCCAAGAAACGCAGCCAGAACATATACGCTGAGACACATGCACTCTGCAAGCATGCCATGCGCTCCGAGCGAACCTGCGGACTCTATTTGATTCCTCTTGCATGCGCCCCGCACATCCCGACAAAACTGCCAGTGCGCGCCTGTGCCAAGTGGAGCAGCGCTGAGGCGGCGTCGCGCGGGGCCCAGGCGGGCGACTGGCCGGCGGCGCAGCGGCTGCTGGGCGCGCTGGCGGCAGCGGGCATGGAGGCGGCGGCGGCGCCCGAGGTGGCGCGCGCGCTGTGCGCGGCCGTGGCGCAGCGCCTGGCGCCGCGCCGCGCCGCGCTCTACCCGGACGGCCCGCGCGGCCGCTGCCTGCTGGACAAGCGGGCGCGCGGCCCAGGCCTTGCGCGCCGCCCAGGCCTTGCGCGCCGCCCCCTGTCCCGCGTACGCCTGCCCTGGTCCGAGGGGTCGGCGCCTGAGCGCTGGCGACTCCCCGGGTAGGCGCCTGAGCGCTGGAGACTCCCGGGGCTGCCAGACGATGCCTGCTTGTGATTGCATGCGCGTGCACGCTGCTAGGTTTCTAAACAGACTCCCTATCCGTGCGCCAAGGCAGCAGCAAGGGAGTTTGTGTGAGCTCTGGGGTGTCGTGCCGTCGCTGTGAGACACCGCTGTGAGGCGATCGGCTGTCCCCATAAGAACATGGAAAAAAAAACATTGACTTGAAGCGTCAACGTCGTGAGCGCGCAGGGCGTGAAGGGCGTGCCCGCGCCGCCGCTGGGCGACCCGGAGCTGGGCATGCTGCGCATGCTGGGCCTGCACCTGCACCATGACCCGCTGCTGGCGGCCACGCTGGCGCGCGTGCTGCGGCACATGGCGCTCGCCGCCGCCGCGCGCGGCGCTGACGACGCGCAGGCAGCCGCCGCGCACGCGCAGGCGCGGCGGCCTGCGCGCCTGGCCCGCGCGCGCGCGCACAGCTCCGGGCCGCAGCCGTTTGCCATGGAAGGCCGCCCAGTGCTCCTGCGGCCCTGTCGTGCTTGCAGGCGTGCAGGAGGCGGCCCGAGACTGGCGCGCCCGGCAGGCGCCCGCGGCAAAGTCGAGGCTTGAAACGGGCAGTGCCAGAACGGGCGGCCGTGCCTGCTGTAGTGGCCGGCAGCGCGGCGCTGCCCGCATCTCCGATGCCCGGCAGACGGCAGGCCGGCCCGGCTCCGAGGCAGCTGGCTCGGCACGCGCCGCGGCTGAGCGCGGCCGCGCGCGCCGCGCCCGGCGCGCAGGTGGAGGAGCTATTTCAGGGTATCGCTCAGGGTGTCGCTCGCGCGCGCGCGCAGGTGGAGGAGCTGGATCAGGGTATCGCTCAGGGTGTCGCTCGCGCGCGTGCGCAGGTGGAGGAGCTATTTCAGGGTATCGCTCAGGGTGTCGCCCGCGCGCGCGCAGGTGGAGGAGCTGGCGGGCGCGTGCCTGCTGCCGGCGCTGGCGCTGACGCCGGCCAACCCGGCGCTGGCGGCCGAGGTCTGGGTGCTGCTGCGGCTGCTGCCCTACACGGCGCGCTGGCGCCTGTACGGCGGCGTGCGCGTGCGCCCTGCCTCCTCCGGAGCGGTCCCTGCGCGCGTGGCGCGCGCTGCTTGTGCTCACGTTGGGAGAGCGACGTCGGCTGCCTGCCTGTCGAGCGTGACCGCGGCTCAGTGGTGCCCAGCCTGCGTGCCTTCCAGGATAAGTCCTAGGGTTGTGCAGCAAGTCCTGCCGCCCACCCATGCGCGCGCAGGTGGACGCTCGCACAAGCATTTGTCAGCGGGCGTTGCGCCCGCGTGCCAGTATGCCGCAGAGCTTGCCTGCTCGCAGACTCGCATGGCATTTGCACTGCTCTGCGCGGGCGCGCGGTGCCACGTGGACAACCCCGGGGCCCGAGGCAGCGGCCGGGCGCGCAGGCGGCCGAGGCGCGCGCGCCGCTGCTGGCCGGCGCGGCCGCGCTGGCGGCGAGCGAGTGCCGCAAGGTGCTGCGGCGCCTGCGCGTCGTCACCGACAAGCGCGAGAAGCGGCGCGAGGGGCTGCCATTCGCGCGCATGCTCGCCAAGATCGCGCACGCCAATGCGCTCGCGGTGTTCGACGCCATCGTCGGCCTGGCGCGCCCCGGCCCAATACCTTTTTTTTTTTTTTTTCCATTTGCAGGTGAAAAACAAGTATTGTCATGTCAGCGGCTCGAAGGCAGGTGGCGGCGGGGGGTGCGCCTGCATGCGGGCGAGCGTGCGCCGCCCAATCTCAGCGGCGTTCTCGCCGATGCGCGCGCTGGAGATGACGGCGTCGACGTGCACCAGCCGCTGCGGTGGTGGATCGGGGGGTGTCAGCCAGCAGGGCGGAGCGGTGCACGCAGGATGTCAGACTTAAGAGGCCCAAATTGTGTCTGGATTGATGTGCAGTGGAGTTGCAGGCGCGGCGTCGCGCTGCAGCGGTCCATGCAGGGCTTGCGGCCTCTGGGGTGCTCCGAAGCGGCGCAAAAGGCTATGACGCCGCTCCCTGGCCAAACGCGCCCTTGAACCATTCAGGTAATCCGCGCCAGGCCCCAATCCTAACCCTAGCGCGCAGGTCGAGGCCTACCCAAACCAGCAGGAGCCGATCCTGGAGGCGATGCAGCTGCTCAGCCCGCTGGCGTACGACATGCTCATGTTCACTTTCGTGCAGCGCCTCGCCGCCGACAGCCGCAACAAGCTCAAGGAGGACGGCGTCAACATCGCCGACTGGCTCCAGGCGGGCCAAGCCCCAACCCTATACCCAACCCGCCCCACCGCTGCCCGCGCCGCACACCTCCCCGCTGAGCCCCCCTCACGGCGTCAACATTGCCGACTGGCTGCAGGCGGGGCCCCGCCGCCGCCCGCGCCGCAGGGCCCCCTGCCGAGCCCCCCATACGGCGCCCAGGTATGCCCAGTATGCGCGGGCGCTTGCCTCGCAGGCGCGCCGGCTGTGCAGCAGCGCCCGGCGGCTGGGAGAGCGGCCGCCCCTAGGCGTAATGCAGGCGTGCAAGAGTCTGGCCGGCATCCTCGCACGGGACACGCACTCAGCGCCTTTCCTTTCCTTTCCTGGTACGGGGACCTGACGCGCGCGCGCGTGCGCGCGGGCAGGGCCTGGCAGACTTTGTGGCCAAGGCGTGCAAGGCGTACGCCAAGCTGGACATGCACCCGCTGTGCCGCTACCTGCTCAACCGGCTCAAGGCGCACGAGAGCTTCGACCTCGTGGTCCTGCATGAGCTGCTCTCTGTGCTCACGGCGCGCCGCCGCTGCCTCCACTCCCAAACCCCCAGGCCGTCCCGCCTCTGAGCTTTGCTCGGGGCGCGATCGATGCGCGGGCGAGCAAGTCTGCCAATACTCTGTGCTGCTGTGGATGCGGGCCCATCCAGCGGCTTGAGCGGAGGCAGCACGGCGGCGCGTCAGCTGGTGGCCTGCGTTTCTGTCGCGGAGCACGGCAGCGCTGTTGCCTGTCCTCTATCTGCGCATGCTGGCGCGGGCGAGGTCCGCGTTGAGGACGACCGGCTGCGCGCAGCAGCGTGCGTGCCAGCAGCTCGTCGCTGTCCATGCTGCGACGCTGCGCCCTGCGCGCCGACAGCGCGCGCGTCGGCCGCGCTGCGGCAGGGCATCCCGCACGTGTCGGAGTTCAACGAGGAGCAGATCGATGCCGTCGCGGGCGGGCCGACGCTGCGCCAGGTTGCGCTGGACTTTGTGCCGCCGACGCGGGAGCACCGCCGCGCGTCGCACCGCCTGGCGGCCGCGCTGCTGCAGGCGCGGCACCCGGGGCCCTCCGCGGCCCGTGCGCAGCGGCGCTCGCGCGCGGCGGGATGGCCTGGTGAGTGCGTTCGCGCGGGCGCGGCTGGGGGACCGGGCGTGTCACCGGGCTCTGCCGCAGGCCGCAGAGGCGGCGGCGCGTTGTGCGCGCACTGGGTGACGGCATGCAGGCGCTGCGGCGCGCTCGGGCGACCTGAGCGGCGCGGGGCCGCGCGGCCAGGGCGCGCCGCACGAGCGCGTGGCGCTGCCGCTGCTGGTCGTCATGGCGCAGCAGCGCCGCCGCATCGCGCGCGACACCGACTCGCCGCACCTCAAGCTCATCGCGGAGCTGTACGACAAGTGCGACCTCGTGCTGCTCCAGGCGCGCGCCTGAATAGGCCCCTTGCGCGCCTAACAAGGCCCCTCGCGCGCCCGCCGGTGCCCCCAAAGGCAGCAGGTCTTGCAGGGGCTGTGTACCCTGCGCTCTTTATGGTTGCCGGCGGTGGCTGGCGCCGTTGGTGGGCGCCCAGGGATACATTTGGTCGCAAAAGGTCGCGTGCGCAGCACTGCAGCGCCCTCGCCAGGCCAGCGGCTGTGTGTGCGGAACGGGCGGCGCTGCCGCGTGCCACTGCGTTTGACGCGCAAGTGCCCTGCGCCACCCAGCGCGCCGGCCGATGCGCCCGTCCCGGCCGCGCGCGCAGTACATCGAGTTCCTGACGGACACGCTGGCGGCGGGCGACTACGCGGCGCTGCTGCCGCCGCTGGACGACCTGGTGCTGAGCTTTGGGGTGGACGCCGAGGTCGCCTTCAAGGCGCGCCCCTCGCCCTGCCGACGACGCATCAACCGCCCGCGCGGCGGCCTGCACGCCCCTTGGTCGGCAAGGCACTTGAGCGTGCTCGCTCCTGCCAGCAACGGGCTTCCGACCGCCGCAGTGCGCCGGTTGAGCGCACGCCGCGTCATGCATGAACGGCGGTGTCGGCCGGCCGTGCTGGTGGAGCGCCGCGGCGGCGCCTGTGGCGCGGCGGGGGGCGCGGCGCCTCGCCTGCACACGCAGACATGCGCGCTGGGCGCGCAGGCGCACCGGCCGCTGCTGCAGGATGCGTTCCTGCGCCACGGCGCCGACGATGCCGCGGCGGCCGCGCCCGGCGGCGCGGGCGGCGGCGCGGGCGACGCGGAGGCGGAGGAGGGCGAACTGGAAGACGGCGAGGCGCGCGAGGAGGGCGAGGCGCCGGGCGGCGCGCCAACCCTAACCCTACCCGCGGCGCCCGCCACCGCAAGCGCGCCGCCCCGCCCGGCCAGGCCCCTGAGCTGTGCCAGCTTGAGTGGCGACATGCGCGCGTGTCGCTCAGGCCGTGTGCCTGGCCCCTGCCAAGCATGCCTGCAGATTCAGCTTGCGCCCGCCCGTCTGGCACCCTTTTCACAGACATTGATTCGCCGTGTGGCGGCCACGCCGGCGGCGTCGCCGCCCGCGCGCGCCGCTCACCCTGTTTCGTGGCGCCGCAGACGGGGCGGCCGCGCCGCAGCCGGCCGCGCCGCCGCCGGCCGCGCCGCCCGCCGCGGGCGGCGACGGCCGCGCGCCCTGGGCCGCGCTGCTGGCGAGCGTGCGCGGCATCCTGCCCGAGGCGACCTGGAAGTCGCTGACGCCGGAGCTGTACCTGACGTTCTGGGCGCTCGCGCACTACGACATCCACGTGCCGCTCGAGCAGTGCGCCCGCGCCCGCGCCCGCGCCTGCCCGGGACTGCCGCGTTCACGTATGCCGGCGGGG